>JADMIO010833419.1_pt1 | contig 116802 bp, 81 predicted proteins | sample 8958161 | NCBI WGS metagenome assembly JADMIO01 (sample SAMN16585339, study PRJNA669376) | soil metagenome | isolation source: Crop rotation soil | place: USA: Cullars Rotation, Alabama | collected 2011 | reverse complement strand
CGCGACAACTTGTCCACGTGGAATTCTAAGCTTAGGATCCCAATGTGCTGGAAAGTTGAACGTTAACAACATATCGTCCTATCTCGTGGTCTGCTCTATGCCAATAGCGTAGCAGCCGACGTAAGGAGGCTCTAATTGATTCTTTGCTCGAAAGTGAGCCTCCTTGCGTCGGCTGCTACGCTATTGGATTTCATTTGCCGATCACGTTGACGCGCCATGCGGTTTCGTTTTCCGCTTCAAAACGGATCTCCACCGGCAGGAACCGTTGAATGATCGCCGCATTCGTTGTTGAATGCGGTGACGGCTTGGCCGTGCGAAATGAACCGCCACCAGCCAGGGCCATGGGGAGCAAAAGCTGATCGGCCAGATGCTCGTCCACTGGTACATCGGCCTGCAGCCAGAGATGGGCTGCGTTGGCAGCCTCGAAAGCCACCTCTTCGGCTGACCGGCCCCGTTCCCCAAAGCTGGTAAATATTTCGGTGACGTGCGCCGCTTCGATCTCTAAAAGCAAAACGTTGCCTGGACCCATCGGATTTGGCACAGCTTCAACCCTACACTCCTGCTGACTCCAGCCGAGCTTTTCCTTTATGACAAGGAGTTCGCGTTCTCCTATAGATGCCGGCAGCTTCGCGACGATCGCTCTAGCTCATTTCTGTTGAATCTCGCCACGCGTCATCAGATCAAAACATGCTAAACGCTTTACCGGCTCAATGCGTGCATCAAACTTGCCTCCTCCTGCCGGATAAAAACCAGGACACCGCATTTCCAACTCAATTCGCGGTCCCATGCGCTGAATTAAGGGCACAAAACAGCCGGCCAGAAAATCAAAAGGTGGAGCAAACGGATTGTGAGTGCCGCCCTCAATCGTAACCGTGCTGCCTCCAGATGCAGTCAGCAAGGGCGGCAGGATAGTTTGCAGAACCAGCGTTGCGCTGCCGGCAGTTCCCACTGCGAAGCGATAGTTACCTGCAATTACTGCCCCTGGTCGAAACTCCAACGTTCGCGATCCCATTTCCGCGCCAATCGCTTCCGCGGCACCGACGGTCTTGGCAGCCTCCACGGCCGTCAAGTGTTGTCGCAACAGACCGGGTTTCCGCCGCCCGGCCCGAATCTGTTCGAGACGGAATGGCTGCCCGGTTACCAGCGATAACGCCAGCGATGTGCGGAGGATCTGCCCGCCACCTTCACCCTGAGAACCGTCGATATCGAGCATTGGAATAGCGGAGTGTTGGAGTAATGGTGAGGATTTCCAACATCCACTACTCCGTTTCCTTTGCCTCAGTCTTCGGGCCGTTCCCCATGCGGGGCCATTTTGACGAGCTTAGGGTCGAAGCGTCCGAGGACTTCTACCAGGTCTGACTGCGCGGCCATCACTTGATGAATGTCTTTATACACACCGGGAGCTTCATCAAGCCCAGCCGAAATCAGTTTCACGCCGCGGTCTTTCAACACGCGGTTGACTTTCTCCCACTCGAACGTCTCCATCGCTTTTGTGCGGCTCATTACTCGTCCTGCACCGTGCGACGCCGATTTGAGCGATGCTTCGTTGCCTTTTCCACGAACCAGGAATCCAGGCGATGCCATCGAGCCAGGAATGATTCCTAGTACACCCACTCCTGCGGGTGTCGCGCCCTTGCGATGAACCACCACGTCGCGCTCGACTCCATCAATGACGTGACGCTCCTTCCACGCGAAATTATGATGATTTTCGACATCCAACAATACCTTCACCCGGAGGTGCTGGGCCATGTGCCGGTGAATCAACGAATGATTCGCTGCTGCGTAGCGTCCCATTAGTTCCATTGCGGCCCAATATTCCTGGCCCTCCTCAGAATCGAGCGACAACCAAGCCAGGTGCTTGTGCTCCTTGGCGAGGTTGACATGTTGCCCCATGGCTAGCTTGCTATAATGGTCGCATACGGCAGCTCCTGTTCCCCGGCTCCCGCTATGGCTCAGCAATGCCACGTATTCTCCAGCCGGCAGTTCCTCGACCGCGTTTTGGTTTGTAAACACCCCAAACTCGACAAAGTGATTTCCGCTCCCACTGGTGCCGAGTTGCGCCCAGGCGCGATCCTTATTTTGTTTGGTCACCGGACTCACAGACCAATCCGCCTCCAGCACCTCATGCTCACGGCGCTGCTTGAAAGTCGAGCCCACGCCAAAACGCGTCTCGGTTTCTATGGCTTTTATCAATTGTTCGCGTTGACGATCCAATTCACGCAGCGGCAGATCCAGGACAGTGAGTTTCATGCGGCAGGCGATATCTACGCCCACGGCATAAGGAATGACGGCGTTGTCCGCGGCCAGCACGCCACCAATGGGCAGGCCGTAACCAACGTGAGCATCCGGCATAAGAGCGCCTGACACAGCCACGGGCAGTTGGCAAGCGCGCCCCATTTGATTGATCGCTTCCGGCTCCAGCCCTTCACCCCACTGTTTCCACGGCGCAGGTGCTTCGCGAATGGTTCGCTCGCATCGCATCAAAGATTTGGCAAATTCGCCGCGCAATTCATCATTAGCGAAGGAAGCTGGGCCATGCACCACCGCGGCCACGTCCTCGGCCAGCTTTGCCTTGTCGAGCCCCTTCAGTATATAGCGAGCTATATACTCCATTCCCCGCCGTGTTGGTTCACCAGGCGGTACTCCTAATTGGATCAAATCTTTCGTGTTCATATCATCTTGAATAAGTTTGCTTCATCTTTTGCTGCCCGTCACGAGGGAGCAGGCCGAATTACCTGCTCCCGCATTCATCATTCCCCACCCGTTATGTTTCGCTTTGTGTCTGCCTCATCCGGCGCAGTCTTAGCTGCGTTCAACGGGACAAAGCCCGTTGGCAATCCCATCACCAGGGTGTTTCCCGCGCCACCGATCGACTGAATCAATCGAAGGTTGTGCAAGGCGGGATTGCCCTCCAGCAACCGCGCTGCATTCGCGAGGTTGCGCAAAGCTGCGCTCTCACCCCGGGCCCGTTCCAATGAGGCCTGAGCTTCTTGCTTCGCTTTCAATACCTCAGTGAATGCCTTCTTCACCTCGCCCGGAAACATGATATCCTTCACTTCGGTCGCGTGCACGGCAATGCCGATTTTTCCCGCCTCCGGCTGTACTGCGAATAGAAGTTTCTGCCCGAGGTCGCTTCGTTGGACCAGCAACGCCTCAACCGCTTGCGACGCGACGAGCGCCCGTAGCGCAACTTGCACAGTGGTGTAAATATGCCCGCGCCAGTCCTGCACTTCGTGCATTGCCTTGGCTGCGTCGGCCATTTGCATCGTCACCGCCACGCTGACCTTTAGACCGACATTATCCGCGCTCAACACCTCCTGGCCTGCGACCGGGAAAGTCTGTTTACGAAGATCCACGAGCGCGAGCGCGTAACCAAATCCCCAACGAAGGTGCCGGCCAGCCTCAAGGCGCGCTTGGAATTTTCCGTGCCGATAAAGCAACCCGCACTCAAACTCGCGAACGATAAGCTTGTGACGGAAACCGCGCTTCATCACGGGCTCGTTTGCATTCGCGTTCCAGTTCATGAAGAGTAAATCCGTATTCATGTTCATTTCACTTTCTGATTAATTGGCTGACACCCGGCAACCACCGCTGATGGCGGGGATGGACTTGCGTCCACCCGCGGGCCATTTCCCGGTTGCGCTTTCGCGCCGGTTGCCGGAGGTCACCCTATGATGGGTTTCGAGCCCAGCGGTTGGTTAAACCGTTCCGCTCGCCAAATCCCGATGCGCAGAACCGCGCCGGAAAAACTTTCCAGCCGGCTGCTGGTTTGATTCAGCAAGCAAGGTTCTCTTTGCACGGTGCGTGCCAACTGGCACACGCTGGGTGGGCCGTTGAAAAAACTACTCAAACATTAGGAAATTCATCATTTCATCGAAAAACGCGCGTCGGCCATTTCATTCTGGCTATCTCAAAAACTAGACTATAAGCTATTGTCAACGCTTAATAGCTATGAAACCGCGACGAACAGTTGTCATCGGACTTTTGGGAAGCATGCTCGATTCCGGTTTTCATGAAGAACGGTGGAATAAGTGGCGGCCCACCGTTTCTCTTTGCAAGCATTCCGAGCTTCCTATTGTCCGCTACGAATTGATTCACCTCAAAGCGCATCAGGACATTGCGCGCTGTGTGGCCGCCGACATCAAAAGAGTCTCACCTGGTACGGATGCCCAATTGACCGTGCAGGATCTCAAGAATCCCTGGGATTTTGAGGAAGTCTATGGTGCTCTGCACGATTTCGCTCGTGCCTACTCCTTTCGTCCCGAAACGGAGGACTACTTGATTCATATCACCACTGGCACGCATGTGCAGCAAATCTGTCTATTTTTGCTGACCGAATCACGCCACTTCCCAGGGCGGCTAGTGCAGACCGCACCGGCGGAAACAAAACGACGCGGCTCCTCGGGCAGGTACAGCATCATCGATCTCGATCTTTCGAAGTACGATCGCATCGCCGCCCGGTTTCAACGTGAGGCTAAGGATGCGGCCTCTTTCCTTAAGTCCGGCATCGAAACCCGCAACATGCAGTTTAATCAACTCATCGAACAAATTGAACACGTGGCGATTCACGCTAAAGATCCGATCCTCCTGATGGGGCCCACTGGCGCGGGCAAATCACAATTGGCCCGCCGGATTTTCGAACTTAAGAAGAGTCGTCATCAGGTTGCCGGCTCATTCGTGGAGGTGAACTGCGCAACCCTGCGTGGGGAATCGGCCATGTCCACCCTGTTTGGCCATACCAGGGGCGCGTTCACAGGAGCAGTAAAAGATCGTCCCGGGTTGCTTCGCGCTGCGCACGGAGGCTTACTTTTCCTGGATGAGGTGGGAGAACTTGGGGTGGATGAACAAGCAATGCTCCTACGGGCACTGGAGGAAAAGCGCTTTCTTCCCTTGGGTAGCGATCGCGAAGTAAACAGCGATTTTCAGCTCATTGCTGGCACGAACCGGGATCTCGGTTCCGCGGTTCATGAAGGCCGATTCCGTGAGGATCTGCTGGCACGAATAAATCTCTGGACCTTTCGACTGCCGGGCCTGGCTGAGCGCCCTGAGGATATTGAACCTAATCTCGATTATGAATTGGAGCAGTTCGCACGGCGCGGTGTATTGCGCGCCACACTGAGCAAAGAGGTTCGTGAACAGTTCCTTTCATTTGCGTGTTCTCCCGACGCCAAATGGAATGCCAACTTCCGGGATTTGAATGCTTGCGTCACTCGGATGGCAACACTTTCGAAAGGTGGCCGCATTACGATCCAAATCCTGGCTGCAGAACTCACACGATTGCGTTCAAGCTGGTCCATCCCTGCAGACCCGAAGAACCACAACCAAATCCTCGCTTCTGTGCTGGATCCGCAAACGATCGACCAAATGGATTTGTTTGATCAGGTTCAACTTGCGGCTGTTATCGAAATATGCCGAAAGCACTCCACATTGTCCGAGGCTGGCCGAAAGCTATTCGGCTCAACTCGCGAAAAGCGCAAAGTACCGAACGACGCGGACCGATTACGAAAATACCTTTCTCGTTTCGGCCTGGATTGGCATAGCTGCAAATCAGTTAAGTTGGAAATGTGAGTCACGCCGGCAAGCCGCCAAAACTCCGACAACAGGGATTAGCGATTTTTTCGCTTTGGCAGGAACTACTTACCCACTTCTCGATTTTCGGCTGTCTACTGTTGCTCCTCCCGCAAAGCCGCGGCAATTCGATCGGAAATCTCGTCGCGCAGATCGGAGACTGAGCGCGATAAATCATCAGTGCGGCCCGGGGCTTCTCCCAACCAGAACGGAATACTCGGCGGCTGGCCTCGAGCATCCTCCACTCGAACCTGGCCCGAGTTGACACGCAAAATCTTCCAGGAAGCATTACCGAGTTGAAATATATCTCCAGGGAGGCTTTCGATCGCGAAATCTTCATTAACCGTGCCAATGAACGTCTCACTCGGTTCAAGCACAACCCGATAATCGGCGTTGTCCGGAATAGCCCCACCGGAGGTCAGCGCGAGCAATCGAGAGCCGCGCCGGCCACGAATGCGATGATTGATGGCATCGTGATGAATCAGCGCAGCCCGGCGGCCGCGTTTTGTGCTAAACCCCTCGGACAACATTTTTAGAACATCGTTGAATTCCGCTCGCGTCAGGTCCCGGTAAGGCCAGGCGGTGCGCATCAACTCAAACAACTGCGCCTCGTCCCAATCTTCACACGCCACACAAGCAACGATTTGCTGAGCGAGCACGTCGAGTGGTTTTTGAGGGATCTCAAGATGATCCAACTCGCCACGGTAAACGCTGCGCAGCATTGCGACACATTCAAACAGCTCGTCCCTGCTAAGAGGAAAAATTCTGCCCTTAGGCAATCCACCGCGCTGATGCTCCGCCCGGCCTACGCGCTGGAGCAGGGTTGCTATCGCATGGGTAGGCCCGACCTGGCAAACTAGATCCACCGAGCCAATATCGATTCCTAATTCCAAGGAAGCGGTCGCAACAAGCGCTTTGAGTTCGCCACGTTTCAGGCGGTCCTCGGCTTCTAGACGCAGACGAGCTGAAAGGCTGCCGTGGTGTGAAGTGACTTTGTCTTTGCCAAGCCGTTCGCATAAATGCTGTGTTACGCGTTCAGCAAGCCTGCGTGTGTTAACGAAGACAATCGTCGTGCGATGTCCCTCAATTAGGCTGGCGAGCCGGGCATACAACTCGGCCCAAACTTCATGGGACATTACCGCTTCCAGAGGTGCTCCCGGTAGTTCAATTGCTACATCGAGCCGTCGTTTGTGTCCCGCGTCGATGATCACACAAGAGGTATTCCCCTTTGCATGAGTAGCCTGGCCATTCTGAGTTTCTCTGGGGGGGTTACCAACGAGAAATTCCGCTACGAGCTCTATAGGCTTTTGCGTGGCGGACAACCCAATCCGTTGCAAAGGCCCTTGTACCAAATTGGCTAGACGCTCCATACTCAATGCCAGGTGGGAGCCCCGGCGATTTCCAACCACCGCATGAATTTCATCCACGATTAAAGTCCTCACTGTTCCCAGCAGTTTGCGGCCGGAAATTGAGGTCAGCAGCAGATACAAAGACTCCGGTGTGGTTACAAGGATATGAGGTGGCCGGCGAAGCAGCGCCTGCCGTTTGGCAGCGGGAGTATCGCCCGTGCGCACATCAGCGCGCACAGCGATTTCCTGGCCCTGGCTGTGCTTCAGCGCCGCACGAAGCTCTGCCAGGGGCTCCTCCAAATTCTTATGAATGTCATTGCTCAGAGCTTTGAGCGGGGAAACATAAACAACACTCGTTTCCTCTCTGAGGTCTCCCTTTAGTCCGGCACGGAACAAAAGGTCCAGCTCAGCAAAAAACGCTGCCAAGGTTTTCCCCGAACCTGTAGGCGCTGCGATTAAGGTGTTTTTACGCGACTGAATTGCAGGCCAACCCTCTTTCTGCGGCTCAGTTGGAGAACCGAACTTCTGTTCGAACCAACGCCAGATGTCTGGATGAAATTGGAATGACTGCACGGCTAAGCTTACACCTGATTGACCCTGTCTCAAAGGAAGGAGGTAAACGTTCGAGGATCTCTAAGCCGGATCAAACAATGAGCCCATCAAGCCGTTCGCATCCCGGTAGGTAAATCTAGGACTTTTCCAGCACTTCCAAACGCCGCCAGGCAGAAATATACTTATTGAATCGTTCCGTTTCGTTAGTTTTAAGCTGATGCACTCGACGCAGATCCATGTTGTCCTGCAAGTCAGCTAGTTTTACTCGCCGAGCCAACGGATTCGATGCAGAACGACTGACAAAGTCTTGGTAAGACTCCCCTTTTCGTTTGGTGAGGCAATCTATAGCTTCAACGATTTCTTTTGGAAAACCGTTCCGACGCAGTTTCTCGAAAGTCCATGACGTGTCCTCCACCAGATCGTGTAACACGGCTACAATTTTTTGGGCGTCGGTTTGCACACCAGCCATCACTCGCAAGGGATGCAGAATATAAGGCGCGCCGTATCTGTCCTTTTGGCCTTCGTGCGCTACGACTGCTATTTTAATCGCCCTTTCAAGGAGCGACAAACTTTGATTCATTTAGCTAATCAAGCGCCGACGTAAAGCGCTTGTCAGGGCCCTTCCGGGTTATGCAGTCCCGTGGTGCCGTTTTTCACTTTGCGGGGCTCGCGGAAGCATTCCGGGGTCTTGCTGGTTTGCAACCAGTAATCGCTGACAAAACGGCTCATCTGGACGACATCGTCAAAATCCATGGGCTTAACAAGAAAGGAGTTTGCGCCCAGCCGATAAGCGGTATTGACGTCCCGAATGGCATCAGAACTGGTTAACACCACTACTCGCAAGGCACTTAGCCCGGGTTGTTGCCGAATCCACTTCAACACTTCGAAACCATCCAAGCGAGGCATCTTGAGATCGAGCAACACAAGCGAAGGGAGGGGAAACTCATCACGATTCGAATATTTGCCTTCGCCTTTAAAGTAAGCAATAGCTTCTTCCCCATCACGAACAACCTGAAGAGGATTACCTACCTGAGCTTTGGCAAAAGCTTTTCGGACGAGAGTAATATCGTCTTCCCTATCTTCCGCTAATAGGATTACGTCCGGATCGGGCACGTTTATAATCCTCGCATTTGACCGCTTTTGCATGGATGGGGTATTTACCCCAAAAGCAGCTCAAAAAAGAATGCTTTTGTCTATGCCCTTGCCGCTCTATTGCCAAGCGCCGAACAGTCAGCAATAATCCGCTGCTTGATGAACTTTGCCATTTGCAACGAAATTTTTAAGGATTGGAAGATCGATGATGTGTTCGCCTATGCTGCATCTCTGGGTTATAGCGCGATTGAAATCGCACCGTTTACGCTGGCCAATTCAGTAAACGAAATCTCGGCGGTGGAACGCCGCAGAATTTCTCAGGCAGCAGCACGTAATCACATCGCGATTGCGGGGATCCATTGGGTATTGGTCAAACCAGATGGGTTGTATATCAATCATCCGGATCAGGAAATCCGCGCGCGCACAAGCCGATATTTTTGCGATCTGGTGGACTTCTGTGCCGATCTGGGTGGCAAAGTGATGGTGGTCGGGTCGCCAAAACAGCGAAATATAGTCGAAGGGGTTTCGCCTGAACAGGCACGTGCGTGGGCTGTGGAGACTTTTCGCATCGCAGTTGCACAAGCTGAGCGAAGGCAGGTAACGATATGCTTTGAACCACTCTCGCCTGCGGATACAAACTTCATCAATACAGCGCAGGAAGCCATTCAATTCATCCAACTCGTCCCATCACCCTGCTTTAAAATTATTTTAGACGTAAAAGCGATGTGTTCTGAATCCAAATCAATTCCGCAGATCATCCAGGAATCCTGGCCACACTTCGCCCACTTTCATGCCAACGATAAAAATCTGAAAGGACCCGGCTTTGGGGAAATTCAGTTCCAGCCAATTGCGGCCGCACTGAAGCAAGTCGGCTATGCGGGCTATGTTTCGGTTGAAGTTTTTAAGTTTGAAGAAGGACCGGAGACCATTGCGAAGAAAAGCATTGAATACCTGAAACAGACTTTTTCCGACGCCTAGTTTGATTCTGGCGAAACTGCTACATTGTAGAAATTCCGATCAGTGACTATTGACTCAAATTTATCCTGCGTCAGAGGTATTCGTGTCTGTCAACTCGTGCTGAATAGCGTTCAGTAGTTCCTCATTGTTGATCGGCTTTTGAAAAAAAGCCGTCGCACCAGCGGCCATAGCGCGTGCTTTATATCTTTCCGGGTCCCCACCGGTGATAATGAAAACAGGAATGTTTTTGGCTTCATCCATCCGTTTCAACCAGTCCATAATCAGGAACCCATCCCAGGCAACACCGCCACCATGCGCTACATCTGGAGGGAATGTAATATCCAATAAGATGAGATCAGGCCGCTCCCGACGCGCGGTGCTAACTGCAACCGAACCGTCTTCGGCCGTCAAAACATCATAACCCCGCCCTTTCAGCTTCATAGAAAGGGTTTTCAAAATGATGGGGCTGTCATCGACTATTAAAACCTTTTTTCGCCGCAAATCCGTCACCGCGGTTGTTGCCGTTTGGGGCATAGGGATAAGTGCAGCGGGAATGCTGATGGGGTGTTGAGGCTGAGGCCAAGTATTCATATCACGTCCGCCGACCAAAGTAACGTACTTTTGGCTATTTGCAACGCACTTTGATGAATAGCCGAGGCAAAAATGGCGGCAGCAAAAAAAAGGCGTAACGCCCTGAAGCGCTACGCCTTCGGAAATAACCTGGTCTCTCTCTAGTAACGTCGGCCGTATCCGCCGCGGTCACCACCGCCACCTGCGGGGGCACGCTCTTCCCTGGGACGTGCCTCGTTTACGGTTAGGTTTCGACCGTCCAAAGAAGCGCCATTCAAGGCGTCAATTGCTTTTTTGGCTTCTTCTGCCGAACTCATGGTTACGAATCCAAAGCCTCGGGGACGACCGGTAGTGCGGTCGGTCATGAGATTGGCCTCCACGACAGTTCCGTGGGCAGCGAAAGTATCCTGGAGATCGTTTTCTGTCGTGTTGAACGAAATGTTCCCCACGAATAATTTTGTGTTCATGTGATGATTTACTGTCCTTAGTATTACCCTGTTATCCAAACCGTTCCCGACTGCCGGGTTTCAAATCCTTCACTGAACCACGTTCAACTGGAAGATCCACCATGTGCTGGAAGACAAGCTATTTTTTTTAGACGTGCCAAAAATGCATCAATTCGCGAAAAAAGCAAGCTTTATTCCAGGTCACAAATGACGAAGGGCGCACGGCCCCAAACGGAATCAAAGGAGTCGCGCGGGAGGGCCGTCTAATAATCCGCGTATCGTTCTTTGAGCATAGCGGAGAAACGCGCTGCTTTCATTTTTCGGCGTTTGCGCGCGCTGGGTTTTTCGAACCGACGATGCATTCGAAACTGCTGCAACGTTTGTTCGCGGTCCAACTTCTTTTTGAGGCGGCGGATGGCGCGCTCAACTGGTTCTCCCTTTCTCAATTTAACTTCAGACATATAGCAGGCTTAATTTATAACGTAAAAGAATCTGACAGGGTACCCGATCCAAATTGGCCTTTTTGCGATACCCCTTGCAACGAAGTTCGCCAACAGCAAGTTTGCGCTTGCCGGAAACAGCTTTGGCCAAGGCGTCACTTAAATCAAAATCCCCCCCCACGCATTCTCCGCTTTGGCAGACGAAACAAAACATTGATTTTGCGTGGTTGACGTTAACCTTATACTTCATCTCACTGTTCTTATTGATACCTTCGGAGTCGAAGTAAGCCAGGTTTACTGTTAAACCCTTTAATCGGGGGAACTTTTCCGCCAGGCTCACGGATTCCTGGACTCGCTGGCTCTGACGAAGGCGGTACTCGGCCCGCGGGTTGGTTCTTCTGGGGGGCATCATAACTCAGACGGCCTTAGAGGCAGAAAGTCTGAAGAGCGTACGAGCCATGGATTGGAACATAAGTTGCCCGAGCCTACCAATTACGAAACGGGAAGTCAAAGCCGGATCTTTTAATGAGCACCTGGGTCAAAATGCGGTTTGGAGGCGGTCTGCCGGGGGGCGCGCGAAACAGAAAGGGATCGTTCAACACGAAGCGCTTTCAAAGCGCGAAATCCAACCAAGGTGTGCCGCTTTTCGTCCCAGAGCCGAAAGGCAAACGACTTTAAACTGGTGGTCAGAGTCACCGGTTTGACACTTTGGAAAAGAGGCTCTGCTCGATGGCATTTCTCCAGATGGTAATTGGGAATTCTTGGACTCAAATGATGAATATGGTGGAAGCCTATATTCCCTGAAAACCATTGCAGCAAGCGGGGCAACTTGTAAAAGGAACTGCCTTGTAAGGCAGCTTGCGCGTAATCCCACTGCTCTCGTCGTTCCCAGTATACCCCCTCGAACTGATGTTGGACATAAAACAACCAGACCCCAGCGGAACCTGCCACCATCATAACAGTCAATTGCAGCAATAGATACGCTTTCCAACCGAAAAGCCACCACAGACCAGAACTTAACAGTATGAGAGCCAAATTGGTCAGATAGACCGAATACCGCTCACGTAAACCGCCTTTGGGAAATGGGAACCGTTGAAGTATGACGAAAAGAAATAGTGGAGCCAGGATGAAAAGAATAAGGGGATTACGGGCCAACCGGTATGCGAACCGCTTCCATCGGGATGCCTCCAGGTATTCCTGAACGGTCAACGTCCAAATGTCGCCAGTCCCGCGCCGATCCAGGTCACCCGAGGTTGCATGGTGGAGGCTGTGCTCCCATCTCCATTGATAATAAGGCGTAAAGCATAAAATACCTGAGATGGTCCCAACAATATCGTTGGCTTTGCGAGATTTGAAAAACGAACCATGGCCGCAGTCATGAAAGATGATAAAAACACGAACGAGGAAGGCACCAGCCAGGACGGCGAGGGGAAGGGCCAGCCAGATTGAGACGCCCTTTGCGAGATACATTAAATACCACAAGAGTGCATAAGGCGCGGTGCTGTTTACGATCTGCCAAACACTTCGCCAGACCGATGGTTTCTGGTATTTGGCTACCACTTGCTTCCAAGTGGCAGTCTCGCCTTGTTGGGCATCGTTCATTTTATCCGTTCCGTGGTTCATAATATGTAAACCGTCACGCCCATTTGGCAAGAAAACAGGTCTCAGAAGCCACAGATTCCAGCATTCCGACCCTCGAGATTAGAGTAGGGCAGTTTCAAATGCATTACAAGGGGTAATTGAGAGTGACACGGGGTTATGACAATCCTGCACTACGGTTTCGTCTTGGCCCGCAGCTTTTTACAACTTAGCGTTCATCGCGTCGATCATGCAAGAGATAGCAATAGGCGCCAGTTCACTAAAAAGCAGCCGCCTTGCTTTTGGTTGTTGGCGAGTGGCTGGGACCGGAAGTCATTCCGAAGTGAACGCTCAAACGCGAGCCGCAGGATACCGGGCCATCATCGCCGCATATGAAGCCGGATATACTTTATTCGACAACGCAGACATATACGGCCGTGGCGAGTCGGAAAAAATGCTTGGTGAAACGCTCCGGAAGGTTTCTGGTATGCGGGATCGCGTTCTGATTGCAACCAAGTGCGGAATCCGTCCCGCTGGGGAGCCGTTGAGTGAGTCACCCCAAAGGTATGATTTTTCTGCGAGTCACATTATAAAAGCGTGCGAGGGTTCATTACACCGGTTGGGGATCGATACCATAGATCTTTTGATGCTTCATCGACCTGATTATCTGGCGGATCCTTCGGAAGTAGGCCAAGCCTTTTCGGAATTGCAATCCACCGGAAAGGTTCGCTGGTTTGGAGTCAGCAACTTCCGGCCGTCACTTATAACGGCTTTGCAAGCAGCCTGGCCTATGCCGCTGATCGCCCATCAAATAGAAATCAGCCTGTGCCAATTAAGCCCGTTCACAGATGGAACTTTGGATCAATGCTTGATCGAACGATTGACTCCGATGGCGTGGAGCCCGCTCGCGGGGGGAACCATTGGAGGCGGGGCCAGGAAACTGCTCCCCTCTCAGGAAGGTTATACACCGAAAAACATTTTGCCGGTTTTGGACGCAATAGCCAAAAGCCGGGGCTCAACCCGTACAACCGTGGCCCTGGCCTGGCTATTGAAGCACCCAAGCAAAATTGTGCCGATCGTCGGCTCAACGCAACCCGAACACATCCGTGAGGCGGCAAAAGCCGCGGAACTGGAGTTGTCACGCGAGGAGTGGTATCGATTACTCCTCGCCGCGAGAGGCGAACCACTGCCTTAATGGATTCATGCCTGCCTCGAATGAACCTGAGCACTACCGACTGTTTGTGGCCATTCATATTCCCGGCGCAATTAGACGAGGTTTAGCGGAACTCCAGCACGAATTACAATCCATGCTTTCCCATGCTGAAATAACATGGACCAGACCGGAGCAATTTCACTTAACCCTCAAGTTCCTGGGGAATGTGGAAACAAGACGCGTGGGTGCGTTGGCTCGCAACCTTAACGCGGCCTGTCATGGTTTTTCCCCTTTAGTCTTTCGCGCCCAAACGGTCGGAGCCTTTCCAGATTTCAATCGCATGCGGGTTCTTTGGGTTGGTCTGAATGACGCTCTTGGAAAGCTAGTTCAACTTCATAAGCGCATCGAGGCCGCCAGCCGAGAGTTTACAAAGGAGAAAGAGGTAGAAAGTTTCCGTGGCCACGTGACCTTAGGCCGCGTCAAACGACTTAAGGCACAAGAAAGAAAAAGCCTCGCCAGGACCGTTTCAGCAATGAGGGATAGATTTTTCGGAGAATGGATCGCGAGCGATATAGAGCTTATGCGCAGCCAGCTTTCTTCCCAAGGCGCTCAACATTGCTCCATTGCAAAATTCAAATTGACAGCTCAACCAGCTACCTGAAGAACCAAAGAGTTATTGCGTCTTATGAGTGTTTCGTCTCGGAAACGTGCGGAAGATTTTCTGGAATTGAGTTCACAATTTCGGCTTGGAGCACTGACCACCGAAAGCTCTCATCCAATCACCGCTAATCTGAGCGAGGTAGCCAGCGTTAGCATCAGTGCTGCACTCAAGCTCCTGTTTGATGTCGATTCGGATGTGATCAAAACGTATCGCACTTTTGTGGAGTCTGGCCGCGCAAACCAACTCGCCGCCTCAATCCTCCATGCCTTGGAACGTGGGGGGAAAATCTTTTTCACTGGATGCGGCTCGACCGGACGCCTGAGCATCCAACTGGTTTCAATTTGGCGCGATTTTTGGCAGCGGCAGCGGGCGCAGGGGCTTGCCTGCCGCCCGAAGCCCCAGGTGTTCGAAGATCGCGCGGTTAGTGTCATGGCTGGCGGGGACTTTGCTCTCATCAAAGCGGTTGAGGGGTTTGAAGATTTTTCCGCGTTCGGAAAAAAACAGATTAACGACCTTGGGCTGTGTTCAAAGGACGTCGTGTTTGCGATCACGGAAGGTGGAGAAACGTCCTTTGTAATCGGCACTGCGTGGCAGGGGGTTGAGGCAGGAGCCAAGGTGCACTTCATCTACAACAATCCGGACGAAATGCTTTGTCGAACCGTCCAACGCAGCCGCGAGATCATCAATGAACCGCGCATAGAGAAAATAAACCTGACCACCGGTCCAATGGCCATTACCGGTTCCACGCGAATGCAGGCCACAACGATCCAACTGTGTGTATTAGTCACTGTGATGGAAATGGCAGTTCGGGAATTGATGCACAAGTTGGATCCAGGAGGCCAGTACGACCTGCCGTCGGAAGATGTGCCGAGCGCATTTCTGGCTAATTTAGAGGCAATGCATTTAAATCTGACTGCACCCCGCACCTTGGATCAACTCTCCGCGCTGGTTTCATTGGAGGAAAACGCCTACCGTACCGGTCACAAGATTAATTATTTTGCCGACCGCTTCGGGATCGACGTGCTGACCGATACTACCGAACGTTCGCCTACCTATTGCACGCCGGCGTTTCGCAAGTTCGACGACCCGAATGCAAGCGAGTCATGGGCCTTCTTGTTCGTGCCTCATGAGACGACAGCTCAGGCGTGGGAAAAACTTCTCAAACGGACACCCAATTGCATTGAGTGGAAGGAGAATGCAATCAGGGAACTGGTCGAAACTGAAAAATTCCAGCGCACCGTTGATATTGTCCGTAAGATCGGTCCATCAGAACTGATGCGATTCAAAGTAGGAATGGACGGACTGGCCTACCGTCCTGTGACAACCAATGACGGCGCAATTGCAATTATTTCAACGGAAGAAAAGTATTCGGTGCTTACGGCGGAGGGATTTTATCGGGGCCAATTGCAACGGGCGCGAAACGCCGGTGGAAAACCAGCTTTGCTCTGTCTTGGCTCGGCGGAGTTGTTCGAGGAAATCAGAAGATCCATCGACTCGTGGGCACCGGACTGTCTTTCGCTATTTGTTCCAGCCCCAAAAACACACTTTCTTCTGGACGGAGTGACCCGTGTGGGTTTGAAGATGCTCTTGAACGCGATTTCAACCTGCACCATGGTTCGCCTGGGAAGAGTAATGGGCAATCTCATGATTTGGGTGGTGCCCAGCAACCTCAAACTCATCGATCGTGCCACACGTTATATCGAAAAGCTGACCGGGCTAGGCTACGAGGCGGCAAACCATTTGCTTTTTGAAGTAATTGAGTTCATTGAGCCACGAATGCGGGCTGACGAAGCCTACCCCCCTGCTGTAGCCCTGGCAGTGCTCCGCGCCCGGCACGGCATCAGTAATGAGCAAGCGGAAAAGCAGCTTACCTTCCGAACGGTGAAGCCCTCATCCTGAGCATACCGGCTGTCCTGGGGCTGTTCGAATGTTCGGCTCTTGCAAAAACCGGCTGTTCTGTTTCCCTTTTGAAAATGCCAACTCGCAAGCCAGAGATCGTTTCGCAGTTGGGCCTCCGCTTTGTTTGCTTCCTCATTGCGACGCTGTGCGCCAGGTTGCATGGGCAGGTGAGTTTCGAGTTTGCAACCATAAGTGAAGCCAGGGAGGTTCTCGCAAGACGCGACGACTTTGTCCAATCCATGAGCCCTTTCGACCGTGCCGCCCGGATGAAAACATCGAGCAACGTCTCGGAAACAGATTTTCTAACGTTTGCCGGCACAAATGTCCTGGCGTGGACTGATTCTGACAAGCAGAAGGTTACTTCCGCAACTCAAGGCATTGAGCAAGAACTCGCAACTCTACCACTGCCAAAGAAGGTGCTGCTCATCAAAACAACGGGAGACGAAGAAGGCAAAGCTGCTTATACCCGGGCGAATGCCATCATCATTCCAGCGAAGGATCTCAAAGTCCCTAACGCAAACATGCAGAAGATAATTTGCCATGAACTCTTTCACATCATCTCCCGGGCAAACCCGAAATTACGGGAAGAGCTCTATGCCGCTATTGGTTTTGTGAAATGTAACGACGTTGAATTCCCCTCTGAATTGAAGTCGAGGAAGATTACAAATCCGGACGCGCCGAGGAACGACCATTGCATTCGTCTCAGAGTCGGAGCCGATGAGCACTGGGCTGTGCCCATCCTTTATTCTGGTCTGGAAAAATACGACGAAAAACGGGGAGGCGAGTTTTTCGACTATTTACAGTTCCGATTCTTATTGGTTGAACGTCGCGATACTTTTGTCAAACCGTTATACGACGGTGCCAACGCCACACTTGTGGATAAGCACCAGGTCCAGGACTTCGATGAGCAAGTGGGCAAGAACACCGAATACATCCTGCATCCTGAGGAAATACTCGCCGACAACTTCACGCTTCTCGTGCTTCGAGAGCGCAACTTGCGCTCACCAGAAATTATAAAAAAGCTGGAACGAATTCTGAGCAAATCACAGTGGAGGAACCCTTAACAAGCTCCTGAAAACCGGCACTGGCCGCAAAACAGCCTGCTCCGAACACCGCTGAGGTACGGGTTGTCCCAAGTTATCGCACCACTTACGAACTGCGGAGAGATCACCCCATTTTGGTTTGACCAGGTTTGCGCCAGAATTTGGCGTTCATGAAACGCCCAAATGTTTTGCGGATGATTTTGCTGGTTCTGGCAGGTGGCCATTTTGCAGCCATCGCTCAACTCAATGTTTTAACCTACCACAATAATAATGGTAGGACCGGAGAGAACCTTCAGGAAACAATCTTGACGCCTTCGAATGTCAATTCAAGGACGTTCGGAAAACTGTTTGTTTACCCAGTGGATGGTTACGTTTATGCCCAACCGCTATACGTGTCAGGTCTGGACGTGCCAGGACAAGGCACCTTCAATGTTGTTTTTACCGCGACTGAACATAACAGCGTTTACGCTTTCGATGCCGACCCAAACAACGGTGGTCCAGCGGGTGGGTTGCTCTGGCAGGTCAATCTTGGCCCTTCGGCTCCGACTCCGAGCACAGATTTCGGCAATAAGTTTGGAGCGTTCGATGACATTGTTCCCGAAGTAGGGATAACGAGCACTCCGGTGATCGATCCTGATTCCGGAACCATGTACGTGGACGCCTTCACGCGCGAAGGTACTTCCTATTTTCATAAAATACATGCTTTGGACGTCCGGACGGGCGCGGAGCGGCCTTACAGCCCGGTCGTGGTGAGCGCCTCGATCTCGGGAAGGGGAACCGGGAGCACGAATGGAGTCCTGCGGTTTATAGCCAAACAACAGATTCAACGCGCAGCTCTCACTCTTTCGGGTGGCGTGTTATACGTCGCGTTCGCCAGTTACGCGGACACGGACCCATATCATGGGTGGATCATAGGTTACAATCCGAGCAACCTGCAGCAACTTCCAGGCTACGTCTTCAATTCTACTCCTAACAGCACGGAAGCAGCTTTTGGTGATGATGCCGGCGGTGGCGGAATCTGGATGAGCGGTTGCGGATTATCTGTAGATGAAAACCACAATCTCTATTTTGCAACTGGCGATGGGGCCTTTAACGCGCACAAAAGGGGCACAGAGTATGCCAACAGTTTTGTCAAACTCTCCAGTGCCGGAAAACTTGCTGTGGCGGATTATTTTACGCCGTGGAATCAGGCTTATCTTGCGAGCAACAATCTGGATTTGGGATCGGGCGGGGTGATGCTGCTACCCGACCAGCCAGGCCGTTACCCCCGGCTGATGATAGGAGCGGGCAAATCAGGATTGGTATACCTGATGAATCGCGACATGCTCACGGCGGGAAATATTCATTTCAACACAAACAGCTCGGAGGATTTCGTGATTCAGACCGTCTCTCTGCACGGAGGCTCCTTTGATACACCAGCCTATTTCAATGGCACCATCTATTATGCGGGCGCAAAAGATGCCTTGACTGCTTTGACGTTGTCCGACGGGCTCCTGCCAAATCTGCCAACCTCGGTAGGGCCGCGCATATTTGGATTCCCGGGAGCAACGCCCAGCGTTTCCGCAAATGGAAACGCAAATGGAATTGTGTGGGCGGTACAACGTGCCACACCGGCCGTGCTGGCCGCATATAATGCGACAAATCTGTCAAAAGAAATCTACAATAGCACCCAGGTGGGTACTCGGGACAAGTTGGCCGATGGTGTAAAATTTGCCGTGCCAACCGTTGCGAATGGAAAGGTCTTTGTTGGAGGCCAGTACGCCTTGTCGGTTTTTGGTCTTTTAAAGGAAAAATCCAGCTCACCGTTTTCGGTAGCGACTTATGCCGGCTTATTTTATCAGCAATCGGGAGTTCAGCATCAGAGTTCAGGCGCACTATCGGTCAGAACGACCAGGCGCGGCACTTACAGTGCGACGTTGGAAATTGGCAGCCGTCGTTATAGCTTCAGCGGCCAACTGGATCAATTGGGGTCGGCCACAAAAACACTCAATAGAGGAGGGGAAAACCCGCTCACGGTTAACTTGCAGGTGAGTAGCGGCGAAAATAGCACCATGACCGGCAGCGTCAGCGATGGATCGTGGGTCGCGGATCTCACCGTTTATCGTGCTGTGTTCAATGCCCGAACCAACCCCGCTCCTGCTGTCGGCAAATATACCATAATTATCTCGGGACCTGCTGCTGGGAGTGAACAAATACCGGAAGGAGATGGTTTCGGCACCGTCAATATCACTGCAGCCGGGCAGGTGAGATTCAGCGGAGCGCTTGCTGATGGCACGAGAGTCACTGAAACGGGCTTCCTCTCACAAAATGGCCAATGGCCGTTGTACACAACTTTATACCAGGGTAATGGCCAACTGCTTGGCTGGGTAAACTTCTCCACCACTCCTTCGAGAGATCTAACCGGGCAGCTTAGTTGGATTAAACTACCCAATTCGCGAAACCGCTCTTACCCGGCAGGATTTGAACTGGAGCCGAACGTCAAAGGCTCTCTCTATCAGCCACCCGCGAAAAATACACCCATCCTTGATTTTACAAACGGTCAAATTGTTCTAACCGGTGGCAGCTTAAGTGAAAGCGTAATCAACTACATCACCATCAATACCAACAATAAAGTGACCAACCTAAGCAGTAACAGATTAACTCTCATCCTCACGCCCTCCTCGGGTTTGTTTAGGGGAACAGTCCTGCACACAGAAGACGGAATACCTATCCGCTTTAGCGGGGCGCTCCTTCCAGATGAAAACTCAGGGTCGGGGTATTTCATACGGGCAAATCAAAGCGGCAGAGCTTATCTCGGACCTCGTTAATTGAATCTGGACCAACCCCGGGTTCAAGCCCCCGCTTTCGGGTCATCAGTGCACCAATCGTTTTCAAGTGGGAGCGCGGCGCTAAACTTAGATTGACAAATTTCCCTCGGTAGAGAATTCTACTGAACGGTCGGTAGCTTTATAGAAAGACGTGGATTTTGATTTGCTAACTGTGAAGAGCGCCAGAAACAAGTTCGGAATGGAGAGTGGTGAAAATATAGACCAGCAACGCGTGGCCGGCATTTACCAGAAGGCTGCTAAAATTTTTCACGAACAGGGCTATGAAGGAACCTCGATGAGCGACATTGCTGACGCGCTTCAACTAACCAAAGCGGGTCTCTATTACTATATCGAAAGCAAGGAGGATCTCCTCTATCGTATAATCAACCACGGACTTGATTGGCTGGAAAAAGAGGTGATCAAGCCTGCGCGAGCTTTGCGCGATGCGGAGGAAAGGTTACGCTGGATAATTCAGCATCATGGCCAGGGTTTGTGCAAGGGGTCGCGAGTTATTCCCCTTTTGACGGAAGAGGTTTCTTCTCTGGCACCAAGACATCGTCAGCATATTGTTCGTCGCAAACGGCGCTACTTTCAGTTTGTACGGCAGACGCTCGAAGAACTCAAAGCCCAGCGCAAATTGCGGGATGTGGATACTACGGTCGCTGCGTTCGGGCTATTCGGGATGCTGTTATGGCTGCCCAGGTGGTATCAGCCGGCGGGCCGGCTGACAGCAGGAGAAACAATGCATTATTTGTCTAACTTGTACTTGGGTGGGGTAATGACGGGTAAAAAATGAAATCATAATGCCGGATTGGCTATTTTCAGTTCCGCAGATTTTCAATCTCCGAGCCGCGAAACGGTTTGCTCTGAATTGTCCACTTCATCGCTCGGTTGAGCGCACTTGAAGCGGAGTCAGGTTGAAAGTCACTACGACGCAATAATGAAATGAACATTCTCGTTTGCCTCAAGCAAATCCTGGACCCAGAAATTCCTCCGAGGGATTTTAAAATCGATAATGAACGGCTGGACGCGCAACGCGGATCGGCAGCGATGGTGATGAACATTTTTTGCGCCAATGCGCTGGAAACCGCCTTGCAGTTTCGCGAGCGACATGGAGGAAGAATAACCGCGATATCGTTGGGCGACGCGACTACCGAGGAGATGCTCCGCAAGGCTTTGGCCTTGCGCGTCGACCAGGCGGTCTTAGTTAGCCACGATACGTCGCGCCGTCTTGATCCAATGACTGTTGCACGAGCGCTGGCAGCCGCCGCCCAAAAATTGGGAGGTTTTGACATGATTTTCACAGGGCGTGAAGCGGGCGATTGGGGCGAAGGGCAAACCGGCGGGTTCATTGCGGAGGAAATAGGCTGCCCTTGCGTTTCTTTTGTCGAGCATATTACCCCCAGCACTTCGAATTCGAAAGTGCTCGAACTTCGCCGTCAGACCGATAACGGTGTCGAGACCCTGCAAGCTACTTCCCCACTGGTGATCACGGTGACGAATCATGAACATAATGTCCCTCGAATAGCTAAAACGCGTGATGTAATGATGGCGTTCCGGCAACCGCTGGTGCGCTTCAATCTGGCGGAACTGGGCCTTGATCTATCGAGTATAAGGGCGGCAACAGAAATTACTGGCTTATGCATCCCACAGAAGGAGATTCGTTGTGAATTTGCCGCAGGGGAAACACTGGATGAACGAGTCAATGTTTTTGCTCAACGTATCATGACAGTGCTGCGAGCGGCGTAACAAAACATTTTTATGCACAATGTCGTTTCTTGCGTTTTTAGCTGGAACGGTTTGGATCGAGCAACTGCCGGAGTGCTCGGGGCGGGTGCGAAGTTGGCTGAAAAATTGGGCGGTAAACATTCTGCTCTGCTAGTAGGTCCACCTCAGGAAGGACTGCCAGCCGAACTGGCCAAAGTTGCTGATTTCGTGGCTATCGCCAGCCATCCTTCCCTGACCACATACCATGGTGAACTAACATTAAGTGCGGTTACTCAGGCCTGTGCGGCTCTGGAACCATTTTCTGTTCTGCTGGGCAACGACACCTATAGTCAGGAATTAGCACCGCGCCTTGCCCATCGGCTTGGCGGCAGTGCAGCAGGCGATGCGTTGAGCCTGGAAGTGAAAGATGGCAACATATCGATCACCCGCCCGGTCTATGGCGGAAAGGCCCAAGCCACTATTGCTTTAAAACGGAACCCGGCGGTGGTTTGGCTCCGTGCTCGAGCGCAATCTCCACCAGAACTTCGGGAGCAGCATGGCAAAATAGAGCATCTAACACTTTCGTTACAACCGGAGGAGCGTATAAAAATCATTTCTCAAACCTCCGAGAACAAAAGCGGCGGGGTTCGGCTCGAGGACGCGCGTTTCATTGTATCCGGAGGACGGGGATTAGGAGGGCCGGAACAATTCAAACAGTTGCAAGAGTTGGCGCAGATTATGGGAGCGCAGATGGCGGCATCACGAGCAGCCTGCGACGCAGGCTGGGTTCCACCCACGTGGCAGGTCGGCCAAACGGGGAAAAAGGTCGCGCCCGAACTTTACCTGGCCATTGCATTGTCCGGTGCCAGCCAGCACCTGATGGGAATTGCCGACGCGAAGGTCGTCGCCGCCATCAACACGGATAAGGATGCGCCGATTTTTAGCCGCTGCCAGTTCGGCTTGATTGAGGATTATCGGAAGGTGTTGGGACTTCTGCAAAAGGAGCTTTCGCAATTACATCAATGAATCGGGCGGAAGCCACACGCATCGTTTATTGGAACATCACCCACATTTGGCTGATGTATGCGTTGTTGGTTCCCACTGTAATCATTGCTGGCTACGGGCTCTATCGCCGCGTGAGTCTTTGGCGTCGAGGCCAACCGGAATGCCGCTGGGATAAACCGTGGCTGAGACTTAGGATGGTGTATCAGCACGCCCTGTTACAGCGTTCGACTCGACGCGAACGGTATGCCGGTTTTTTCCATACCCTGCTCTTCTGGGGAATGATTATTCTCACAGCGGCAACCATTGTGGTGTTCATTGATCAAGATTTTTCCATACGAATCATGCGGGGTGAGTTTTATCTCTGGTTTCAGTCGCTCACAGTGGACTTGTTCGGCATGGCGGCGATGATAGGGGTTGGATTAGCGTCCTACCGCCGATTATTTTTGAAACCGAAAAAGCTGGTTTACACGACTGAAGCCACGCTGCTCCTGATGCTGTTTTTTATCATTCTATTGAGCGGGTTTCTGCTGGAGGGATGGCGCATAGCCGGCACGAATGATCCCTGGGGAAAATGGTCGCCGGTCGGTTACGGCATCGCACTTCTCTCGAAACGTTTCATGAGCGAAGCACTTCTGCTTGACGCTCATGCGGCCAATTGGTGGTTTCATCTTGTACTGGTTCTTGGTGTGCTTGCCTGGGCGCCTTACACCAAAATGGCGCATGTCTTTACGGCGGTGTTGAACCTTTACACCATGCCTTTGACTCCCCGTGGCGCCGCTCTCAAGACATTGGACTTTGACAAACCCGACGCCGCGCTGGGCGTCAATTCACTGGGCGAGTTTAGCTGGAAGGATCTTTTGGACTTCGACGCCTGCACTGAATGTGGACGCTGCACCGATGCCTGTCCTGCCCATGCGGTGGGCAAATCACTTTCACCCCGCGACATTATCCTGGATCTTCAGCGGCTCTCACATTCGTTCGCAGATTTCAGCCAGCCTATTATAGGAGCGACACCGGCTCTTTCGACCGACGCCTTATGGGCCTGCACAACTTGCGCCGCTTGCATGGAGGCCTGCCCGGTCGGCATTTCGCAAATGCCCAAAATTGTAGATATGCGACGCCACCAGACAATGGAAAAAGCCGAACTCCCGGAAACAATGCAGACGGCCATTGCTTCAATCGAAGCAAGGGGGCATCCGTTCGCTGGCGCGCAATTCTCGCGCATGGATTGGGCTCAGGGACTTCCGGTTCCCCAACGGTCCGAAGTTGAAGATTGCGAAGTACTTTTATGGGTGGGTTGCGGCGGGGCGCTGATTGAACGGAACCAAAAAGTAATGCGTTCCATTACGCAATTGCTGAGCAAGGCGGGAATCAAATTTGCCGTTCTCGGTCGAGAAGAAAAATGCACCGGCGATGTTGCGCGCAGATTAGGGCATGAATTTTTGTTTCAAGGCCTCGCGCGCGATAATATCGCTACCTTCGAGCGTTACAGGGTAAAAACGGTGGTTACTGCGTGTCCTCACTGTTTCAATACTTTCAAGAACGAATACCCGCAACTGGGCGGAAAATTTCGGGTAATTCACCATACCGAATATCTCGAACAGCTCGTGCGTGAAGGCAAGCTGTCACCCCGGCCGCAGCTCGCCGCAAAAGTTACGTTTCATGATCCCTGTTATCTAGGCCGGCATAATGACATTTACGATCCGCCAAGAAAGCTTGTTGGATTCTCGGCTAAATCGAAATCGATCGAGATGGCGCAAACCCGGGAAAAAAGTTTTTGCTGCGGTGGCGGCGGTGGTTTGAGTTTTGTTGATGAACCAGCTGCTCAAAGAGTTAACCGAGCGAGGGCCGAACAGGCGGTTCAAACAGGAGCCGACATTGTTGCTGTGGGATGTCCCTTTTGCATGACGATGATGGAGGACGGAATCAAAGCATGTCAAACTGGCAAATCCGACCGCCCAATGCAGGTGATGGATGTAGCAGAACTCCTTTGGGATTCGGTGCGCGATGTGAAAACGACGGAGGAGAATAGCAAAGCATGACCAAAATATGGATCTGACACTAACATTGGAAGAATTGAAGTTTCGGGACACATTACGAGCCTGGCTCAAAAACAAAGTGCCTCCTGCATGGGACCGTGGAAATACAACACCCGAGGATAAAAAAGCTTACCTGGAATATTTGCGCACCTTTCAAGGTAAACTTTTTGAAGATGGATGGGCTGGTATTTCCTGGCCGGCACAATTCGGCGGTCGTGGCGCCTCGTCCATGGAACAAGCCATTTTTCAGGAAGAATTAGCACTGGCCAGCGCCCCGGAAAGATTAGGGGTTATTGGCGAAGGCTTGGTAGGGCCAACCATCATCGCGGTAGGGACACAAGCGCAAAAAGAGCGATATCTTAAACCGATGCTTACAGGGCAGGAGATTTGGTGCCAGGGATTTTCCGAGCCAAATGCCGGCAGTGACTTAGCCGCGCTCAATATGAAAGCGGTTCAGGCCGGGGATGATTATGTGGTGAACGGCCAAAAAATATGGACGAGCTACGCCCACGTTGCCGATCAATGTTTGCTGGTGGTGCGGACCGACCCAAACGTACCAAAACACAAAGGCTTAACCTGCCTGCTGGTCGACATGAAAAGTAAGGGCATCGAGGTGCGGCCTTTGCGCATGATGTCAGGGGATGCCAGTTTCAATGAAATGTTTTTTACCGATGTCCGCGTACCCGTCGCAAACGTGCTCGGCAAGGTTAATGAGGGATGGACTGTGGCGCTGACCGCTCTTGGCAATGAACGAGTCAGCATTTCTACAGGACGATACATGGTTCTGAAAAGGGAGTTCGATCAATTGCTTGAGCGGGCAAAAGAAACCAGGCGCAATGGCGCGCCATTGACAAACGATCCGCTCATTCGCCAAAAGCTGGCGCAGGCGCATGTGGAACTCGAAGTATTTCGATTAAACACCTTAAGAGCTGTCACGTCTCCTTCCAAAGGCGGCGCACCTGGCCCGGAAGGTTCGCTGCTGAAAATTTGCTGGAGCGAAACCAACCAGCGGATTGTCCATTACGCGCTTCAAGTGTTGGGATTTCAGGCGCAACGTTGGGATTGGGATGAGGGACGCTGGGCGTTTAATTACCTGCGCGCTCGCGGCAACAGCATTGAAGGCGGCACTAGTGAAATTCAGCGCAACATCGTTGCCCAGCGCGTCCTTGGTTTACCCAGAAGTTACTAGGTTAAATCACAACCAAAAATTATGAATTTCGAACTTTCAAACCCGCAACAACTGTTACGTGAAACAACTCGCTCCAGCCTCTCGAAGAACTGCTCGAACAAACTAGTGAGAGATTTGATGGCTACCAACACAGCATTCGATCCAAAATTGTGGCAAACCGTTACCGACCAGGGATGGGTGGCTCTGCATTTACCGGAGAACGTTGGTGGCCTTGGCCTTGGGTTGGTCGAACTGGCGGTCGTAGCCGAGGAGATGAGCCGGGCTTGTATGCCCGGTCCATTCTTGCCCACACTTTGGGCGGCTACGATTCTGGCGGGAATGAACCAACCGACGCTTACATCTCAGTATCTCACTCCAATTGTGGAAGGCAGCCTTAAGGCAACAGTGGCTTTGCTGGAACCGGAGACGGATTGGAAGTTGGACAATGTGCAGCTCAGTTTAAAAAAGGATGGGGGCTCCTGGCAACTGAACGGACGGAAGACTTTTGTGCTCGATGCAGAGGCAGCTGACTTGGTTTTATGCGTAGTCCGAAAAGAACAGGACCTGGCGTTGGTCGTACTTCGCAGGGACACTCCGGGGATAACTCTGAAGTTATTGCCGGCAATTGATGCCACGCGCAAACTTTACGAGTTGAGGTTCAACAACGTTTCGGTCACCGATGCTCAGGTCTTTGGTTCCGGAACAACGGTGCAATCTGCCCTGGAACATGGGTTCTTAGTTGGAACATTGGTGGTATGCGCCGAGACCGTAGGAGCGATGCAATGGGTGCTTGAGACTACGGTGGAGTACGCCAAAACACGTCAGCAGTTTGGTGAAGTCATCGGCAGCTTTCAGGCAGTCCAACACCAGTGCGCTGACATGCTGCTTTATACTGAGAGCGCCCGTTCCGCGACTCGATTCGCGGCCTGGGCGTTAACCGCTGGAACACCCGAGGCCGACAGAGCTGTATCGGTTGCGAAGGCGTACTGCTCAGACATGGGGCGGGAGGTATGCAATCATGGTGTGCAAGTTCATGGCGGAATCGGTTTCACCTGGGAGCATGATCTCCACCTTTATCTTAAGCGCGTAACTTTGAACGAATTCCTCTTCGGCGAAGCCGCCGATCACCGCGAAAAGATTGCTTGTTCAATTCTGAATCACAAACTTTCTTAGATTGTGCAAAAGACTTCATGAGCATTCTTACGTTGGTCCGGCACGGGCAGGCGTCGTTCTTTGAGGCCAATTATGACCAGCTTTCCGCGCTCGGTGAACAGCAGATGCAGGTTTTGGGCGCATACTGGGCGCGCCGCAAACTGTCTTTCGATGAGATTTTTACCGGCCCACGAGTGCGCCAGCAACGTTCAGCGGAACTGGCCGTAACCGCCTGCCGTCAGGCGGGCTTTGATTGCCCGGACCCAGTGCTACTGGAGGAACTCGACGAATATGATTTGAAAAATCTGATCCGGCTGTTGGCCCCGGAACTGGCGCGAACTAATTCTGAGTTCGCGCGAATGGTGGAACGTCATTTGCGAAGTGAAGGCGAAGAACGGCTGGGAAATTTTCAGGGAATGTTCGAGCCGCTATTGCTTCATTGGCAAAGCCCAGCTGCATCGGCGGTGCAGATGGAAACCTGGCCGGCATTTCGCGCGCGCGTCGATCGCACGATTCGCCAACTTCAGCAGCACGATGGCAGAGGGCGGCGAGTGGCATTTTTTACCTCAGGGGGATTTATAGGCAGCGCGGTGCAGCTTGCCTTGACTGCCCCGGATCGGGCAGCTCTTGATTTGCACTGGCGTTTACGGAACGGTTCTTTGACTGAATTTGCATTCACTCGTGACCGCTTTAGCCTGGACACTTTCAATGCCGTTCCCCACTTGGAGGATCCCACTCTCTGGAGCTATCGTTAGTGATCATGAATTCAACCTTTAACGGTGTTGATTTTTATAACATCGAAGACCTGCTCTCCGCAGAGGAACGCCAGCATCGCGATAAATTGCGCGCCTGGGTAACCCAGCGCTTTTTGCCCTCAGCCGCAAAGTCTTATGCTGCCGGCGCATTTCCACTGGAATGGGTACCGGAATTAGCGAAGCTCAACGCTTTTGGCTCCGCTATCAAAGGTTACGGATGCGCCGGACTAAGCAGCATTGCTTATGGTTTAATCATGCAGGAACTGGAGCGCGGCGATAGCGGGTTACGCACGTTTGCGTCAGTGCAAGGAGCATTGGCCATGAATGCGATTGCGATGTTCGGCTCGGAAGAGCAGAAGACTCGATGGCTCGGCCTGCTGGCGCGCGGAGAAAAGGTTGGCTGCTTTGGTCTGACCGAACCGGAAGCGGGGTCCAATCCGGCAGAAATGACCTGCACTGCTCGAAAAAAAGGGGAGGGTTATATACTAAACGGGAGCAAGATGTGGATCGGAAACGCGACCATATGTGATGTCGCGATAGTCTGGGCCAAAGTCGAAGACGAAACTTTGATAGCCCAGGGAAACAAGCGGCAGATTCGAGGGTTCGTTGTGGAAAAAGGCATCAACGGGTTTCGTACGGAGTTGATCGAAGGCAAAATGTCTTTGCGTGTGTCTCCTACAGGTAAATTGATATTTGAGAATTGCAAGCTGCCTGCAGGCGCACTGCTGCCGGAAACCTCCGGTTTAAAATCAGCATTGCAATGTCTGAACCACGCGCGGTACGGAATTGTGTGGGGAGCTGTTGGATCAGCAATGGCTTGTTACGAGGAAGCCCGTGTCTACGCCTCTAAGCGTATTCAGTTTGGCAAACCGATCGCCTCCTACCAGCTTACCCAGCGAAAACTGGCTTTAATGCTGACTGAGCTTACCAAAGCACAACTCTTGGCCTTGCGTTTGGGACAACTCAAGGACGCGGGTAAGATCACCCCTGCTCAAATTTCAATGGCCAAACGAAATAATGTGGAAGCAGCGATAACAATTGCAGGCCTCGCAAGGGACATTTTAGGCGGGGTAGGTATTCTTGACCAATACCAATGTTTCCGTCATTTGTGCAATCTTGAAAGTGTGAAGACTTACGAGGGAACAGATGACATGCACCTGTTGATCTTGGGTCAGGAGATCACGGGCGTCGCGGCCTTTAGTTAGAGCCGCTTCAAAGGTAATATCGAACCAGCCATTCAGCGACCAGCGAAGGTTTGGAAACGTCCTTCACTTCGACCGTTACAGACCAACAAATCTGGACCCATTCCGGCAGTTCCTCAACAGAGACCAGGCTGCAACGACCTCGAATTTGCGCTCCGGCAGGAACTGGCGATGGAAACCGTACCTTGTTAAAGCCGTAATTGATGCCCTGCTTGTATTCCACTTTCAAGTTCACCATCTGTTTCATCACGTAACTTAGAAGTGAGAGCGTCAGGAAGCCATGGGCGATGGTCTTTCCCTGTGGCAATTCCGTTCTCGCGCGCTCGGTATCGACATGGATCCATTGGCGATCCTCGGTCGCCTCGGCGAAAGCATTGATCCGGGCCTGCTCAAGGATGAACCATTCACCCACACCGACTTCCTGACCGACCAATTCGCGCAATTCCGCGATGCTGTGAAGGATTCGTTGAGCCATATTTTGATATACAATGCTGGTAAGCCCGTGGGAATTACATAATATACGAGCTTGAATGCGATGTCTTTAATATTGCAAACGGCCTGAGATATTGTTGGCTTCGAGCCCCGTCGCACAGCTCCGCACCGCGGTTCAGAATTACAAATTGTCTGCAGTATGAGAAATAAATGTTTGTTGGCGCTACTGTTGTTTGGTTTTTTTCGTCTCAGCTTTGGGCAGACCCAATTGATGGTCAATGGCGGTTTTGAATTGTTGAACGCAGGCGAATGGAAAATTTCCGGAGCGGGTGCCTACTTAACCAATGGACCTTTCCCAGCCAGCGGTTCAGCTTATCTCACCATGGGGAACGTTGCCGGAGCCAATCAGGCCGTTTTTCAGACAATTAAGTTTCCGACAAATCTGATTTCCGCCTCTTTTGGTTTTCAATATGGAGTTGTGACCTCAGACGTTTTTGGCAGCAACGACGTATTCACCGTTTATGTTCTGGATACCAATCATAACATCTTAGCTTCCCTCGGCAGTGCCTCGAACCTCAATCCCACTCCAAATTATGTTCAGGTAAGAACCAATCTGGTCACTTACACCGGGCAAACTAACTTTTCATCTTTCGCGGGCCAGACTGTCCAAACCTATTTCCAGGCAACAACTCATTCCACCTTTGGATCTTTGACGGCTTTTTACGTTGATAATGTCAGCATGTTGATCGGCACAACGGCTGATATTCCCCTTAATGACAGCTTTACTAATAGCATAACCCTCTCGACGAATTCTCTTTCGGTGGTTGCGGCAGCTACGAACAATTTTGCGTCTCGAGAAGACGGAGAGCCAATTATCGCGGGGAGTTCCGGGGGACATTCTTTATGGTGGGATTGGACGGCTCCTGGTCTAGGTGCCGTTACCATCGCAACCGCCGGCAGCTCTTTCACAACCTTAGTGGGTGTTTACACCGGTTCTCCTTTGACCAATCTTACTACCGTCGCTGCGAATAACGGCAACAGTCGTGGGGGGGCAGCCCAGGTCACTTTCAATGTAACGCCGGGAACCAAATATAAAATCGCTGTCGATGGTTTTAATGGGCAGTCGGGCACGGTGGCTCTCAGCTTGAAGTTTGCTCTCGACACAAAAGTTCCGATCGTCTCCATCACTTCTCCTTTATCCGGGGCAAAGCTGACGAATTCAACTGTGGTTGTGCAGGGCAAAGCCAGCGACAACCTCGCCGTGCAGCAGGTGCAATATCGATTAGAGAATGCTGCCGGGACCAATGATTATCAAACCGCCATTGGAACGAACGCCTGGACGGCCACGGTGACCGATTTGATTCCCGGACCAAATATCATTCGTGTTCGGGCGATCGATACGAGCGGGAATATTTCCGTCAGCGCCGTCCGGTCAGTCACCTTTGTTGTAGTCAGCCAATTGACTCTTCAGGTCAACGGCAATGGGACCGTCACACCAAATCTTAACGGCCAGTTACTCCCTATCGGCGCGCTCTTCACGCTGAGGGCCAAACCGGCCTCAGGAAGCATTTTTGCGGGCTGGAGTGGTGATCTTGTCACAAATGCGACATTGCTGAAATTTACAATGCAAACGAACCTGCTGCTTCAGGCCAACTTCATTCCTAATCCTTTCATTCCAGTGGCAGGTATATACCAGGGTTTGTTTTTTGACACGAATGGCGTGACGCATCAAAGCTCTGGGTTCGTGAATGTTACTGTTACCAGCGCGGGATCCTACACAGCAAGAATCATATTGGCAGGAGTCAGCTATGCACTGTCCGGAAAGTTTTCAGCGACAGGGGCTTCTTCCGCTTCGATCGCGCCCCGAGGTTTGCCACGGGTGGCGGTACAGCTTCAACTGGACTTGACCGGATCCAATGGCTTAATGGGCCAATTTAGTAACGGTCAATGGACGGCTGATTTGAATGCTTTCCGGGCAATGTCCAATCCTCCCATCGGAAATTACACGATGCTCCTGCCAGGCAGAGATGGCGATTCAGCCCAGCCTGGGGGGGACGGCTTTGGAACCGTGAAGGTGGCTCCCTTAAGCACCGTTAATTTCGCTGGGACTCTGGGTGACGGCACCAAAGTGACTCAAAAAACAATTTTGACCACAAATGGACAATGGCCCTTCTACACAACTCTATACGCCGGCAAGGGTTCGATGCTTGGCTGGCTCACAATCGGCAATGAGATCGACACCGACATAAGCGGCCCGCTCACGTGGTTTAAATTTGCCCAGCCGGGGAATTTTTATCCGTTGGGTTTCACGAACGAAGTTACCGCTGCCGGCTCAGCATATCGGTTCACCAATGGTGTGCCGGTGCTAAATTTTAACAATGGGCAACTCTGGCTAACCAACGGAAATCTTTCCGCCAGTTTCACAAACCAGATTACCTTGAACTCCGCCAGCAAGGTTACGAACCAAAGCAGCAACGCCTTGACTTTGGTGATTACATCTTCCAGTGGTTTGTTCAAAGGCAGCGTCGTTAATCCGACGACGCGAAAGCCGATCGTTGTCAACGGAGTTGTATTGCAGAAGCAGAACTTCGGAAGCGGGGTTTTTCTCGGCACAAATCAAACAGGGCGGGTTTACTTTGGGCCCTAACATTAATCCTAGTGTGAGTCCTCATCAGGCCGCTCATTACTTTCGTTAGAGTAACCGCCCAATACTACCCAAAGTATTGTCGTGTGGCTCGCCGTTCCCGATGCTAAGCTCGTTCTCGTTTCATGAGTCAGCCCGCATCTAAAAAATCGTTTAGCTACATGGGCCCATCGTTTGCTCTCGCTTTGAGCCTGCTCTTAATTGCGAACATCGCATTTTCTGCCATTCCCCACCCCATCGCCAATAAGGCAAACTGCTTGTTTAACGCTTCGTTGGAAATTTCCCTCTTCGCATCGGAGCCTGATGTGGTTGATCCAGTAAGTATGACGTTTGATGAATCGGGGCGTGCCTATGTGGTGGAGATGCGAGATTATCCTTATGGCATAGGTCTGCAACACAAGCCTGGCGGCACAGTCAGATTGCTGGAAGATACCAACCATGATGGGAGAGCGGACCGAAGCACCCTGTTTGCTGAGAATCTGAGTTTTCCGACTTCCATTTGCATGTGGAACGGCGGTGTTTTAGTTACCTGCCCTCCGGAAATCATTTACCTCAAGGACACCGATGGTGATGGCCGGGCGGATGTGCGGGAGGTGATGTTTAAAGGTTTTACGCTTGGCGTGACAGATAGCAACGTCAATGGCCTGCGGTGGGGACTGGATAATCGCATACATGGACTCAATGGTGGCAATGGCGGACAAATTATTTCGGTTCGCAAATCTGGCAGATCAACACCGCTGGGAAGTTTGGATTTCAGTTTTGACCCAGGCTCAGGCGATTTTGCGACCACTTACCACTCCAGCCGAGGATTTGGGTTGGTATTCGATGAGTGGGGACGAAGTTTTTCCACGTATAACATCAACCACATCCAACAGCGGTTCATCCCCGAGCGGTACCTTCGGCGCTTTCCAGGGTTCCCATCCCTGCGCGCAACCAGCAGCATTTCCGATCACGGTGATATGGCACGCATTTTCCCCGTCTCACTTGCTGAAACCCGGCCGAATCATCCGGAACAGTCCGGGCACTTTTCCTCCGCAGGTGGAATGGGATATGTGGGCTGGGACGGTTACGGGCCGGAGCTGTACGGAAGCGTGCTGGTCTGTGACGTTGTGGGAAACCTCGTGCATCGAGACGTTTTGAAAAAATCGGGACCTATTTTTCAAGCGGTCCGCTCGGCGGCGGAGCAGGAAACGGAGTTTCTTGCCAGCCATGACAATGCCTTTCGCCCTGTCGGTCTGGAACTAGGACCCGATGGCGCATTGTATTTACTGGACATGCAGCGGGATGTGATCGAACACCCTGATTACATCCCTGAAAAGATCCGTTCGACACTCAATCTGCGCGCAGGTGAGGACCGTGGCCGTATCTACCGATTGGTGCCGAAAGGTGCACGGCCGGAATTTGTGGACTTGGCGAGCGCACCCATAGCAACCCTTGTGAAAAATCTTTCACATCCGATTCAAGCACGTCGCACGACCGCACAGCGATTAATCGTTGAACGCCAAATGCGCGACGGCATACCAGCTTTAAGAAAGCTTGCTCAGTCCAGAGCGCAACCTTTGGGCCGGTTACACGCTCTGTGGACGCTCCAGGGTTTGAAAGCGCTAGATGATTCGTTGGTCGAGCAAGGCCTTTCCGATCCACACGAGGGCATTCGCGAAAACGCCCTGATTCTGGCCGAACCGTTTCTTTCCAACACCAAGCTTGTGGGACGCGTCTGCGCCCTGGCAAGGGATCCATCAGCCCGCGTCCGATTTCAAGCGGCATTGACCCTTGGCCAGGTGCAGGGAACTGCCGCCCGCGATGCGTTAAAGTCAATTCTCAAGCAGGATTACGAGTTCCGTTGGACGCGTGCCGCAGTTCTAAGCTCCATGGAGTCAGGCGCAGCAGACGTTCTCACTGAATTTCACATCGAATCTCAAGTTGTAACAAATTTGTCCGCAAAAATTGATTTGGTCGGTGAGCTTGCAGATCTTGCGGCCGCTCGAGACGGAATGGCCGGCCTTTCCAGCGTGCTCCGCCTCACCGTACGCCCAAATTGGGATGAGCCATTCCAATTGGCCGCGCTCAAAGGATTGCAAACGGGTCTGGTTCGCAGTCGCGGCTCAATTGAGGCGGACCCTGAAATCAAAGCTGTGCTCGACAAGCTTAGCCTTACCACATCGCCAGCACTCGTGGCAGGTGCATGGCGGCTGGCGCGCGCCCTCGGCATCCCGGAAACCGAAACGCAGCGCAAAATTCTTGAGCAGGCCATAATGCGCGCCCGCGATACTTCCCAACCACTACATGCACGTGTTGCGGACATCAACCTGTTAGCTCTCGGCAAATTTCCGATAGTAAAGGAAGGGCTTTTCGCTTTACTCGAAGGAACTCAGCCGGAAGCGATTCAACAGGCGACCATACTCGTGCTTAAAGAGTTTAATGACCCGAAGATTGCGAAAGTTTTGGTCGAACACTGGCGTTCGTTTGCCTCCTCCTCTCGTGCTGGCGCGCTTGCTTTGCTGCTTCAACGTACGGCATTTCACAATGCCTTAATAGATGCACTCGAGAAAGGCCAGATCACTGCTGGTGAACTCAACCTGGACCTGGAACAACGCCGTCGTTTGTTGTGGTACAGTAGTCCAGATATTAAAGCTCGCGCTGCCAAGCTCCTTGGCGACGGGGAGTATAGTAATAGAAAAAGTATTGTTGGAGATTGGCTGGCAAAGCTGCCTGCCACAGGAAACGCACTGCGCGGCAAACCCATTTTTGAACAACGTTGCGCTCAATGCCACCTCGTTGGGACATTGGGACACCGGGTGGGCCCAGAGTTAACTGGGATGTCACACCGAAGCGTTGAGGATCTGCTCTCGAACATTCTTGACCCCAACATGGCCATCAACCCGGCCTACATTACATACAACTGCGAGACACTCTCAGGAGAACTGGAGTCTGGTCTGCTTCAGGCTGATTTGGCAGAAGCCGTCACTCTATTGCAAGCGGCGGAAAAAAAGATGGTTATTCCGCGCGCCAACATAAAGCGGCTTCAATCCTCAGGACTTTCATTGATGCCGGAAGGGCTTGAAGCAGGATTGACCGCGGGAGAGTTGCGAGATCTGATCGCTTTTCTGCAAGAGAGACGGTGAAAAAATTGCAAACCTTGGCTTGGATCCCATGACTCCAAGGCCCGCTGGTAATTTAATCGTAAAATTTGTTACAGAGCACACCTTTACTGTTTACCTCTTCTAGGTCAAAATACTTAGCATGAGTTTCTATGGGCGTTTTAACATTTGGTTGTTCTTTTTTACCGTTGGTCTGAGCCTGGCACGAGGAGCAGGAAGCGGGCTCAATGTTGTTGTTGTTGTAAATCAAAACAGCTCCAACTCAATTGCGCTAGGCAACTACTACGCCGAACGCCGCCAGGTTCCTCCACAGAATTTTTTGCGCATCAATTGGTCGGGTAATAACGTTGACTGGACAGATTCCGAGTTCGCCAATGTCCTTTACAACCCGCTGGTTGCGATGCTTTCCAGCCGCCAATTAACCAACCAGGTTGAGTTTGTGGTGTTATCGATGGACATCCCTTACCGCGTCAACTCCGGCTCGAGCAAACCCAACAGCACCACGTCCTCGCTCTTCTATGGTTTTAAACAGGACAATGACCCTGAAATCTGCTCCATACCATCCAACACCGATAATGCATATGCAGGGAGTGAGGACGTGTTTCGTTTCACCCCCCCAACAAGTCCCAATAGTAACTCGTGGCTCGCTACTATGATAACCCACAGCAACGTGGCGCTGGCCAAACAAATCGTTGATGGAGGAGCCGCCGCAGATTCAACTTTCCCAACACAAACGGCTTACCTGGCCAAAAGCAGCGACGCAGCTCGAAATGTGCGATTCTGGACGTCAGACAATGCAGTGTTTGATACTCGCCTGCGAAATAACTTTTCGCTGCAACGAACTAATAGCGATTACAATTGGGTATTCAGCTATTGCCTGGGACTGCAACAAGGTGTGGTGTTTTCTACCGTCGCTGACACAACTTTTGCACCGGGTTCAATGGCGGACAATTTGACCTCCTACGGCGGGCAGCTTTTTGAACCAGGAAGCGGGCAGCTTAAATTATTTCAGTATCTAACGGCTGGAGCTTCAGGAAGCTATGGGACAGTGACCGAACCTTGTAATTATCTCGATAAGTTTCCTTCTCCTCAGAATTATTTTTACCAGGCCCGGGGTTTCAGTCTGGCTGAATGTTATTATCAAAGCCTGGCTAATCCTTACATGGGGGTGATCGTGGGTGAACCGTTAGCGGCACCCTTCGCGCACCCACCTAATGGGACATGGGCAGGGTTACCTTCTAACGCGAAGCTTACCGGCACCACAAATCTTACGCTTCAATTCAATGGCTTTGATCAAAATTATCCGGTGCAACAAGTAGACTTGTTCGTGGATGGACTTTGGATGCAATCCCTCACCAACATTCCCCCGGCTCGAAGCAATTTGCTCAATGTCACGATCAATGGTCATTCAGTTAATTACCTTGTGCCGCTCAATACGACAGTTCGCTCCGTTACCACCTCGCTGACTTCCTCTCTAAACAGCATTAACAATCTGACGAAAGTGAATGCTTACGCTCATGGGGATCGCATTGAATTGCAATCAACAGACCGCACCAAAAGCGGCTCTCAAGTATCATTTTCAACAAGCAATTCCATCGGCACCGGTGCCAATGCGACAACCTGGATCGCGGCCAATCGAACGAACTTGCTGGATACCATTGCTCATGGAATTCGGAATTTCCAAATCACCGGGAACCCGGTGCTGAGCAGTTTTCTGGGTGCCACAATCACCAAAACGAACAACGCCCAATTTGTTTTCAGTGTCACGAATACAACCGGCACCGCAACGCTAACGGAAATGGCTCAACAATTACTTAATCAGATTAATAGCAGCCCTGATCTTGCGGGTGTTGATGGACTCTCCGGGCAGGATTTGATTACCGATTCCTTCGGTCCAACGCAGAAAAGTGAATTCAACCTCTTAGCTACAGGAATTGGATGGGATGCCGCTCAAATTCGGGCCACGATTTTCGGCAGCTTTTCCGTTACTCCGTCCGGCGACCTTTCTTTGGATAGCAACTTGTTTGACCTTAGGCCGCGTGCTCACGTTCAAATCAGCGCCGGGGTGACGAACTTGCCATTGCTCTTTCCACTCAATACCACAGCCCTGTCGGATGGCTACCATGAATTGACGGCCGTGGGATATGAAGGCACCCATGTCCGCGCACAAAGGCGCGTGACTCAAAATGTCCTGGTTCAAAATGGTGTTTTGGCGGCAACTTTCACTTCCCTCATAGGACAAACTAACGCTGCGCTGGAATCAACTCTGCAATTTTCTGTTGTCGCCAATACTAACAACATCAGCCGGATAGAACTCTTCAGCACGGGCGGCTCCCTAGGATTTGTTGATAACCAATCCAACGCGTTGTTCTCTGTGTCAGGGACAAATTTAGGCCTGGGGCTGCATCCATTTTATGCTGTTGTTTCCGCCAACACTGGGAAGCAGTATCGGACGGAAACCAAATGGCTCCGAATTGAGGACAATGAGTCTGCGTTTTCAATAAGCATCGCCGCTCCACCCCCGTTCTTGACCTGGCCAGCGGTACCTGGTCGAAGTTATGAGATTTTGAGCGCAACCAACATCGCAGATCCCTTTCAGCCACAAGCCATTATCATGGCAACAAATTCCGTGGCACAATGGACTGATACTAATTCAAGCCAATTTCGACGATTTTATCGGGTGCGAACGTCGAATTAAGGTATAGTCAAACTTGCAGGGCCCGAACCTTTGATGCTGGCGCGAATGGGCCGAATAAATTTAAACCAACCGATGTTAAAGCCTCGAGCAAAAGAATTTCCTAACTCGGCCCGGCTAAGTGTTAGAGTAGCCGTTATTTTTGCGTTTTCAATTCTTCTCGCTGTCCCCGTCAACGCAGGCGAGTTGTTCAACTGGAGCAAAACCCGGAATCGTGTCACAGCGGATATTCACTCCCTCAAGCTAAACACACTGCTCGAGCAAATCGCAACCGCGACAGGTTGGCAGGTATACCTGGAACCCGGCACCACTTATACTACCTCAGCCAAATTCACCGAACTTGCTCCTGGCGAAGCACTGCGACTGCTGCTCGGTGATTTGAATTTTGCTTTGGTTCCAGAAAAGGGTGCCCGGTCCAAACTTTTTGTCTTCCGAACTATTCAACGGAATGCAACACAACTTATTCTGCCGCAGAAGCAGGGAGGCCACGGCAAAATCATCCCCAATCAACTCATCGTCACATTAAAGCCCGGAGCAAAAATTGATGAGCTGGCTAAATTGCTGGGGGCAAAGGTTACTGGCCGGATTCCTGGCGTGAATGCTTATCGGCTCGAATTTGACGACGAGCAGGCGACCAGTGCAGCGCGTGAGAAACTTTCAATTAACTCGGATGTTGCATCGGTGGACAATAATTATTCGATCGACCAACCGCCCCTGCCCCGCGAGCTCTCTTCCTCCAGCGGCGCGCCTCCTCATTTGCAACTCACACCGCCACCCGCCAATGGCAAAGTTGTCGTCGGCCTGGTTGATACTGCAGTGCAACCCTTGGGCAATGATCTCGATCGTTTCCTGCTCAAATCCATTTCAGTGGCAGGTGAAGCTCAAGCCAGCCTCGATTCTCCCACTCATGGAACGTCTATGGCGGAAACTATCCTTCGCAGCCTAGAAATGATGACCAAAGGCAGCACCTCCGTTCAGATATTGCCGGTGGATGTTTATGGAGCAAACGCCAGCACGACCACCTGGACGATTGCCGAAGGCATAAAACAAGCGGTGGACGGTGGGGCAACTGTTCTCAATCTCAGTTTGGGCAGCGAAGGGGATAGTCCTTTCCTGAGGGAACTTCTCAAGGATGCAATTAGTAAGAAAATCGCCGTGTTCGCAGCTGCTGGAAACGAACCGGTAACCACTCCATTTTATCCTGCCGCATATTCAGATATCGGTGTAGTGGCAGTTACCGCAACTGACAACGGAAAACTTGCGCCCTACGCCAATCGAGGTTCATTTGTCACTGCGGCCGCACCCGGGACGAGCATCATTTATTTCAATGGCCAGCAGTGGTACGCGGTAGGCACCTCGGCCGCGACCGCTGTTGCGAGTGGCATGGCGGCGGGTTATATGGACACGACCCACAATGGTGTGGCTGAAATGCACTCATTCATCCAGACCACATTGGGTGTGAAACAAGTTGCCCCAAAGTAAGCGCAACTTCGCTTCACTTGCGCCGGGCCTCACTGCTTGCTGGAGCTTTCCTGAGATGCTTCGCGATTACGCCTCTTTACTTTTTATCAGCGGAAACGGCCGCTCCATAATCGAAGGCTCGCAGTCGTTTAACATCCCCGGTGTTATTGGTTACAAGTATCGAACCCAGATTAAAGTAGCGTTCTGTTTCCAGCTTTCGGCCAATGGAAAAATGCTTCCAGTTTGGATGATTAACAATAAGCACCGTCTGTTTGTGCCATTCGTCAAACTCCTTGTCAGGAGCATCGGCACTTAACGTAATTAGCACGGACATTTTCCCGTTTTTAGGATTGATCGAGGTGATCTTGCCGAAGTAGGAACTACCGTTTGGTAAAGGCAGTGGGGGAACATTCACGCAAAGCTTGCATTGGTTAACATCGTAAAGCTTGCCTTGAAAACTCCGCATTTGTTGATTTAATGCGCCAAATGCAGAAACAGAGACCGCTAACCCGATTATGATTGCTGGTTTCAAAATTTTCATAGCGCCGTTTCTCTCTTAATCATTGAACTGTTGGTTAGTTAACCACCTGGACGTTCCACGTAAACTACAAACAAGCTTTTTATGAATCTTTACGTTCTGCGCCATGGTCTCGCGGTTGAACCCGGAACACCCGGATATGTTAAGGATACAGATCGGCCTCTTACTCCTGAAGGAGAATTCAGCCTTGTCGCCATAGCAGCGGCGATGATCAAATTGGAAATAAAGTTCGATATTATCCTATCTAGTCCTGTCAAAAGGGCGCGGCAAACAGCAGAGATCATTGCGCAACAGTTAAACCGTTCCGAAAAGATTGAGTTTGCGAAAAGTCTCGAACCCCAAGGCAGCCCAAGGGAGTTGATAAATGATCTTAGACAGCTGAAATCTGCTGCAAATAACGTGCTGTTGGTAGGGCACGAACCTAATTTGAGCGAATTCATTTCTTTATTAATCTCTGGAGATTCCCGTTCGGCAGTGATGATGAAAAAGGCAGGCTTAGCCAAGCTCGCTGTGGCTTCTTTGACCGAAGGCCGTTGCGCTATTTTACAATGGCTGCTTACCCCAAAACAATTGAAACTGATTGGAAGATAAATTTCGGCGGACGGGTGTCAGTCCTTGTGTCAGTCCACACTTTTTCAACAACCCCATCCGGCAGTCGGTGGAGGATACTTGGCAATTTTGCCAGGCGCTGGACTGAGCTAGTCAAAAGCATCTATCCCTGAGGACAAACATCTCGTTGAGGCGCTAATGACTAGCTCCTCCATTCCGGCAACCAAGTCCCAAACCTCAACAAGGCATCCTCAAAGGTCGCTCCATTCCCACCGGCACGGGCATGATTTGCAAAATCGAAGATTGCCACCTCACGCGCGGATTGCATCATTCTTCCAAGATGCAAATTCGACGATCATATCCGTGGCCTGTAAACGTTCTGGTGGTATTACTCTTTATGCTCGGAGCAGGTCCAGTTTCGGCTGACCTCACGCTTGCCGGCAAAGGAGCCAGTCAATACAGGATCATTCTGCCCGAAAAGTCCCTTCCTTCCGAGCGATACGCTGCTGAAGAATTGCAGCGTTACATCGAAAAGCTCTGCGGCTCAAAATTGCCGATCGGGAGCGATGCGGAGCCCGTCGCTGCGCGCGAAATATTGCTGGGCGATAACCGGCATCTCGGCAAGCAAAGGGATAAAATCAACTTTTCAAACCTTGGACCTGACGGGTTTCTGCTTCGCACCGACGCGCAGCGGTTGATTATTGCAGGTGGGCAGCCGCGAGGCACCTTGAATGGTGTTTATACATTGCTGGAGGAAAAACTTGGCGTTCGCTGGTTCACACCCGAACTCGAAACGGTCCCAAAGCTTGAGCGAGTGCTTTTGCCCAAGCTTGACGAGAACCGTATTCCTGCCCTGGGAAATCGCGATGTCTATTGGCGTGAAATGATGCGCGATGCGGACTTTGCGGCGCGACATCGTCTGAACGGCCAGCACTATAATCTCATGGAAAAACATGGCGGGGCTTTCACCGTTTATTTCCCTTTCGTTCACAGCTTGGATGCTCTGATACCTCAGAATTTATACGAGCAACATCCGGAATACTTTCCGCTCATCAATGGTAAACGAAAGAGCGGCTATGTTCAGCGCTGTCTTTCCAATCCAGAGGTATTAAAACTTTCCATTGATCGCGTGCGCCAATGGTTGAAAGAACATCCCGAAGCCACCATCATTTCAGTTTCGCAGAACGACACGATAAACAACTGCCATTGTGATGCATGCCAGGAACTGGACGAGGCGGAAGGAAGTCCTGCGGCCTCATTGCTCAAGTTTGTCAATGCCATTGCTCAGGCGATCGAACCGGACTACCCAAACATTCGAATCGACACACTTGCTTATCAGTACACGCGCAAGCCGCCGAAAACGATACGCCCCCGCCACAATGTGATTGTGCGACTTTGTTCCATTGAATGTTGTTTTTCGCATTCGCTGGAAACCTGTCCCTCGGCAAAAAATCAGCGGTTCCAGGAAGATATTATCGCCTGGGGCCCAGTGGCTCCGCTCCTCTATGTCTGGGACTACACCACCGACTTTGGCCATTATCAGCAACCTTTTCCCAACTTCGATGTTTTGCAGCAGAACGTTCGCTTTTTTGTGAAGCACGGTGTTAAAGGTTTGTTTGAGCAGGGCAATTACTCGGGCGGAGGCAGTGGCGAATTGGGACCGTTGCGCGCCTACCTGCTCGCCAAATTGCTTTGGAATCCCGACACCGACGTGCAAAAGCATATTCGCGAGTTCACATCCGCCTACTATGGAAAAGCGGGTCCAAAAATCATGGATTACATTAACGCGATACATCGCCTTGCTCGCGAGCAAGGCTTGCATATTCATATTTTTGATAAACCAAGCTCCTCCTACCTTAAGGAAGAGATAATGAACGAGGCAGAGAGAAGTTTGCAGGAAGCAGAAAAGCTGGCGGACAACGAAGAAATTCGTTTTCGAGTGCAGGTTGCTTCTTTGCCGGTCTGGTACGTAAAAATCGCCAACAACAGAGGCACGGACGAGGCCAAAACAAACTTGTTGAACCAGTTTGTCACAATCTCCCGCAAGGCCGGCATCTCCAACATCGGCGAATCCACCTCCCTGAATGACTGGGCGAAGAAGCAAGGGGCAAGGTGAGCCAAAGGGGTCGGTTCTTAGTAATGACAAGTTTGTCTCTAGTCAAAACTCCAAAAAGTCAGTGCAGAAAGCAGAATCAGAATGCGCATGGTTCAACGGGCCGGCCAAGCGATTTTTATATTACAGGACAAAGGTCGACTTAACCCGGCGCGGAGACGGCAAATATTCTGTGCGGAACTGGGATAGTGAAAACGATCTACTGCAATTCTCCACGAGTTCGTCAGGGCCTTACCTTGATTTGCTCGAAGCAACTTCGCCGTGGACAAATGACATGACTACGAACCGTGCGGTTCTTTCGGTTGCGCGAACGATAGATGCCAGACGAGTAACGGATCTCTTTTGTAAATCTGCATAAAGAAAGGAAGCATCTGACCCGCTCTGACCCTGATGAGGTTTCGCGATGACCGCCCCGCCCAAAGAGCCGTTCGGGAAGGGCCGTTCGCTCGGGCTGCAATGGGCAGCCACTATGGCTGGCTCCTCTGAAGATACATTGGTGAGGCTTGAATGCCGATGACCTCCGCTCTTACGGGCCGAGACGGATGCGGTAGTAGCGCGCGGTGGCATTGGTCGTGCCTGCAACAACAAGGTTCGTGGTGGACTCGCCAACGCCAGGAACCCTAATGAGAGGGCTGGAGTCAGCGAAATTGTTTGTGAAAGCCCCATTGCCCAGCGGAGCGTTGGTCTGAACAATGTAACTCTTGCCGCCCACGGTGGCCCAAGTGAGACGCACATTCTCTGCTTCAGGCTTGACTGAGACAATGCGAAAAACCGACGAGGGGTCGTTGGGTTTCGTGCCCGCAAGGAATTCCTGATAATTTGTTGCGCCATCGTTGTCCGAATCGATCAGTGCGTCTGTCGCGTTTGTTTTAGTGAGACCAAATTTATCTTCCCACCAGTCGGGCATGCCGTCGCTGTCACTGTCCACCATAACTAGATCCGTCAGGCGGAGCGTGCTCTCGGTCGCGTAGTGGACGGTAAAACGCGCGTAGCCGTCGCTGGTGAATAGTGTGCCGCCACTGTCGACATTGATAAAGGTTCCCGTCAACGGACTTCCCGCAGTGAGCAGAGTGAAGCTCGCGCCGTTGGTCATCGCGCAGGCGAATTGGTTGATCAGGCTGACGGCGAGTGTGCCTCCGAGCTTGACGCCGCCCGCCACGTAAACCGAATCGAATTGGTCCGGCATGTATCCGCCTAACTCCATCCGCAGCCTCGAAGTGCTTCCGAGCAACAGGTGGCCGGTGATGTTGATTCGTCCCGGCGAAGAACCGGGCGAGATGGTGCCGTTGTTCGTTACGCTGCCGTCGAGCGTGCTGGAACCCGCGAGAGTCGCGTTCGTTTCAAGGGTTAATCCATTTGTCACTTGCACGGTGCCGCCCAATGTAAGCGTCATTTCGTTGGAGCCGCCGACATTCGTGAGACTGTTCAAGGTAACGATCGCGTTCGTTCCATTTGCATTTATCGTAACATCTCCGCTCGCGAGGGTCAGCGAGCCCAGGTCAATGCTGGCTGCCGAGGTGTTTCCGTTCACGCTAATGGAACCGCTGTTGGTGAGTGAGCTGAGATCAATCTCGCCGACCGCTGTGTTTCCATTGACACTGATAATTCCTCCGACAGTTACCACCGAACCTGCATTGAAGTTCGTCAGGCTCGCGTTGTTCGCGACAATGAGATCACCCGCCAGCGCGCTGACCCACGGCAAATAAAAACCCGTTTGGCCGCTGTCATTCGTCAGGTTGATGGAATTCGGCGCAATATAACGAATGCGCTGGTTTACCTGATCGGAAATGAGCAATCCGCCACCGGGCAACACCGTCAGGCCCCAAATATCCTCGAAGCGAGCATTCAGCCCTGACCCGCCATCACCGCCGAAGCCCGCGTCCCCTGTGCCGGCATAAACCGCAAGAAGTCCCGTGGCTAAGTCCACCCTCAATATTTGATTGGGATTGGCGATATAAAGATCGCCAGTATCGCTGACGGTGATGGCTCGGGAATTGAGCAGATCCATGTTCGTGGCCGGGCCGTTGTAATTGGTCATCGTTCCGCCGCCGGCCACGGTTGTGATGATTCCGGTGGCCGCATCAATGCGGCGGATTCGGCCCCCGTCCGATTCGAGAACGAAGACGTTCCCGGCTCGATCCGCCGCAAGGCTATAAGGCAGGGCGAGTCCTGCAGAAACCGCAGGGCCGCCATCGCCTGAGTGGTCGGAATTGGGAACCCCAGGCGCATCCTCGATTCCGGCAATGGTTGAAATGATGCTAGTGGCGCCGCTTACCTTGCGAATGTTGGAACGAGAGAGGTCCGCTATAAAAACGTTGTTGGCTGAACCGACCGCGATTCCAATGGGAACATCAAACCACCCTTCAGTGGCAGGATGGCCGTCACCGTATCCCGCCCCCACAGGATAGGGGTCAATCGGGCCTACCCCGGCAAAGTCCGTGATCCCGCCCGTGGCCAAATTGACCTTGAACACATAACGAGAAGCATTTCCATCAATGTAGAGCGCGTTGCGTTGGCGATCTACGGCGATTCCTCCTCGGTAATCGCCGTCAGTTCCAGTGCTGGCAATCGTGGTGATCAGTCCGTTGGTCGGATTGAGCGCGCGGATGCGATTGTTCCCCACATCAGCAATGTAAAGAGTCCCATCCCGACCGACGGCCAGGCCAAAAGCATATTTGAAACTGGCATTGGTCGCCGGCCCGCCATCGCCGGAAAATCCGGTTGAACCATTGCCCGCGAGGGTGATGACTGTGCCCGAGGAGACGGGCGACTGCGCCAGGAGCTCGAGCGGCAACACGACAAGAAAGCAACCAGCGAAAAACCGAACTACATTCCGCCCCACACCTTTTGGCTTTAGCCGTTTCATAGTGCTGACATTGCCAACCTTTAGGGGTTCGCACGGAAAAAGCAAGCTGGCGCAACATTTTCAGGATGAACTTTCCCGAGACTGTGGGCCAATCGCCAAACAGTAGCTTGGCCGCACAGTAGCCGAGCATCGCAGGCCGACTGGTCTTGCGGAGGGACTTTGATTCAGTCGCAACCGACTTGGAGTCCGCAAAGTCAGGGCACCAACGATGGTCAAAGCCGATTACTGGAAATACACGAAAACTCCCTTCAACGTTGCTGGCACAGCGTTTGGCAGCAGCTCGAAATGAATTCACCGCCTCCGGCTGCCGGTAAATCTTCGCGTCGCGTGGCTTCCCGGCTCAAGAAGCAAAGGACAAAAGGAGTATATCGAATCGGCACTGGAAAGTTTGCGAGAAGGGAAAAATTAACACCCTGTTGGCCAGCCGGGGGGCCCAACCATGGAAAAGCAAACCGAAGCTATTGGCACGCTTGCGCGCGTAAACGCGTTTCATTGCCACATTGATATTTACTCTTCGAAGAAGACGTCGCTTGGGCTCCGTCGGCGATTCCAATGACGCAACTCCGCATCTTCGTACCTACAGCAGACTGAGCGATTTGAAGGGCATCAAGATTTTGGCTACGAAAGCCCTTACCCAATTCGATGACAAAAACCGATTGAAGTCCGTTCTCGTTTCGCGCATACCTTTTCGCATGTTAGCCAAGGTTTGTTCCGCCGCGGTCAATGGGATTGAAGCATATCCTGTGGAGGTCGAAGTAAACGCAGGATTTGGGGATACGATTATTGTGATCGTTGGATTGCCCGATGCGGCGGTGAAGGAGTCGCGCGACCGGGTGATGACTGCCCTGATTAATTCCGGATTTACGTTCACTTTCGGCCGAACGACAATCAATTTGGCGCCTGCTGATGTGAAAAAGGAAGGGCCTAGCTTTGACCTCCCGATTGCCATCGGCATGTTGGCAGCCAGCGAGCAACTCGAGACCGACCAACTGGATAACTTTGTCATGGTAGGTGAATTGGCGCTGACTGGGGCGGTTCGACCTGTCAAAGGCGTTTTGCCGATTGCCTTGCGCGCGCGGCAGGATGGCCGGGCCGGTATCTTTGTTGCCACTGAAAATGCGGCTGAAGCAGCTGTGGTCACCGGGCTTCGTGTCATCCCAATTCAAAACCTGCGTGAGGCGTGCAGCTTCTTGGAAGGCGAACTTAAAATCTCACCCACTCGAGTAAACATCCCGGAACTTTTCTGCCAGAATCATGACGATGAAATGGATTTTTCCGAAGTCAAAGGACAGGAGTCGGTAAAACGCGCGTTGGAGATAGCTGCAGCAGGAGGGCACAATGTCCTGCTCATTGGTCCGCCAGGCACTGGCAAATCGATGCTGGCGAAAAGACTTCCAACCATCCTGCCGCCTCTCACACTGGAAGAAGCCCTCGAGACGACTAAAATCCACAGCATTGTGGGCCTGTTACGGCCAGGCCAGGCCCTGGTGACCCGCCGACCTTTCCGCACACCCCACCATACTGCGAGCGATGCGGGTTTGCTTGGCGGCAATATCAATCCGACTCCGGGTGAAATTTCCCTGGCCCATCACGGCGTTTTGTTTCTGGATGAACTGCCGGAGTTTAAGCGGAGTGTTTTGGAAACCATGCGCCAACCACTCGAGGAAGGATGCGTCACGATTTCGCGAGCTGCCGGTTCGATGACTTTTCCATCCCAATTTATGTTGGTCGCGGCCATGAACCCGACGCCGGATGGCAAAATGCCTGGCGAATCCCGCAGCACACCACGGGAGATACAAAACTACCTGGGGCGGGTTTCCGGTCCTTTGTTGGACCGCATTGATTTACACATTGAAGTGCCGCCAGTCAAATTCCGTGAGATCAGCAGTGAAACGGCAGGGGAGATGTCGGCGCAGATTCGTGAGCGAGTAGTCGCGGCGCGCGCCAGACAGCAGAAGAGGTTTGAATCCAAGCCGAAGATTACGTGCAACGCCCGCATGGGCAGCCGGGAGCTAAAGAGCTACTGCGCTTTGGATGAGACCACTATCGAGTTGCTCAAATTCGCCATGGCTGATCTCAATCTAAGCGCGCGAGCTTACGATCGGGTTTTAAAAGTGGCCCGCACCATCGCAGACCTGGCCGACGCCGAAATCATCTCCAGCGAGCATGTATCCGAAGCGATCCAGTTTCGATCTTTGGATCGGCAGTTGTGGAGCTAGCTCGAGTGTTTGGGGGCAATTGTTATTCTGGAGAACAATTGGCCGACCTTATATAATCCGCCGATGCTTCAGACACAGAACCTGCACGTAAAAGAGACTGTAAGACTGCTGACGCCGCGCGCGTTAAAAGAGCAACTGCCTGCTTCGGATGCAGCGAACCAAACCGTGGTGCGCAGCCGCGAAACTGTGAAGCAGATTCTGGAGCAGAAAGATCCCCGCCTGCTGGTGGTAGTCGGCCCCTGTTCTATTCATGACGTGGAAGGGGCGCGGGAATATGCGAATCGTTTGCTAAAGCTGCGGCAGGAGATGAAGGAACAAATGGAGATCGTAATGCGGGTATATTTCGAAAAGCCACGCACCACGATAGGCTGGAAAGGTTTGATTAATGACCCTCACCTGGACGGGAGCTATGACATCGATACGGGCCTGAAGAAAGCACGGCGGTTATTGCTGGAGCTGGCGGAGATGGGTTTGCCGGCGGCGACGGAGTTTCTGGATCCCATCATTCCACAATATACGGCCGATCTCATCACCTGGGCCGCGGTAGGCGCGCGCACTACGGAGTCCCAAACTCACCGTGAGATGGCAAGCGGCCTGTCGATGCCAGTCGGATTCAAAAATGGCACTGATGGCAGCCTGCAAATTGCCCTGGATGCGATGCAATCGGCGCGAGCTCCGCACAGTTTTTTAGGCATTGACCAGGATGGTTTCACCAGCATCGTTCGGACAACCGGCAATCCTTCCGGCCATATCGTCTTGCGAGGAGGCCGTGCTCAGGCCAATTACGATGAAAAAAGCATTTCAGAATCAGAAAGAAGCCTGGTCCAGTCTGGTCTGCCGCCCGTTTTGATGGTCGATTGCAGTCATGCCAACTCTGGAAAGCAACATGCGCGGCAGGAGGAAGTTTGGAAAAGTGTCATTGAGCAGCGCCTTGCCGGCAAACGCTCGTTGATTGGCATCATGGTCGAAAGCTATCTTTCCGAGGGCAATCAGCCGATTCCTAAAATTGCCAGTGAACTGCGCTATGGAATATCGATCACGGATGCCTGCCTGGGCTGGGAGGCTACGAACCGAATGCTACGATGGGGATTTGGCAGGCTGAGCGAAATGCGTGAGCTTCGCGCATAATGCGTGAGAATTTTACGCATTGAATTGAAACGTTTTTGTTTCTTCGAGGTATTCTGGAGGAATTAGTGTTGGCATATGCATTGCTAAAGAATAAAATACAAAATCAAGTTGACAGTGCGGGCGCTTTTCCGAAAGCTGACGGCGTCAACCAAACCAAATAGTAACGAGCAAAATTGTATGATGAACTCCCGGAAAAAAACCAAAGCTTTTACACTAATTGAGTTATTAGTTGTAATTGCGATTATCGCCATCCTCGCAGCTATGTTGCTGCCTGCTTTGGCCCGCGCCAAAGCCCGCGCGCAACGAATCAATTGCACTAACAATCTCAAACAAATAGGCCTGGCAATTCGCACATGGGCGTTGGATAACGGAGATCAGTTTCCGATGAGAGTCCCTGCCGCGCAAGGTGGCGCTGCGGAAAGTGTTGGCAAACGCTCCACGGGCAATCCCCCCGTTGGTGTTTGCCAGATGTTTGGAGTGATGTCGAACGAACTGAGCACCCCCAAAATTCTGATGTGCCCATCGGAAAGTGACACCACCAAACTTGCCGCCAGCACCTTCTCGTATACGATTCCGGCGGGCTCGGCCAATTCTGTCCCATACACCGGCGATAATAATGTGAGTTATTTCGTAGGAGTCGACGCACAGGACACATTCCCCGGAATGCTTCTTACCGGCGACCATAATCTTGGCCTTGGCAATCCTCCGGTCGATGAATTCAGAAAAACAACCTTTTACGTTTCTCTCGGCACTAACTTCCTGACTTCGGGCAATAATGGCAACCTTGGCTGGTTGGACAATATGCATTCCAAGCAAGGTAACGTTGGTCTGGCTGACGGTAGCGTTCAAGGTTTTTCCAAGAGCAGGCTCCAGGAAGCAGCGAAGAATTCTGGTGATGCGGGAGGAAACGCCGCTGGAGTATTTACTTTGCTGGGACAGGATGCCAAAGGACCGGGCGTAAATCGCATCCAATTCCCCTAAGCTCAGACAAATATTTTTCCGAATTATAAAGGCGCCCTTCGGGGCGCCTTTTTCTTTCAGCCCATCAACCCTGCCACTCTTTTATATTTTGAGCTCAGGAGCCGAACACGTCTTGCTTATGATTTCACGCAGTGACGTCCCAGGTCGGAAGCCCGTGACCGAAGCCAGCTTATCCACCACCGGTTTGCGTCGTCGCATATCCTCAAATCCCGGCTCATAGGCTTCGGAGTAGGGCACGAACTGAACGGATGAGGAAGAATCCAAAGTAGATATGACCAATCGCGCCAGGTTTAAGATGCTAACCTCCTCAGTGCTACCTACGTTGAACACCTGCCCACGAGCCGTCGAGGAGTTGAGCAAGCGCACCAGTGCCTCAACCGTATCAGAAACATAGCAGAAACAACGGGTCTGCAAGCCATCGCCGAATACCTGAAGCGGCTGGCCCGCCTTGGCGGCAGCGATAAAACGAGGCAGAACCATCCCGTAACGCCCAGTTTGGCGGGGTCCAACAGTATTGAATAGACGCGCGATTGTTACCGGTAACCCGCGCTCTTTTGCATAAGCCAGCGCGAGGAATTCGTCCATCAGCTTGGAACATGCATAGCCCCAACGCGCCTGGTGCGGAGGACCAATAAGCAAATCGTCTTCCTCACTGAAGGCTGGATGCTGGCTTTTGCCGTACACCTCGGAAGTCGAAGTCATCAGCACGGGCACCTTATTCACGGCGGCAGCTTGCAGCAGCAACTCTGTTTCATGCAGGTTCGTTTCGAGTACATGAATGGGCGACCGCACTACTAGTTCCACCCCAACCGCCGCGGCGAGATGGCAAATGGCTTGTGCCGAACCCACTAACAGGTCGAGGTCAGCGCAATCAGAAATCCTGGAACTCACCAATTGCAACCTGGGATGATCTTTTACCGAGCGAAGGTTGTCCCTGCTGCCTGTGGACAAATCGTCCAGGACGGAAACTGAATAGCCGTCAGCCAATAAGCGTTCGACCAGATGCGAACCGATAAAGCCAGCACCACCCGTGACCAGAATTCGGCCCGGGCGGTCAGCCGGTATATCGTCATGGGATTGCATTTTGGATTTCCGATTTGACTCCGGCCAGTCCGAGAGCTACGGCCTCGGCCAATTTCTGACGATAGGCCGGTTGGGCAATGAGCCGTGCTTCGTTCGGATTGGAGAGGTATCCGCCCTCGATAAGAATAGCCGGTCGCTGCTGGTTTCGGAGCACTCCCAGAAACCTGGCCCGGCGCACGCCGCGGTCCATATGGCCATTGACTGCTAACAGAGTGCGATGCAATCGAACGGCTAATTGCAGGTTTTGGGTATCAAAAGCGTTGTTGGGAAATTCGGCTTGTATGTCATCACTGTACCCTCGGGTAATACTCGAAGGCATACCCGCTGGGGTAATGCAATAAGTCTCCAAACCCGCCTGGCTCGTATTTGTCCCTACAGAATTGAAATGCAAGCTGAGAAAAATATCTGCGTGATGTTGCGCCGCAAAGGCTACGCGATTGGAGAGAGACATCTCACGATCATCGCTGCGAGTCAGGAATACCTGCCATCCATTGGTGGCCAGCAGCATCTGGAGGCGGCGCGCCCAGTCTAAAGTAAAATGCTTTTCCCAGCTGGATTCAACTGCGCTTCTGGCGCCGGCATCTTCGCCTCCATGCCCGGGATCCAGGACCAGGACGGGAAACGCGTTCGAGGTTACTGGCGATTTCTCATAGACCAAAGGTATCAAAGTTTTTCTTAGATCGAGCCCATGGAGAAACGGTTGCCGATCTACCCACAACGGCGCAAATCCCAGGCGCACCTCCGTCCCTTCCCAACTCGCAATCTGGCTCCCGGGACGAAAGGCGAAGACCCCGTTCGCAGTCGTAAGTGTATAACTAGGAACTGGAGTTCCCGATGCAAGAACAGGGGCACTCAACCCGCTGCTTTGGCACCAACGAGCCAAAGGCACCCACTTCTCATTCGAGAGTGTGGGTGAAGGGACCGATGCAGTAGAAGTTGGGTTTACGTTTGCACTGATAGAAACCGGTTCAGAAGGCGCAAGCGCTGGAGGACTCTGCTCCAGTTTCCAATCGGAAACGACCGAAGATCTATGAGCCTGGCCTGGAGCACAACCCACCAGAGGGAATGCAACCATCAAACCCAAATGCACAATTCGGAAATTCGCCACGCCGATATTGTGCGGAAGACCGCTTCTGACTCAAGTCCTGACGATAACAATAACTCGTCTCCTGATTGGGTCAGTCTGCGGCTGATGCAGGGCGCCCAAAAGGCGGGCAAACCGGCACTTGCCCTAATTGGGATGTATCCCCATATTTTTAAGGTTATCTGTTGAGAATACTTGTTGCCATCACGGGGGCGAGCGGTGCTTTGTATGCGCAGCGCCTGCTCGACAATCTTGATGCCACTCAGCATGAAGTTTATGTGGTGCTTAGTGCGTATGCGCAGACGGTTCTGAAAGAGGAACTCCCGGCAGGGCTGCGACTGCCCATTGGGGCCCGGCATTGCCAACTCAAAAGCATGAATGCCCCCTTCGCCAGTGGCTCAAATCCCCCTGATGCCATGGTGGTCATCCCTTGTACTATGGGCACCTTAGGCCGTATTGCGCATGGCATCAGTGGAGATGTGTTGCTGCGCGCTGCCGACGTCACGCTCAAAGAAAAAAAGAAGCTCATCCTCGTCCCGCGTGAAACACCTCTCAATCTGGTTCACGTTAAAAACTTTGAGCTGCTCCTGCTCGCCGGCGCGATCATCTTGCCTGCGAATCCATCCTTTTATATGCGGCCCCAATCGATAGAGCAGGTTGTAGATACGGTTGTGGCCAGAGTATTGGATCACTTAGGTCTGCCGCAGAACCTCGGCCCACGATGGGGCGAGGAACCCGAATGACAAAGGTAAATGTTTCCGTTAATTCAAAAGTGGGCAGGCTTCGTCCGTTTTTCGCATACGATTTTTGCGCTGCCGTTCGCCCTGGCGGCGATGGCAGTCGCCGCTCGCGAGAATCGAGGCTGGCCGGGTTGGAGGAAATTCGGTCTGATTCTGGCATGCATGGTTTGCGCCCGCACATGCGCCATGGCTTTCAATCGAATTGTGGACAGAAAATTCGACGCCCTCAATCCGCGCACGGCGGAACGCCACCTGGTAACGGGGCAGGTTACTCTGCCTGGCGCAATAATTCTTTGCGCAGCGTCCGGAGTCTTGCTGATAGTGGCGAGTTACTTCCTAAATCCGATCTGTTATTATCTCTCCCCCCTGGCTTTGGGCGTGATTTGTTTCTATTCCCTAACAAAGCGATTCACCAGTTACACGCATGTTTATCTCGGAATGGCGCTGGCGTTGGCTCCGATTGGGGCGTGGCTGGCGGTAAAAGGCAGCGAAGTATCGGGGCGGGAACTGGCACAGATGACAGTCCTGGCAGCAGCCGTCGTGCTTTGGCTGGTGGGTTTCGATATTATTTATGCACTCCAGGATTTTGAATTCGATCGCACGCACAAATTGCGTTCACTGGTAGTCGCCTGGGGACCAAAGAACGCGCTTCATGCATCATTTTTGTCGCACATGAGCATGTGCGGGTTGCTCCTGGCTTTTGGTTTACTGTGCAGATTCCGGATCGCTTACAGTGTCGGCTGGATGATCATTGTCGGTTGCCTGGTGCTGGAACACTGGATAGCGCGGCACCGTAATTTGAAATGGATCAATGTTGCCTTTTTCAGGCTGAATGCAGTGGTCAGCGCAGTGTTTCTTTTGGTGACAATAACTGAGGTGGCCTTTCAAGGTGGTTTTAGGGTAAGATAGCAGCTTGAGGGGAATACTCCATAGCCCCTAGGCAAGTGGGCTTCGAAAATGGTGCCAGCTAAAATTTATAAGTGAATATTGTGCCCGGACAACGAGTCAAGTCGGGCCGGTTAGTCGCGCGAGTCGTCCGGCATGTCCACGCGCGTCATACCCGGCCGGATGCAGCACCCCTCCGCGGTGAACTATTTGGGCTCGAACAACTCGCGCGACACGCCAAGGCGCTGGCGGGAGAGCACCGTATCGTCACCTTCCGTGGGTCCAACAGTCTTTTGGCAAGATTGGACGAGAACGAACAGATTCTGAAAGCATTCAATCGTGGCACGCTTGCGGTCGGAGAAGTCCGCACCGTTACGCCGGCTGCGGAATGGCTGCTCGATAACTTTTATTTGATCGAGGAGCAAATTCAGACTGCCCGCCGTCATTTGCCACGCAGTTACAGCCGCGAACTGCCCCGCCTTGCCAGTGGCCCATCAGCAGGATTGCCGCGCGTCTACGACATCGTTCTGGAATTGATCACGCACGTGGATGCTCAGGTTGATGCCGAGCCTCTACGGGAATTTGTGGCTGCCTACCAATCTGTTTGCCCCTTGAAATTAGGCGAACTATGGGCGGTGCCGATCATGTTGCGCCTTGCCTTGATCGAAAACTTGCGTCGCGTGACTACCAGGGGGATGGTCGCGCGCGAGGAGCGAAACCTTGCCAATCTGTGGGCGTCTCGTTTGCAACAAATGTCGACGGAAAATCCCTCCCACCTGGTTGTAGTTGTTGCTGACATGGCCAAATCCGAGCTCCCACTTACCAGCCCGTTCATTACCGAATTCTGTAAGAAACTTTCAAGTCAAAACCAGGTGTTGCACCTGGCCCGCACCTGGATTGAACAACGGCTTGCCAACGAAGGCTTGTCCCTCGACCCCCTGGTTCAGCAGGAGAGTCAAACTCAAGCGGCCGATCAGGTTTCAGTAAGCCACAGCATCACCAGCCTGCGGATGCTCAGCGCCAAAGATTGGCGGGAGTTTGTAGAGACTTCCAGCCTGGTCGAACAAACATTGCGGGGCGACCCAGCGGGGGTTTACTCGACCATGGATTTTTCAACTCGTGATAAGTATCGCCATAGTGTCGAGACGATTTCGCGGCACTGCCACCTGGATGAAGTTGAAGTAGCTCAAAAAGCTTTGAAACTGGCGCAAGTAAGCGCCGTGAACAAAGGGGTCAAAGCACGAACAGCCCATATTGGTTATTTCCTGGTCGATAAAGGAAGACCGTCGCTGGAATCCATGGTAGATGTTCGCTCGAACTGGACCGCCAGAGTCAATCAAATTCTGCTCCGTTATCCCATGGCGTTCTACGGTGGTGGAATCCTTTTCCTGACCATGCTGAGTGCTCTTTTCCTAAGCCGGGAGGCGTATGGAATGAAGATCGCAGGGTGGCCCCTGGTTTTTTGCTCGGCACTTTTTGTTTTAGCTTCAAGCCAGTTGGCGGTCAGTGTAATGAATTGGCTAACCACACTGCTGGCGCAACCTCACTTGCTTCCAAGGCTCGATTTTTCAACCGGCATTCCACCCGATTCTCGAACCATGGTTGTCGTCCCAACGCTATTATCGAGTCAGAGCGGGATCGAACACCTGCTCGAGGTGATTGAAATTCACTATTTATCCAATCGCGACCGGAATCTTTTTTTCGCTCTGTTGACGGATTTCGAAGACGCCAATCAGGAATCTATGCCCAACGACGAGGCTTTACTCGAAGCCGTGCGGGCGGGCATAAACATGTTGAATAAGAAATATGAAGTGGACCGGCCTGATATTTTCTTTTTGTTTCATAGGCCACGGCGGTGGAATCCAGGCGAGGGCGTTTGGATGGGTTACGAGCGCAAACGGGGCAAGCTCACTGAATTCAACGCATTCCTGCGTGGGGGTGCGCGCGAAGCTTTTTGTGAAATCATTGGAGACTGCTCAATTCTGCCCACGGTCCGCTTCGTTATCACCCTCGACACGGATACCCAACTCCCCCGAGACACGGCCCGCGAACTGGTTGGGACATTAGCCCACCCACTCAACCGCCCGCAATTTGACGAGAAACGCGGAACCTGCATTGATGGCTATTCGATTTTGCAACCCCGGGTTTGCGTAAGCCTGCCCAGCGCAGGGCAATCCTGGTTCGTTCGCATTTTCGCCGGGGATGTTGGCATAGATCCTTATACTCGTGCCGCCTCAGATGTGTACCAGGATTTGTTCCAGGAAGGATCATTTATCGGAAAAGGAATCTATGACGTGGATGCTTTTGAGCAAGCGTTGGCGGGCCGCTTTCCAGAAAATAAAATCCTGAGTCATGATTTGATTGAGTCCTGTTACGCCCGCGCCGGACTGGTGAGCGATATCCAACTCTACGAAGAGTATCCTTCACGTTACAACACCGAGAGCTCTCGTCGCCATCGATGGGTTCGCGGTGACTGGCAGATTGCGCAATGGATATTAACACGCGTGCCGTGCTCTAAGGTCCGGCGCGCGCCAAACCCGCTTTCCGTTTTGTCCAAGTGGAAAATTTTCGACAACTTAAGGAGAAGCCTGATTGCGCCGGCTCTGCTCCTGCTGATAGTAATCAATTGGATTTTAATCCCCCAATTGGCATGGCTGGGTTCTTTCTTGGTTTTGAGCATCATCTGCCTGCCTTCCCTATTGGCAACCACGGTAGAAGCTGTTCGCAAGCCAAAGGACCTGCCACCCGGGATGCACCTTAAGAAAGTGGCGTCTTCCGCAGGCCGCCAATTCGTACAGGCTTCTCTCTCCCTGATCTTTTTGCCTTACGAAGCTTTCATGTATGCGGACGCCATAGTTCGAACCATCTCGCGATTGCTGGTAACACGGAAGGGATTATTGCAGTGGCAAACAGCCAGGGCTGCCGAACGCACGCTGCGAATGGATCCGGTAGGTTTTTATTTAAACATGTGGATCGGACCCGCAGTCTCGCTTGTAACGCTCGCTCTTCTTCTCGCCAAAAACTCGCATCCCACTCCACTGGGCATGGCAATTGCAGCTCTTTGGCTTCTTTCGCCATGGATAGCGTGGCTGATCAGCCAGCCAATTCAGCCAGCGGCGCCGGAGCTCAGTTCCAGACAATTAGATTTCCTGAGGCGAACGGCACGCCGCACCTGGCATTTTTTTGAAACGTTCGTGACGGCTGAGGACAATTGGCTACCGCCAGATAATTATCAGGAAGAGCCACTAGCGGTTCTGGCATCACGCACCTCTCCTACCAACATGGGTCTGGCTTTGCTGGCCAATCTTACAGCTTACGATTTTGGGTACTTGCCAGTGAGTCGGCTCATCAAGCGAACTGAGGACGCGTTCGCAACCATGCAGCGCATGGAGCGCCACCGGGGCCATTTTTACAACTGGTACAATACTCGGACACTTGAACCTTTACCCCCACTTTATGTCTCAAGTGTCGATAGCGGCAACCTTGCAGGCCATTTGCTGATACTCGGGTCGGGCTTCACTGAGCTTTGCGATCATCCCGTCCTCCCACCGCAGGTTTTCACCGGACTGCGTGATGCTTTCGGGATTATGACCGAGTCCTCTCAGCCAAACACTGACTTCAAGAGTTTAAGAGAGGACCTTGCAAATCCTCCAGAAACTTTGACTGCAAGGTTCGAGTTCCTGCGAACGATTATGAAACGATGCGCAGAAGTGAGCGCGAATCAGAGAGAGCAAAACGGGTCCTGGATTGCAATCGTGGAGCAGCAGTGCCGGGAACAATCGGAGGATCTCCTGTACCTGGCACCCTGGCTGGCACTGGCCGAAAAAGTCAGCTCCCCTCTGAAATCCGGCCGACCTGGCGGTAACGGCCGTGACAAAAACAACGCTGGTTTCGATGCCATTCAAGAAAAACTGGCTCACCTGCGCGATTCCCCTACCCTGCGCGAAATTTCCCAACTCGATCAATCACTCTGTCCCTTGCTCGAGGAGGCGTTGCAAACAAACTCTGATCAACATGACCGAGAGGCGTTCGCCCAATGGCTTCACTACACGCGTGAAGGCAGCGAACATGCCAGCCAGCGAATTTCGGTTCTTGAAACACTTGCCAGACAATGCGCCGAGTTGGCGAACATGGATTTTACCTTTTTGTACGATCAAGAACGGGAACTTTTTTCAATCGGCTACAATGTTTCCGAAAACCGCCGCGATGGCAGCTACTACGATTTGCTGGCATCCGAGGCTCGATTATGCGGTTACATAGCAATCGCGCAGGATCAAATCCCGCAGGAACATTGGTTCACGCTTGGGCGATTGCTGGTCGCTCATCGAGGGCAGCCTCTGCTTGCTTCATGGAACGGTTCTCTCTTCGAGTATTTGATGCCATTACTTGTAATGCCTAACTATGAACGAACCTTGCTGGACCAAACATATCATGCGGTTGTCGAGGCCCAGATCGATTATGGCCATCTTCGCGGCGTGCCGTGGGGAATTTCCGAATCAGGCTATAATCGTACAGACGCCCACCTGAACTACCAGTACCGGGGGTTTGGCGTTCCCGGCCTGGGGCTCAAGAGGGGTTTAGCCGAAGACCTGGTCATTGCACCTTATGCCACACTCATGGCGCTTATGGTTGCGCCCCGAAAAGCGTGCGACAACCTGGAGCGGCTCAACGCGGAAGGACGCGCCGGAACCTACGGTTTTTACGAGGCAATTGACTATACCCCTTCCCGGCTTCCGCGTGGCCAGTCCAGCGCCACGATTCGCTCGTTCATGGGCCATCACCAGGGAATGGGCCTGCTCGCGCTGGCTTACGTCCTCTTGGAACGGCCGATGCAACGGCGATTTATGTCATGTCCTTTGCTAAAGGCATGCGATTTGTTGCTTCAGGAGCGCGTGCCCAACACTGCAGCTGAGGTTCTATCAGAAGACTTCGAACTCGATCATTCTCATAAATTCAGCGACGGGGCCGAAGGTGTTATGCGCGTGTTTAACAATCCTGGATTGCCACAGCCCGAGGTGCATCTTTTGTCCAACGGTCGTTACCATGTCGTAGTCAGTAGTGCCGGAGGCGGCTATAGCCGCTGGAGAGATTTGGCTGTTACTCGTTGGCGTGAAGATGCCACTCGCGATTGCTGGGGGACTTTTGTGTACGTCCGCGATGTGGAGGCTGGAGATTTCTGGTCCGCTGCCTATCAACCTACCTTGCGCTCTTCAAAAGATTACGAGGCCATCTTCACCCAGGGCCGGGCGGAGTATCGCCACCGCCACGCGGGATTGGAAATGCACACGGAAATTTGTGTTTCGCCCGAGGATGATATCGAGCTGCGGCGCATCACATTGATCAATCGTTCCCACACCCGGCGCACCATCGAATTAACCAGTTATGCGGAAGTAGTGCTTGCCGATGCGGCAGGGGAAGCCGCTCACCCCGCCTTTAGCAATTTGTTTGTCCAAACTGAATTAGTAGATGAGCCGCGAGCGATACTCTGCAGCCGCCGGTCTCGATCAGAAGCTGATAAACCTCCCTGGCTGCTAAATTTAATGATCGGACAGGGCGGAGAACAGGGTGAAACCTCCTGCGAAACCGACCGTTCCCGCTTCGTGGGCCGTGGCAATAGTTTGCTGCATCCCGCGGCGATGCAAACACCCGGTCCGCTTTCCGGCACGGTAGGTTCCGTGCTCGACCCTGTGCTTTCACTGCGTCGAACCGTAACTTTGGCACCCGACCAAACAGCGCGCATCGATTTAATTCAGGGCGTGACGGACACTCGCGAGGCTGCACTGGGGCTGGTGGAGAAATATCATAATCCACGCATGGCAGATCGCGCGCTCGAACTCTCCTGGACTCACAGCCAGGTGACACTGCGCCATCTCAACGCATCGGAAGCGGAAGCCCAGCTCTATGCGCGGCTCGCCAGTGCCTTGATATACGCGAATCAAGCGCGACGGGCCACTGCCAGCATGTTGTTTAATAACCGACGCGGGCAAAGCGGTCTTTGGAGCTATGGCATTTCGGGAGACGTGCCCATCGTCCTTTTGCGCATCAGCGATCCCAGCAAGCTTGACCTCGTCCAGCAACTCATTCAAGCGCATGCCTATTGGCGCATGAAAGGGCTGCCAGTGGATCTGGTCATTTTGAATGAAGATGTTTCTGTCTACCGGCAATCGCTGTACGACGGAATTATCAACCTGATTTCTTCGGGAATTGAAGCTCAGATGTTAGACAAGCCAGGCGGCCTGTTTGTGCGACGACTGGAGCAAGTCTCACCTGAGGATCGAGTGCTGCTCCAATCTGTTGCGCGGCTGGTGCTGCTTGATGAAAACGGAACGTTGAGCGAGCAACTCGAACGCCCCGCTGCGCCTCAAACCCCAGTGCCCGCCCTGAAGCCGATCCGCTCGCCAGCGCTGGTCCCGCAGCCGCAACTCCCTGCTCGGGAGCTCATCTTCAACAACGGTTGGGGCGGCTTCACTCCTGACGGGCGGGAATATGTTATTACCCTAATGCCAAACCAGATGACGCCCGCGCCCTGGGTGAACGTCATGGCAAACCCCTATTTCGGCACAGTGGTTTCTGAGAGCGGGAGCGCTTACACCTGGGTGGAGAACTGCCATGAATTTCGTTTGACTCCGTGGCATAATGATCCTGTTTGCGATCCATCAGGCGAATGCTTCTACATTCGCGATGAGCACACCGGACAGGTTTGGTCCCCAACTCCCCTCCCCGCCCGGGGCTTGACTCCTTACGTAATTCGTCATGGATTTGGCTATTCTGTTTTTGAACACACCGAGCATGGAATCTTTTCCGAGTTAACGATTTATGTGGCGACAAACGCACCGGTGAAATTTGCGGTGCTTAAATTACGAAATGTGTCTGGGCGAGCGCGCCAGCTATCCGTCACCGGCTATTATGAGTGGGTGTTGGGAGATCTTCGCCAGAAAACTCTCTTACACATCGTTACAGAATTGGATTCAAAGAGTGGCGCGTTGCTGGCTCGCAATCACTATCAGGGGGAATTCGCCGAACGTATCGCCTATATCGACGTCAACGACCCGATGGCTACCTGCACTGGGGATCGCAGGGAATTTATAGGCAGGAATGGCAGTCCAGCTTTTCCTTCCTCACTTAAGCGGACAAGGCTTTCCGGCAAAACGGGGGCAGGTCTGGACCCATGCGGGGCGGTGCAGGTGCCCCTGGAGTTACCCAGCGGGAGTGAACGTGAAGTCAGATTCCGCCTGGGTGTTGGACGAAACCCCGCCGAGGTTCAACATTTAATCCAACGCTTCCGGCGGTCCAATGCCTGCCGGGAGGCGCTCGAGTCGGTTTGGCAATTTTGGAATCATACTCTCGGGGTGCTGCATTTTGAAACTCCCGACGATTCCGTTAACGTACTGGCCAACGGCTGGTTGCTGTACCAGACGTTGAGCTGCCGGGTCTGGGGGCGCACGGGTTTTTACCAATCGGGAGGAGCTTATGGATTTCGGGACCAACTCCAGGATGTTATGGCTTTGGTTCATGCCCGCCCCTCCCTCACTCGCGAGCAGATCCTCCGGGCGGCATCTCGTCAATTCCGTGAGGGGGATGTGCAGCATTGGTGGCATCCCCCAACTGGGCGGGGTGTCCGCACCCACTTTTCAGATGATTATTTATGGCTGCCTTATGTCGTTTCGCATTATGTCAATTCTTTGGAGGACACGGGAATACTAGATGAAAAACTTTTTTTCCTTGATGGCCGCGCGGTCAAGCCCGAGGAGGAAAGCTATTATGATTTGCCCAATCGTTCTGAAGAATCGGGCACCCTTTACGAACATTGTGTCCGGGCGATCGAACATGGCCTTCACTTTGGCGACCATGGCCTCCCACTCATCGGTTGCGGGGACTGGAACGATGGATTCAATCTTATCGGTGCTGAGGGACGCGGTGAGAGCGTTTGGCTCGCGTTTTTCCTGTTCGATGTATTGAAACGTTTCTCGCAACTAGCCAGGCAGCGAGGTGATTCCGCTTTTGCAGAGCGCTGCAGCGCCCAGGCCGAGCAACTTCGCCAGCAGATTAAAGTCCATGCCTGGGATGGCAAATGGTACAGACGCGCTTATTTCGACAATGGCGAACCTCTTGGCTCAAGTAGCAATGCCGAATGCCAAATTGATTCCTTGTCACAAAGCTGGTCGGTTCTTGCGGGAGCTTCCGACCGCGAACGCTCACGACAGGCCATGGAAGCTGTCGAACAACGGCTCGTTCGTCGCGACGCCGGGCTCATTCAATTGTTTGATCCCCCTTTCGCCAACTCTCATCTCAACCCTGGTTATGTCAAAGGGTACGTCCCGGGTGTGCGCGAAAACGGCGGACAATACACACACGCAGCAGTGTGGACTGTGATGGCCTTTGCGGAACTGGGTGAACACGAATTGGCTTGGGAATTATTTCATATTTTGAACCCAGTTAACCATGGCAGCACGCGTTCAAAAGCCGCCATTTATAAGGTCGAACCCTATGTAATCGCAGCAGATGTCTATTCAGTCAGCCCTCATGTCGGGCGTGGGGGGTGGACCTGGTACACCGGCTCGGCAGGCTGGATGTATCGGCTGCTGACAGAAACCATGCTCGGCGTAAAACTGGAAGGTGAAACGTTGCGGGTAGAGCCGCGCATGCCCAAGTCATGGCCCGGTTTCAAAATCCATTATCGTTTTCGTGAGACGATTTACCATATCTCAGTTGTGAAATCAGATGAGGCGCTGTTGCAAGGTGTGCAAATTTCAGAGAGCGGCCGAGTTTGGGAAGGCACAACAATTCCACTCGTAGACGATCATCAGGAGCATCATGTCCAAGTCCGTATCAACACTAAGCCGCGCGCGACAAAACCTGCTCCCTCCGCTCAGCCAGGCGAACCCTCGGTTACAATTAGCCGTTAGTGGCCGGGAACGTCAGTGGGGCGGGTCGTCCAACTCCAAGGCTCTTCAATCTTGAATGCCGCGCAGGGCGACTCCTGCCGCACCTCGTACTTTTGGATCGGGGTCGTTCATGTTGAGGCTGAGCAATAGAGGCACAGCGTCCCGCGCGCCATGGCCGACCTCAAGCAGCATGTTCGCAGCTGCGATGCGGCTGACTGGATTGTCAACCGATAACAGGGGCACCAATGCGGGCACGCTCAGGACATTCTTGCGGCCAACGAGCAGAAACGCCCGCGCAGCCATCACAGGTCGCTCCGACGCTGCATTGACCCACCGGTCGTAATTGCCCTTAAGCTTCATAAACTCCAAAAGCTTCTGCGGAACTGGAATCTTAACTAGAGCTTTCTTGATTGGGGAATCATGTATCGAGGCCATATCAACGATGCATGGTATGGAATTCGTTCCTAGATCGATCAGGTTGCACACAGCGGTAAAATGCAATGTGGCATTGCTGCCGTTTCGACAATAAATCTCAACCCACTCGCTGACCCGCTTTCCTTCATAAACCAGCTCCTTTGGATGCATAGACCAGATTAGGACGCATAAAATCGCAGCAGAAATCGAAACCGTGAGAATGATCCGCCGCTTGGTCATGGATTGAAGGGCAATCTCATCCAGAAGGAGCTTGATGGCAAGCCTTGGGAGTTCAAAGGAAGCTTGAAATAGAGACCCCTGGAATCCAAGTTGTCCGGAATCCGCAACCAACCTATGTCCAAAACTGCAAGCCGAGAAATTCGTTTGGCATCGCGCCCCACAGCTCGCCCAAGTGCGACTAACTTCCTTTTGGCACAAACAGAAATTGACCCGCCGCAAGATGGAGAGGTCCTCGTTCACAATCTCTTTATGTCAGTGGACCCTTATATGCGTGGTCGCATGAATGATCGAAAGTCTTACGTGCCTCCGTTCGAGCTTGGAAAGGCTTTGGAAGGGGGTGCTCTGGGTGAGGTGATCGAGTCGCGCTCGCCCAGGTTCAAGCCACGTGATATCGTAGTTTCGAGTCTTGGCTGGCGTGAGCATTTTAAGGTTGCAGCCAAAGCCTTACGTCCAGTTAACCGCGACATTAAGCCTCTTTCCATTTACTTGGGGGCTCTGGGGACCACCGGGTTAACAGCCTGGGCTGGACTGCAAATGGCCGAGCTCAAAGCGGGCGAGACCTTGTTCATTTCGGGGGCTGCCGGCGCGGTTGGGAGTGTGGCTGGCCAGTTGGCCAAATTGCGCGGATGCCGGGTAATTGGATCAGCTGGGAGTGACGAAAAGGTAAAGTTCCTCCTGGACGAATGCGGATTTGATGGTGCCTTCAACTATCGCAGGCAACCTGTTCGTGAAGGTCTTAAAGAAGCGGCTCCTGAAGGGGTCCATATCTACTTCGACAATGTTGGAGGTGAAACCCTGGAAGCAGCACTTTCAGCCATGAAGGTTCACGGGCGAATTATCGCTTGCGGAAGCATTTCAGGTTATAACGAAGAAAAGCCCCCACCTGGCCCTTCTAATTTATTTAATGTGGTAACCAAACGCCTCACAATTAAGGGGCTACTGGTGCTGGATTGGCTCGACCGCTGGATGGATTTTGAAAAAGAAGTTTCCGAGCATTACCGGGCAGGCAACCTCAAAAACAGGGAAACAATGGTCGAGGGGCTCGAGCGGGCCGTGGACGCGTTTATCGGCCTTTTCGAGGGCCAAAACGTCGGCAAGATGGTGGTGAAGTTATCTTAAGGTTCGAACGGGGTGCTTTATCTTTATCTTTTACCAGCTTAGCCTCGTTATCTCTAAGGTACATCTCCATACTATCAATTCTGCTCATTTGGGTACGACGCATTTGGCCCAATTCTCTCAGCATTTTGTAATGCACTAACATTTTCCCAAGCTCAACAATCTGAATATGGGCGTGCGCCATCTTCCATAACTGCCCTTTGGCCAGTGCGGGGGAGCTCTTATTTCTCTTTGTGTTTACTTTCACTAAAATTAGACGATTAAGATGCGGATTTGTTCATAATACGGCGCTTTTGGTGCCAAAAAATACGTGTTCGTATGTTCAATTCTTACTGCATGAGCTTGATTGAGCGGTTTTGGCCTAAACTCGGCAGAACAAACCCAGCCAAACTACTCGTTATGCCCTGTTTCTGGGGTTTGTTCGTGGTTTTTTCGGCTCGGGCAGATGAGATTGTTTTGCCGGAATCGGTTCCTGACCCGCTCGAAGGCTTCAACCGGATCGTCTGGGGTCTGAATCAGGGTATCATGACCGGTCTGGTCAAACCGACTGGGAAGGTCTATCGAATGGTTGTTCGAAAACCCATTCGAATTGGCATAAGGAACTTTGGCCGGAACATCACGTATCCTGGACGCTTCTTCAACAATTTGCTGCAGGGTGAATGGTCTGGGGCTCGGGACGAAACGTATCGATTCGCTTGCAACAGTGTACTTGGCATAGGCGGGTTCTTTGACCTCGCGACTGAGTGGAAGATTGCCAAGGCCGATGCTGATTTTGGCCAGACTTTGGGAAAGTGGGGTTGGAAGCCTCATTTCTATTTGATGCTGCCCGTATTTGGACCAAGCAATGATCGCGATACCGTCGGCCTGGCAGCAGATACCGCTGCAAATCCCCTGAGCTATTTGACTCCTTACCCTTTTACTGCTTCCGATCCTCTTACTTATATTAGTCCTTACACCTATTGTGCCTTCGGTGTCATGTATAACGATTTATCTGACACCGTGGATAGCTACCTTCGTTTCAGCCAAAGCCATATGGATGCATATTCCGAGTTGCAATATGCCTGGACCTTCGCGAGGAAAACTAAAGCGGCAGATTTTCAAGTGAAGGGCCAACAAGATCGGGCTTCGCTGGAAACACTTCAATCTGTCTTCTTCACTTTCAAGGATCCTGAATTTCCGAACCGGGGCAAAACGCGCAGCTTCGTAATTCCATCAACGGCCAGGCAATTAAAGCTCACGTTTTGGCTGCAACCTAAGAAAGCTCCCATTGTTTACATCGTACCCGGCCTGGGATCACATCGTTTGTCAGATTCGGTCCTGGCGATTGCGGAGTTGTTGTATCAGAGGGGATTTTCCGCGGCCTGCGTCAGCAGCACGTTTAATTACGAATTTATGGAAAATGCCTCCACAGGTGACGCTCCGGCATACATTCCTGTAGATGCCCATGATCTTCATGTCGCCCTGACGGAAATGAACCGTCATTTGGAAAATATATATCCCGGGCGGCTCGGTACTCGAGCTCTGCTGGGCTATTCAATGGGAGGTTTTCAAACGTTATTTTTAGCGGCGAAAGAAGCAGAGCAGGAACCGCAGTTGCTTAAATTTGACAGGTACGTCGCAATTAATGCGCCGGTCCGCTTGCTTTATGGCATCTCGAAGCTGGATGAGTTTTTTGAAGCGCCTCTCGCCTGGCCTGCATCCGAACGTCAGGACAAAATTGAAAACACGTTCCTGAAAGTGGCCGCCTTAAGCAAGTCGCCCAGGAATTCGCTGCCGTTCAGCGCGATCGAGTCTCGATTCCTGATTGGGATGGCCTTTCGAATCATATTGCGTGACGCGATTTACAGCAGCCAGCAGCGCCACAATCAGGGAATCATCCGCAGTCCGCTCAACGTAATGAAGAGAGCCCCTGCTTATCGGGAGATTTTGGAATATTCCTATAAGGATTATCTGCAGAAATTCCTCATCCCTTCTTACTCCAAACGTGGCCTGGACTTAACAAAACCAGACGCGCTCGACAGCGCGAGTGATTTGCGAACCTATTCCGCGGGACTCAAAGCTTGCAAGAACATCCGGTTGATCACCAACCGAAATGATTTTCTTCTCCAGGACCAGGACCTTCAATGGATCCAAGCATCATTCCCTCCTGAACGTTTAACGCTTTTTGAGCAAGGAGGACATCTGGGAAACCTGAGCCAACCGGAGATGCAGCACGCCATCGGCTTGGCACTGGAAGGTTTGCAAAACTAGGCGGCAATTAATTTAGAGACTCAAGTTACGACCCTGGATTGGCGGGAATGGCCAAATCCCCTTCTGTTATGTCTCCCAGTTGCCAACCCGGAACCAGGTTCCCGATTGATTGAGATTGATCCACTTTGCTGATCTTAACCTTTGCAACAAACCTTCCGTCACGCCCAACCAGCAGCTCTGCGTCCGGCACCATCCCCTGTTCGCGACCCGTATCCAAAACTACAAATTGCCACTTTGGATCATAAAGCAGAACCTTGGTTTTTAAACCGCCGGGCAGAAAAACATCAGAGCCCACTTGACGTTGGGCTATCTTTAGCTGCTGTTCGAAACGCGCTTTTTCCCGCTGAGCGGTTCCAAGCGCAACTCGAAGTTTCTTTAACTCGCTACCTAAGATCACGATTTCTTCTGGTTCTACCCCGGCTGCCTGAAAGCGGGCCAACTCCGCTTTCGCCTGGTTGGCCTCCTTGCGAGAAACGTTTAGCGATTCAGAGAGTTGCCCCGCCCGCTTGTTTTGGGCAAGAGCGTCTGCCATCACTTTACGGTTTTCCTCACGCGCAGTTTCGAGGTCTTTGGAAATAACATCAAGTTTTGCAGAAGTAATGGCCAGTTGTTTCTCCGATTGTCGGTGGTTCTCACTTTCTTGGCGGAGATCAACTTGAAGTTTCACTATCCTGGTTTTTAGTTTCAAAAAGTTAAGCGAGCAAACAAGCAAGCAGGAAAACAGCGCCAGCCAAAGGCTGATCCGAACCATGAGAATTGAAGATTGGGATTTCATAGTTGGAGCCAAGCATGGCAAATGCCAAACGGGAACCAGCTTGATCGGGCTATGTCTCTGGTGGTGGCGTGGAATAATCTCACGCATTTTGCGTGTAGATTTACCGAGACAAGGGAAAGAAAGATCCTAAGGTTTATCCGCTTTTACTATTAACAACCAGTCTCCCGGATCGGGAGTTGGAAACTGGCACGTGCGGCCCAGTACTGCCACTGCCTCATTGGTCTCCCCAGTCCGTGGGTTAAACCAAGTAATCATTGGGGCCGAGGGTAGGGCTTCAGAAAAAAGCTCGATCGTGCGCTCCTCCGGCACATATGCCAGCGTGAGTGCCTTACTGTCCGCACCCGCAGTCGCGATGAACTGCTGCGCCATAGTGTCCCCCGGTTGAGCGGCAAGGTACTTCGGTTGCGGACGCAATCCCCAAAACTCTACCGAATTCATTACTTTTGCTGCATACCCCATCTGCTTTCCTCCTGGCAGAAAAAGAGACCTCCGCCAAACAGGCACGCCTTCCGACTGCTTGCCTTGCACGCCGGTGTCCCACTCAACAACACCTTTGGCACCGTAACTTACCCCTGCTGGGGTCGACTGAAGCAAACCCCAAAAAGTTGCCCTCCGCACGTCCTCTTCCATAACCCGCTTCTGTGGTTGTGCGCACAGTTCATTCTCGTAGGGCAAAAACGTAATCAGGGGACGGGTAGGCTCCTGGTTCCACTCATTGGAAAACGGGCCTGACCAGGCCGACCTTAAGCCATCTTCGGTTAAGCTGGTCAGGCTACGACACCCGAATACATCTATCCACTTCTGGTCACGAAACTCTTTCAGTATCCAAGGTGTCTGGCTCATGGATAGAATCGTTGGCGCATGCGGGGCCTGGCCAAAGGCCAGTTCACCGATTCTTTTCCACTGCGCCACTTTATTGGATTGGGTTTCCCAATCGAACGGGATCAGCCACGTTACCGGATCGGCATGCCAGCGGGAAATAATGTAGCGCAGGAATAATGTGGTTTGCTCATCAGATAAACTCGTTGCGCTCTCGTCTCTCGGGTCCATTTCAAGCGCCACTGCACTCAGAATTCCCGCCTCTCTGAGTATCCCCATTTTGGTCTCCAGGCGCCTGAAAAATCCCGGATTTACTTGCAGTTTTCTTCTCCTCCCAGTCAAAGCATATTGTCCCTTTGAATCCTTTCCTGCGTCTACTGCCCACTGTGCCACTGTGAATTGCTGTGATGCCCGAGTATTAGCGTAAAACGCCCAATCCTTCAGCTCAGAAACTCTCGCTCCATTCCACACAGTGTCCGCCAGCCAGAAAAAAGGTGTCCCATCAGCGTGCTCAAAATGGCGGTGATCGCTGGAGACGCGGATTGGCCCGTGCTGATCGAACCGTGCGGGGCCCGTGTTTGCACTGCAAATGAATGCGCCCGATTGGTTGTGCAATCCTTTGTTGGTTGCGTCGGAGCAAATGGTTCGGAAGGTCCAGCGTCCCACTTGATTGGGACAGAACCGCACTCGCCACGTCTTTTCCCCGTCCCAGAAACCGGGGACCAGATTTGTTTCCCCGGTCGGCGCGTTAAACACAACGGTGAGCGTCGCCTCCTGCAAAGGATCCTTGTATGCAATGCTGCTTTTGAAAGGCTGTTCGAATCTTGCCCACCTGCCAACCAGGGGCTGCTTTGGTGGGCTTGCCACAGCACACAGGGCTGTCACCAGGACCAACCAGCATGGCAGCAGCAGTCGCAAGACCATGCCTGGTTTCCGATTAGATTGTGCAACGGCGTTTGCGCCCTTTACCACACAATGGCCAGCGAACAAGTTTTGAGGGACCACATTCTGAGGTTTGTGTATCTTTAGTTGGTGCTATTTACCCGTTCGGCTAGACAACGTCAGCAAAATAAGCATTTGCAACAAATAATCAGTTGCTTACAGCGAGCCTCTCCGAAACCATAACGACCCTATGCTTCGACCCTCGTTTTTCCGCGGGATAATTCTTGCCCTCTTTTATGCCCCCTCACCGTATGGGTTTGTGAGTTACCGGCTCGCATACATCCTCGCCTTGTCAGCATTGGTCCTATCCCACGAGGCGCGCGCGGGTGATTCAACTTCTCTTCTGGGCGGGTCTGCGCGTGTGAATTTAACTCCGCCTTTGGAAATGAAGGCGGCCTTGGGCGGCTATGGTGAACGCGATAGCAAGCCGGCCATTGGAGTTCATGATGCGGTGTGGGCAAAGGCATTGTTGCTGTTGCGAGGCGACCAAAAGTTCGTAATCGTTACTGCGGATGTCTTGGGCTTTCCGCCAGGATTCAAGGCTGCCGTAATCCAGCGTTTGTCTTCTGAAGGGTGGAATGCGAACCAAATTCTGCTTCTACCCAGCCATTCGCACACCAGTTTTGATTTGATGGCTCTTCACCCCGGCAATGTATTCAACAACAAGCGCGTTGGTCTTTTCCACAAGGAACTGTTCGAACATGCAGCCAGTCAACTGGCTCAAGTCGTGAGAGCGGCAAGCAATAATGTTGCGCCAATCGTGGCTGGTTCAATTACGGTTATGGTCGACAACCGCAATCGTAATCGTCGTGGACTGACTACCCACGACACAGCTTTAACAGTGACTCGCATTGACACATCAAGAGGGAAGCCGATGGCGGCGCTGGTCAATTGGACGGCTCATCCCACTTTTATGGACGAGAATGATATGATGTTTTCCGGAGACTGGCCCGGGCACTTGCAGCGCACGGTCGAAGCGCTTGTTGGAAACAACATGATGACTATGTATTACAACGGTGCTGAAGGAGATCAATCGCCTGTGCCCCCACCGGATTGCCCGAGCCATTGGGAGCGGGCCGAGCGCTATGGACGCGAGATGGGTATTGCCGCCTTCCGCGCATGGGAACAGATCAAACCGAGCAAGGTAAAGGAGTTTGCTTACCACACCGAAACCATTCAATTACCTAAACGGCAATGGCATCCGGATTTTATGAAGACTGGCGGGGCCGAATATGGTTTGGATGAGGCAAAGATGCAGGGGTTTGTAGATCAATTAAACCCGGTGCAAACCCACAGCACTTGCCTTCGACTTGGGGATCTGGAAATCCTGGGTGTTCCAGGGGAAATGGCTTGTCAGCTCGGGATGGATATCAAGTTAAGCGCACGGAAACTGAGTGGTGTCAAGTGCGCAACCATCGGCGGTTTGGCCGATGAATGGGTTAGCTATATTTTATCGGCTGAGGAGTACAGGAAAGGCGGGTACGAGGCCAGCATGAGTTTTTATGGAGAAACTCTGGGAAACACCTTGTTGGAGGGTATTTTACGGTCTGCTAAAGGCCTACAGTAACCATCCATCAGTCAAAACACCTGTGCCCCCAACCGGTCAATGGGGTTACCACTGAGACGCGCGCGGCATCCGAGACAACTCCCTCACTCGTTTCACTTAATGTTGCAGTTCCGACTTGCTCGATTCACCCTGCAGGTACAATCTAATTCTAGAGCCCATACATTCGTCATAATCCCTTAACCATGAAAAAACCACCTTCCACCCCTCCAACGCGGAACTCACCTTTTACTCGTCGCCAGTTCCTTAACCGCACGACCGTCGCGGTGGGCGCCGCAGCCTTCTCGTTTCCTTTTGTGGGGCGAGTTTTAGGCGCCAATGATCGTATCAACGTGGCCTGCATCGGTGTTGGGGGAAAAGGTGACAGCGATAGTAGCGAGGCTTCCGGTTGTGGGGGAAACATCGTTGCAATTTGCGATGTCGACCAGAATAAGCGCGCTAAAAAGGCCAAGCAATTTGCCACGAAATTTCCCGATCTCAAGCAATACACAGATTACCGCAAGATGCTCGATGAGATGGGCAAAGACATCGATGCTGTGACGGTTTCCACACCCGATCACAATCATGGAATAGCTGCCATCCGTGCCATGAAGATGGGGAAACATTGTTTCTGCCAAAAGCCTCTTGTCCAAACGGTGAACGAAGCCCGAATGGTCCGGCAATTGGCCAAGGAAAAGAAGCTGGCAACGCAAATGGGAAACCAGGGTAGCGCGGCGTCGGGCCTTAGAAGAGCGGTTGAGGTGGTTCAGGCAGGCATCATTGGCAAGCCTCTCGAACTGCATGTGTGGTCTAATCGCCCTCACTGGCCCCAGGGAATCGCTCGTCCCCAAGGTGAGGATGTTGTTCCTGCTACGCTTGATTGGGATGTTTGGCTCGGCCCGGCCAGCCAAAGGCCGTACAAGGAAGGTGTTTACCACACTTTCAATTGGCGGGGGTGGTTCGACTTTGGGACGGGAGCATTAGGTGACATGGCTTGTCACACGGTCAATATGCCGTTCCGGGCCTTGAAGCTAGGCTATCCCAGCGTCGTGGAATGCGAACTTGCATCCCGGACGTATCCGGAAACATTCCCAAAAACTTCTCGCATTCGCTTCGAATTCCCGGAACGGGAAGATTTTCCTGCACTCAAATTCTGGTGGTACGATGGGAACCCAACGGATAAAACCGGACTCAGACCACTGCGGCCTGATGCGAATGCCATTCACGAGATCCTGGGAACATACGATACCCTCCCCGAAAGCGGCGCTCTTATCATTGGCGACCAGGGCAAGCTATTCTCACCGGATGACTATGGCACAAAATTCTTTCTTGCCATGAAAGGCAAGAACGAGTTTGTCGCGGGGGATCAGCACGAGGCGTGCAAAGATGTGCCGCAAACCATTCCGCGTTCACCCGGCCACATGACAGAATGGTTTCGTATGATGAAGGAAGGTACTCCGGCTTATTCCAATTTCGAAATCGCAGGTTATCTTGCGGAGGTGATTTTACTCGGTTGTGTAGCACTTCGTGTCGGAGAAGGAAACCGGATGGAATGGGATGGGCCTAATATGAGCTCCCCTAATCTGCCTGAAGCTGCCCGCTTTGTTAAGCGTGAAAACCGATCGGGCTGGGAAGCTTAAGCTTTACAACCGGCATTCGCTGAATGTCAGCCATGCTCCAATCCTTTTTAGCAGCGGCATGTGGATTACTTCTACTTGCCGATGTTGTTCCGGGAGCGGAGCTCAGAGATCCGGTCCCCGACCACAGTGCTTTTTACCAAACCCGAGTCCAACCCATTCTCGCAGATAATTGTTTTCGATGTCATAGTCATCAGGCTGACAAGATCAAAGCCAACCTGGTGCTGGACTCGCGCGAGGGATTGCTCAAAGGCGGTGAAACCGGGCCGGCTGTCGTTCCAGGAGAGCCCGACAAAAGCTTGCTTCTCAAGGCGGTCATGTATGCCGATGAAGACCTGCGCATGCCGCCTAAGAAAAAACTGTCGAACGATCAAATCGCAATTCTTGCTGAATGGATAAAAATTGGCGCTCCTTACTCTGCTGCCACCACGAACCTGGCATCCAAAGCTAAAGGTAAAAGGATAACGGCCGAAGATCGAAAATGGTGGTCTTTCCAACCTATCAAAATAACAGAGCCACCCAAAACCCTGGATAACCAGTGGGCTCGAAACCCTGTGGATCAGTTCATATTGGACGGGCTTCTGAAAGCAGGTTTGGCTCCCGCCCCAGAAGCCGAAAAACCAACGCTGATTCGGCGAGCGTACTTTGATTTGATCGGCTTACCGCCCAGCTCGGAACAAGTGGAGAATTTTATTACCGACAAGTCCCCACGAGCCTATGAACACATGATAGATGAGTTGTTAAGCAATCCTCATTACGGGGAAAAGTGGGCGCGGCACTGGCTCGACCTGGTTCGTTACGCCGAATCGGACGGATATAAATCGGATGGATTCAGGCCGAACGCCTGGCGTTATCGGGATTATGTGATCCGTGCTTTAAATGACGACAAACCCTACAACCGTTTCCTGATGGAGCAAATCGCCGCCGATGAACTGTGGCCCGACGAGCCCGATGCCCTGATTGGCGTGAGTTATCTCAGACTTTGGATTTATGAATACAACCAGCGTAACATCAAAGCACACTGGGCGACCATTCTAAACGACATTACCGACGTGACAGGGGATGCCTTTCTGGGCTTAGGCATGCAATGCGCGCGCTGCCACGATCATAAATTCGACCCCATCCTCCAGAAGGATTACTACCGGTTAGAGGCTTTCTTTGCAGCGCTTTCACCGCGCGATGATCTTCCGCTAGCCCGTCCCGATGAGGTCAAAGAATACCGAAGCAAGCTGGCAGCCTGGGAAACGAATACAGTTCAAATTCGTAAGAAAATTTCGGAATTGGAACAGGGGGCACGAGAGAAAATCTTCAAAGGTGTGCTCGATAAAATGCCAAAAGAAATTCAGGCCATCATGTACAAGCCCTCAGATGCACGCACACCTTACGAGCAGCAGCTCTATGATTTGGCCTATCGACAAGTCGCTGACGAGGGTGAAAAGCTGGAAACAAAAATCAAAGGCCTTGAAAAGGAGAAAATCGGCGCTCTGGAAAGTGAGCTGGCACGTTTTGCTCATTTAAAACCCAACAATTTGCCTACTGCGATGCTGGTGACCGATATTGGTCCGGTTGCCTCGCCTCTGATGATTCCGAAGGACAAGTCCCAGACTCCCGTTGAACCAGGTTTTCTGAGCTTGTTCGATGAGGCGCCGGCTAAAATTAATCCTCTCACAAGCAGCTCCAAGACGACGGGACGACGCACGGCACTCGCCAGGTGGCTGGCCGATCCAAATAATCCTTTGACTCCCCGGGTACAGGTAAACCGGATTTGGCAGCACCACTTTGGTCGAGGTCTGGTGAGCACGCCAAACGACTTTGGGCACCTGGGCGAACAACCCTCCCATCCAGAACTTCTTGACTGGCTGGCAAAATATTTTGTGGAGCACAATTGGAGTGTCAAGGAAGTGCATCGGTTGATACTAACAAGCGCGGCTTACAGGCAGAGCGCGGACGTAACAAGTCAAGCCGCACAAACAGCATCCACATTGGATCCGGAGAATCGCTTGCTATGGCGTGGGGCGGTGAAACGGATGGCGAGTGATCAGATTCGTGACGCAATGCTCGCAGCCACCGGCGAACTGGATCTTGAGATGAACGGTCCCAGCGTCGAGGCCTCCAAACCGCGACGGACGATCTATGTTAAATGGCTGCGCAATAGCCGGGACCCACTCCTCGATGCTTTTGATCCGCCTGACTCTTACACCAGTTCACCCCAACGAAACGTCACTACGACCCCTATGCAGTCTCTGGTGCTCATCAACGGTCCTTATGTATTGCAACGCGCACAGGCCCTGGCGAAACGGCTCCAGAAAATGCCCGGCCAGGAACCAGCCCAACTGATCGCAGCTGCTTACCAGTTAACTTTAGGACGGGAACCAAAGCCTGCTGAACAACGGAAAGCGGAGGCTTTCTTGCAGTCACAAACAGCTTTGATCGCCAAATCTCAAATAAAAGTATCTCAGGTTGTGACTCAGCCCATGCCCCACAGACCGGGTCTGGCGGCAGTTTTCAAACCTGAAAGCAGGCAAACCCGCCTGCAAGTTCCTGACAATCATCTCATGCCGCAGTATGATTTCACAATCGAGGCTTTCATCCTCCTGAACTCGATCGACAAAAACGGTCCCATGCGAACGATAGCTTCACGCTGGGATGGCCGACAAAATCAACCGGGTTGGTCATTTGGAGTCGAAACAAAATCAGCAGAAGGCCCTCAATTGATGCTGGAACTAATCGGCGATCCTGCAGAAGACGGTGATGGCGGTTATGAGTCTGTGCGTTCGGGAATTTCACTCGAATTGAAGGAACCTTACTACGTAGCTGCAACAGTCCGCCTTGGGGATACCAGTGACTCAGGAGTGACCTTTTACGCCAAGCGATTGAGTCAGGATTCTCGGCTACTTACAGCGCACGCTTCTCACACCGTGACTGCCAATCACCAGTCTAATCTACCACTGATCATTGGAGGCCGTGAAGTGGAAAAACGCCTGGTTTGGGATGGACTAATCGATGATGTGCGCCTGTCCAGCCACGCACTTAAAGCAGACGAACTGTTGCTCGTCCGAGATGGGATGGATGTGAATACTGTAGGTTATTGGCGCTTTGAAGAACCAGACGCCTTAAAGGATTCTTCACCTAACGGCCATCATATCCGCTCTGAAGTCTCACCCGCTGCCCGACTGGATCCGGCTGCGGCGGCCCTGGTGGACTTTTGCCATGTTTTGTTGAATTCAAATGAATTTCTGTATGTGGATTGATAGAATGACTCCTTTGATCTAATGAACTCGGACAGTCGATTTGCCCATCACGAGCGTCTTTACACCCGACGTGATTTTCTTTCGCGCGCAGGTGCAGGTTTCGGGGCGCTGGCGCTGGCCTACCTGGCACAGCGCGAACCTGTGCTAGCCTCCTCATCCGGCCCGACCACCGATCCGCTCGGTACCAAACCACCCCATTTTTCGGCAAAAGCCAAAAGTGTTATTTTCCTTTTCATGGAAGGTGGCCCGAGCCACCTCGATACTTTTGATCCCAAACCAAAGTTGCGCGAGTTGGCGGGGCAAAGGCTCCCAGAAAGCTTTGGACCAATCATTACCGCGATGGGTGAAGTCGATGCTCCATTGTTAAGTGACCGCCGTGAATGGAAACAGCATGGACAAAGTGGAATATGGGTGTCCGATTGGTTACCGCATATGGCAGCATGCGTTGATGACCTGGCGGTCATTCGGTCTTGTTGGTGCGACGGCCTGAATCATGCCAATGGTGTCGGCCAGATGAATACAGGCTCGATTCTTGGCGGACGGCCTTCTCTGGGAGCCTGGGTCAGTTACGGCTTGGGGACAGAGAATCAAAACCTGCCGGCTTTTACCGTGCTTTGTGACAATAATGGGCAGGTTATCGGAGGTCCCAGAAATTGGGGCCCCGGATTTATGCCCGCCCTTTATCAAGGAGTTCGCCTGGGTTCGGCAAGTGAGCCATTTCCAAATCTTAATCCGCCGCGCGGCATCAGCGAGGAACAGCAACGAAGCAAACTTGCACTGCTAGCCGAAGTGAATCGACAGCATGCGCTGACTCATCCGCAGTATAGCGAACTGGATGCGCGCATTCGCAGTTACGAATTGGCATTCCACATGCAGGCCGAAGCGCCGGAAGCAGTCGATTTATCGAAAGAATCGGAAGCGACCAGGACCCTCTATGGTTTGGATAAAGATGAAACAGCTGTATTTGGCCGGAATTGTCTTCTGGCGCGACGCCTGGTCGAACATGGCGTGCGCTTCGTTCAACTTTACAGCGGTACAGGGAGCAAATGGGATGCTCATTCGAGAATCGAGCAAAACCACTCGGACCTATGCCGCGCGGTGGACAAACCAGTGGCTGGTTTGCTGAAGGACCTCAAAGCACGCGGCTTGTTGGATTCCACCCTGGTGCTATGGGGCGGTGAATTTGGCCGCACGCCCATGAGCGAAAAAGGAGATGGCCGAGATCATAATCCAACCGGCTTCACGATGTGGATGGCTGGTGGGGGGGTCAAGGGCGGACAGGTTATCGGCGAAACCGATGAACTGGGTTTACACGCAGTGAAAGACCGGCTGCACGTTCATGACCTGCATGCCACCATTCTGTTCTTAATGGGATTGGACCACACTAAACTAATCTACCGCCACCAGGGACGGCCAGAAAGGCTGACCCTAAACGAAGGCGAACCTTATAAGAAAATCGTCGGCTAAGTTTTTGTTCCACAGATCCGACCATCGGTCCGGTTGATGCTAAACCCCTTGTCTTTCCAACCAGCTCTGTCACTTTCCGTTGGTCCAATGAAAATCCGTTTACTGGCGTCTCTGTCATTGCTGATAACAACCACTGTTTTGTTCGCGGTTGATTCGAAGCGTCCTAATTTCATTTTCATCCTCGCGGATGACCTGGGTTGGAGCGATCTGGGCTGTTATGGACATTCCCAGCTTAAAACTCCCAATCTGGATCGGCTGGCGAATCAAGGCACTTTATTTACACAATTTTATGTGAACGGCTCGGTTTGTTCACCTAGCCGCTGTGGGTTTATGACCGGACAATACCCCGGACGTCACCGCATTCATGGGCATTACGCCGAACATAAGGTCAATGCGTCGCGAGGAATGAACGATTGGCTGGATCCACAGGTGCCAAATGTAGCCGCGTTGCTGCTAAAAGCAGGTTATGCCACGGCACATTTCGGCAAATGGCACCTGGGCAATGGCGAAGGTGCACCGCCGCCAAAGGACTATGGATTTGAGGAATCGCGCACCGTCAATGCCAACGGGCCGAGCTGGGATGAACCCGATCTGACTTTCCGCGGTCGATCCTCCGCGGCCATCATAGACGAAACAATCCGTTTCATCACCTCACATAAGGATCGGTCCTTTTATGTAAATGCCTGGATGCTGATTCCTCACGCTCCACTCAATCCACCCGAGGAGCAAATGCATCCTTACAGTTCCCTGCAGCCTGTGGGCAAACACTTTCCCTTCAAAAGCGCCGCACAAATTTTTTACGGGTCGGTGACAGATATGGACAAACAGATCGGACGCTTGCTCAACGCCCTCGATGATCTTGGCCTGGCCCAAAATACCGCGGTGCTTTTTGCAAGCGATAATGGCCCGGAAGATATACACGTCAGCAATGCCGGCCATAGTGGCGTCGGCAGCGCCGGACCATTTCGTGGAAGAAAACGCAGCCTCTATGAAGGCGGCATTCGAGTCCCTGGGATCGTGCGCTGGCCGGGCAAAGTTCCGGCTGGTAAGCTTGACGATTTATCCGTAGTAGCAGGTGTTGATTGGCTTCCTACGGTTTGTAAATTGGCTCAAATCGACATTCCGAGCAGTCATAAATTGGATGGTGAAAACGTCGCTGATATATTCCTCGGCAACTCTCGCGCAAGGGCTGCCCCTCTCATGTGGGAGTGGAGGTTTCGCATCGCTGGCGAGCCATTTCACCATAGTCCCATGCTTGCCATCCGCGAGGGTGATTGGAAACTTTTGCTCAATCCGGACCGCAGTCGCTTGGAATTGTACGATGTAAAAAAAGATTTAACCGAACTTAATAATCTTGCCGGGGCTCATGCTGACCTGGTTCAGCGCTTGAGTGAAAAAGTGCTGGCCTGGCAAAAAGAATTGCCTTCTGGGCCAACCGACCGCGGGGTGGGACAAGTCAGTTACCCCTGGCCGAGAGCGGGTAAGACCCAATAATTTTTCCGGTATCATTGATGTGAAACTACTTTTAATACTTTTGATCGGGCTCAATCTCGAAGCGCTTGCCGCTGAAGAGAACCAGGGATTTATTCCCCTCTTCTCGACAGAAGGCGTCCCGACGGAGTGGATGGTTAGACGCTGGGATGATGTTTCTAACAGTGCAGAGGAGGGCGTCGTTTGGAAACACGAAAACGGAATCCTGCATGGGAGTGAACCACGCGGCACCTGGCTCATGAGCAAAAAAGAATATGGGGATTTTATTCTGGAATTCGAATGGAAACTCGGTGAGCGCGGAAACAGCGGCACAGCCCTGCGCGCTCCGCTTCATGGCGACCCGGCATTCGACGGAATGGAACTGCAAATGGTCGATCCCAGATATTATGGAGATGCGAAAGTAACGCCTGTCGAATTGACAGGCAGTCTTTATAAAGCGGTCGCTGCCCGAAAACAAATGTACAAACCGGGCGAATGGAACAGGTATCAAATTACGTGTCGGCGAAATTCAGTGAAAGTTTCGCTCAACGATGAACTGATTCTGGACGTCGACCTCGATCATCAAACGATGCCCGCAAAACGCCATGATGGCACCGATGCGCCTCCGCTCAAGGAGCGGCCACGCCGAGGTCATATTGGTTTCCAGGAACTCAGTCGCGGTGGTGCGCACGTGCAGATTCGAAACGCCAGAATCAAGGTTCTCGAATGACACCAATCGGAGACTTTTTGTTTTTACAATAAAAGGCTGGACAGAAATAGATCGAAGCATTTGAATCGGTGCGCTGTTCGAACAGTGTTTGAATAGCGTTAGCCCTGCATCCCCGCCTGGCTTCCTCAACAGAGGACGGTGCAAGGAAGAAATCCCTGACGTGTCCGGTATTCCTCGTCGTTCCAATTTTCGGTCGCGTCATGGCAAACCAAACCATTAAAAAAACTGTGAATGGCATTGCAGTAGGAGACTCGTTGGCCCTTGGGAAAAAGCAGCGGTAGTACGAGGACCTCATGTCAACTTTGCATTGCCCCACTCTCAATCCATGCCATGAAATCCATACTGTTCAAAATATTAGGACGAGCCGGGGACCTGGTCGATGTTCATCCCGTTATCGCCTTTCTTATCATCGGCGCATTACTGACCGTGTTCCTGGCGGTATTGTTCCGCGCGAAAGCGTCGAACGAAAACGAAACAAGAAATACACTGATTTGGGTGCTTTACCGGCATTCGGTTCGGTTCCTCTGGGCACTGACACTGGTAGGATTCCTTTTAGGAACCTTATCTTTGCTGCGCGTATATCTGCGCCAAACTTTGTCGGCCTTTCAGCGCACTCATGGCCGGATTACAGACGCAAACTACCATGCGGTCGAAACGATTTGGGGCGCGCAACAGGAACAAGTTGAATTGCAAGCGGAGCTGTTTTACGAAGAAGAAACCACCGAGCGTTTCGAGTCCGAGGATCTAACGAAACCTGCCGTACTGCGTAAAAAGATGATCCGGCACACTGTGCCAATGAATCCCTTTCTGGCTGCAAAACATGAGATTACATTGAGGCAGAATCCGCGAAAGAAAGGCTCGGCAATGTACGGGGGCTATGACACATCGTGTCACTTTCAATGGCGCCTTCAGAATTCAGGCGAGCGCAACCTGAGCTCCGTATTAAAATTTCCACTCCCCGCTGCGGCAGGTATGTACAACGACCTTGCTGCCACTCTGAATGGAAAGAATGTCTTGCCGCAAATGCAACTCAAGGATGGCGCATTAGTTCTGAATCGTGATTGGAAAATGGGAGAAAATCTGGACCTGAGCGTTTCGTTCACAAGCCGCGGCATGTCATCATGGTACTTTCAGGTCCGGGAACCCAGGGAAATTCGTGATTTTATTCTCACTCTCACACTTCCCGACGTTCCTCAAGGACGATTGAATAACCCTGAAGGTTGCATGGCTCCTACTGCGGTAAAAGAAACAGCAGACAAGTTGGGGTCCATTCTTTCGTACAGGTTGGACCATGCGATCTCGAGCAAGGGAATGGGCATTGCACTGCCGCCCCCACCGCAACCAGGAGCGACAACCAACGGGGTTCTCGGCGAAACCGAACGCGCCTGGTTGCTTCTCTATGCCGCACTGATGTTTGGTTTGGTTTTAGGAAGTCTTGGCAATGACTGGAAATTTTTACCAGTGCCCGCTGGAGCCAATGCTGCCCAAGTTTATTCTCAAAGTGCCATTGCGTCAGCCGTCTTGCTCTGCATATTTTTCGGCGCTGCAACGGCTTGTGGTTACGCCATGCTGGCTGATTTTAGTGATGTGCTGTTTGGTTTTTGGGGTACGGCGATTCTGGTTCTTGTGCCTATGTTTTTGGGTCTCTCCTGGCTTTTGACGCGCATAGCGCCGGTCCGCACGGCTCGGCTGCTGGAGATTCAATTGCTCCTGTTCGGATTGCTTTATCCCCTGGCTGCCGGATTGGATAGCGAAAGACAGAGTCTTTATTTCAACCTCTGCCTGCTTATAGCCCTCGGGTTGATAGCTTTTCAATTAGCTCCAAGGTATATTTCTGGCAGCAGCCCGGAATTGCTCTCTCCCCTACAAACCGGCCAACCATCACCCGCGGGCTAACGGAATGTTAGAGCCGTGAGTTCCAACGTTTCATCCGGACCATGGCTCTGAACTCCTTCATGGTCGAACGACGGCAACACGAAAGCCAATGTGGTCGTACCGCCTTTCAGGCTCGAACCGCAATCGAAAGGCTGAACGGCAAGGCCAACCGTCGTCGGCCCAGCACCCGCCCCGCCGCACTCGCGATACATCTCCGTGTTCGCTTTTCGTGGCGGAGTTCTTCGCGGAATACAAGTCAGGGTCTGCGCCGCCGGGTAGTTTTTGCCGATACCAATCACGGCACCATTCGAAGATGTTGCCGTGCATGTCGTGTAATCCCCAGGCATTGGCGGGATAGCTGCCAACCTTCGCGGCCCGACTTAATGATGGTCCAGCCTCCGCTCCGTTGTATGGCTTCCCCTTAAAATTTGCCTGTTTGCTACTGAGCTTATCACCGAAAGACATAGCCGTTGTCGTCCCGGCACGGCACGCGTATTCCCACTGCGCCTCAGTAGGCAGCCGAAATTCCCAACCATTCGGCAGCTCGCCGGATTGGCGTGCGAGTTCCGTAAGCTTCCGGCAGAACGCCTCGGTCTCGGCAAAATTGACGTTTCCCACAGGATAATCGTCGCCTTCAGGCAACTCTGCAGTGAGTTCTCCAGGTAGCGTGCCCATTGCCCGCTTCCACTCTCCTTGTGTCGCTTCGAATTTTCCCATCCAGAACCCTTTAGTCAGCGTAACCTCAACCTGATCCTCACCCGGACGCCGCTCAGGTTCATTGCGTGGGCTGCCCATGAGGAACTTGCCGGGAGGACACCAGCAAAGCCTGATGCCGACGATGGTGGTTTGATCTCCCGCTTTCGTGCCGGCAAAGGAGTTCGTTACGGTCGAGGATGGCGCAGCATAAGACACGAAAAAACTTGTGCCTAGCCACGTTGTTAACACGACCAACGCCAGGTTCTTTAGTCGAGCGATCCCGTGATTGACTTCACGTTCATGCGAAACCCAGCACCAGGCCGGTATTGTAAAGATGCAACTCATGTAACGATCTCGCTTACTTTTAACTCGGAGCCACGATCGGCTTGAGTTTAGCACCCGCTCGAACTGGCGGCCAGCAGGCAATTGGTGCTGTGAGCACCAGCAATAGTGAGCCGGCGAGCAACGTGTTCGTAGTCCCCATTAAATGGGCAACTTTGAGTCCATGTCGGGCGGGGTTGCACTACTCAACCTATACTGCTTACTTAACAACAATTAATGCCGGAACGCTACTTTGACAAAATCCAATTGCTGCCGGACTTCGGACATAATGTAAAACATCTCTCGGGCAATTTCCTTGCAACGTTCGTTGTATGCAGCCGTTTCAGTGGGCGTATCATCACAGAGTCTCGGGTCCGCGTAATGTATGGCGTGTCGTGATATCGCTCCCCTCACAACGGGACAAGTCTTATCGGCAACGCTGCAGGTCATCAAGGCGATGAAATCTCGTTTGGGATTGGAATCCGCATTGTAGAGCTTGGAATAGGCTGGGATTGCGGCCTGGTCCTCCGCATACCGAACTAAGTAAACAGGATTATCGCCGGTTGTGGCATCTTGGATGTCAAAACCGACCCGGCGCATGGCAGCGATAGTTCGACAATTGCAGGCCGTGGCTTGGGTTCCTCCTGAGAACGTCTGAACATTACTTAGCCGATAGTAATACGCGGCCGTTTGCGCCCAGATTTGTGACATATGACTTCGCCGCGAGTTGTGAGTGCAAATGAACGTCAACTGTGCAGACTTTCCAGCCTTGAGTTGAGCGACAGCGTCCGAGGCAATCTTCCCCAGAACCTGCCTTCTTTCTGCGGAAACTAAATCCAGCTCACCTACTACTTCTTTCACATAAGGTTGAAGGGAAGGAAGCAAGCTTGCGCTGGGCGAGGGTTGGCGAGTGGTCGAACAGCCTGCGGAAATGATTGCAATAATGCCAATAATTATGAGCGATTTCATAAGGCTCCTTTGCTGACTACTAATTCATTCCAAGGTCCAGGCAAACGACACTGGAACCGCCGCGCAGATATAGGCGATTTCGCGCCAGCGCGGGATGCGAATAAACCTCCACGTCATCTTCAAATACGCGCAATCGTGAAATAATGGCACAGGTGTCTGTTTTACCGTCCAATAAGAGAAGTTCACCGCTTAAGGTGGTCACCAATACACGCTCATCATCTGCGATCAGCGCGGCATGATCGCCCGCAGCCTCTTGTTCACAGTGCCAAACCGGTTTCAAGCCTTTGAGTAGGTCGAGACAATACAAACCCTGATGCGCCCCGAACACCCGCCCACAAGTCACCACGGGTGTGGCTGTGGTGGGTGCAAGATCGGCAAATACAGCAGTGGACCTGGGCATGATCCGTCCCGATCCATCAAAATTGTAAAGGCGAGTACCGTTGTTTTCAGTCGAAAGGATTATGCCACCGCCATTCACTAAAATGGGTGTGGGCACGTTAAAGTCACCTTCATTTTGTGGCAGCAGTTGCCAAAGACGCTGGCCGGTTTTGAGATCCCAGCCTCCCAGAGAACGCTCGTCGTACCCCACTATCTGCCGCCGGCTGCCAAATTCCCCACATATGAACGCTGAGTAAGCCGGGGGAAGTCCAGGCGTAGTCCAGCGAGTGCGCCCGGTGGTGCAGTCCAATGCGGCCAATGATGCGTTCGTAGCCCCAGGGTTTACAATCAATAGATCATCTACTAGGAGAGGCGTGGAACACATGCCCCAGGTGGGCAACCGGGCCTTGAACTCACGTGGTAATTGCCGTTCCCAGATCACCTTCCCGGTTGCGAGGTGCACACAGCGCAAATCCCCAAACGCACCGAGCAGATACACTTTGTCCGCGTGAATGACCGGGGTGGCCCGTGGCGACTGACCATAATCCAACTTGCCCCGCGCGGGAAAGGCCGCCCGCCAAAGTAGTTCACCATTCTCCGAGTTAAGGCACCGATAGACGTCATGCTCTTCATCGAAATCCCGCTCTGCCAGGATCAGCCTCTCACCGCTGATGCTTAGACCGGCAAGGCCACCTTCCATGGCCGCCTTTTTCCATACAATATTGGGTGTTGCCGGAAGCCGTGTCGGAAGCCGTTGCACATGCCCATCGCGAGCTGGCCCCCGCCAATCCGGCCAAACTGCGCCAGCGCTCGATTTTTGTCCTTTGCTTTCCCGAGGCTTCAGCAACTTGAAACCATCTCGGCTCTCCATTGCCTTCAACAACTTCGCATCACGCTTAACACCGAGGAGTGTTTGGACAATCTTTTCCTCCTTTTCCACCGGGATGGTATTGGCCGTAAACATGGTTATGAACGCTACCGGTTGTGTTTTTCCGATCACTTTCAAATTGCCCGGTTTTACACTCTCGCATCCTTCCAGCAAACGAAGCCCGTAACTTGGGATTACCGCCACCGGAGGTGGAGAAAGTTGGCTGTCTAAAAGGTCCAGAGCAGCCTCACTGTAGGACGCCCGACTCTCCAGCTTGGCTGGAAGTTCTACCCCTGCAGACCGCAACGCCTGCAGGCTTGCGGCATATTTATCATCCGAATCGACCACTCCGAAGAGCAACTGCCGGCCAGAAATGTCTTTTAACTCCTTGGCAGAGTCGTCAGAACGAGCTACGAACAAGGCAGTTATCGTGCTGCTGCCTTCCGGGTCGGTCAATTCGCAGAGGGGATGACACTTCAGGCCTGCCTTGGTTGCACCGTGGGCCACTAATGATCGATCCCCGACGACGATTATTTCCCGAGCTGGGTCGATCCCTTTTAGAGACTCAGGGAGGTCATCAGAAAACTCGATGCTGACTCGCTGTGTAAGAACCTTCTCCAACCGCGCTGCCAGTTTGCGATAATCCCGTTGGCCATAGCCCTTCACACACGCGCAAGCCAGTTCTTTGGCCAGCGGGTCCATGACCACAAAAAGGAGCGGTTCCGTCCCACCCTTCGGCGGTTTCGCCAACACAATACTTAACGGCAATAAAAGTATCAGCGGAAGGACCAGGACAGGGAACGTACAAAGAGAGCGTCTTCTGAAACTGCGGCAATCACGGTAAGTTGGCCTTGCGTTCCCGGACGAATCAAGCACCTCCTGCTTCCAAAATTTCATGAAATCTCCTTCGGAACATCGTTCTCAGCTCTTTCCTTCAAAGACGCGGATAGCATCGCGGGTTGTATCCAACATATAGTAACGGCGTCCATCCGGGCTCATCTCAACGGTCACACGCACGCAATCACCTTTTGCGCCGTTGGCGAGCGCAACTACTTCCTTGAACTTGCCGCTGGCCGAAAACCGTTTGATGCAGGTGGGCGGACCGGACTCCGCCGCAAGAATATCGCCATTGGGCAGGACTCGCATGTTCTTTGGCTCGCAACATCCGCCGAAATCAGCAGCTTTCACCCGCCCTTTCGTGCCGAACTTTGAAAGCTCCTTGCCATCACGGTCTCGAGATTCGACCGTGTGCCGCGCATTATGTGGAATCCACAACTTTCCGTCATGGGACTGGATATCCATCTGTCCGCAACAACCCCGTAACTTCTCCACCACTAACTTCGGATTTTGCAATGACTGATCAAAACGATAGACGCGGAAGGTAAAGTCGCTAGGCGCAGGAACCGCGATGAAAACATCCTCGCCGGTCACGGCTAAACCGGTTACCTCGGCGCGTCGCTGTTCGAGGTTGGTTTTCATACGTGTCAATTCATCTTTGATAGACCTTCCTGTTTGCTGAACCATCTGCCTGGCCATTTCCTCTACATCCTTGCTCAGGGTCACGCTCTCCTTTGCTACCGGCGAGTCGGCCGATGCCAATACTTTTCCAGTGGCATCCAACTTAAGCAATTTCCCGCCGCCCGCCACGAAGATAGACTTATCCGTGCCCACGCCAACCGCCCCTGGTTTGATCTCCAGTGGAATTGTGTTAAGTAACTCTCCCTTCGGCGAATACACGCGAATGCTGTTCTTTGCTCCGGGTTCATTCGGCGCGTAGCACGTCAACAGATTGCCTTCGGAGTTTAAGCAAAAGTTCTTCAGCGCCCCCGGCTTTTTGCTGTCTCCAACTTTAATCAGGGCCACCTCATTACATGACGGCTTCCAAGTGGCGTCTTTTTGCCGTGCCGCGGCGGCGGCGCGCTGTTCCGCATCGTAGCCGCTCATCATGGCGCTGGCTTCCTCCGCCTCCTTGCTGGTAGCCGCTTTACTAATCCCGGCAGTGGTCAAACATACCCCCAAAATTGCCGTGAATACCTCCATCCATCGTGCAGTTGCTTTCATAATATGCTCCCCGTCCGTGCTGTTTGTTTTAACCTTCAACACCCTCGTCCTTGCGAATATGACTATCCTCGAAAAATTAGACCCGACTACCCCGAACTCTGCACGAAATAAACTCACCCTTATTTGTAATCGAGAAAGGATGCAGGATTGCTCTTTCAGGTAGCCTGTTTGGACTAACGGTTATGACCTATCCTGCTTGCGGTAAGCTCATCACTGACTGCTCACGGAAACCAACTCATTCCTGCAAAAGGGAACGGGCCGGGACGTGCGGCTGTGCCTTCCACTGCCGGGCAATTTTCTCCAGCCGCCGTTGGCAAACCCACGCCTCGACATCGCTCCAGGTCAACTGGCCCTCTAGCTCGCTGTGGCGTTGCGGACGGAATTGCCATCGTTCGAGGTCTTTCACACGATCCAGCCCGCCCAGGAGCCGCAAGGACTCGAAAGCGGCAATAGTGTCACGCGCATCGCCTGCGATGTTAGATTCGTTGTAGTCCTCAGAAGGCGATCTGAAAAACCCTTTCCCACGATGGACGAGGAGGATACCGCGAATGCACTGCTCGCGATCGATCCTGTCCAGCCCACCGAGAATTTCCAGCGCGGCCAGCGAGAAGTAGGTATCCTGCAATGTTGGCCAACCCGGTGTAACAAACAAGCCACGCACAGCGCGCCAATCGTGAATCGGCGGCTGGCCGGGGGACGGTCTGGCAGAAACAACCTGCACCGAGGCAATTTGCTGGATCAGTTTTTCTCGGTCGATTAAGTCCAGGCAATCCATCTCTTGAAAAAGTTTCAGTTGAGCCACTCCATCAGACCATATCCGCATCACCGAATATCGCTGAGGCTTCACCCGGGACCATGATTCACCACTAATTAAAACATCCGCCGCCCAGTTGTCAGAATTACGGCGCAGAAACACCGCCGAATCCTTAGGGTCAATTCCCAGATCACTCCAACTCAGCCAACGGCCCGCTAACGCGCGCGGCGCCGCATTGATAATCCACTGCGCCCGATCTGCCTGCGTTCGGATCTTATCAAAACCACCCGTTCCGGCGATCTCATCCCGGATTGCTCCCAATGCCTGAGAGGTAAACAGATTTGTGGAGGGCAACACCAGACATGAGGCCAGCGCTGCACGCGCGCTGTTGGGCCGTTTAATCTTTACCGTGGTATCATTCAAGAAAGCCATTACTTGTGCTTCTGTAACGGAAACAGGTTTCAAACTGGAAAGCCGTGGAGCTACCAATGTCACCGTCATCCCCAGCAGCATCACAACGACTCCGGCACTCAAAAAGAACTGCATCCAGCGGATCGCTTTGGCACGGGTTGGCGATACCATAAACAACTCCGCTTGCCGTAGTTGCCCCAAGGTGCGCTCGGCTGCCGCGACCTGCCCATCACAAAAGCTCCGCCACGCGTGAGCGATGGCTTCAGCAACAAGATTTTCCAGTTCTTTCAGATGTGCGATTTTCCCCAATGTCAAAGTAGCCAAATCGTTCGCGTCTCCTTTGCCGCAACGCGCGCTGACCGTTCCAGCGTATCCCAGCACAATATGTGAGCACCCACGGCTTATCGGGGGCATGAAAATCAGAGCCATACTTGCGAGGAATCCGGCTTTGACTGGTGGGAGCCTGAGCGCCAATCCTTGCTTTTCGAACCGGAAGTTATTGACCAGGTAACGTGAACCAAGAAAGCGAGCGAAGGCCAGCAATGAACGACGGTCAAATCGTTTTGAGAGCGATGTTTCGTCCAAATTTCCAGAGAATCGCAGCAACCCCTCAGCTCCGCGTAGGAAAAGGCTGTAATCCATTCTCCTATCAGGACTGTGTTTGAGCAGCAGGATATAAAACAGGGTGCCAAGCAGCATGGGCAGTTGTGCAAAACCTCTCGGCAGCCAGCCCAGTGCCAGAGCTAAAGTACCAACAGTAAGAATCGTGCCGTAAGCAAAACCGCCGATTTGAAATGGATGGCGAAGAATAACCAATGAACGTCCCGAAATTACCAGCAGCACCAATAGAAAACAGACACCCAAAAGCTCGTGAACATTCTTTCCCCAGGCGCTGAAAGCCGAGTGATTGATCACAACGAAGAACACCGCTACTACAGGGAAACCCCAGACAAAGCTGCGAAAAAACTGCCGGTGTAGTTGCGGACGGAAGCCGTGCGCATCGCGAAAATTGTCCCGTTCCATACGGCCGACAACCCATGCAAATGCGAGTCCCGGCAGCGCACCGATGACTGAAATAAATGGTAACAAACCCGAAAGAAAAATCATCTTGCCAAATGCCGACAAAGCCTTCGCGCTCGCGCCAACCGTAACAGTTCCTCCCGCCGCTGTTGCCTTCCCAGAAAACGAAACCAACACTCCCGCCATCACCGCAGGGGCCAGAGTCTTTGCCGGACCGAGCTTTTGCAGTGATCCCTCCAGCTTATTCTCTAGTTGCTCGCGCAACGCACTACGCGCGCGATGTACCCGTACGCGAAAGGCGGCTTCGGAAATGCCCATTACCGTTGCTGCTTCGGCACCACTTTTACCCTCAAGGTAAAACAGCACCAGACATTCACGATGCGAAGCAGACAACTCCTCCAAAGTTTGCCTCAACATGTCGCGGCTGCAGGGCTCGAACAACTTGTTATCGGATGTCTCCAACGCGGCTGTTTGCTCCACCGCCCACCGTTCGCGCTTGTTCAATTCCCGCCGGTGCCGCAGTCCAAGATTGATCGCCACGCGCCGGGCGATGGATGCGATCCAGCCGGCAAACTTTGCGCCGTCGCTCAGCAACCACAGCCTCCGATACCCGCGAATGAATGCCTCCTGCGTAGCCTCCTCAGCGAGTCCGGCATCGCCAAGGCGGCTCCAGGCCACAGCGAACACGCGCCGCTCATGGCGCTCGACCAGTTCGCGGTAGCGCTCAACATCGCCACCACGCACAGCCGAAACCGCCTCTGAATCCTGTTCGACCTGGTCCACTCGTTCGTCAATCATTTACCGGCAAGACACCCCTGGCGAGAAATTGTTACATTGCTTCAGCAAGGGGGCCGGACGTGTTGGCGTGCAGGGTAAAAGATTCCTTACTTTTCCAAGTCAACGGACGTATTTTTTTGGTCGACTCACGGAAATCTTTAGGCTCGACGTGTTGTTCGAATTGTGTGATAGAAGGATAGTTTGTGATATGCATGACCGGGGGGACGCTCTTGATAAGGGCAACTTTCCGGCCCAAATTGAAAACGGAGAAAAATGGAACCAACGCTGCTGCTTGCCTGCCATGCAACGGATCCGTTCAACCAGGCACATGCATTGGACGGCGGGATTCCAGCCTGCTTTATTTACACACGCGCTTGGCGGCCGCAAAGAATATTCGTCCTTAGCTTGTGATCGCTCATAGAGTACAAACAATTCTGGTCGCGTTCTGCTGTGCGTGGAGATGTGCAGCAGTAGCTCAGATACCCAAGGAGCTACGATTTGATGATATGAACTACCGGACCTCCGGACTCCACGAAAGGGGAGGCTCGTTTTTTTTGTCGAATACTTTCCATCTGGGCAGGGATCCACAAATGCAGCAAAATCGGTGGAATTCTTCCGACAACAGGCATCGACGGATACATTTGACCAACTCGTCGATATGCAAAAAAAGCAGATAGAACAGTGCAAGCCAAAAGGAGTGTTGACCGTAATTGAAAAGTCAGAGCGGCATTTGGTGTTCAAAGATATCCGGTTTGATGGCACACTCGCTGGAAATCCTTTTTTCTTAATGTACATTTGCGAACTTGAAGGCCGCACCATGCTCACCAGCCAGTTCACATTCAGACCTCGTCGTCCATTCAACGACGCGGAGGCTTTCTCGAATGAGTTTACCGCCAAAGAGACAAAGTGGCTAAAGGACTTACGGCGAGTAAGCCGTACCGTTCAGAAAGCGATACTTGAGCAGGCTATCAAGGGCGCGGCAGTGAAAGGTACAGAAGGCAAATGATAAAACAATTCGCTTGGCTGGATGGCCGTTAGATCTTCAGATGGCTTGACCTGGGTTGATCCAAATTCACTTCAAGAGCCGGAGTTCCCTATGTTCTCCTTGCAACTGTATTGAACTCGTCTCGGAAAGCCGAAAGAGATTGGAGGGTTCCCACCGGGTGACCTTCATGGCGGGGGTTTGACTTCATAGAGAAAAAAAGCGTCCAGCCATCGGACCATATACCTCCACCGCCAGCTCGGCGGGAAGGCCCCATGCTGATGTGAACCATATCGACAAACTCATCCTGAGTAATTGAGACATTAAATTGAACAACAGTGAGGTCACCAGGCTCGGCTTTCTCCGCTCCAAGACCTTTGGCCCTTTCTGCCCATGCGCCCAAATACTCCAAAAACTTGTCACGAGCCATACCACACGAGATCGCCGTTGAACCAATCACTACAAAATTCTTCCACGGCTCGGGATAAGGTGTCGGCGGATTCTTGAACTCGTATCCCTGCTCGAAAACAATTGAGTGGAGCTTGCCCGAATCGAACTCCAGCGAAAGATTTTTGGTTCGCAGGATCTTGTCGATGCCCTTACGAGCAACCGGTGAAGGATTGTCTGCGGCCTGAAATCCGAAAAGTCGCTCGACATCTTTCAATCTTTGGCCGAAGGCAATGGCCTTTCCATCGTCGAGAATATGGTTCATTCCTAAAAGGGTAGCCAAGCTGGTGGTGAGCGTGCGTTTGTTTCGGACAGCGTTCTTACTCGGTTAGGTTTTCACTTCATTAAGCAGTATCTTTTTACCAAACTGGGTGAACGTTTGGCTAATTTTTGCCAGGCATCTAGGAATGCATACTTTCGTGGAATACCAGTCCCCTTCGCGCAAGGCCAGATCATCTTTGAAACTGAAATACACAGCGCCTCTTTCGTTTCCGTCCAGAATTAAGAAAAAGAATCCAGTCCCCATATCGTCGCCGATCCTGACCGCCTGCCTGAGGCCGAGCCTTTGCTTAACTTGGATGTCGTGGGCTTCTTTAATGCCGAGAGAAGGGCTTTCAGCCGTAAGCGGCCAAAGGCAATTCAGAAATGTATCAGAGGAAAGTTCTGGGACATGTATCTCGTGATCGATAAAAACATGTCCTCCGTTGAGTGCCAGTAGAAACGCCCTGTAGTCGTCTGGCAAAATGCTCCCTAAAATCGCTTCGAATTGTCGCAACTCGGACAAGTCGATCTTGCGTCCGCTTGGGTTGAGAATAGACGACCAGTTGAAACCCGATGCCATATAACAAGGTTCTTACTTTTTATATTCCAACACATCACCAGGTTGACATTCTAAAGCCTTGCAAATCGCCTCAAGCGTCGAGAGGCGGATTGCTTTTGCCTTTCCGTTTTTCAAAATCGAGACGTTAGCCATCGTGATGCCGACTTTCTCGGTGAGCTCAGTGACACTCATTTTCCGCCTGGCCAACATGACGTCGATGTTGATGATGATTGCCATGGGATTCCTATTACACTGTTAATTCGTTCTCGGACTTTATATCCACGGCATTTTGTAAAATCCGTTCAAACAGTGCCGCTGCGGTAGCAATCACGATCGAACCGAAGGTGATGAGAATGCCTATGAAAACTCCGCCTGCCCGATCATCTGAGCTGTGTAGCATAATGAAGATTTCTCCTACCACGACAAACGCGATAATGGCTATCGCGCAATATTTTATAGTCCGCAAAGCTTTGACGGCTGTTTGCGAGAATACCCTATTTTGTCCGGCGTATCCCAACACCTTGAATGCCTGGTAGAGCGCCACGAAAAATGGAATGGACGCAATATACGCATAGGCCAGGAAGGGATCTTTGAAGTAAATCTCAAAGAGCGTCGCATGCGCATTCCTACCCTCGATGCGCGGCTCCCAAAGCATGAGGATAAGAGCACCGATACCAATAAGCACAATGACTACCTGAAGAAAGAGCGATGACCTTCTTTTCATGGGGTGTTTTCTGGTGAAATTTTCTATCTCATCATATTATATGCCTTATCGTTTATCAATATATTTTTATTGTTAATTGCAAAAGCTAAATTTCCCTTGTCATATGTAGAATCTGCAGTTTCAGAGAAAACCTCGACGATATTTGCATTCTAAAACGCTAACGAGGTCTCGCAAAAAACCGACGATAATTCCGCATCATTCAAAAAATTGTGCTGCCTAGTCATACACAAAGTTGAGCCTGACTATATTGACCTGTGGCGTGGTTTTGGCTTTCAAGCATATACACCGTATGTGGGCTTTCCTGGTTAAACTCTCATTGTCCTCGGAGGAAGCTTTGGTTGATTCCATGGGATGTCGCTGCTCAGGAATAGGGTTACAAAGCCACAATGGTTTTGTAGATGCATGGCTCAATGGGATCAGGGATATGTTGACAGCGTATGAACGGGTTTGATAACGATGCAGTGTATTCGGCAGCAGGGGCGAGCTACGGTGTGAGATTAAAAAATAAATTTCAATTCTCCCGTGGGTTAGTGGCTGCCGGGGTGGCGCTTCTAACTGCCTCCACGTTTTCTTTACAAGCCGCCGAGGAAGGAATTGCGCTGGCAATCGTCTATGACACTTCGGGCAGCATGCGGGAAGCCGTTAGGGACAAGGACGGAAAGTCCGCGGCAAAATTTCTGATCGCAAACCGAGCGCTCACTGCGATCGCCAAACAGATTCAATCCTTTGCCACGAACTCGGCCGGCGAGACAAGACGGATTGAAGCAGGGCTTTGGATTTTCAACACACCGGGCGCACGAGAAGCCGTCAAATTCGGAACATTTGACGCGGCAGCCATCGAAAGATGGGCAGGGAGTTTCGACGCACCCGGCGGCAACACTCCGCTTGGAAACGCGCTCAGCACTGCCTCGCAAGCCGTGCTTCGTTCACCCCTATCGCGCAAACATGTACTGGTCATTACTGACGGCATCAGCAACACTGGGCCGGCCCCTGCTGCAGTCATGTCGCGACTAAAAGAACAAGCCGCACAGAAGCATGAACAATTATCGGTTCATTTTGTTGCCTTTGATGTCGATGCCAAAGTATTCGAACCGGTGAAAAAGCTCGGCGCAACAGTCGTAGGTGCTCTTGATGAAAAGCAACTCAACAGCCAGCTTTCGTTCATTCTACAGAAGAAGATCCTGCTCGAAGAGGAGGAGAAGAAGTAGTCCACTGTCATGAATGCGTTAATCACCTAATTAGAAAAAATCCTATGTTTAGATCCATTAAACGACTCTTTATCTGGTTGGGGTTGATGGCGGAAAAAGCAACCGAAACGGATGCAATTAACCAGGCAGTGGTGGAGCGCGGGATTCGAGATTCGAAAGCGAAAGCCGACAAGGCCCATTATGCGAACGGACAATTGGCCGGTCAGATCGCACTGCTCAAAGACCAAATCAAACGCCAGGAACGCCAGCGCGACGAACTGCAAAGTTTATTGCAGGTAGCAGCTGCCGCCAACGATGAGGCAAACGGGGCTCATTACGCGGAAGAACTGGCCACTTTGCAACAAGACCTCATCGATAACAAAAGCCAGGCCGATAGCCTGGAGCAGCTCTACAAACAAAACACCAGCATCATCGCTGAAAGTTTGCGGGAAATACAAAGATTCCAGCGCGAGTTCGAGGCGGTCAAGGCCAAGGTCGCTATCGGGCGCTCGCTCGACAGCCTGGCGGGCATGATGAAGAGTTCCATCACAGAATTGCAGGGGATGATGGGCGGAGAAATGGGGCAATCCATGCAACAATTGCGGCAGTCTGCCGCGGGTGGGGAAGGACAAATGAGGGCCACGTTGGATTTGGCCAAAGAAATGGGCTCAGGGATTGCCCGCCAACAGGAGGCGCGCAAAATGCGCGGTGCCGCCCTCTTCCAGGAATACAAAAAGAAAATGGGCATGGTGCAACCTGAAGCTGCCGCCACACCGCAGTCAGCAGCACAACCGGAGAGACAGAAAATAGCGGAACAATGAAAATGAGGCACTCACGATACCACCACACTTCAGCACACCAAATAATGCTATGACCACACGAGGAAAAATTGTTCTAACCGTTTTGCTTCTGGGCGTTGTTGGCTTCGGTGTTTTTCGTTGGTGGGATAAAATCGCTCCGCAAAGCAGACCCCAGAATCAATCGATCGATGTCACCAAGGTCAAACAGCAGATCGAAGAGGGTAAGAAAACGCCGGTAGACATACCCCTGCTGATCGGGACAAACGCTGCCACGCTGGTGGAGCGCTCCGGCATTCCTGCCGTCACAGCTACCAGCGATTATCAGAAAGACTCCAAGAATGGAAAACTGATTGTTCAGTTTCCAATCAATGTCTGGCCGGGATGGGCTCCAATCATTTTGGCCAATGCCGGCATGGAACCAAATGATCAAAGTGTTTTCGCCAAAAAATATGGCTTCTATGTGCGCCTAAGCATCGTGGACGACCCGGTCAAAGCCCGGGATCTGTTTGCCAGTGGCCAAAGCCATATTCTATGGGGAACCCTGGATATGATCGCTTTGTTTGCACCGGAACTGGTGAAAGATTCGCGCACGGTACCCGTCGTTTGCCAGCAGATCGACTTTTCCGGCGGCGGTGATGGAATCGTTGCCCGGGGGGAGATCCACAGCATTAACGATTTGCGCAGTCGCAACGGAAAACGCAAAAAGGTGGTCCTGGCTCAGAACTCTCCCAGCCATTATTTTATCATGGCGTTGCTGATTGATGCAGGAATTGACCCCGGAGAAATCGATTTCAAATGGTCGGCGGATGCGCCCTCCGCCGCAAAAATCTTTGTGCAGGATAATTCATATGACGCCTTCGTTGGTTGGTCTCCCGACATTTACAATGTCACCGACAAACTGAAAGGAAGCACCAGGTTGGTTGTGACGACCGGCACGGCAAATCATTTGATCGCGGACGTTTGGGCTGTGCGCAACGATTTCTATCGTGATCATCCGGAAATAGTTTCCGGTCTGGTGCGTGGTATTTTTGAAGGCATGGACATGGAGCGAAAGGATCCAGCCAATGCTGCCCGCGCGCTGCACACAGCCTTCAATCTGCCGGAGGAGGATTGCAAAGCAATGGTCGGCAAGGATGGCGGGATCGCCGAAGGCGACGCTCACATCACCAATTATCGCGAGAACGCCAAGTTTTTCCTGGACCCGTTTAACCCGGCGAATTTCGAAGTCGTGTGGAATAGCGCTTCGACGATCTATAAATCTTTGGGCACAATCGCAACAACAGTTCCGGCCGCAAAAATCAAAGCTCATACCGTGCTGGCTGCCCTTTCAGAAGAATACAAAGAAGTGCGTGATCTTTCCCAACCCACTTTTAAACCTGACGCCTTGCTGAAGATGTCGCCCGAAGCGGGTGCCGGCCAGGTCCTCACCAAGGCAGTGATGATTTCCTTTGAGCCAAATAAATCGACATTGAACGCGGAGTACGACACAACCATTCCTGGAACCCTGGAAGAAATCGGCAAACTCGGCGGCCGTTTTGGAAACGCGTATATCGTGATCGAGGGCAACACTGATGCCAGCAAAAAGGGGATTGTGCCCACGGACCTGGTTCGCCAGCTTTCCTATGATCGCGCGGATGCGGTGCGGCGCGCAATCATGGATAAGTACAAATTCGATCCCAACAAGTTCAAAGTGGTCGGCAACGGCTGGGACAATCCTCTCGCTGGGGCGACTGACCCCAGTAACGCCGAGAATAACAAAAAGAACCGGCGGGTCGAAGTGAAGGTTTTCCCGTTGGAGTCCAATTGATTCCCAAGAGGTCTGGCATGATCGGCAGGTTATTCCCGCTCCGACGATCTGCCTCGCGGAGAAGTGTTCTCTGCCGGTTTCTGTTTTTGATCTGCCCGAGCAACATTGCTTATGAGCACTGACGAGCAAAGACTACTAGGGTTTCCAATCTTTGCGTTCGCGTTTGTGGCTGTGCTGACGCTGATCGTGCGGGTTGCCAAACTGCGCGTTAGAGCCCGATTGGCCTACACCAAGGGAATAGGGTTGACGGTTCTTTTTATTGGCGTGCTCTTAGTGATTTGGTGGTGGCTCACGCGAGGCGCAATTGGTGAGAGAATTGTTCAACCCCTGATTCTTCCCAGTCCGGTCGAGGTTCTTAAATCGTTCGGACCCCTCCATTTCGAACAGGGCCTGGTTCGGAGCGCGATTACTTCCTGGTTGCGGGTGACTTCTGGATTTATTCTGGCCGCTCTAATCGCTGTACCGCTGGGAGTATACATGGCTACCTTTTCTTCCGTCGCCGCTTTTTTTCGGCCCTTGGCGTTGGCCGGCGCATACATTCCTATCGTGGTTTTTATTCCGCTCAGTATGATGTGGTTCGGAACCGACGAAGCGCAGAAAGTCGGCTTTCTTTTCATCGGCTGTTTTGTCGCATTGCTTCCCCTGGTAATCAAAGATATTGCGGATGTCCCGGATGCTTTTTTAGACGTTGCAGTAACCAAAGGGGCCAGCCAATGGCAGCTCGTGCGGCACGTTTTATTTCCGGTCGCCAAGGCAAATATTTGGGATCACCTTCGAGGTGTCTATGGGGTTGGTTGGGGATGGATTATCATGGCGGAAGTGTTTGTGCGCCCGAGGTACGGACTGGGCGCACTGATCGAAGTTTCCAGCAGGCGCAGCCATACGGATTCCATATTCGCCATCATCATCGTGATCGTCTTGATTGCGGTTGCCTGTGATCAGGCCTGGCGGTTGGGTGGAGAACTTCTGTTTCCCTATCGCCGGGAGCAATAGTCCATGAGCGAAGCAGAAAAACTTTCCAGGCCCGAGGTGCAAAAACCATCCGGGGAAACAACAAACACAAAACGGCCCCCGGACGTGGTGGCTTTCAAAAATGTAACGAAAGTTTTCGGGCAGGGGCCAGAAGCAAAAGTCGCCATTCAGGACGTTTCTTTCACGGTTGAGGACCTGCCGGATATAGGGGAACTGGTGACGATTGTCGGGCCTTCCGGATGTGGAAAATCGACATTGCTGCGGACGATCGCCAGTTTGAAGCCGCATTTTCCCCCAACAAAAGGAGAGGTCCTGATATTTGGAAAACCTGCAGAACAACCGGGACCAGATCGCGGCCTGGTAGATCAAAAATATTCATTGCTGCCGCATCTGACGGTATTGGACAACGTCGCTTTTGGCCTGAAGCTGAGCGGTGCTTCGCGTTCTGAGCGCAGGGATCGGGCCTGCGAATGGGTAAAGAAAGTTGGCCTGGATGGGTGTGAGGCTAAATTCCCTTCCGAACTATCAGGAGGCATGCAGCAACGAGTCGCTTTGGCTGCAACCCTCATTCTGGGACCACGCATTCTTTTGATGGACGAGCCATTTGGAGCTTTGGACCCTGGCATCCGATTGCGTATGCAGGAGCTTTTGCTCGAACTATGGAAAGAACAGAAAGCCACTGTCTTCCTTGTCACTCATTCAGTCGAGGAAGCCGTGTACCTTGGAGACCGTGTTTTTATCATGGCTTCCAAGCCGGGCCGATTGGTCGAGGTATTGAAAGTGCCGCGCCCCAGCGAGCCTCCGGAAGAGAGCCGCCGCAAGCCATGGTTTATTACCTTTAGCCAGGCCCTACTGCGCCGGCTGGAACAGGAATCACCGGCACAATTAACAAAGGTGTAAACAATCTGCATGACTAAGATCTGGATGGCGAGACTCGACTTCCACAAGCAGGAGCAGTTAGGTTTCAAGTTCCATTGTTTCTTCACAAATCGTAAAGTCATCTGATTAAACCGAATGGACGAGCAACCGCCCAATTACCGCCGCGAATTCCTGGCCAGTCCGCAGCATGCGACCCTGGGTTTGCTGACGCTGGGCGCAGGGTTTATGAGCGGAATGATTTTGCCGCTCATTGCGGGTGCTACTCTGTACACGCTCGGCTGGATTTACCTGCCCGATCTGGGCTTTTTTCGACGTTGGGTTGATCGTCGGCATGATTCAGTAAAAAAACAAGAGGAGCTGAGGAAGGTATCTGAATTTGTCCTGCGTCGTCAGGCCCTCGTTGCATCATTAACACCGGAACGTCGGGGACGCTATACCAGCCTGGCCCAGGTGTGCCGTGACATCGAAACAGCCAGTGCGGATAACCTGCTGGCTTCGGCCGATTCATCCACCGATCCACGGTTGCGGAAACTGGACGAGCTGATGTGGACGTTTCTCCGCCTGTTGGGGATCCAAGATTCCCTGGAACAGTTTCTGGAAACCGAACGGCGGGAGGAACTCCCAAAGCTCGTTAAAGAAGGCGAAGCTGAAGCAGGTCGGCTCAAAACTGAGGTGGAACAACTCAAAACAAAGACTCCAAGCACAGCCTACGATGCGCGCAAACGATATTTAGACTCGCGTTTGGAACGACTCGAGGTGCTGCGGAAACGGCAGCAACGCCTTGAAGAGGCCGAACAAAACCTTTCGCTCGTCAGTTCAGAACAAGATCGTCTGGAACAACAAATCAAGTTGATTCGCGCCGACGCCGTCGCCACAAAAAATGCGGAGACGTTTACAGCACGCATCGATGCCACGATCGAACATCTGGACCAAACAAACAAGTGGCTGTCAGAATTGGATCAATTCAAAGATCTCGTCGGTGATATGCCGAGCACGGAACTGCGAGTTGGTTATGAAGCCTCACCGATGCCCAGAACACCTCCGGTTATCGATCCATCCCAGTCACGAAAGCGCGAACCGTTAAGGCAGAGACAATGAAATTCGATTCGCGAAAACTGCATCTCCTCCTCAAGAGATCGGGAGTTCACTGCAAAAGCCTGCATTTAAATTGCCTTCGATGAAAACTGAGACCGCTCCTGCGTCGAAACCTGCTCCGGCAAGCAGCTCCTCGCCGCTTCAAAACCGACTTCCATTACGAGGATGGGGACTTGAGCTCGCCCGCAGATGGAACGGGGGCACGTATTCCCTGTTCGTTGTTCATGGCAATATTTTTGATCTGTTTCCGGTTCAGGAACAGTCGGCCATTGCTTACGTCCCGCTCAAAACCTTTTTAGTCCGCCGACTTTTCCCCGAGCGCGCTTGCCTGCTCTTTTATGATATCAGCGATGGCCTAACATTCGGTTCAGCCGATATGCAAAAGCGTTTCTTCGAATGGCTGGAGATTTACGACAGCATCGAGAACACGAATTTCCATGCGGCCGGTCCGCCTCGTGATTTCGTTCGGCTAGCTCCCTTGCTCCGTCGGTTTTTTCTTCGAGTTGCCGAGGAAAAGGAAAAGTGGCGGGGCATTACGCTGATTATTGATTTTCCAGAAAAACTTATCCCCGCCAGTGAGGAGGCCAATGCGAGCATTGATGAACGCATGAATCTGGTCACTTTCCTCAAATGGGCTGCTGCACCGGAAATGGCCCGGCTTGATATCGGGGTCATCCTGGTCACTGAATCGGCTAGCGAACTCAACGCCAGGTTGTTGCAAAATCCATACGTGGCACAGGTGCGTATCGATTTGCCCGATGCTGAGGAAAGATTACGGTTTCTCCAATCAGGTTTGGCCGATGTTACCGCGGATGGCAAAGCTATTTCTGAATGGAGTGATTTCGACGAGCAACAACTAGCCGCCCGTTCGGCCGGCCTGAACCTGCTTCGCATTCGGCATTTTCTAGCAGAAGCGATACGAAACAGCACACGCATAACGGCGAATCTGGTTGCGGCCAGCAAAAAGCAATTAATCGAGGAATACTGTCAGGGCCTCGTGCGTTTTAAGGATCCCAAGCCGGGAATAAACCTTGATTGTGTCGCTACGCATACTGCGGCCAAACAAAAGTTACGGGAGCTGGCATGGCTGATTAAAAACGCAAAAACGGACGTTTTGGAACGTGGCGTTCTCGTGCCGGGGCGTGTCGGTGTAGGCAAATCGTTCCTAATCGATTGTTTCGCCAGCGAATGCGGTTTGCCCGTCATGGAGATGGGGGAGTTTCGCTCCAAATGGGTGGGGGACACGGAACGGCAACAGATGCGCATACTGATGACCATCCGCGCTTTGGGTCCCGTTATTGTAGTTGTGGATGAAGCAGATGCCGTCTTTGGCAATCGGGAAGCTGATGGTGATAGTGGCGTGTCAGGACGGGTTTTCGCCGCATTTGCAGCACACATAGGCGATTCCAGTCTGCGCGGACGGGAACTTTGGGTTGCAATGACTTCCAGACCCGATTTGCTATCCATCGACATGAAGCGCCAGGGGCGCTTTGGTTTATGCATTCCCTTGTTTCCTGCTCAGAGCGCGGACGATGTGGTCGAATTGTTTAAAACCCTAGCTCGGGTCAAAAAATTTCCGTTGCAGGATCAAATTCTGACTTTTATCCGGGACAATCTGGGCACGCGACCACTAACAGGCAGTGACGTGGAGTCCATTCTTATTCGAGCCAAGGAACGCGCTGTCCTGGCCAAAAGAGATGAGGACATGCAACAGGGGGATTTAGAGGAAGCAGTCAATTCGTTTATTGATCCCTTGGATCCCGAACTGCTTGCCTTGCAGGAATTAGCCGCGGTGCTTGCTTGTTCCGATCGTCGTTACCTGCCGGAGCGCTACGCTAAAGCGGACCGGGCGCTCCTGCTGGAGGAATTTTCACAGCACAAAATGCGCGTGGGGCGATGGTAAGTCTGTTATTCTTTTCAGACGTCGATGATCCGTGGTGGAACGCGAGAACGCCGTGCCGGTAAACATACCGCGAAAGCAAAAACAAACCCACCTACGTGCGCCCACCAGGCAACTCCGCTAAAATGTTCTCCTCTGGAACCAAGGCTTAGCGCTCCGTTAAAAAACTGCAACAAGAACCACCACCCCAGGAAAAGAACCGCCGGAAGGACAAACACGGGGCCAAAGAAAAAAGGTGGTACGATCGTTTGCACCCGGGCATGCGGAAAAAACCTAAAATAGGCGCCCATGATTCCCGCTATCGCTCCGCTTGCTCCAATTGTGGGTACGGGCGAGCCTGGGTTGGTATAGATGTGAAGCAGTGCGGCCGCGACCCCGGAGCTTAGGTACAGGCAAAGGTATCGCGTACGCCCCAGACGATCTTCAACGTTGTCTCCGAAAATCCACAACGTCCACATGTTGCCAAGTAAATGTATCCAACCGCCGTGCAAAAACATTGAGCTAAAGAGTGAAAAAATCTGCTGCGGGAGACTAAAGAGCTGGCCGATTTCGGGATCAGTGTATCGGACAGGAAGGATGGCGTAGAGAACCAACAACTCCTCCAGATGACTTCCCGCGGCCAGTTCACGCAAAAAAATTAGAACGTTCACCCCGATCAAACCCAAGGTAATGACGGGAAAACGGGCCGACGGTATATCATCACGGATCGGCAGCATGGCACAGCGCCTATTGCCTTGGGTTGAAGCGAGACTCCGATGCCAGTTGCTCCCACAGTTTTCGCTCCGAGTCGGTTAAGGCGGTGGGGACCTCGATTTTGGCCGTAACGATCAGGTCACCATTGCCGCCGCCACGTTGGGGCAAGCCTCGTCCTCGCACTCGTAATTTTTGCCCCGCCTGTGTACCCGCTGGGATGCGAATGTTGACTCGGCCATTAAGAGTTGGCACTGAGATGTTCGCGCCTAGAACGGCCTCCCAGGGCGCGAGATCTGCCTCGTAAATCAAATTGTGGTTCTCGACTTCGAAATCAGGATGTCGGGCCAGTCTGACTCGGAGAAACAGGTCGCCCGAAGCACCTCCACGCATCCCGGCTTCTCCCCGGCCCGCGACGCGTAGCCGTTGTCCTTCAGCGACACCTGCGGGAATTTTCACTTGATAAGTTTCATTTCGAGCCACCTGCCCTGCCCCGCCGCAAACCTCGCACGGTTGCCGGCCGCGTATGCCTGTTCCTCCGCAACGTTCGCACGGAACGGCATGCCGGACTTGCACGGCTCGCACCGAACCCCTGACGGCTTCGTCCAATGTAACCATAATATCTCCTTCTATGTCTCGCCCGCGTTCTGTGGCAAACTCTTCCTGCCCGGGACGAGTCCCAAAAGCACTTCCGCCGCCACGGTTCCCCATTGAGCCAAACAATTGTTCGAAGAAATCGCTAAAACCCGTGCCTCCAAATTGAAACTCAAACTCTTCACCTCCCGGCGTTCTTCCGGTGTATTGCCGTCCGCCTCCAAATCCGGGCGGTGGACGAAACTCCGAACCCGCCCTCCAGTTCGGTCCTAATTCGTCGTATTTCTTACGTTTGGCTGCATCCCCCAAAACCTCGTAAGCTTCATTGATCTCTTTGAATTTTTCTTCCGCCTGCTTTTTATTCTTGGCCACATCGGGATGATATTGCCGAGCGAGTTTTCGGAAGGCCTTCTTAATATCGGTATCGCTCGCCGTGCGCTCCACACCGAGAATTTGATAATAATCTTTATATTGAACAGCCATATAAGGGCGGAGCAATACTCGCTCCTTTGTCTTTCAATCATGCCCTCGGACGGCGATTTGTCAAAAGAAGGAAAGCGTGAAGTGTGGAAGGAAGATACTGCCACTTAGAAAAGAAACAGTCGTGGAATCCAACTTCTCTTCAAATGGGCCGGGAGATAACTTCCCCAGTAGCAGGCGAATCTTGCGATTGTTCGGGCGAGTCTGCTTTACTATGCACCGGCCGGCCAATCAACTGATGGAACGTTGCGGAGTCTAGCGATTCCCTTGCTAGCAGCTCTTTTGTCACCAGGTCCAACTCATCCCGATGCTGTTCGATGATCTCTTTTGCTTCGTTGTAGGCCTGATCAAGTATGTTTTTTACATCTAAATCAACTTTTTCAGCAGTGCTTTCGCTGCAATCACGCTGGAATGTTCCGTCCAGGCCTGGCACAAACGTCCCATTCTGCCGCTGCGCGCAGCGGACCAGGCCAATGCTTTTGCTCATTCCGAACAAACAGACCATTTGCCGCGCCAGAGCTGTTGCGTGTTCAAGATCATTCTCAGCCCCAGTCGTGACTTCGTTATAGACCACATCTTCAGCGGCGCGTCCGCCAAGCATTCCTCGAATGCGATCCAATAGATGGGAGCGGGTCATTAGGAACTGTTCTTTTGACGGCAACTGCATGGTGTAACCGAGCGCCGCCCGCCCGCGCGGAATGATACTAATTTTGTGCACCGGATCTGCGGATTTGCTGTAGGCCGCCACCAGCGCATGACCAACTTCGTGAACAGCTACCAGTCTTTTCTCTTCCTCGCGTAAGCGGCGGCTTTTCCGTTCTGGTCCAGCCACCACTTTTTCGACTGCCTCCTCCAGGTCACTTTGGCCAATCTCATTTTCATGATGACGAGCGGCGAGCAACGCAGCTTCGTTTACTACATTCGCGAGGTCAGCCCCCGAAAAGCCCGGGGTTGCCCGAGCGACGCGGCGCAGATCCACATTCCTGGCCATGGGTTTCCCGCGCACGTGCACTCGCAAAATGGCTTCCCTTCCTTCAAGGTCCGGGGCATCAACTACGACCTGCCGGTCAAACCGACCCGGCCTTAATAACGCACGATCCAACACATCAGGCCGGTTGGTTGCGGCTAAAACAATAACGCCAGCGTTGGCGGCGAAACCGTCCAGTTCAACCAATAATTGGTTTAACGTTTGCTCGCGTTCATCGTTTACTGCTCCAACATGAACGCCGCGCTGCCGTCCAATAGCGTCCAATTCGTCGATGAAAACGATGCAAGGCGCTTTGGCTTTGGCTTGTTGGAACAAATCCCGAACCCGAGCCGCTCCAACGCCCACAAACATCTCCACAAAGTCGCTCCCGCTCAGTGAAAAAAAGGGAACGTGCGCTTCCCCGGCAACCGCTTTGGCCAGGAGGGTTTTTCCAGTCCCGGGCGGACCAATTAGCAATACACCTTTTGGAATGTTGGCTCCGATCAATTTATACCTTTCCGGTTTCTTCAAGAATTCGACAATCTCCTGTAACTCGAACTTCGCCTCTTCACATCCCGCTACGTCGTTAAAGGTTATTCCTGTCTCTTTCTCTGCCACTAATCGTGCTTTGCTTTTCCCGAAACTAAGAATCGATTCTCCGGCCGTTCCAAGTCGCCGACCAATAAAAGACCAGATCAGAAGCATCACTCCGATTGGCAAAATCCAAGCTAGCAAGAACTGCGAGATCATGCTGGGCCGTTCACCGCGAAACTTTACCCCGGCAGCCTGCAATTCCTCCACTAATTTAGGATCCTCAACCCTGACACTGCGAAAATAGAATGGCTTCCCAGTACTTGCGGCAAGTGGCGCGTTAGTGTTAGCAGCGGAAGCATTTGAGCCAGAAGTCCCTGTGCTTTTAACTTGAATCTTCCCCTCAATAGCATCCTCTTTCACCGCGCATTCCAAAACTTCACGCCGCTCCAGATACGATTTAAATTCGCTGTAAGGAATTGTTCGGTAGGAGAACTGCATCATCATGCTTTGCCACATCCAAATGGCTAGTAACATGAGTGGGAGGTAGACATACGGTGCCCCCCACTTGGGTGGTTTGAACTCGCGGGTTGGATTTGGCGTGCGACGCTCCATAACCATCATTCCGTCTCAGTTAAAAAGAACTGTGACCTACCTTAGATTACGATGGATCGGTCATTACGCTAGTGGGGAAAAACGAAGCCAGAGGAACCCCCCAATTACCAACATCGGAAGGACAAGTTCCACGAGTCCCAAATTTTTCGAAAACGACGGTCCTTATGAATTCGTGGAACTCGCGGACGTGCTTACGGAACTATCAACCTAATGAGAACAACCACAACCGTGACCGCAGGAACCCCCGTTTATTTCTTCGTCGGTCGGCAGGCGTCCTAGTTCGAGTGTCTTGGAGACATATTGCTGCACGGATTCCTGCACCTTATGAAGCTCTTCCTGCGCATCGAGAAAACCCTGCGCTACGGGATTACTAAAGAGCGCGTTCCGATGCTGTTCGAAGTCGGCCACTTCTTCCCCGCTCACAGGAGTCGATAACTGTTGTTTTTGCTGAATTGCCTGTCCTTTGGTAACTAGCCCGTCATAAAGAGCGCGAGCTTTCTCATCTCCCATGAAGGCATCCAACCGCTGGCGAATCGAGCCCATATTGGGTTCTTCCAGAATCGCCTGGCAGAGTTCTTTGGTTTTGGTCAGGATTGTGGAATTCTCAGTCATGGTTTCCATAAGCTCTTCTTTACTGGTTCAGGCAATTAGTTCAAACAGATGATTAAATACAACACACTCACACAACAAAAGCAAACGGTTGTTTGCAGGTGGGCAAGTGAAACCTAGAGTTGACGGATTCGATAAAAGCGAGCGCCTGCGTTGCCGCCCCCGGAGTGAATCACAGAAACAACGCCCCCATTCCCGGGAACGTTATCTATCGCGGTGCCCCAGGGCAGAGTCAGGTTGTCCGTGTATTCAACCCGATAAAGCCGGTCTGGTTCGGAAGTAAATTTGATAACCACATCAGCCCCAAACACATTGATACCAGTGACCAGCAGCAGACGAGACACAACGATAAAGTTGGTCCGTACTAGCGTGCTACCTCCCAAGGGACCTGTAACGGTCAACGTAACAGTGTTAGTACCCGGAGAGTTGTAAGTGTGTGACATTGTGGAAAGCATGGTGTTGGTGGTTGAACCATCACCGAAATTCCAAAACCGATTAGTTACAAATCCCTCCGAAGTATCCTCAAATTTGACTTCCAGGGGAGCGGCGCCAACAGTGGGGCTCGCACCAAAGTTCGCCGAAGGTGTTACCTCAAGCGCGCTCAGAAGGTGGATACGATAAAATCGGGCGGATTGAGAAAGGCCACCCAAATGGAGGCCGGTGACTATGTCGCCAGTTCCGAAAACGAAATCCACTGCCGTCCTCCAAACCGGAGGATTCAGTTTATCGGCATATTCTACACGATAGAATTGACCCAACTGCGAAGTGAAACTGATCAACACATTGGAGCCGGAAGGGCGGATTGAGGTGATGAGCAAGTAATCGATCGTGCTAATATAATTCTCCCGGGTGCGGCTGCTGTTGCCCACTGGACCGGAAACAGTAAGCGTGACCGTATTCGTGCCTGGCGAAACATATGTATGCGTCACTACGGTCCCCGTCGTATTTGTGGTCGAACCATCTCCAAAATCCCAGAACCGATTCGTTATGTATCCAGTTGAAGTGTCTGTGAATGTCACTTTCAACGGAATTTGGCCAAAATTCGGATTTGAAACGAAATCGGCCGCCGGAACCAGGTCAGAAGCACCCAGCCGTGCAATACGGTAGAAACGCGACGGATTGCCAACTCCGCCAATGTGGGCCGCGGTTAGGATATTACCGGTGCCTGGAACAACACCTATGGCGGTCCGCCATAACGCCGGCAGGAGTGAATCCGTGTATTCAACTCGGTAAAACTCGCCGGGTTTCGATGTGAAACGGATCAAAATATCGGCACCTGCGGCTTGAATGCTGGTTATGAGTAACTGATCGATGGCCGTGATATAAGTGGGCCGAGTCAACGCGCTATCACCGGTTGGGCCGCTCACGGTAAGGGTCACTGCCCTTGTGCCTGCCGAAGTGTAGGTGTGGGAAACGCTGGTGGCTGTGGTGTTGGTACTGGAGCCATCACCAAAATCCCAGAAACGATTTGTGACGTACCCACTCGAAAGATCAACAAATGTAACAGTTAAAGGGGTCAGGCCAAAAATTGGGCTGCCGGTGAAATTGGCTGCAGGAAGCAAGTCATTATTCGTTAGCGTTACAACGCGGTAAAACCGAGAGGGCCGTCCGGCTCCGCCTGCATGATTCGCTGTTATGATGTTTCCCGTGCCGGGAATAAATTGGAGGGCTGCTTTCCAATCAGGCGGGGAGAGGCTATCAGTGTATTCGACTCGATAAAACTGCCCGGCTATAGAGTTGAATTTTACCTCCATATCCGAGCCATTCGGCCGAAGACTGGTGATCAACAATCCTTCCGTCACCACAACCAAATTGCTGCTGGTACGTAGGTTCGAGCCCAATGGACCTGTTACGCTTAACGAAACTGTATAGATACCCGCTGCGTTGTACGCGTGAGAAACTCCTCCGGAAACAGTGTTGCTTGTGGTACCATCACCAAAGTCCCAAACCCAGTTCGTAATCGAACCCGTTGATCGATCCGTGAACGTAACCTCCAATGTTTTTGGACCATTAGTCGGGGTAGCGGAAAAATTAGCGACTGGAGCAAATGTGGAGTTACCCATTACAGCATTGGTGCTGTCGCCCGCATTCTGAGTCGCGAAAACAACCACGTTACTGGAAGCACCCGCTTTGATCGGATTAAAGCGCACACGCACATTGGTAGAGCTAAGACCGGGGATACTGAAAGGAGAGCCAGAAACGATTGAGAACGGCCCGCCAAGGACGGAGGCGGTGCCGCCGGCAACCGGGAGGTCGCCTGAATTTGTTACAATGAAATTTGCTTGAACTGATGCTCCCGCCGACACGGTGCCAAAATCCAGGACCGGTGGCGACACGGACATTTGGGCTGGCCTGAGGCCTACGCCAGTCAGTGGGAGTGAGCGATTGCCTCCATTGCTTAAGAAAACAGCCGCGTTGCTCAGAACAGCACCGCTGACCGGGCTGAAACTAATTGAAACCGTCCCGGTTTGGCCCGGCGCCAGCGTATAGGGAGTTCCATTCTGAACAGCAAATGGCAACACTGCGCTGACACTTCCAGTCAAAGTTAAGCCGCCATTGTTCACCACAAAAACGTTTTGCGTGCTGCTTTGGCCAATTGGCAACGACCCAAAGTCAACATTGGTGGGATTTAAGACAAGTTGCGGAGGCGGGTTGGCTACGGCTATGTAACCGGCTCTTATCAGGACATTGCTGCCAACTGGACCAATCGCGGAGAGACTTACCGTGAAGGTGCCGGCGTCCTGGTAAAGATGCGAAACACTACTGGCTGTCGTATTGCTACTAGACCCATCGCCAAAGTTCCAGAACCGATTCGTAATTGTTCCAGAGGAGGTATCAGTAAACATTACAGCCAGCGGCTTGACCCCCGAAGTTGGATTGCCTGTAAAACTGGCGATAGGCTCGGCAGCGCCTATACCAAGAACTGAGTTAGTGCTGGTTCCATCATTTCCGCTGCTAATCACCACGGCATTGCTGAAATTGCCAACTGCGACGGGCGCAAAACGCACAACCAAATTAGTCGAACTCAAAGCAGGAAGGTTGAAAGGTGAGCCGGAGAGAATTGCAAAGCCAGTCCCGCTGATGCTGGCGATTCCGTTCGTTAAAGGCGCTTGCCCCAGGTTGGTGAGAACAAAACTTGCCTGCGTGCTAGTGCCCACTGCTACAGTGCCGAAGTTTATCGTGGCCGGTGACACGCTTAGTTGTGGCGGCGTGAGGCCGCCTCCAGTAACTGACGCAAAAGTGTTACCTCCGTTACTAAGAAAGACGACCACGTTGCTATAAGCCTCAGCGCTCGTTGGGCTGAAACTGACGGCCACCTGGCCTGTTTGGCCAGGAGCAATATTGAAGGAAGTATCGCTTTGAATCGAAAACGGGGGTAGCACGCTGACGGTCCCATTCAGTTGTGAACCTCCATTGTTAACCACCTGGACTGTTTGCGTGCTCGCCTGGCCAACAATCAGCAGACCAAAATTGAGATTAGTCGGAATAAGAACAAGTCCTGCAGGCAAATTGGTGACCCCAATGTAATCATTCCGCGTCAATGTATTGGAACCAACTGGCCCCATAACAGTCAAGCTGACTGTTCCCGTTGAAGCGTTAACATATAAATGCGAAAAGCTGGTCACGGTCGTGTTGGTCGTTGAACCGTCGCCAAAGTCCCAAAAACGATTGGTTATGGTTCCGGAAGAAACATCAGAAAAGGTGACGTTCAACGGTTTTAATCCACGGGTTGGGTTGCCAACGAAACTGGCGATCGGTACGACTGCGCCAATGCCAGTCAGTGCATTGGTACTGGCGCCATCGTTGGCCGTCGTAATCAACACTGTTTCATTGAAAGCACCCTCATTTGCAGGACTGAAACGAAGCACCAGGTTGGTGGTTCCAAATCCTGGCAAGCTGAAGGGAGTGCCCGATACAATTGCAAAGGAGCTGCCGCTCACAGTAGCCGAGCCGCCTGTAATGGCCGCCCCTCCCTGATTCGTAAGTACCAGGTTCGCCTGAAAGCTGTCACCCACCGCCACAGTTCCAAAGTTGATAATGGACGGTCCCGCGACCAGTTTGGCAGGAGTTAAGCCTGAACCGGTAACATTATTCGTCAGATTACCTCCATTGCTTAGAAACACGACAGCATTACTAAAATTGCCTGCATTAGAAGGACTGAATGCAATCGTTATCAATCCGCTTTGGCCAGGAGCCAGGGTATAGGGAGTGCCATTTTGAACAGAGAAAGGGAGCGGTACGGTCGCACTGCCAGTCAGAGTTACGCCACCAGAGTTGGTGATTTCGAAAGTAACGCTATTGGTTTGTCCAATGATAGTCGGCGCGAACGCAAAGGAAGGCGGAGTTACCACTAACTGTGGAGGTAAGTTTGTTACAGCGATATAGTTGGACCGGTTCAAAGTATTTGTGCCAACCGGGCCAGTTACCCTCAGACTCACTGTATTCGTACTCGCGTTCGTAAAAACGTGAGTGAAACTTGTCGCAGAAGTGTTTGTGGTCGAGCCATCACCGAAGGTCCAAAAACGATTTGTTATGGTTCCGGTTGAGCTGTCTGTGAACGTGACTGTAAGTGGTTTGAGTCCGCGAACGGGACTTCCCACGAAATTTGCAGCGGGAACGGCTGCCCCCACTCCTGTAAGGACGTTGGTGCTGCCGCCATCATTGCCACTGCTAATCACTACAACATTGCTGAAGTTAACAGCGCTGGATGGGGCAAAACGGACTACTAAATTCGTGGAACCAAAACCCGGCAGGGCAAAAGGAGTTCCGGCGACGATCGTGAAAGCACCGGCACTGATGCTCGCGATGCCATTCGATAAGGTCGCGCCGCCAAGATTTGTGAGCACGAAGGTCCTTTGAAGGTTGGAACTAACAGCCACAGTACCAAAATCAATGCTGGATGGGGACACAGCCAATTGAGGGGGAGTCACGCCGCTACCGCTCACTGAATTGGAACTATTCCCGCCGTTGCTCAGAAACACGAGAGTATCGTTAAAGGTCGTCGGTGCTCCCGGACTGAAGCTAACGCTCACTAGTCCAGTTTGACCAGGCAACACGTTGAAAGAGCTGCTGCTCTGAATTGCAAAGGGCGGATTTGCTACGACATTACCTGCAAGGTCCAAACCGCCCCTATTTATTACCTGAACGTTCTGAGTTCGGCTTTGGCCAATGATGACCGAACCGAAATTGAGAGTGGTTGGATTGAGAACCAGTTGGGGAGGTGGCGGCAAGCCAATGCCTGTAACTGAGGGTTGGCTATTACCTCCGTTGCTAACAAAGGTTACGATGTTAGTAAAGTTGCCTGCATTGGTCGGGCTGAAGGCAACCGAAACAAGTCCGGTCTGTCCGGGAGCTATATTGTAAACATCGCCGGCTTGAATCGCGAAAGGAGGCTGAGCTCCGGCAGTTCCGTTGAGCGTGACACCTCCGCCATTGACGATTTGAAAACTTAACAGATTAGTTTGACCAACAACAACCTGGCCGAAATCAAGATTCGTCGGGCCAACCAATAGGTTAGGCGGCGGATTGGTAACCAGTATATAATCGAATACCAGGACAGAAGAATTTGCGATTGGTCCATTGACATTTAAGCTCACTGCATAACTGCCAGCTTCTACGTAAACATGGGTAACGGAAATGCTACTTGTATTGGTCAATGTCCCATCTCCAAAAAACCAAGTGCGGTTTGTAACGCTTCCGATGGACGTATCGGTAAATGTAACAGTTAATGGATTGACGCCCACAACTGGAACCCCGACAAATGAGGCCTCTGGTTCTATCCCACCGATTCCAACTAGAGAGTTAGTGCTATTCCCCCCACTACTTGAAACCACCACCACATTACTAAAGCTTCCTGCTGCGCCGGGGCTAAAAGCCAAAAACAGATTTGTTGAACCAAACCCTGGAATTGTAAAAGGAGAGCCAGAAACAACGCTAAATGGTCCACCGGCAACCAAAGCGGTGGCGTTGGTGATTGGCGCTCCACCCGAATTAGTAACAACCAGGGCGGCAACGGAGTTCGTTCCAGCGTTAACATCAACTATACCAAAATCCAATGTGCCGGGGAGCACCGAAAGTTGGCCTGGGGTTAGCGCTATACCAATTACCGTGTTCGTGCTGTTCCCACCATTGCTCTGGAAAACCAGACTATTGCTGAAGCTACCTTGATTCAGCGGACTGAAGATTACTGACACTTGACCTGTTTGACCGGGAGCAATGCTGTAAGGAGTTCCATTCAAAATGGAATAAGGCGAAACGGCCGCTGCACTGCCCGATAGGGTCAACCCACCCAGGTTCGCAACTTGCACGGTTTGAGTTGCACTCTGGCCCACGATGAGCGTTCCGAAATTGAGATTCGTAGGATTCAGCGCAAGCAGCGGGGGCAAGTTCGTCACGTTTATATAACCAGAGCGGGACAATGAATCCGTTCCAACCGGGCCACTCACCAACAAGCTTACCGTGTTTGTGCTCGCAGTCGCGTAGAGGTGGCTGATGCTCGTAGCGGTGGTATTACTGATGGAGCCATCACCAAAGTTCCATAATCGATTGGTTATCGTGCCGGTGGAGTTATCGGTAAAAGTCACCGTTAATGGTCTTACCCCTATAGTTGGTGTGCCGGTAAAGGACGCCGCAGGAATTTGTGCACCGATTCCACCAACAGTATTTGTTCGATTCGTTCCATTACTTGCGAGGAAAGTAATAGAGTTGGTCACCGCGCCGGTGATGCTGGGTATAAACCTGATGATCACATTGGTAAAACTGAAGGCGGGCAGAGCAAAAGTTGGGGAGGATTGCACATTGAATGGCCCATTGCTCACAGAAACGACAATATTGGTAATGAGGCCACCGCCCACGTTCGTGGCAACGAAACTGGATTGAGCGGTGCCGCCTAACGCCACCGTGCCCAGATCCAGACTTTGCGGCGCAACCTCTAATTGTGGCGGCGGCAAGGCGTTACCAATGACAGAATTAGTGCTGTTGCCGCCATTACTGACAAAAGTTACAACATTGCTGAAGTTACCAGAGCTCGCTGGTCCAAATCGCACCAACACCGCGCCTCCTTCGCCGGGCGCAAGGGTGAACGGACTCCCGCCCAGGATTGCGAATGGTTCGGCCGTGGCAACGCTGCCGGTCAAAGTCAGCCCTCCGCCATTTGTGACCTGAAAGCTTTGGATGTTGGTAGTGGCCGCTACGATTGTCCCAAAGTTTAGCGAGCCGGGCCCTACTACAATTTGAGGAGGTAGATTTGTGACTTGAATATAGTTGGATTTCGACAGGGTTTGGGTGCCAACTGGTCCGCTTACCGTAAGACTCACGGTGTTGGTTCCCGCACTGGCATAAACATGAGTGATATTGGTAGCTACGGTGTTGGTTGTTGCCCCATCGCCGAAATCCCAGAACCGGTTGCTAATTGTTCCCGACGAGATGTCCACGAAACTTACGGTTTGTGGTTTAAGGCCAGTGGTAGGACTTCCGGTGAAATTGGCAATTGGTTCTGCAGCGCCAACTCCGATAAGCGAATTAATATTTGTTCCTGAGTCGCTGCTCACCACAACAACGTTACTAAAGGTCCCGGTAACAGGCGGATTAAACATGAGAAACAAATTGGTCGAACTCAAACCAGGCAAATCAAAAGGCAGCGTGCTTATGACAAGGAATGGCCCCGGAGCCCCATCAATAGAAGCCACAATATTTGTTATTGTTCCTATTCCGCGATTCGTAATTACGAAACTTGCCACAGCCGTTTGTCCTACATCAACGTCGAGGGCGCCGAAATCCAGAGTCCCTGGTGAGACGCCCATTTGCGGCGGCGTTACCCCAACTCCGGTTAGGGTATTGGTGCTGTTCCCGCCGTTGCTAATGAACACAACAGCGTTGCTGAATGCAGCCGCATTCCTTGGCATAAAAGCCACAGCCACTATGCCGGTTTGGCCAGGGCTGACGTTGAAATTGGTCTCACCTTGAATCCAGAAGGGCGGCTCAGCACTGACGCTTCCGGTAAGCAGCAACTGCCCTGCGTTAGATATTTGGAAAGCGGCTATGTTCGTCTCACCTAAAAAAACAGTGCCGAAATTAAAATTCGTGGGATTTAGGACAAGCTGCGGGGGCAAGTTAGTAATGACGATGTAGTCTGAGCGCGATAGGAAATTACTTCCGACTGGTCCGGTGACAGTCAGACTGACAGTGTTGGTTCCGGCTCCTGCATAAAGGTGAGTCACTTGAGCGGCAGTGGTGTTCGTCGTAAACCCATCTCCAAAATCCCAGATTCGATTCGTGATGGTTCCACTGGAATTATCTGTGAAGACAACCGTCAACGGTGGTGATCCCTCTCTAGGGGCTGCCGTGAAATCCGAGGAAGGCTCAAATGCTCCGATCCCTGTTGCCAAGCTTGTAAGATTCCCACCCGTGCTAAAAAAGGCAAGCGTGTTACTAAATGTTCCTGCACTCGTCGGGCTGAAAGTAACAGCTACGACTCCGGTCTGGCCGACCTCCACCGTGTACGGCGTTCCACTTTGGATTCCAAACGGTTCATCGGCGATCACAATTCCATCAAGAGTTGTTCCGCCGATATTTACTACCTCAATATTCTGAGTTTTGGTCTGCCCCACCACGACTGCGCCAAAATCGAGATTGGTGGAAGAAACGATGAGCTTCGGCGGCGGGTTGGTACTAATAATGTAGCTCGCTCTAAACGAGGTATTGCTCCCGACTGGACCGGTAACGGTCAGTGTAACATCATTGGTGCCGGCACTGGTGTAAGTGTGGGAAAGCGTCGTCACTGAACTGTTTGAGGTCGAGCCATCGCCGAAATCCCAAAAGCGATTCGTGATCGTCCCAGTGGAATTATCGGCAAAGATTACAGTAAGCGGCCTCGACCCAATCTTCGGAGTACCGACAAAACTGGCCAGTGGAATCACTGCTCCAACCCCGGTCAATTGATTGCTGCTGTTGCCTCCGTCACTAGTGAATGTGACAAAGTTGGTGAAAGCTCCCTCAGCGATCGGCGTGAAGCTCGCCACGATATTTGACCGGCCGAAACCGCTCAGAACAAAGGCCGTGGGAGAAACAATTGAAAATGGGCCTGCGTCCAGGCTAATCACTCCATTAGTGAGGGGAATAGAACCGGAATTAGTCAGGGTGAAATTTGCTAGAATATTGGAGCCGACTGGCACCGTGCCAAAGCTGATAGTGGACGGCAAGACAGCAAGTTGTGCCGGAGTAAAACCATTGCCAATCACCGCATTGGTTCTATTGCCGCCATTACTCAAGAAAACAACAGCATTGCTGAAGTTTCCCACAGCGCTCGGACTAAAACTCACCGTCACCAAGCCCGTCTGACCTGCTGCCAGGTTATAAGTACCGCCGCTTTGAATTGCAAAGGGCGGCGGAACACTCACGTTTCCAGCAAGCGTCAATTGTCCTGCGTTGCTCAATTGAAAACTCTGCGTGCTACTTTGACCAACCATTATCGAGCCAAAACTTAAATTGGTCGGGCTGAGAACTAACTGCGGTGGCAAGTTGGTGACCACAATGTAACTCGCGCGCGATAAAAAGTTACTTCCCACCGGACCAGTCACAGTCAAACTGACCGTGTTCGTCCTGGCGCCAGTATAGATATGCGTAAAATTGGTAGCGGTCGTGTTGGTAGTAGAGCCGTCCCCAAAATTCCAGCTACGATTTGTTATCGTCCCCGTTGAATTGTCGTTAAAAACGACGGTTAATGGCCAGGAACCGTTCGTTGGAGTTCCAGCGAAATTGGCCACGGGCACAAGTGCCCCTGTGCCGGTAACTGGATTTGTGATGTTATTAGCATTGGGAACACTGAAAGTAACCAGATTGGTGAAATTACCGGCACTCAAGGGAGTAAATCGAATCACCAAATTTGTCGAACTGAATCCTGGAAGAGTGTAAGGCGAGCCTGACAGAATCGAAAAGGGTCCGGCACTAATCGATGCGGTTCCATTACTGAGTGTTGTTCCACCCTGGTTGGTCAGTTGAAAGCTGGCCTGAATATTCGACCCCACCGCCACGGCGCCAAAGTCTATGCCGCTCGGCGTTATGCCCAATTGGCCTGGAGTCAACCCCACTCCAGTAACTGTATTAGTACTATTGCCTCCATTTGAGTTGAAGACTACCGCGTTGCTAAAGGTTCCGGCGCTTGCAGGACTGAAACTGATTGCCACCAGGCCCGTTTGACCCGCTGCTAAGTTATAACTTCCATTCTGCACGGCAAAAGGTGCAATGGCGCTGACTGTTCCAATCAGAGGCAACCCGCCACTGTTGACCACCTGAAAATTCTGAGTATTGGTTTGGCCGATCGTCACCTGACCAAAATTGAGAGCACCGGGCGACACCGCTAACAAAGGAGGTGGATTGGTAGCCAATATGTAATTGGCCCGGGTTAGAGTATTTGTTCCCACTGGACCCGTTACAGTAAGGTTTACCGAACTGGTACCCGCATTTGCATAAACGTGCGTGAAGCTGGTAGCAGTCGTGTTGGTAGTGAAACCATCCCCAAAGTCCCAGAACCTATTCGTAATCGTTCCCGTGGAGCTATCGGTAAACGTGACCGTGAGAGGTCGAACTCCATTGCCAGGGTTTCCAACGAAATTTGCGGCTGGTATGATTGCACCAACGCCCGTAATGGGATTCGTTCGGCTACTGCTGTTCGCAGTGAAAATGATAATGTTGCTGTAGGTTGTTGCCGCTGTCGGGGTAAAGCTGACCACGACATTTGTTACTCCAAATCCTGGCAGGTCGAAGGGCGTGCCTGAAACGACTGAAAATGGACCACCATTCATGCTTGCGGTTCCGTTGGTCAAGGGGGCGCCCCCCGCATTTGTTAAAGTGAAACTGGATTGAACGGATGCACCTACGGCAACGGTCCCAAAACCAATGCTTGAGGGCAGAACTGAAAGTAGCCCCGGCGTAATGGCCGAGCCTGTCAACGAATTGGTACTATTCCCTCCGTTGCTGAGAAAAATCGCTAAATTGCTGAAAGTTCCCGCACTCGCAGGGATGTAGCTAACAGCCACGGCTCCGGTTTGACCTGGCGCAATGTTAAAGGGGTTGCCGCTCGCGATGGCAAACGGAGGCGTTGTGCTGACGTTGCCAGTCAAGCTAATGCCCCCCAGGTTGATCACCTGAAATGTTTGCGTACTGGCCTGACCAACAATTAATTGCCCAAAGACCAGGTTGGTTGGATTCAAGACAAGTTGAGGAGGCAAGTTGGTTATCGAAATATAGTTCGCCCGCGCCAATACATTGGTTCCCACAGGACCAGTGACAGTCAGAGTGACAGTGTTAGTCCCGGCATTCTTTCCAGCACAGTGGGATCCGAAGCTTGGAATTCACGTGACTTGAAGTCGCGG
>JADMIO011251596.1_pt1 | contig 116805 bp, 104 predicted proteins | sample 8958161 | NCBI WGS metagenome assembly JADMIO01 (sample SAMN16585339, study PRJNA669376) | soil metagenome | isolation source: Crop rotation soil | place: USA: Cullars Rotation, Alabama | collected 2011 | reverse complement strand
CCGCGACTTCAAGTCACGTGAATTCCAAGCTTCGGATCCCACTGTGCTGGAAAGATGCCCGGTCCAGGATAAAAAGCCATGAAGCCGAACGGCTTCGTCGCCGCCGCGCGGATGACTTCCCACGTGTCGATGTTGAGCGCGTAACAGAGTCGCGCCATCTCGTTTGCCATGCCGATGTTGACCGCGCGAAAGGTGTTTTCGAGCAGCTTCGCGGCCTCGGCCACACGCGCCGAGCTGACTGCGTGCACGTCGTCGACGATCTGCGAATAAAGATGCGCCGCAACCTCGGTCGAGTCATCCGTCACGCCGCCGACGACCTTCGGAATGTTGTGCGTCTGAAACTGCGGATTGCCCGGATCGACACGTTCCGGCGAGAAGGCAAGCAGGAAATCCTCGTCGAGCTTTAGTCCCTTCTCTTCAAACATCGGCAACAACACTTCATCAGTCGTGCCGGGATAAGTGGTCGATTCGAGGATGACCAGATGGCCGCGACGCAGGCGCTCCGCGATCTGTTCGGCGGCTGCGAGTATGTAAGAGACGTCCGGCTCTTTGGTTTTGCGGAGCGGCGTCGGCACGCAGATTATGATCGCGTCGCACTCGCTCAGATGACTGAAATCCGTGGTGGCTCGCAGCAGCTTCGCGTCGACGACTTCCTTCACTTTGCGCGACGACACGTCGCCGATGTACGAACTGCCGGCGTTGATCTGTTGCGCCTTGGCTTCGTCGACTTCAAAACCAGTGCCGTGAAAACCCCTGGATGTAAACTCGACGAGCAGCGGCAGGCCGACGTAGCCCAAGCCGATAACCCCGATGTGCGCTTGTTTGTTGGTTATTAAAGAAATTAGGTCTTTTTTCATAGGGCGGCGAAAACTCCGAAACCGAAGATAACATAGATAGGAATCCGTATTCATCCACGACTTTCTGTGGCACTATACGGCGGACCTGATGGCCAACGAATCCGCCCCAAAACTCGTCCGGGGTCTGAGCCTGCTCGACGCCACGATGATCGTCGTCGGCTCGATGATCGGGTCGGGAATCTTCATTACTTCCGCTGAATCTTCGCGGCTCGTGGGCTCGCCGGGCTGGCTGCTGGTGGCGTGGGCGCTCGCGGGCGTGCTCACGATCACGGGCGCGCTCTGTTGCGCCGAGCTGGCGGCGATGTGGCCACGCGCGGGTGGGCAGTACGTCTTCCTGCGCGAAGCTTATGGGCCGTCGATCGGGTTTCTGTTTGGCTGGGGCCTGTTTCTGATTATCCAGACAGGGACGATCGCGGCTGTCGCCGTCGCGTTTGCCAACTTCACTGGCGTACTTACCGATCGCATCGCTGGAGATCGATACCTGATCGCGCCGATCGTGTTGCTGAAGCCGTCAGTATCGTTCAACGGTTACGCGCTGAGTTTGTCGAGCCAGCAACTGCTCGCGGTCGTGATGATTCTCTTTCTTACTTTTATCAACACGCGCGGGCTCCAAACCGGAAAGATCATCCAGAACACGTTCACGTTTACGAAGACTGCCGCGTTGCTCGGGCTGATTTTGATCGGGCTGATTGTCGGCTGGAATCACGGCAGCGCGGCATTTACGTCTTCGTGGTGGGCGCCGTGGCAGAACGGCTGGAAACCTCCGGCGGGTGAAAGTTTCGTCGTTCTCGCGCTCGTGATGATGCTTGGCCGGGCGATGGTTGGACCACTCTTCGCGCAGTCTGCATGGAACAATGTGACGTTCACGGCGGGTGAAGTGCGCGATCCGGGGAAGAATTTGCCGCGCGCGTTGTTGCTTGGCTGCGGGCTCGTGGTGACGTTATACCTGCTCGCGAATCTCGCTTACGTCGTGACGCTGCCGCTCGCGGGAATTCAGAATGCGCCGCAGAATCGCGTTGCGACGGCGGTGATGGAGGCAGTGCTTGGGCCAAGCGGGACGCTGATCATGGCGCTCGCGATCATGATCTCGACGTTTGGCTGTAATAACGGGTTGATACTGGCGGGCGCGCGTGTTTATTACGCGATGGCGCGTGACCGTTTGTTCTTCAAGCGAGTTGATAGCGTGAATGAGTTTCACGTGCCGGCGGTGGCGTTGATTGCCCAGGGATTGTGGGCGGCGTTCCTCGTGTTGCCGCGGACGGTGACGGTTAATCAACAGACGGGCGCGTACACGTTCGGGAATGTTTATACGCAACTGCTCGAATACATCGTCTCAGCGGATCTGATCTTTTACGTGTTGATGGTGGGCGCTGTTGTCGTGATGCGGCGAAAGGCGCCGCAGATTGAGCGGCCGTATCGCACGGTTGGGTATCCGTTCGTGCCGTTGCTTTACATCGTGATTGCGGGGCTGTTCATTATCGACCTGGCGATACTCGCGCCGTCGACGTCGGGGATTGGGTATTTGTTGGTGTTCACAGGTATACCGATCTACTTTATTTGGCGAGGTAGACGTTGACAGGATTACAGCATGTTTTATGATTTACAGGATTTCATCTTGTTCATCATGAAAATCCTATAATCCTGTCTAACTACTTGATCCACTCCTCGGCGATCTCAGTTTCGACTTTGACCGGTACAGTCTTTAAATATTCTTCACCCGCAACACGCATCACGCGCTCAACCTTTTCCGCAATCGCTTCAGCTTCGTCAGCGTCAGCCTCCACGACGATTTCGTCGTGAATGATGTTGACGACTTTCGCGTTCGTTTCGCGTAGTTCGTCTCGCAGGAGTTTTAGAGCACGTTTGAGGATGTCGGCGCTCGTGCCCTGGATCGGCGTGTTCTTCCCGTTGCGCTGCGTCATCGAGATCTGTTGCCGGTCGTTCTCGTCATAACGGAAACGAACAAGACGTCCGGATGCCGTGCGCGCCTGGCGCTCGCTCACGGCCCGGTTCGCCGCGTCGCGCAGGTAGGTATCGAGTTGGCGATAAGTCGTGAAGTAGCGGCGCAAAACGTTCTCAGCATCGGGCACATTCAATCCGGTCATCAGCGCAAAACGCTGCGCGCCAATCCCGTAAACCACGCCGAAGTTCAGTCGCTTGGCAAAATCACGCTGCTCTTTCGTCACCTGGTCGAGCGAAGCGTTGAAGACCTGCGCCGCCGTTACGCGATGCAGATCCGCGCCGGAGTTGAAAGCCTCGATAAACCCGCGGTCGCCGGAAAACTCCGCGAGAATACGCAGCTCGATCTGCGAATAGTCCGCAATGATCAGCTTGCGACCTTCCGGATAACCACTGAAACAACGCCGGTACTCCACCGAGTGTGGCACCTGCTGAATGTTCGGGTTCGTGCACGCAAAGCGCCCGGTCGGCGCGCCTATCTGCCGGAAATCCGCGTGCAGTCGCCCCGTCACGGGATTGATCATCTCGATCATGTTTTCACCGTAACTCGTGAGCGCTTTCTGCACGGTGCGATATTCGAGAAGGGTGCCGATGATCGGATACTCCACCGCGAGCGGCTGCAATACCCAGTTGCGCGTCGAAGCGGGAACCGGAATGCCGAGACGTGTTAACGCCTTCGTCAACTGCTGCTGCGAATCGAGATTGATGTCCTCACGTTGTGGACCACCGAAAAGCGACCCCTGGGACGACTCTTCCGCCAACACTTGCTGCAACTGCTCCGCCAGCTCGGCTCGTCTCTTTTCGACGATGCTGAGCTGCTCGAGCCAGCGCTCCTTGTGCATGAAAAAGCCCGCGAGTTCGATGTCGACAACCGGCATCACGCACTCAAACTCGAGCTGCGCGACTTTCACGAGAGACTCCGACTTCAAACGATCGATCAGCTTTTCACGCAACGGCAAGAGGACCGCGGCGTCACGCGCGGCATATTCAAGCTGCGCTTCCGACAGCTCGAAGTTCCAGTTGCTCAAACGCTCTGACTTGTCGACCGCTTCGTTCAGATAACGACTCGCGACCGTCTCGAGACCGTGACGCTCTTCGATGTCGCCCGCGCCGACGAGTTGACTTGCAAGCAAGGTGTCAAAAAGCCCGCCGAGATCGACGCCGAGATTGTGCTTGATGAACTTCGCGTCGAACTTTGCGTTGTGCGCGATCTTGATCGGGCGTGGTGCTTCGAGCAAACGGCGCAGAGGCGCGAGTGCATCACTCGCGTTGCCGTTTGCGAAGTGATCGAAGTCGACGATATAGACGCGATCGGTGGTGGCGAGCTGGATCAGCCGTAAGCGAGAGGTGTACGGATCGAGCTCGGTGGTTTCAGTGTCGAGCCCGACGACCGGTTGCGTTGCGAGAATTTCGATTGCTTTCCGAAGCTCATCGGAGGTTTTAATGATCTGGTAATTCACTATATCGCCATCAGTCGCTTCAACATGAAAATCTGCCCTTTGTGCTGGGCTTCGTGATCGATCAATCGGTGCAGGATCCAGCGCAGGCTGTATTCCGTCGTCTCACCATTGCGCTCGAATGCGATGATGCGCTCGAGATCCTTGTCGTTGTATGAGAAGAGCACGTCGCGCGTTTGGTTGCGAATCTTCTCGATCTCTTTCAAGCAAAACTCAGTCGTGTAGCCGTTGCGCGCCACGCCGTCAGGGTCGTCGAGCACGTCCCAATACGAAGCCTGCTTGTCTTCTTCGGTGAGCTGGTGGCCGCTGACCACCATCTGCATCCAGAACCACTCCGCTTCGCCGATGTGCAGCACGAGGCCGCCAATCGAGTGCGCGCCGAGAAACGCCGGCTTGCCGATCAGATCGTCGGGAATGGTTTTCACCGTCGCCACTACCTGACTGCGCACCTCTTCCATGCCGCTGAGGTAGTAACCGATTCCTGTGGCGAGGCCCGGATGTGGTGTTAACACTCGGCGTCTCATTCGATAATCCTTTCTTGCGGATACGGGCTGACAAGGATCAGCAGTAGCAGCGCGGCGGTCGCGCCCATGATGGCGCTGACGAGAAACGCGACTGTCGGTCCTTTCCAATCCCAAATCATACCCATCAGCAGCGATGCCGGAAAAACTGTTATTCCGAATGCGAGATTGTACAAGCCGTAAGCCGTTCCGCGTTGCTCAGGCCGCACGAGATCGGCCACGAGCGCCTTCTCAGCGCCTTCTGCGAGACCGAAATAGATGCCGTAAACGAGGAACAAGACCCAGAGTGAAGCCTGGTGCGTCGCGAAAGCAAACCCCGCGTAAACCGCAGCATACAAAATCCATCCCGCAACGATCAATCGCTTGCGCCCGAGACGATCGGAGAGGTCGCCGCCAAATAACGAGCTCAACACTTTCATGCCGTGATGCGCTGCCCACAACAGCGGCACGACTGCGACTGACACGCCCGAATCCATCGCTCGCAAGATCAAAAAACTGTCAGACGAGTTCGAAAGCGTGAAGAGCGCGAGCACAAATAAAAATCGTTTGAAGTTACCGTCAAACCCGCGCAACGAAAGTTTTTTGATCTCGCCTCCTGCCGGCGCACGTTGCGGCGACTCGCGCATAAAAAAGACGGCGACGAGCACTGCCAGCAGCGCCGGTACTGACGCCGCCAGAAAGATCTTCGAAAACTCGGCAGTCGTAGGCGATTTGGCGTTGGCGACGAAGATTATGACGAGCACGTAACCGACAAGCGGACCGATGACGGCGCCCGCGTGGTCCATCGCACGATGAAAGCCAAACGCAATGCCGCGCTGTTCGACGCGAACGGTGTCGGCGATCATCGCGTCACGTGGCGCCGTTCTGATTCCCTTGCCGATGCGATCCGTGAGCCGGATCGCGAGCACTTGCATCGACGTTTGCGCGAACGCAAGCAGCGGTCGGGCAAGCGAGGCGACTGAGTAACCCGCGACGACCAGTAACTTTCGCTTCGCTAAACGATCGCTGAGATAACCGGTGAAGAGTTTTAGCAGGCTCGAGATCGACTCGGCGAGTCCTTCAATCGTGCCGATCGTGCGGGCCGAAGCGCCTAAGCTGCCGGCGAGAAAGATCGGCAGCAACGGGTAGATGATCTCGCTCGACGCATCGTTGAGCAGACTGACCAGGCCGATCGCAAACACGTTGCGCGGCAACCCGCGATAACGGCCCCATAAATTGGGTTGCGCTTTGTTATCCGCAGATTTCACAGATTATTCTTCTGTGTAATCTGTGGATGAGTGTAGCTCGCTCTGACGATGGTCTTAATGTTGCCGCGAACGTGGAAGTCGCCTTCGATCTCGACGCGCAGCGGATCGCAGGCGGCGACAAAATCTTCGAGAATGATGTTGATGACGTGCTCGTGAAAGATTTTTACGTCACGAAACGAGTTGATGTAGAGCTTCAAACTCTTCAACTCGATACAGCGCTCGTTGGGAACGTATTCGATGCGGATAGTCGCAAAATCCGGAAAGTCAGAGAACGGGCAGATCGCCGTAAACTCGGTGATCTCGAAATTGATCTTGATCTCACTACCGGGAAACTCGTACGCGAACGTTTCGAGCGGAAACAGAGACATCTCCGCTCTTGGTGTCGATTGGATATTCAATGCACTCATGAGGCGTGAATCTTAGCAAAAACCGGCCACAGATCTACACGGGCTAATAAGCCGCTTGCCGTTTGCCGCGGTCGAACAATTTGATCAGCACCAGTCCCGCGAGGAAGCCGCCGATGTGCGCCGCGTACGCAACGCCACCCGATTGCGATCCGCCGCCAAGCATGCCGAGGCCGCTGATTAACTGAAACGCGAACCAGATCCCGATCGCGACATAAGCCGGCACGTCAGTCAAAAATCGGAAGAGGATCACCGTCACGCGCCGCTTCGGATGCAACAGAATGTAAGCGCCGAGCACACCCGAGATCGCACCCGAAGCGCCCAGGCTCGGAACCAGCAACTCGCTTTGATTCGACGCGAGAAGACCAGTCGCAAATACGTGCGACAACGAAGCAAGCACGCCGCACAACAAGTAAAAGATCAAATACTTCACGTGGCCCAAACGATCCTCGATGTTGTCGCCGAAGATCCAGAGGAAGAGCATGTTGCCGGCGATGTGCGCGAAGCCGCCGTGCATGAACATCGACGTGAATAATGTGAAGTAAACCGAACCGGGCGTCGGGCCGAGACCCGGAATCCGCAGGATTTGACCTGCGTACTCGATCGTACGCCCCTGCGTGACGATATCGCGACCCTGAAGGATCTCCGCCGGTACGGTCGAGAACGAATACGTAAACTGATCGTTACTGCCAAGCCCCTGCAGGAATACAAAGACAAGGATATTTAGCGCGATGATCGCATAGTTAACGAACGGAGTCGTTTGCCTGTCAGTATTGTCGTCGTACAGCGGAAGAACCATGGGCCGATCCTACTGCAAATTTTAATCCGCAGCTAAAACAGGTTCATCGTGCGGCTTCAATAATTCGTAGCCTTCAGAACGCGCGACGTAAGTCGCAGCGGTGATGTCGCCGGTGACGTTCAACGTCGTGCGACACATGTCGAGTATTCGATCGACGCCGAGGATGATCGCGATCAAGGCCGGATTCACTCCAATCGTTACCAGCACGCCGATGATAAAGGGAATCGACCCAGAAGGAATACCCGCCGTACCGATGCCGCCGAGTATAGCAAGATAGACCACCATGAGCTGTTGGCCCAGCGATAGATCGACGCCCGCGAGCTGGGCCAGGAACAACACGGTCACGCCTTCATACAGCGCGGTCCCGTTTTGATTGGCCGTCGCGCCGACAGTCAAAACGAAGCTATTGATCTGCGGCGGTACGCCGAGATTCTGTTCTGAGATCCGCAAGGCGGTCGGAAGTGTGGCATTCGACGACGAGGTCGAAAACGCAGTCAACATCACCGTCTTGATGCGGCGAAAAAATTCGAGTGGCGAGATGCGCGATAGCAGATAAACCGATATCGAGTAAACACCGAACATGTGCAGCGCCAGGCCGAATAGCACCGTCGCGACAAACCACGCGAGCGCTTGCAGCAAATCGAGGCCGAACCGCGCCGTGTTGTTGAAAAGCAGGCACGCCACCGCGTACGGCGCAAACTTCATGATGATCTCGATGATCTTCGCGGTGATCTCGTAAACACCTTCGAGCACGCGCAGCACCGGCGCGGCGGCACTTTCTGAAATCAACGTGATCGCGATGCCGAGCATGAGTGCGAAGAACATGAGGTGCAGCATGTTTGCGTCTTCTTTGCCGGCGACCGCATAGAACGGGTTCTTCGGAACAATCGTTTCCACAACAGCCATCAACGGCTTGGGCGCCGCGCCGCTTGCCTGCTTCGCGGCTTCGACGCTCTTCGTCGCGTCGTTCGCGTAACGTTGCTGCAACGCGGCGGCGGTGTTGGGATCGATGCGCTTGCCGGGCTTGATCGTGTTGGCGAGCGTGATGCCGATCACGGCTGAGATCGCGGAAATCACGAGGCAATAGCCGAACGACTTGAGACCCACGCGCCCGAGTTTGCGGATGTCGCCGATGCCGGCCACGCCGACCACGAGTGAAGAGAACACGAGCGGCACCACGATCATCAGCAGCAAGCGCAGGAAGAGTTGGCCCACCGGCTGCGTGATGTTGTCGACCATCCAGACGACTTTCGGATGATCGCCGCCGAGGATCTCATTCACCGAGATCCCTGCGACCACGCCAACTGCGAGGCCGATCAGGATCTTCGTGTGAAGCGGTATGCCCTTCGGCTTGTCAGGCGTCTCTTCGTCGAGATCGGTTCCTACTTCACGTTCAAACGCATCTCGCTCGATTAGCTTTGGGTTGTCTCTTTTTTCAGGCATGTGTGTTTGAGATTAACGACCCCAGCGCAACTTGTCGCGCAGAACGTCGAAGTAGTTTCGATTGCTTGGCTGAATGAGATTGAACGTCGTGCGGCTCTTGCGAATTTTGACGTGGTCCGCAACCTCTAATGGGAAACCAACCTGGCCGTCGAGCGTTAGCGTTACGTCTTCCCGGTCTGTTTTGAGTAACAACTCGATCTCGGCGTCGTCCGGCACGACGATCGGACGGTTCGAAAGCGTGAACGGGCAGATTGGAGTGATCACAACTGCATTCATCGAGGGGAAGATCACTGGTCCACCCGCGGAAAGATTGTAAGCAGTCGATCCCGTAGGCGTTGAGACGATCAGGCCGTCGGCGCGGAATGAGTTGACGAACTGGCCGTTGAGATAAGCTTCGATCTCGATGATGCGCGCGAGTGCTGATTTGTTGATGACTACGTCGTTCAGGACGCGGTTCGTCTGCGGCGGATCGTTGCCACGACGCAGCTCAACTGCGAGCATGACGCGTCGATCGAGACGGTAGTTTTCCGCGAGGATCGACTCGAGCGCGGTGTAAAGCTCTTCGATGCGAAACTCCGCGAGATAGCCGAGCCCGCCGTAGTTAACGCCGAGCACGGGCACTTCCTGATCGCCGATCATGCGCGCGGTGGCGATCATGGTGCCGTCGCCGCCCAGCACGAGCATCAGATCGACTTCGGCGGCGAGATTTTCGTGCTCAACTTGCGGGACTGGGCAGCCGGTTTCGTGCTCGATGCGCTCTCGTTCGAGCTCTGGACCACTGACGAGCGTGAGGCCGCGCTCCGCGAGCCACACGACCAGGTCGCAGATGGTCTGTAGCGCCTGAGGTTGATGCGGTTTAAGGACTATTCCTATCCGCTTAATTGACACGAGGGTGATAGTACACAAAAGGCACAAAGAAGAACACAAAAGGCACAAAAGGATGTTAGCTGATGGCGACTCGCCCGATGTATCGAGCGAGATCCCCTGACTAATATTCCTTTGTGCCTTTTGTGTACTGCTTATAAAACGCTAGATACTCGATGTTTCCTTCGGCGCCTGCGATTGGAGACTCGATCACGTTCATGACCTCGAGGCCGAGTGCGCGGGCTGCGAAGTTCACTTCTTCAATCACGCGGGCGCGTTTCGCAGCGTCACGCACGACACCGCCGCGGCCAACCTCGCCGCGCCCAACCTCAAACTGCGGCTTGATCAACGTAACGATCGCGCCTCCGTCCACGAGCAACGGCACGATCGCCGGCAACACCTTCGTCGCCGAGATGAACGACACGTCCATCACTGCCAGATCAAACTCGCTCGCGAAATCTTCCGGCTTGAGGTAGCGCGCATTGACGCCTTCGCGCACCTCAACCCTCGGATCGTTTCGCAAACGCCAATCGATCTGGTTGTGTCCAACATCTACTGCCACAACCCGCTGAGCACCGTGTTGCAACAGGCAATCAGTAAACCCGCCTGTTGAAGCGCCGACGTCGAGACATATCCACCCTGCGACGTCGATCTGAAACTCGCGCAACGCTGCTTCGAGTTTCAGACCACCGCGACCAACGTAACGACTCGTCGGATCGTCGCCGCCCTTGATACGAATTGCTGAGTTTGGATCGAACTGGTGGGAAGGTTTCTCAACACGCTGCTCGTCGACAAGCACAACGCCCGCCATGACCATCGCCTGCGCCTTTGTGCGCGACTCGGCGAGTCCTCGCTCGACCAGCAGCTTATCGATTCGCTCACGCTTCACAGGATTAATATACACCTGCGAATCCTGGTGAAATTCCTTAGGCTCGTTTCGTCAATGCCCTCGGCGTCTCGTTCAAACTGAGATCCTTCGCGCAATCATCACACAACCAAACAATGATCTGCGGCGCATCAGACCAGAAAAACGACGTCACTTTACTCGCCATCTTCACCGCGTCGTCCACGCGCAGTCGTTGCAAGGCTTGCAGGTAGAACACCCCATTGTAGAAATCACCGTCAGCTCCCTCCTCACGGTGAATACACTCCCGCTCACGAAACATCTGCCTCTTCATTGATGTTCACCATAACGCGCTTGCATCGCGCGGAATTCAGATCAGTTAAATGTCGGGTTTATAAAATGTGTGAGTTTAAATCAGGGCGAAACGACGTAGCGGATGTGATGATGCCATTCGATCCGGATTCCGTCAATACATGTGTTTTACGTTTTTACGGACGGCGACGACGACGGCCTTCGAAGATCTCGTCGAGGTTGGAAAGATCGCGATGATTGTAACGATCGGCGCGGCGACGCTGGCGCTCGACACGACGTGCACGTCGCTCCTGCCATTCGTCGTAAAGCACAGCGTCGCGAATCTGCTGTTGCTGCTCTGCTTCGTTCGCCTGACGCGCGTCACGATCGTCGACGGGATCGACTCTGTCTTGTACTGGAACTGTTCTGTGCTTCGGCGCAGTTTTCGGTGTTACTGGCGGTGTAGTCTCGGCAACCTGTTCTTCCTCTTCGGGAGTTGGTGTGGGAGTACTCTCCGCTACAGCGACGCGCTCAGGTGTGACTTCCGGCTCGGCGACAGCCTCGATTGCAGTTTGAGGAGCATTGCGGAACTTAAGATACGAAGCCACAAGCGCCGACGCTGCACCAAGCATCATCGCCAGCACGAAAGCAGCACCGAGAAACCACTGCCGCCGGTGTCGCGCCTTCGCTTCAATTTTCTCCAAAGGCACGACGCGCCGCGCGGTAAGGACGGTCCGCTCGTCATTAAAATGGGGCTCTGAGTAATCTTTCATCGTTAAAACCTCAGAAATGGTTTGCAATCACGAGGCCACGCGAGAAGGTGGATTTTTTAGGGGGAGATCCGACTGAGGAGACTCAAAACCTTCCGATTTCGTGCACTAAAACCAAACCATGCCGCAAAAAGGCACAAAATAGAGTTCAGAGTTCAAGCTTTAGCTTGTCAGTCGTGAAACCAAAGCGCTGCAAGCTAAAGCTTGAACTCTGAACTTGGGTTTGTGACTTTTGTGGCTAATTTTTTCTTGTGCCTTTTGTGGCCAAGCGGCGATCGTCGAGGACTTCGACGTTCTCTCGCACGCGCGTGTAGATGCCGTCTGCGTCGAGGCCATACTTCGCCAGCAACAACTTCGCGTCGCCGTGCGTGATGAGGCGGTCCGGTATGCCCATGCGAACCACGCGCACCTGGTCCTGCAAACCGTTCTCTTCGAGCAGCTCCATCACCGCCGACCCGAAACCACCAGCCAGGTATGCTTCTTCGACCGTGACGATCAATCGCTTCGTGCGCGCGAGCGCGAGCAGTAACGGCGTATCGAGCGGTTTCACAAACCGTGCGTTCACGACCGTCGTCTCGATTCTGTCTTTCGCGAGACGCTCAGCTGCCGCGAGTGACGGGTGGACCATCGCGCCGTACGCCACGATCGCAACTTCACCGCCGTCGCGCAATATCTCGCCTTTGCCGATCTCGAGTAGCTGCGGCTCGCGTTCGATGTCGGCGCCGACACCATTGCCGCGAGGGTAGCGCATCGCCACTGGTCCAGTGTGCTCCAGCATCGTAAACATCATGTCGCGCATCTCGCCTTCATCCTTCGGCGCCATCACGACGATGTTTGGAATCGGGCGCAGGTACGCGATATCAAGGAGGCCATGATGCGTTTGCCCATCGCCGCCGGCGATACCGCCGCGGTCGAGACAAAACTTCACGTTCAGATCCTGGATGCAGACGTCGTGTATGACCTGATCGAAACCGCGTTGCAGGAACGTCGAGTAGATCGCGCAAACGGGTTTCAGTCCTTCGCACGACATGCCCGCCGCAAACGTCACGCAGTGTTGCTCAGCAATACCCACGTCGAAAGAGCGTTCGGGAAACTTCTCGAGCGGTGTGCAAACCCCGGTGCCGTCAGGCATCGCCGCAGTCAGCGCGACGACTGCCGGATCCTTTTCCATCAACTCGGCGAGCGTGTTGCCGAAGACCGTGGTGTAAGTCGGAATTTTTGACGAGCTCTTGTGTGGTTTTCCGGTTTGCAGATCGAATGGTCCGGTCGCGTGCCAGCGATAGTAATCGGGCTCGGTCTGCGGAAAGCCTTTGCCCTTCGTCGTGAGGGCATGGACGATCACCGGACCGTCTTTGATCTGCTTGGCTTCTTCGAACGCAGCGACGAGCGCGCGCGGATTGTGACCGTCGACGTAGCCGATGTACTTGAAACCGAGCTCGTTGACGAGTGCGCCTGGCAATACCGCGGCAGCGATCATGTCTTTCATCGTCTTCGCCGCCTGGTGCAGTCGCTCGCCGACAGAAGGAATCGCGAGCAGCTTCTCTTCGACTTCGTCTTTAAACCGGTGATAGCCGTGCGCGCCGCGAATCCGGTTGAGATAGCCGGTCAAAGCGCCAACGGCGGGCGCGATCGACATCTCGTTGTCGTTCAGTACGACGATCAAACGGCTCTTCAAGTGACCGGCCTGGTTGATCGCTTCCATGGCCATTCCGCCTGCGAGTGACGCGTCGCCAATGAGAGCGACTACGTGATGATCTTCGCCTTTGCGATCGCGTGCGATGGCCATGCCGAGCGCGGCCGAAAGCGAGGTGGAGGCGTGTCCGGCGCCGAACGTGTCGTACTCAGATTCGTCGCGGCGCAAGAAACCGCTGATGCCGCCATACTGTTTGATCGTCGGGAGCAAATCGCGGCGGCCAGTGAGGATTTTGTGTGCGTAAGCCTGGTGGCCGACATCCCAAACGAGGCGATCTTCCGGCGTATTGAACGCGTAATGCAGCGCGACGGCGAGCTCGACGGCGCCGAGTGAAGCGCCGGTATGGCCGCCTACGCGCGACATCGTTTCGAGTATATAAGCGCGAATCTCGTCGGCGACGGTTCGAAGTTGATCGAGTGAAAGAGCGCGCAGGTCGGCTGGTGAGTTAATACTCTCGAGAAGCGTCATCGTGGCCGCATTGTACTCCAATCAGTGGCATTGCTCCGACTCACTTGGCGATATAAAGTACTCTGTTCAGCTCGAAGATGTCAAACTATTTTTCACGCAAAGCCGCAAAGATCGCAAAGGCGCGCCCGAAGGATTTGACCCGCCTTTGCGTCTTTGCGTCTTTGCGTGAAATCTTCCTTAAGGCCCACGCTTCAATCTGAGCACCGCGATCTCGGGGCGCACGCCGAAGCGCAGTGGTAGACCAATCACGCCCGTGCCCGTTGAGACGTAGAGTTGAGTCTCCCCTCGTTGAAACAACCCGCGCGCGTATTTCAGATCTTTTGTGAATAAACTCGCGGGCGCGCCTAGCCACGGGAAGTTCAGTTGTCCACCATGCGTGTGGCCACTCAGGATCAGCGACACATTCTTCGTCTGCTCGAAGTCGAGCACTGTCGGTTGATGCGAGAGCAGAACCGTCGGCGTGCTTGTCTGCAACCCGGAGAATGCGCGCACCCAATCAGTGGCGTTCCAGGTCCAATCGTCGATGCCTGACAACTGCAGTGAGTCAGCCCCGCGCTGGAGCGTCGTATGCGCGTTGTTCAGCACTGCGATGTGATGACGTTCGAGCGCGCGGGTCGTCAGCTCGGGATCGGTGTAGTGATCGTGATTACCGAGCACCGCCCACACACCTTCCGGCGCATTCAACGTCGATAGGGCTTCGGCACAAGGCTCGACGTAGCGACGATAGGAAGTGCTGTAATCTCCAGTTAGCACGAACACGTCGGGCTTGGTCTGTTGCGCGAGACTGACGACGCGTCTGACCTCGCCGATCCCGAGGATGCGGCTGTGATGAATGTCCGTGAGCTGAGTGATACGAAAGCCTTCGAACGCGTGCGGCAGATCGCGAATGAAGACGTCTGTCTCAGATATCCAATAGTTGTAAGGCTCGATCAGCCGCGCATACGCCGCGGTCGTCGAAACCGCCACGAGCGGCGCCGCAACAAAGCTGCGAAGAACATCACGGCGCGTTAAAGAATTCGGCATGCGTGGGATTCTACTAAAACATGAGCTTCTCCTCCTTGACAATCCGCGCCTCGCGACTAGAATTGGTCTTCGCCTGTTGAGGCACGGAGATGTGGCCGAGTGGCTGAAGGCGGCGGTTTGCTAAACCGTTAAGGGTCAAAAGCCCTTCACAGGTTCGAATCCTGTCATCTCCGCCAGTTATTTCCGCTCAGAATGTCAGTTCGCGTTCGCTTCGCACCATCACCCACGGGCTACCTGCACATCGGCGCTGCCCGGTCGGCCCTTTTCAATTGGCTCTACGCACGAAAAACCGGCGGCAAGTTTCTCCTCCGCATCGAAGACACCGATCTCCAGCGCTCAACTGACGAATCAACCCGCTCGATCATCGAAGGTCTCGAGTGGCTCGGGCTCGACTACGACGAAGATCTCGTCTTTCAGTCAGCCAACGCGCCCGCGCATCGTGCTGCCGCCAATCGCCTGCTCGAAGAAGGCAAGGCGTATCGCGACTTCACTCCGAAAGAGCAGCGCGCCGACGAGTCCGTAAAAGAAGACATCGCCGAACGCGCAAGGGCCAACGCTGACCAGCGCAGCAACCCGTATCGCGATCTGCCGAAGGAAGAATCCGACCGGCGCGCAGCCGCGGGCGAGCCGTTTGCCGTACGTCTGAAAGTTCCGCCCGAAGGGCAAACCAAATTCGACGACATCGTCTACGGCCCGCAGGAGCGCAGTCACTCGGAGATCGAGGATCTCGTGTTGCTTCGTTCTGATGGTCACCCGCTCTACAACCTGTCAGTCGTGATCGACGACATCGCGATGGGCATCACGCACGTGATCCGCGGCCAGGACCATCTCACCAACACACACAAACAGATCCTGCTTTACGAAGCGCTCGGCGCGACGGTGCCGAAGTTTGCGCACCTGCCCCTCATACTCGCGCCAAACAAAGGCAAGCTCTCGAAACGCAAACACGGCGAGGTCGTTTCGCTCACGACTTATCGCGATCGTGGTTTTGTGCCGGCTGCCTTTCGCAACTTTCTGGCCCTCCTCGGCTGGGCGCCGCCGGAAGGAAAGGAAGTGCTCAGCAAAGAGGAGCTGGTCAAGTATTTCTCGCTCGAAGGCATTGGCCGCGCAAATTCCATTTTCAATTTTCAGGAGAACGATCCGCGTCGTTGGACCGACGACAAGGCGCTCTGGATGAACGCGGAATACATTCGCACGATGCCGCTCGACGAGCTATTGCCGATGGTGAAAGCGGAGTTGCGTGCGAGCAAACTCTGGCGCGAAGAGTATGATGACGACGATAGTGAGTGGTTTCGCAAGACTGTCGATCTGATTCGCCAGCGTTATTTCACCCTCAAAGACTTTTCCGGGCAGGGACGCGCATACTTCTCTGATGATTTCGACTTCGACGAAACCGCCGTCAACAAGAACCTGCGCAAGGATCCGCGCTTGCGAGAACTGTTGAGCGGTCTTGCAGACAAGCTGGAAACTGTCGAGCCGTTCAACGTCGAGACTGCGGAAGCAGCGTTGCGCGCGTTTGCAGACGAAGCTGGTGTGAAGGCGGGGTTGTTGATAAACGGAGCCCGCACGATGCTCACCGGTCAGGCCGTTGGACCATCGATGTTCGAGATATTTGACGTTATCGGCCGCGAGGCATCGGTGCAAAGACTAAGAAGCGGGATTCCGTGGTAATCTGCCATCAATCCGTGTAATCCGCGGCTAAATTTCTTTAGGAGTTTAAGATGCTGAGAGTATTCGCTGTGATCATTCTGACGTGCGGTGTCGTTGCGGCTCAGAATTCAAATTCCTCAACCCCTACCGAGCGCCAGCGAAAGACAAACACGAACCGAGCGGAAACACCTGCTCCTACCGCGACTCCTGCTCCTGCTCCGAAGAAGGCCACACCAGTATCAGCAGCCCAGGAACCCGGCGCTGACGGCGTACTCGCCGCATTCAACACCCTGCTCGACGGCATCAGACACGCGAGCGTCAAAGAGGTCATGAGCACTTACTGGAACAGCCCGCGGCTCAGTCTCTTCAACTATAACGGCTCCGTTACAAAAGGTTGGGAACAGGTCAAGAAGAATCGCGAGAGCTCGTATCCCGAGATCAAAGACGTGAAGCTCGACGTGCGCGACGTTGCGGTGACGATGCTCGGAAGTACTGGGGCGATGGTCACGTGCCAATGGAAGCAGTCGCAAACTTACAAAGGCGCGCCGGAGACCGTTTCGGGCCGGATGACGCTCGTCTTCAAACGCATCGGCAACGCCTGGAAAGCGATTCACCTTCACTCGTCGACCGACACGCCCAACCCCGCCGTGGTACCACCATCCGAGCAGCCGGTCGCATCGCCGACTCCACCGCCTCGATAGATCGACGCTAAACCAACCGCGCCCAAAAGCATTAAAAACGGAAACAGCTCGACCGTGTAGCGCGGCTCGGGGTTTTCGAGCGTCGCAAAAAATCCCAGCCGCAAAAACATCATCAGCGCCGCGAGCAGCAACCACCTTCGCGCGTTGTGACGCCACATCAACCAGCCACCAATCACGCCCAACAGCGAATAAATAGCCGTCAACCCGGCAAACAGCGGCAGCCAGTATTGCTGGTGGATGTCGTAATCGAGATCCGCGAGCGGCAACAGTTCTCCGTTGAACGGGTAGTACTGCGAGTGTGTGTCGAACCAAAGCGTCATCGCGCGCTTTAACGGCAACACCACGTAATAACGAAGCCGAGAATGCGCGACGCGTTCCTGCCCGATTTGCGCAAAGCCCGCATCGATCTCAGGCGTCATCTCGACGTTCGAATCAGGCGGCTCGGGATGTTCCTCCGGCTCCGGCTCTTCTTCCGGCTGGTCCTCGTCGTCACCGGAGGAATCGTCCTGATCGCTTTGATCGTCGGCGGATTGCTGTTCGTCACTCTCCTCGTTGCCGTCCGGGTGATTGTATTTTTCAAACAACGCGGCCACGCGATCGCGCTCTTCCTTCGAGTCGAACGCGCGCGCGGGAAAATCCTCGACGTGGATCTGTCGTGTGTCCATCGCCCAGAGGGCCGGAGCCACGTAACGTTGATCGTCGAGCCAGGTTCGTACCCACAGCAGATAACCACGCGGCACAAACTCACCCGGCATTTCCGCATGTGCCGGCGCAAGCGGCTGAAACACGTGAAAGAGCCGACGATTGCGAATGGTCCACGGCACGAGCACGAGACAGAAAGCAATTGAAAACACGGCGGCGTAAAGAGTCGCTTCACGAAATTTTTTGAAACCTGAAAGCGCTGGAACCATGAGGGTGAGTCCGAGGGCTGCGGCAAAGAGACCGCTGTCTGGACGAAAGAAGACATTGCTGCCGGCAAGCAAACCGGTAGCAATCCACCACACGATGGCTCGCTTTCGCGTCGTCGCTTTGAACGCAAACGTCGCGGTGAGCACCATCGCCACGGCGAGAAAGTTTGTCGGCACTTCGGTGAGGATTGTCGCGACGTAGATCGCCGTGAACGGGCACACCGCTGCGAGTCCGAGCGCGACCAGTGCCGCTCGGTGCTTCCTCTCGGACCATACGAAAGCAACGAGCGCGATCAAAACACACGTGCCGGTATCAATCAGCGCCTGCGCGACGCGCACCGCTGTATTGTTGCCATGCCCGAAGACCGAATAGATCGCGGCGACGAAGAGCGGATAACCGGGAAGACGAATCAACGTCGGCGTATACGGCGCCTGACTTTCAATGGAATAGACGTGCTGTTCGAGGATGTTCCGCGCAATCTGTGCGTAGACGCGCCCGTCATCCGGCTCGTCGTTGGGCAGGCGCAATGCGATGAATAGACGGAAGCTGAACGCAAGGACAATTAAAAATGCGTAAAGAGACCAGCGCGTCTTGGTGGACATGTCAGTTTTTGACAGGATTTACAAGATGTCAAGATGTCCATGATTTATCTGTGCATCCTGCAATCTTGTAAATCCTGTCAAAAACTCACGGCCCAGCCTCGGCCGTCGCCTTCCTTTCGAGCTTACCCCATCCCACCACCGGCCCACGAATCGCCATCGCCACTGACTTGATCATCACGTAATACATCACCTGCCGGTAACAGAACCGCTGCAGGAACAACCACCACAACAAACTCCAGCGCTCACGCCGCTCCAGCAAAAACGCAAACCACGCCGACACCCAATCGATCGCGAGGAACAACGCGTAGTAAAGAATCACCTGCTGCAAGTTTGTCGACGAATACTCCGGCCCCTGCTGCCAGCGATCGATCGCGCTCGAGATGAGCACGTAGATCAGCATCAGGTCCATCACCGGCGAGATCAGCGGAAACAGTATCTGAAAAATCCAGACGTTCGGCATCGCCACAAACCCGAGCGCGCCATAACGCGGCCGCAACAGCGCGTCGCGATGCTTCCACATGCACTGCAACGTCCCGTAGGCCCAGCGGAACCGTTGCTTGGCCAGCGTGCGAAGATTGTGCGGCGCTTCAGTCCAAGCGACCGCGCTCTCTTCGTAACCAATCTTGTAACCCATGCGCCGTATTCTCAGCGTCAGATCCTGGTCTTCGGCGAGCGTGTCAGACGGAAAGCCACCAGCTTCGATCAGAAGATCTCTGCGCCACGCACCGACAGCGCCGGGCACGACCGTGATGCAATTCAAACTCGCAAACGCGCGACGGTCCATGTTCTGCGCCGTGATGTATTCGAGCGCCTGCCAGCGCGTAACGATGTTCACGCGATTGCCGACCTTCGCATTCCCCGCAATCGCGCCGAGATGTTGGTCGTAAAACCTGTGCGCGAGCGCGCCGATCGTCTGCGGCGCAAACAACGTGTCCGCGTCGAGCGCGATGATGATCTCGCCGCGCGCGTATCGCAGACCGGTGTTGAGCGCCGCCGCCTTGCCCGCGTTTGCAACCGTGAACAACCGCACACGCTCGTCGTCTCCGAATTTTTCGGTGACGACTTTGCTCGTGGCGTCCTGCGAGCCGTCGTCGACGACGATGATCTCGTAAGCCGGATAATCAGAAGCGAGCAGACTGCGGATCGTATTTTCAATCACGAGTTGCTCGTTGTACGCCGGCACAATGATCGAAACAGACGGCAGGTAGTCGCTGCCCGCGTGAATACGTTCGCGACGATATGATCTGAACCACTGGGCGACCGCGAGTGAGCCGATGAATACCAACCGTGCGAGGCCGAGCAGGATTCCGATCAAAAAGATCCACTGCAGCAACCAGCTTCCCGTCGACAAAAAGAAAAACGCGATTGCATCGGCGCGCGTGAAAACGCGCTGGTTCGGCGGGATCACCGGCATCACCTGATCTCGCGAGAAGCCGCCGAGCTCCGAAACCGGAACAAACCGGTATCCGCGCGCTTTTAGCTCGTGAATCAAACGCGGCAGCGCTTCCACTGTCGCCGAACGATCGCCGCCTGAGTCGTGCAACAGGATGCATTCGCCGCGCGTTTCCGGGTTTGAGTCTGTCGCACGATCGATCGTGCGCTTGACGATCTGATCCGCGGTCACGGGAAGCTGCCAGTCGTCAGGATCGATACGCACGCCGACCATGATGTAGCCGAGGTTCTGCGCGACGAGCGCGGGCTCAACTTCCTGTGGCTTGTCGGCTTCCGCGTCGCCAAAGTATGGCGGACGAAACAGTACCGTCGAGCGGCCCGTTACCGATTCGATCAGCCGCTGCGTCGCGTTCAATTCGAGCTCAGTCAACGACAACGGAATCTCGCCGAGGTTCGGATGCGTGAACGAGTGGTTGCCGATCTCGTGACCTTCGTCCGTGATACGCCGCACGAGATCCGGATACGCCTGGCCGTTCTTGCCGATGATGAAAAACGTTGCGGGAACATTTTCTTTCTTGAGGATGTTGAGGATCTCGGGCGTCCAACGCGGATCGGGACCATCGTCAAACGTCAACGCCAGCATCCCGGGACGATCGCCCGTTCTCTGCACGACGTACGACGACGGCATCGCCGTGAATTGTTCCGAGTTGATAAAGCCGCTCGCATCGACCGCCAGATCGCGCCCGCCCTTTTGCGGCCGCGACATGACTTTCAGCAACTCGCCGTTGCCTTCGAAGTCGACCTGGTAACCGTAGTTGATCGTCCGCAGCGCGTCAGTTGAGCTGTTCTGCGTGCCGAGGATGGACCATACGGACGGGTCTTCAGATCCGAGACGCCAGATTGCGTAACCCGCAGGCTTGTACCCGCTCGCCGCGCGCATCTGGTTGTAAACCGTAACGCCGTCGAGAAACCAGACCTTGTGATGCGACTGATCTTCCTCGTCGTATTCGAAGTAAGGATTGCGCGAGGCGGTGTCGAAAGACGGCGTGGTGCTCGACTCGCGCGCATTGATTAGCGCTTCCTGAAATGTGACTTCGTCTGCGGTGCTCGACTGGTCGCTCCAGTTATAGCCGTAGTTGCCGAGCGCGATGATGGTCTTCGCGGAATCGAGCTCGTGCATGCGCTTGATGAGGTTTTGTTCGAACCAGTCCTGCGCGGCGACCGGACCTGCGTCGCTGCCGGTCCAGTGCTGATCGTAAGCCATCAGCATCAGGTAATCGGTCGCGGCAGAGTAAGCTTTGTAGTTCCAATCCGGGTTGTCGAAAGGCACGGCCTCAACGACTAACAAACCCCTCGCGGCAAAAGTCGTGTGCAGCTCCTGCATGAACGTGAGCAGGTTGGCTTGCGCGGACGTGGGCGGCTCTTCGAAATCGACGCAGATGCCGGCGAACTTGTTGTCTTGCACGAACGACGTGAGCGCGTTGATTAGTTGTTGGCGGTGTGGCTCGTCGGCGATGGTGCGCGCGAGCAGATCGCTTTGCCACTGCTCGTCCCAAACGTTTTGCACCATCGGCAGGATGCGGACTTCCGGACGTGTGACGCGAATCCAGTTGAGCGCGGGAATGTCGACGTCGGTAGCGAGCGGATTCGAGCCCTCTTGCAGGTGCGACCACTCCGCGACAACCCAATCAAGATGGTCGAGGTTTCGTTTGAGTGATTCGTAGCTCGACTCGTCCCAGTTGATATAGAAGCCGACTGACAGCGGGCGGGTTGCTGGCACAACGGGCGCGGGTACAGTCGGCGGCGCGGGAACGACGGGAATGCGCGAGCGGCGTTTGCCGGGAACGACGTATTTGGTCATCGCGAGCGCGTGTTGCAGCTCGGCCTGGGCTTTATTTGCTTTTTGTTCGACCGGGTTCGCGGGAAGATTCGGCGGCTTCGGTTTTAGATCTGCCGTGCGCGGCAGGTTCGGAATCGGGCGCAGGTTAAAGCTGGGCAGCACCGGATTCGCAAACACGCTTACGATAAAAATGACTGCCAGCGCCGTGACGAGAACGGACAGCGCTAACCATATACGACGCACGCGCCGCCAGCGGCGGCCATGGGGGTCATGGAAAACGGGAGATTCTGAGGTTGACAAGTCGCGCCTCTCGGCAGCAGCTTGCCACAAAAAGTCGTGAGCCACAAAGCAAGAAAACCACAGGTAGCGTGATCAAGTCTTTTATGCTTTTGCGCTTATCTTCCAGGATAAAAAGCCGTCCACGACGATTACGCCGTGGACGGCTTCGGTGAACTGTTGGGATTGGCCTGATGGCTACTGTGTGCAACTTCCGAAAAGGAGGAGCACTATGCAGTGAGACTTCGGAACCAGAATCCTAACGGTTTATCTGGTTCAGAGGTCAGGCCGCAGCCACCTCACTGTGATAAGAACTCATAAATTTTAGAATCACCTCCTTTCCAGTGTTGCGTGAATAATAATTCACAAGAGTGCGAGCGTCAACCGGTTATTTTTAGCCGCGGATTACGCGGATGAACGCCGATCAGAAAAGAGAATTGTTTTTCTGATCCGTGTTCATCCGCGTAAATCCGCGGCTAAAACTCCTCGAACATACACGCTCGTGGGGTGTTCGATACCGAAGAAGTAAGCGAGCTCGCGGTAGTCGCTGCAGTTGTGAATCACGAAGTCTGCGATCTTACCGGCTTCGAGTGAGCCGAGTTGCGCGCCGCGATTCAAACTGTACGCCGCATTGATCGTCACGGCAGTGATCCCTTCCGCGGGTGTCAACTTCATGTGCGTTGATGCGAGCGAGAGGATCATTGGAATTGAAGGCGTGGGTGAAGAGCCGGGGTTGAAGTCAGTCGCAAGCACGACCGCCAAACCAGCATCGATCATCTCACGCGCCGCGGGATAGCGCGTCGACCCGAGTGCATAAACTGAACCCGGCAACAGCACCGGCTGCACGCCTGCTGCCTTCAGTGCATTGATTCCGACCGCGTCAGTGTGCTCGAGATGATCGGCAGTCACTGTCCCAAGCTCAGCCGCGAGTTGTGCGCCACCGGAAAGCGACAACTGATCCGCATGTATTCGCAAACCCATTCCGTGGCAACGGGCAGCCGAGAGGATTTTCCACGCTTCGTCTGTCGTGAAAACTTTCTGCTCGCAGAACACATCGCAAAACTCCGCGAGCTTCTCCTCCGCCACTGCCGGCAACATCTCTTCAATGATCAGCGAAACATACGCATCGCGTCTTGAGCGATACTCAGCAGGGATGCTGTGCGCGCCGAGGAAAGTCGGGATGTAACGCAAAGAAGTCTCGCTCCCGAGTCGCTTAATGACGCGCAGGATCTTGAGCTCATCCTCGAGCGAAAGCCCATATCCAGACTTGGCTTCGATCGTCGTCGTGCCCGAACGCAGAAACCAGTCACTGTAAGTCCAGCACTCATAAGTCAACACTTCTTCATACATCGCGCGCGTCGCATTCACGGTCGACTGAATCCCGCCGCCGCGCGCCGCAATCTCCTCGTATGTCGCACCCTTGCTTCGCTCTTCAAACTCGTTGACGCGCGTGCCGCCAAAGACCGGATGCGTGTGTGCATCGACAAACCCCGGCAACACGACCTTGCCGAGTGCGTCCACGACCTCAGTATCGCCGTCGATCAACAGCTCGATCTCGTCTCGACTGCCGGCACGCTCGATCACTCCGTCGCGAACAAACATCCCGCCATTCGGAATGATGCCGAGATCCAGCATCTCCGGACCAACACGCGGCCGCGCCGGACCTGCGAGCGTCACGAGCTGCGAACAGTTAACAACCGCGAGTGTCTTACTTTCTTTTTCTGACGACATAGAGCAGGACGCCGACGACATTAGCGAGCACGACAGTAACGATGATTTTCAAACCAAACGATCGAAGATCTCCCACATCCGTGATCGGAACGATCGCGTAACGAATGTAGACGAGAGTAACAATGAATCCGGACGCACACGCGATCTTGAGCCACCACGGCGCTTTAACGCCGAGCGCCTTCATTCCAAACAACGGGATCGCAAACAGGACCAGGTACGTGAGGGCATAAAAAACTCCCCCCGCATTGTCGATGAGTTGAAACGCCTCGTGCGCGTGCACACCGCTCAGGCTTAATCCACCGATTACCAATGTCACCACGCCTACGAATAAAATCGAGTTGACCGGCGTCTTGTACTTCGCATGCAAACGGCTAAACCATCCCGGCAACAATTTGTCCCAACCCGCCACCATCGGCAGCCGCGTGTTACCGACAAAATAAAGACTCATCAGCGCTATCGTGCGAACGGCGATCCCGAGAATCGCGATCGAACCTACAGCGCCCACCCAACCCAGTGAGCCAAATCCGATCGAAAGCACCTGGGGAATGGGTCCAATCACGTCGATGTGATCGCGCGGAATAAAGGCGAGCACCGAGCTCGTGCCCAGAATGAACATGAGCGCGATTATCGGCGCTGAGATCACCACCGAACGGGCGATGTTCTTTGCCGGCGAACGCGTTTCACCCGCGGCTATGGCAATGTATTCGAAGCCTGTCAACGCGCCGAGAGCGAGTTTGCTCCCGACGTTGACGTTGTATTCGGAGAAGGTCGGAAGCTGGAGTGAAAACGGTTGATACGGGCTGCCCAGTGCGCGAGATAGTGCGAACAGCGGCAGCAGGATCAAAACTGCAAAGGTGATCATGTGCACGACGCCGCCGACGTTGTGGACCCATTTGCCGAGCGCCAGGCCGCGCATCGCAGCGACCACCATTGCGCCGACGAGCAGGAAGCTGATCAGCATGTTCATGCTCATGCTGTCTTTGATCCATGCCGCGGCTGGTCCAATTGCATAAGAAAGGTTTGTGGTCACAACCAATCCGGTGCCGGCCAGGATCGTGATCGCAAAGACCCAGAGGTTCCACCCGACCATGAACGCGACGAAATCGTTGAACGCCAGCTTGGACCATTGATACAGGCCGCCCTCGTAAGGCATCAGGCGATTGAGGAAGATGACGGCGACTGCGAGTGGCACGTAAAACGTCAGGATAGCGAGGATCCAGAATGCGCTTTGCTGGCTGCCCAGCCGCGCCGCCCAACCAACCCAGAACGTACCGACAACGAAAACAACCTGCGTCAGCACTAGATCAAATAATCCGAGCTCTTTTTTGAAAACTGCACTGCGAGCTTCAACCTCACGCGCAGTCGTGGTGGTTTCAGTGTTCATCGGCGTGCTTCAGTACACAAAAGGCACAAAAGAACAAAAGGCACATAAATGCTTTTCTGATTTGTGCCTTTTGTCCTTTTGTGCCTTTTGTGTACTCACTTTAGCCATTGGACCACATCTGAACGCATTTCGGGAATGATTTCATGCGCCGCGTCATAACTCTTGAACTGCACGGAACGCGCGCGTGTCTTCAGTTGTCGCTCGTAATCGCGCACGCGTTCGGGTGTATAGAACTCATCGCGCGTGCCGGTGAGATGAAAGACGTCGAGGTCGGCCTTGCGGTATGACGGATTAGTTTCCCAGTCACCCGGAATACCGCCACAAATGCCAACAACTCCGCGCAAACGATCCCCATGCGTGAAAGCGAAGCGATAGTTGAGCGCAACCGACTGCGAGAAGCCGAGCAGGAAAACGCGCGTCGGATCGGCGATGCCTTCTTCCGTCAGCGCCTCGATCAAATCAATCAGCGCGCGATGATGAAGCGCGACCGACTCGTCCGTGCGAAAGTTTGTCAACCAGCCGAAGCCGAAGCGCATTGGACCACCAGCTTCACGCGGTTCTCTCATGTGCTGGTGAAACCCCTGCAGCGACGCAATCGCGAACTGCCCGGGCGCCATCAGCTCCGCTTCGCGCATCATGTAACGTTTGTTCGCGCCGTAGCCGTGCAGCGCGATCAGCAGCGGCGCCGGCGAGACGGCGCCGGGTCGCAGATCGTAGTACAGATTAATGCGTGCTTCCAGAATTCGATCGGTTTGGGTCATCTCAGTATCCACAGATTACGCAGATTACACCGATTTAAGGTAGGATGACTCAAACTTTTCTTAGCGAGGTGCAGTGATGAAATTTCCGGGTGGATTCAATATCGAACAGATGATGAAGCAGGCGCAGTCGATGCAGCAGAAGATGCAGAAGGAGATGGATGAGCTGCTCGTCGACGCTTCAGCGGGTGGCGGCGTCGTAACGGTGCAGATGAAAGGCAATCATGAAATCGTAGCGCTCAAAATCGATCCGGAAGCGGTCAAGGACGGCGACGTCGAGATGCTCCAGGACATGATCCTCGCGGCGATCAACGAAGCGAACCGGAAAGTCGACGAAGCAATGAAGGGCAAGCTGGGCGGGATGTTACCGCCGGGTTTGGGCGGCTTGTTTGGCTAATTGATCAGCGATGTTGGAATACGCCGAACCAGTCACCAAATTAATCGACGAGCTAAAGCGCCTGCCGAGCATTGGTCACAAGTCAGCGCAGCGGCTGGCGTTTTATATCATGCGCGCGCCTGAGGCCGATCTCGAGCGGCTGATCGCGGCGCTGCGTGAAGTGAAACAGAAGATCGTTCTCTGTTCGATCTGCAACAACCTGACTGAAGTCGATCCGTGTAGATTTTGTGCGTCGCCGACGCGCGATCACTCGGTGATCTGCGTGGTTGAAGAGCCGCACAGTTTAGTTGCGGTTGAGAAGACGCGGAGTTTCAAGGGCGTCTATCACGTGTTGCACGGGAGTCTTTCGCCGATTCGCCACATTGGACCAAGTGAGCTCCAACTGGCGAATCTCCTGCCGCGCTTGAAACCGGAAAACAATGATGGTGTGGCGGTGCGCGAGGTAATACTCGCCACGAATCCCACGACGGAAGGCGAAGCCACCGCGAACTACATTAGTCGTCTTTTGAAACCGCTGGGGCTGCGCGTGACTCGCATCGCGATGGGAATGCCGGTCGGGAGCGACCTCGAATATGTTGACGAGGTCACGATGGACAAGGCGCTCGCCAATCGGCATGAAATTTAGCCGCGGATCTACGCAGATAAACGCGGATCAGACTTTTCTTCTTATTCTGATCCGCGTTCATCCGTGTAAATCCGCGGCCAAATATTCTTAGAAGCGGACGTGCTCGGGGGTTGTGCCTTCTTTACACTCCGTACATTCCTGATCGCTCTCGTACATATTCACATCGAAATCGATCAACGACTTGATCGGCACGCCCTCGACTTCATCCGGCGCCGTGTCGAAACGTACGATCGCGCCACAGCCGATGATCCGCGCGCCGAGTGACTTCACGAGCTCGATCGTCTCTTCGATTGCATGGCCGCTGCGAATGATGTCGTCGACGATGATGCAGGGATTAACTTCGCCCTGGTTCACATACTGCCGAAACTGGCGTTTGTTCTGCTCCTGCTCGGCCCAGTAGATCTGTTCGGCGTTGAGCGCGTCGCGCACACCAAACGCCACCGGAATGCCGCCCGAGCTCGGACTAATCACTGAAACTTTCGGCAACTGGCTCGAGATGTCCTTCTCAAGTCGAAACTTGCGGCTCAGCGCAACCGCCAGCACGCGCGCCGTGTCGTAGTAGCGAAAGGCGAGTGGCATCTGAAAATACTGTGGCGAGTGTTTGCCGTTCGGGTAAATGAAGTGGCCCTCGCGAAACGCTCCGGTGCGCTTCAGAATCTGCATTACAGCATCTTGGGAAGGGATCAGCTCGACCATGCGGTTCTCCTATTTTGTTGGCTGGGCGATTTTCGGTGCGCAGCATACATCATTCACTCCGTTTTCGCAGCACGTTCGATATAACTTCGCTGGTCGCGCGGCAAACCTTCCGGTAAAGCGTCGATCGCGAACCACTCCGCGCGCTCCACTTCGATCGTTTGCGATTTGACGTCTGCGTTCGCACGCGCGCGAAACAACACTTCAACCTGCTTCGGTTTTTTGAACGATCGCGCTGCAAACACTTTCACGTCGTCCAGTTCCAATCCGATCTCTTCGCGCAGCTCGCGCCGCAGCGCGTCGATCGGCTGTTCGCCAGTTTCCATAAAACCGCCGGGCAAACCCCAGCCACTGCCGGGACGGAAGCGGTGTTTCAATAGCAGCACCTCGCCTCTGTCGTTGAAGATCATGGCGCCGGCCGTGACGGTGAAGCGCGCGTGTGCGAGACGCATCGTCCAGACACGCATACGTGCGGGGAGTTTTCGCCAGACTCGGCTGATGAGATTCTGAAAGTTCGCCACTCGCAAACACTAATAACACGGATTTCGTGTACAATGCGCTCCGTCATGGCAGCAACTGAAACCGTCGCCGTCCCCAAGCGAATCACGAATGCACAGACCGTTTGCAACGAGAAGAACGAAAAGGGAAAACTCTGCAACGGTCACTTGAAGCAGTTGCGCACCGCGGGCGAAGCCGCCGAGATTCATTTGCGCGGTGACGACGTGCTGTTCAAGTGCCAGACGTGCGGCACGCTTTACATGGGGCCGCCGTTGGGCCACGTGCGCGATCCGCACAAGCAGCATCGATTTGTTGAAGCCGAGTTGCAGGCGCTGTTACAGGCAGCAGGCGGCACGTTGCCGGTGATCAAGAGAGACGAAGCGCGCGGCGTTTACATCATGATCGAGACTGAGGTCGGCGATCACGGTCACGCGCCGGCGAAGCCTGCGCCCGCAAAAGCCGCGGCGCCCGCAGCAGCGCCGAAAGCCTCGGCGCCGAAACCTGCGGCCGCTCCGAAACCGGCGGCGGGACACAAACTCGGCGAGAATCCGAATCGACAACTGTTCAAGCGCTCGACGTATGCTGGTTATAAAGATACGGGGCCTGTGCCTGGTGAGACTTTCGAGCAGAAGGTGGAGCGGTTGAAGGCGTTGTCGGCGGCGGCGAAGCAACGCGCTGAAGAAGGTGGTGAAGCGCTTTCGGCGGCTGAGGTGACGGAAGTTTTGACAAATCTCGCGCCTGACCAGGAGATTGAACCGGCTCCCGCTCCTACTGCTTCATCGGCGCCGGCACACAAACCAACCGGCAATGCTGATCGGAGTCTATTCAAGCGATCGACTTACTGCGGTGTTGTCGATACAGGTCCGATTCCCGGCGAGACTTTCGAACAAAAAGTCGCCCGCCTCAGTGCGTTATCCGCTGCAGCGAAACAACGATCTGAGGGCGGGTAATATTTAGCCGCGGATTTACGCAGATGAACGCGGATCAGAACTAATTCTGCTTTTCTGATCCGCGTTTATCCGCGTAAATCCGCGGCTAATATTTTTCCGTGACGGTCAGGCCGTCGGTGGCGACTTTCCAGTCCAACACTTCCACGCCTTCTTCCGCCGCCAAAGCCGATTCAACATCCGCGCGTCGCCCGGATTTGCACAGGAACGCGATGCAGCCGCCGCCGCCCGCGCCGCATACCTTCGCGGCCTCAGCACCGTTCGCGAGCGCCTTTTCAACCAGCATATCCATCTGCGGCGTCGTGATCGTCGGCGCGAGACGTTTGCGAACGGGATAAGCCTTCTTCATCACGTCCGCCACCCGATCCCAATCATCCGCCACGAGCGCATCTCGCAGATTGCGTGCGGAGTCACGAATCGCGTCAAACAATTCGAACAACTCCGGATCGCCGTCGATGTGTCGTTTATAAATCTCCCAATTATTGATCCCGGAAAGCCGCGGCTCGCCCGTGTAGCAAATCGCGATTCGCTTTTCGAGCTCCTCGGTGTTGATGTCGAGCTTTTCTCGCGTGATCCCGTCGGCATTGAAATGCATGCACAACACGCCGCCAAACAGCGGCGGATAGTAATCCTGAAAACCAGCCGGCACCTTGATCACGGTCGATTCAACATTCGCCGCGATCATCACAAACTTCCGCTCGTCGTAACGATTACCAACCAGCCGATTCAACGCCCCAATACAAGCAATCGCGAGCGCTGAAGAACCTCCGAGTCCTGCGCCCGCCGGCACATTCGCTTCCGCCACGAGATGAAATCCAGTTGTCGGTTTGAAGAAGTGGACGAGCTTCGAAACCAGCTCGAGTCGTTCTTCCTGTAACAGATCTTCGATTGCTGACAGGTGTGTTTCAAACGCGACTTTACGATCGCGCGATTCCAAAACGATGCGGCCGTCGTCGTTGGTCTCGATGCGGCAGCGTGCCTGAAGCGAAAGTGCGAAATTGACTGTGGTAGCGCCGGGATGGAAGAGATAAAGAGGCCAGATATCGATTGTGCCACCTTCGAGGTCGACACGCGGGGGTGCGGAAGATTCAATTATCATCGTTGTGCAAGTTACAGTTTCAGATGTTCGATTGCAAATTTAGCCACGGATTACACGGAAAATGCGGATAAAGCCGTGTTCATCCGTGTTCATCCGTGGCTGATTCTTCTGTCTTCTTCGCGTCGCTACGTCTCGGGTGTTTGAACGGAATGTGCTCCTGTATTTCCTCTTTGAGATCCTGAAATTTTTCAGTGGCCGCATGTTCGAGCTCGTGCAGTCGCTCGGGATTCGCCTCTTCCATCTTCGGCGATAGCCAATATCTCTCTATTAAATAAAACGCCATGATTCCCAGCAGCACGATCACCAGCAACACTTTCCCGAGTCGCTGGAAGTCGCCAATCAAACCCATCACCGCGCCGCTGAAGAAGTAGCCCGCGCCCGAGAGCAGGAAAACCCACAAAAAACAACTCGCAAACGACAGCACGAGGAAACGCAAATACGGCATTCGACTGACGCCGTAGAACACGCACGACGCCCAGCGCAGCCCGTAAATGTATTTGGAAAGAAAAATCGAGAGCGGCCCGAATTTATGCGTCAGTCGCTGCAATCTTGGCTGCGCCGCGCGATAGAAACGAAAACCGCTGACGCCTTCGCTGAAACCACGCCCCGCGAAGTACGCGATGTTGTCGCTGAAACACCCGCCAATCGTTCCCCAGGTCAGCACCTGCGCAAAACTGTACGGGCCGAAAAACGCGCTGTGAGCAAGCACGCCCGCCAAAAGGAGCGTGATGTCTCCCTCCACCATGACGAGAATGAAAACCGCGTAAAGCCCGTACTGAAACAGCAGATCGTTGAGAAAGTCGAGGTGCATGTCTTTGGTGGCTGACAGAATAAACTGGAGGGCTTCTTATTGACTACTATTCTTCCGGTTCCTCCTCGTGGGGAGGCTTCACCACCAGAACCGGACACGATGCATGTCGCACGACTGATTCGGCCGTCGAACCAAAAAGTATACGACCCAGTCCCGTCCGCCCGTGCGACGCAATAACTATCAGATCGACGTCACGCTCTTTCGCGACGCGAACAATTTCCGACGCTGCTTCGCCGTGAACAACCAACTCTTCTACGTCGAGCCCCGAACACTCGTCACATTCGGCGAGCTTGGGTAGCTCACGCTCGGCTGAATCTTCGAGCTGCTCGGTAATGTCGGCGATCGGCAGCGGCTCGGTCATCCCTGAATAACCGACAGTCGGCACAATCGGCTCGATCACGTTGATGCAGATTATCGATGCTCCAAAGGTACGCGCCAGCGATGCGGCATAGGAGAGAGCGTAGTTGCCACACTCGCTGAAGTCGGTGGGTAGAAGGATTGAGCGAATCTGCATCGTAAACCTGTGAACAAAGCGATTCTACTCTCTGGACCTCGTGTTTGACAGCCAAAAAACCCTCGACTATTCTTCGTCCACGCGAATGCATTTCATCGGCATCAACATCTCCGGGACTCAGGCGCGCGCCGCTTTGGTCGATTCTGAAGGCGCGGTCGTCGAAGGTCGCTTCGGCGAAGTGGCCCCGAAACAATTGGTCCAGGAGCTGGCGTCGATGGTCGAAGGTCTGCGCAAGCAGAACGTCGAAGTCGGAGCGATCGGCGTCGCGATTCCGGGTCTGGTTAATCGACAAACCGATCGCGTCATCGCGCCACGCGATCTGCCATCGACGATCCTCGGCGATCTTCATGGCGACCTGATGCGCGCGACGGGTCTGCGCGTAGAGCTCGAGAACGACGCAAATGCCGCCGCGTATGGCGAGTTCAAAGTCGGCGCTGGTCTTGGCGCCCGCAACTTGTTCTACATGATGATCGGAAACGGCATCGGCGGCGCGATCATCCTCGACGGGAAGCTTTGGACGGGCGCTTCGGGATTTGCAGGTGAAGTCGGTCACATCACGATCGACACTGAAGGACTGCAATGTGTTTGCGGCAATACCGGCTGTTTGGAGACTGTCGCGTCAGCGCCAAGCATCGTGCGACGCGCGCGCGAACGTCTGAATCGCGACTCCACGTCGTCACTCTCTAGACTCGCATTAAATAAATCCTTCACAGCGGAAGACGTCGCTCACCAGGCGAAAGAAGGCGACGATTTCGCGCTCATGATGATCGAGCGCACTGGAAAATACATCGGCACGGGCGTCGCGAGCGTGATCAATCTGCTGAACATCGAGCGCATCGTGCTCGGCGGCGGCGTGATGGACGCCGGCTCGTTGATACTCAATCCGATCATTCAGGAAGTAAAACGGCGCGCCTTCCAACCCTGTTTCGAAGCCACCGAAATCGTCGCGGCCAAACTCGGTCTCGACGCCGCGCCAATCGGCGCCGCCCTCCTCGCCCGCGACGCGAACACAGATTAAATCGGGATTTTTAGAGCCGGATTCTCACGGATCGATCCGTGTTGAATCGATTGTTTAAATCCGTCTAATCTGTGGCCCAATTTGAAAATCTTTCTCCATTTGGTAAAGTACGGCGTTATTCGCATTAAAATTTTTGGGCCGAGAGGTTTGTGGGCTGAATAGCGCCCGACACGCTCTCCCGCAGTAATGCCACAGATCTTCCATCACAGCACGAACGCGCTGGCGAAAATCACGATTTATGGCGCTGTTTTCATAGTCGTCGCTTTGCTATGGGTCGCTGTCGAGTTGAATCGCTCGTCATGGAACACCGGTCAGTGGGTCGAGAGACAACAACCCGTTCAATTCAGTCATAAACATCACGTCGGCGACGACGGCATCGATTGCCGCTACTGTCACACTTCCGTCGAAACGTCTGCGTCCGCCGGAATACCGTCGACTACGACGTGCATGAACTGCCACAAACAGATCTGGGCCGACAGTCCTTATCTCGAACCCGTACGCGCGAGTTTTCGCACCGGCAAGCCGCTCCAGTGGGAACGCGTACACGATCTGCCGGATTACGCTTACTTCAATCACAGCATTCACGTGAAAAAAGGTGTCGGCTGCTCGACGTGTCACGGGCGCATCGACGAGATGCCGATTGTCTTCCAGACAAAGTCGCTGCAGATGGAATGGTGTCTAGAGTGTCATCGCGCGCCGGAAAGGTTCGTGCGGCCCGTCGACAAGATTTACGACATGGAGTGGCGGCAGGAAAACAAAACGAAAGACGAGCTGGCGCAAGGCTTCGATTTGAAAGCGAAATACAGGATTCAGGGCCGTCGCGTACTGGAAAGCTGTTCGACTTGTCATCGTTAAGGTTAGTTATTTGAGATTTCTCTGTGCAACCTCTGTGTTCTCTGTGTCTCTGTGGTTAATGGTACCGAAGAGATCCACCACAGAGGCACAGAGAACACAGAGGTTGCACAGAGAAGAACCGAATTGGACATGAGTGATAGCGATCGTCACATAAATTTCAAGCTGATGCGCGACCACATCCTTTCTTTGCAGGATGAGGAGGGTCGACGCAACGGCAAGAAATACTGGCGTAGTCTTGAAGAGCTGGCTGACACGCCGGTGTTTCGTGAGTTTGTGGCGCGTGAGTTTCCACAACAGGCGGAAGAGTGGAACGATCCGATTGAGCGCCGCACGTTCATCAAGCTGATGGGCGCTTCGCTCGCACTCGCCGGTTTGAGTGGTTGTGTTTTTCAGCCGCCCGAGAAGATTGTTCCCAACGTCAAACAGCCGGAAGAGTATGTTCCCGGCAAAGCGCTCTTTTACGCGACCGCGGCGCCGATCTTTGGTGTCGCTACACCCGTGCTCGTGCGCAGCAACGAAGGGCGGCCCACGAAGATCGAAGGCAATCCGGACCATCCAATCAATAGGCCCGTCGAATCGCCATCTGAGAATCCGGTATGGAACCCGCGTGGATCGAGTGCGACTGACATCTTCACCCAAGCGTCGTTATTGAATCTTTACAATCCCGAGCGTTCGTCAACGCCACTGTATCGCGAAGATATTCGCACGTGGACGGCGTTTGTCGGCGAAATGCGTTCAGCGCTCGACGAGCAGCGTGCGAAGCAGGGCGCGGGCATTCGTTTTCTGACGGAGTCGATCATCTCGCCCGCACTCGGCAAACAGATGAACGACTTGCTCACTTCGCTGCCGCAGGCGCGATGGCACCAGTGGCAACCGGCCAATCACGACAACTCACACGCGGGCGCCGTGATGGCTTTCGGCCAGCCGGTAAACACGACTTATCGCTTCGATCTGGCGCAGCGAGTGCTGTCGCTCGATTGTGATTTTCTGGCGCCGACGTTTCCGGGTTACGTGCGCTACTCGCGCGAGTTCATTTCCGGCCGGCAAGTGACGGAAAAAAATCGTGAGATGAACCGGCTCTACGTGGTCGAGACGACGCCGTCGAACACGGGCGCGCTCGCGGACCACGCGTGGGAAGTGAAGCCGAGCGAGTTCGAGGCAATCGCGCGAGCTATCGGAGCAGCAGTGACTGCGCAATCGGCGCCGCAATCGAGCAGCGTGGCGTGGATCGGTCCGCTTGTCAGCGATCTGCAGCAACATCGCGGCGCGAGCATCGTCGTCGCGGGCGAAAATCAACCGCCGTTTATTCACGCGCTGGCCCACGCGATGAACAACGCGCTCGGGAACGTCGGGAAGACTGTTTTCTACACCGATCCGCTCGAAGTCAATCCGGTCGATCAGCGAAAGTCACTATCGGATCTGGTCAACGACATCGACGCCGGACGCGTCGATTTGCTCGTGATCATCGGCGGCAATCCGGTTCACAACACGCCGGCTGATCTCAAGTTCACCTTCGAGCGACTGCAGAAAGCTAAGCTGCGCATCCATCTGAGCGAGTTCAAAGACGAGACATCTGACTTGTGTCACTGGCACGTGCCCGCTGCCCATTATCTCGAATCGTGGGGCGACGCGCGCTCGTACGACGGCACCGTAACGATCATGCAACCGCTGATCGAGCCGCTTTACGAAGGCAAGACGGCGTACGAGTTGCTGGCCGTGTTTTCAGACCAATACGATCGCAAGCCGTACGACATCGTAAAGAGCTACTGGCAGTCGCAGCGTGGTGGCGGAGCTAATTCCGGAAGCAATCAAAGCCAAACACAACCGGCCGCAAATCAGCCGCCGGCGCCAGCGCCTTCGCCGTCGGCGTCGCCTTCAGCGGACTTCGAAACCTGGTGGCGTAAGACGATCCACGACGGCTTTATCGAAAACTCGGCGTTCCAACCGAAAACCGTCGCGTTCAATTCCGGTTGGGCCAATCAGCAAACTCCACCCGCGCCGCAACCGGCTGCAGGAACTTTCGAGCTCGTCTTTCGCACCGATCCTTCGATCTACGACGGACGCTTCGCGAACAACGGCTGGTTACAGGAATTGCCGAAGCCGCTGACAAAAGTCACGTGGGACAACGTCGCGATCGTTAGTCCAAACACAGCCCAACAAATTGCCGGTGAAAATAGCATTAGCGGTGCTGTGAAAGGTCGCGAACATTATGTGCCGCTCGTCGACATTACCAGCCAGCAGGGAGGCAAAGTTCGCGCTCCGCTTTGGATCATGCCGGGTCAACCCGATGGAGTCGTGACGGTTCACCTCGGCTACGGCCGGCGGGGACCCGGAAGTTATAGCGGCACTTACGATGGCACAGCGGGCGACATCGTCGGCTTTGATGCTTACCAGATCCGCACGTCTTTTGAACCGTGGTACACGAGCGGCGTGCGCGTGACAAATACGGGGCTCGATTATCAGCTCGCCACGACGCAGCTTCACTTCAATCTTGAAGAGCCACGTTTCAGCACTCAGGAACGCGACGTCGTGCGCTCGGAAACGCTCGAAGAGTTTCTGCACGGCGAAAAGCCAAAGGAGAACGAGGAGCACGAACATCCGTCGCTCTATCCGGAATACCCGTATAAAAATCAGGATCAAAACACGCCGGATTACGCGTGGGGCATGGCCATCGACTTGAACAACTGTATCGGCTGTAACGCCTGCATGGTCGCCTGCCAATCGGAAAACAACATTCCGGTCGTCGGCAAACGTGAGGTCGTGCGCAGTCGCGAGATGCACTGGATTCGCGTCGACACTTACTTCCACGGCTTCGATCCGAATCATCCGCAAGGCACGAACTTCATGCCTGTGCCGTGCATGCATTGCGAGAACGCGCCGTGCGAGCCTGTTTGTCCGGTCCACGCTACGGTCCATAGTGCCGAAGGCCTGAACGACATGGTTTACAACCGCTGTGTCGGCACGAAGTATTGTTCGAATAACTGCCCGTACAAGGTGCGCCGCTTCAATTTCTTTCTTTACCAGGACTGGGAGACGCCGACGTATCAACTGATGCGCAATCCGGATGTGTCAGTGCGCAGCCGCGGCGTGATGGAGAAGTGTAACTACTGCGTGCAGCGCATTCAGAACGCGAAGATCCAGTCAGAGCTCGAAGATCGGAAAGTTCACGACGGCGAGATCGTGACCGCGTGCCAGGCAGTTTGTCCGACCGAGGCGATCGTGTTTGGAGACGTGAATGATCCGAACAGCCGCGTGTCGAAGTTGAAACAGAACGAGCGTAATTATTCGCTGCTCGGTGAATTGAATACGAAGCCAAGAACGACGTATTTGGGGCAACTAAAAAACCCCAACCCCGAGATTAAAGCTTAGCCGCGGATACACGCAGATAAACGCAGATCTGCGTTAATTCGCGTTAATCCGCGGCTGAAATAAAATGCAGGACGAAGCGCCAAAACCATATACCGAAGGTCCGATGCACTCGACCACGCCCGTGATCGATCCGGGGCTGACGTTTGCATCCGTCACCGACAAAATCAGCTCGATCGTCTTGAAGCGCAAGACGTCGCTCGCGTGGTTTTTCGGCTTTGCCATCTCGTTCGCGCTCTTCCAACTGATGCTGTTGACGATGACGAACCTCATCTTCGTCGGTATCGGTTTGTGGGGCGTCAACGTGCCCGTCGCCTGGGGCGTCGCCATTCTCAACTTCGTCTGGTGGATCGGCATCGGTCACGCCGGCACACTGATCTCCGCGATCCTTTTACTGCTGCGACAACGCTGGCGTACGTCGATCAACCGCTTCGCCGAAGCCATGACGCTCTTTGCCGTCGCCCAGGCAGGCATGTATCCGATCTTTCACCTCGGACGTCCCTGGCTCGCGTACTGGCTGTTTCCTTATCCAAACACGATGCAGATTTGGCCGCAGTTTCGCAGCCCGCTGATGTGGGACGTGTTCGCGGTCTCGACTTATGCGACTGTCTCGGCGATGTTCTGGTTTGTCGGACTGATTCCCGACTTCGCCACGCTCCGCGACCGCGCCCGCAGCAAACCGTTCCAGATTCTCTACGGCCTGCTCGCAATGGGCTGGCGTGGCTCTGCGCGTCACTGGCATCGCTATGAGGTGGCTTACCTGCTGCTCGCCGGACTCGCGACGCCGCTCGTGCTTTCTGTGCACACGATCGTCAGCTTTGACTTCGCCATCGGCATCATTCCCGGATGGCACGCGACGATCTTTCCACCGTACTTCGTCGCGGGCGCGATCTACGCGGGCTTCGCGATGGTGTTGTTGCTAACGATTCCGCTCCGGCGGTTCTACGGTCTCGAAGGCTTCATCACGATGCGCCACATGCACAACATGGCCAAAGTGATGCTCGCCACCGGATTGATCGTCGGCTACGGTTACACGATGGAAGCGTTCTTCGGCTGGTACAGCGGCAACAAGTACGAGCGCTTCATGATCTGGAACCGCATGCACGGTCCGTATCACCTCTACTACTGGGCGCTGATTCTCTGCAACATCGTCACGCCGCAATTTCTCTGGTTCAAGAGAGTGCGATCGAATCTGCTGTCGCTTTGGACCATTGCGCTCGTAGTGAGTATCGGCATGTGGCTCGAGCGCTTCGTCATCGTCGTGACGAGCCTGCACCGGGATTTCCTGCCGTCATCATGGGGCATGTACCAGCCGACGCAGTGGGATTGGGGCATGTTCATCGGCACGATCGGGTTCTTCTTTACGCTCCTGTTTCTGTTTATTCGCTTCCTGCCGATGATCTCGATCTTCGAGATGCGCACGATCCTGCCGGAAGCGGAGGTGGAGGAGTAGGTTGAATAAGGACGATATCAGACTCGAGCAGCCACTTGCGGCCGGAGATGTTTCGTTCCCGGGACATCGCCGTCACGCGCCACCGCTCTACGGCGTGATGGCTGAGTTTGAGAATCCGACCGAGCTCGTGGCCGCCGCGCACCGTGTTTACTCGCTCGGCTACCGACGCATCAACGGTTATTCACCGTTTCCGATCGAAGAGCTGTCTGAGGCGATCGGTTTCACGAAGACGAGTTTGCCATTGATCGTTTTTATCGGCGGGTTAGTCGGTGGGCTCAGTGGATTTTTCATGCAGTACTGGATCGCGGCGATCGACTATCCGATCAACGTCGGCGGCAAGCCGACCAATAGCTGGCCGGCTTGGATTCCGATCACGTTTGAGATGACAGTGCTGTTTGCGGCGTTCTCGGCGGTGCTGGGAATGTTGATTTTGAACAAGCTGCCGCAGCCGTACCATCCGGTTTTCAATCTACCGAACTTCGCCCTCGCCACGCGCGATCGATTCTTTCTCGCGATTGAAGCGAACGATCCGAAGTTCAATCATGCTGAAGTGGTGGATTTGTTGAAGAGTTTGAATGCGGTTGCAGTTAACGATGTCGAAGTCTAAAGAAATGACAGCCACAAAACGGCACAAAAAGCACAAAACGTTCAAAGCAATTATTTGTGCTTTTTGTGCCTTTTTGTGGCTAATGTCCGTTGGTTGTAGGCGCGACATGCAGGACCAGCCGAAGGTTAAGCCGCTTCGTGGAGCGACGTTCTTTTCCGATGGGCTCGGGAGCCGGCAGCCGATCGCAGGGACGATTGCGCGTGGTAACCTGCGCGCCGACAATCCTGAGTTCTACACCGGAAAGAAATCAAGCGCGGCAACCGCGACGGCGACACCAGCTCAACAACAAACCGCAGGCGGCGCGCAAAACACCGCGCAACAACAAAACTCGTTTCCTGATGACGTCGTGGATTTCCCGATCCCCGTCACGAGAGACGTCGTCGACCGTGGTCATACGCGTTTCAACATTTTCTGCTCGGCCTGTCATGGTTTGACCGGAAACGGCGACGGCATGATCGTCCGTCGTGGTTTCCGCCGCGCCGCTTCATTTAACGACGATCGTCTGCGACAAGCGCCAGTCGGACACTTCTTCGACGCGATCACCAACGGTTGGGGCGCGATGCCGTCTTACGCATCGCAAATCCCCGTGCAGGACCGTTGGGCCATCATCGCTTACGTCCGCGCGTTGCAGGCAAGTCAACAGAATACTGCCGCCGCCGCTACGGCGAGCCCAGCGCCATCAACTTCACCTTCACCCACGCCCGCAGCCGGAGGACATCGATGATTCAATCATTCAATCCTCCGAATATGTCTGACTTTCAGAAACGCGCGCTGATTGCGGGCATCGTGTTTCTGGTCATTTTACTCGCCGGGGCTTTTGTAAATGCCCCGCACTTTTTCCAGGCGTATTTAATCGGCTGGACGTTCTGGACCGGAATCGCCGTCGGGTCGCTTGCCCTCCTGATGTTGCAACACCTGACGGGCGGCGGTTGGGGTCTCGTGATCCGCCGCTCGCTCGAAGCCGCGACGAGAACACTGCCGCTCATGGCCGTGCTGTTTATTCCAGTCATAATCGGCGCGCATTCGATCTATCACGAATGGATGGACCCGGCAGAGGTCGCGAAACATCCGGCCGTGCAGTCGAAGGCGTCGTATTTGAACTTGCCGTTTTTCACCGTGCGTGCGGCGATTTATTTCGGGATCTGGATCGCGCTCGCGTTCTTCCTGAACAAATGGTCGCTCGCGCAGGATCGCACCGCCGACAATCGTTACACGAAGAACATGCGCGTGTTGAGCGGCGGAGGAATGGTCGCGCTGATCTTCAGCGTCACGTTTGCGTCGATCGATTGGTACATGTCGATCGAGCCTGATTGGTTCTCGACGATTTACGGATTTATTTTCGTCGCGGCGTGGAGCTTGAGCGCACTCGCTTTTGTGATCGCAGTGATGGCGCGACTCGTGCGCGAAGAGCCGATGCGACGGATCGTTGCGCCTTTGCACTTTCACGATCTCGGAAAGCTGCTGCTGGCGCTCGTGATGCTTTGGGCTTACTTCGCGTTTTCACAGTTTCTGATCATCTGGTCCGGCAATCTTCCGGAAGAGATCACGTGGTATCTCCGGCGCATCTACGGCGGCTGGGGCTACTTGATCGTCACGATCGGGATATTGCATTTCTTTGCGCCGTTTTTGTTCCTGCTGTCGCGCGGGATCAAACGAAACGCCGGCAAGCTGGTTTTAGTCGCGGTGCTGGTGCTCGTGATGCGATCCGTCGATCTCTTGTGGATGCTGGCGCCTGCATTCCAGCATCGCATGTGGATCCTGATGGACATCGCGGCGCTGATCGGTTTTGGAGGTTTGTGGCTGGCGTTCTTTACGTGGCAGCTCGGCAAACGAGCGTTGATTCCGATCAACGATCCGCAGTTTGAATCGACGCTCGAGCAGATGCACGCTGGTGGGCATTAAGCAATGGCAGAGAAGCATAAAGGCAACGGGCATAAAACAGAGACGCCGGACGTTTCGCACATTCGGAACGTCGAGGTCGAACACGAGACGAGCGACATCAACGTGCGCGGGGTCGTGACCTTCGCGGTTGTGCTCGCGATCTCGATCGGCGTTGTCGCTTTTGGTCTAACGTTTTTGTTTGATTTCTTCGGGAAGCGGGAAGCGAAGGCGCCGAAGCCCGGGCCGATGGCGTTGACGCAAAAAGAACGCCTGCCTCCCGAGCCGCGGCTGCAGTCAGCGCCGGGATTTGAGGTCAAGCTCGAGAACGGACAGACAGTGCCACTCGGTAAATCAGCTCCGCAATCTGAATATCGCGTTTTGCGACAACAGTGGGATGAGAATCTCAAGACAGGATTGAAAGACCAGTCGGGCAACGTCGTAGGCATGCCGATCGACGCTGCTATCGACAAAATCGTCTCGGAAGGTTTGGGCTCAAAAGCCAAACAACCGAACGGCAAACTGAGTGACTACGCGATCAGCATGCCGACCGCGTCAAGCTCGGGCAGAGAAATAGAAAAGCGGTTGCAATGAGATCCACAGATTACACAGATTCCACAGATCACCGGAGCAAGTACAGAACAGTTTGTATAACTCTGTGTAATCTGTGGATGGCTTTACTGTTTGCAGCGCCTGCATGGGCGCAGAAGCCGCCGGGACCGAGCTCGCCGTTGTATGGCGCGCGGACTACTGAACCCGGAAGTCCGTCAACCGGTCTGCCGTCTGCACTACGCGACGTGAAGATCGAACAGAAGCTCGATCAGCAGCTACCACTGGATCTAGTTTTTCGCGATGAGAGTGGGCAGGAAGTAAAACTCGGCCAGTACTTCGGACAGAAGCCCGTCGTCCTCGCCTTCGTTTACTACGACTGCCCGATGCTTTGCACACAGGTGCTCAACGGTATGGTGACGTCGTTTCGTGTCCTGCCGTTTCAGATCGGTAAAGAGTATGACGTCGTTACAGTCAGCTTCGACCCGCGCGAGACCAGTGCGCTCGCAACCAGGAAGAAAAGCGTTTACGTCAATTACCTGCCGGAAAAGATGCGCGCCGACGCCGCCAGCGGCTGGCATTTTCTGACAGGCGATCAGGAAAACATCGCGAAGCTGACTGACGCCGCCGGTTTTCGCTATCACTGGGACGAAGCGACCAGACAGTTCGCGCATGCGAGCGGCATCATGGTGACCACGCCGCAAGGAAAACTTTCACGTTACTTCTACGGCATCGAGTATGCGCCGCGCGACCTGCGTCTCGGACTGATCGAGTCGTCGGCAAACAAGATTGGATCCCCTGTCGACCAACTGCTGCTCTATTGCTACCACTACGATCCGGCCACCGGCACGTACGGCGCAGCAGTGATGAAGATCATGCGAATCGCAGGTGTGGTTACAGTGCTGGCGATTGTGGCCATGCTGTTTACGCTTAAAAGACGCAACCCGAAAACGTTAACTGGAGGCGCCGCTTAGTAATGCAGCAAGGTTGGATTCCACTGGTGCCTGATAGCGCTTCGACCTTCTCGTGGAAGGTTGACGCACTGTATTTCTATCTTTCGGGCGTCACGCTTTTCTTTACGCTTCTGATCTCGACCGTCCTGATCTTCTTTGTCATTCGTTATCGCCGCCGCACGCCGTATGAAATCCCGCGTCCGATTGCCGGCTCGCATAAGCTCGAAACACTCTGGACCGTGATTCCCTTCCTCATCGCGATGACGATGTTTGGCTGGGGCGCGAGCGTCTATTTCGATCAGTACAAGCCACCCGACAACGCGATCGAGGTTTACGTCGTCGGCAAGCAGTGGATGTGGAAATTACAGCACGCCACCGGCCAGCGCGAGATCAACGAACTGCACGTGCCTGTGGGCCGCAAGATCAAGTTGATCATGACCACGGAAGACGTGATTCACGACTTCTTCGTGCCCGCGTTTCGCACCAAAGCCGACGTCATTCCCGGGCGCTACACGACTATCTGGTTCGAAGCGACGAAGACCGGGAAGTATCACCTGCTCTGTGCTGAATACTGCGGTATGAATCACTCCGGCATGACGGGATCCGTGATCGTGATGGAGCAGCGCGAGTTTGACGACTGGCTAAGCGGAAACACCGGCAGCACGACGCCGGCGACGGCGGGCCAGCAGTTGTATCAAACGCTCGGCTGCGTGTCGTGTCACGGTGCGAATGGCGAAGGCGGGCGTGGCCCGAATCTCATCGGCATTTACGGGAAGCAGCAACAGCTTCAGAGCGGTCAGCAAGTTACGGTCGACGAGGCTTACATTCGCGAATCGATCACAAACCCGCAGGCGAAGCTCGTGAACGGCTTTGGACCGATCATGCCGACGTTTCAGGGACAGGTTAGTGAAGATCAGATGGTGCAGTTGATTGCATACATCAAGTCGTTGCAAGGCGCCGGTCAGACGACGCCAACTCAGGCCGCGAGTCCGGCCCCGGCTGCGCGTCCCGGCGCGTCGCCGACGAGGAATGTTAGATAAGCTAAAAGCCGGATGCTGGCTGTATATAGAGGTATTGTTTGACAGGATTTCAAGATTTTTCAGGATTAACAAGATTCATCCTGTCAATTCTGCTAAATCCTGAAATCCTGTCTAAGGCTTTGTGATTTATGAAACCGATAGAGTCATTCGAAGTACCACTGCCACCGAAGGTCAACTACATCAACGCCAGGTATGGGTTGAAGTCGTGGCTGTTGACCAAAGATCATAAGCGGATAGCTCTGCTTTACCTGGGTTCCATCACGTTCTTCTTCTTCATCGGCGGCATCTACGCGATGATGATTCGCCTCGAGTTGCTGACACCGCAAGGCGATTTCCTGCAGTCGACCACGTACAACAAGGTCTTTACCCAGCACGGCATCATAATGATCTTTTTCTTCCTGATACCGTCCATACCGGCCACGCTGGGTAACTTCCTCGTCCCGATGATGATCGGGGCAAAAGATCTCGCGTTCCCTCGAATCAATCTTCTGAGTTGGTACATTTATATGCTGGGCGGCGTTGTCACGATTTACGCCCTGCTCGCCGGCGGCGTTGACACCGGCTGGACGTTCTACACGCCATTCAGCACGACCTTCTCAAACTCGTACGTCGTCGCCACCGGTCTCGGAATCTTCATCAACGGCTTCTCTTCGATCCTTACGGGTCTGAACTTCATTGTCACGATCCACACGATGCGCGCTCCCGGCATGACGTGGTTTCGCATGCCGCTGTTTCTCTGGTCACTTTACGCCACCAGCCTGATCATGATCCTCGGCACGCCCGTGATCGCGATCACGATTCTGTTGCTCGCTTTTGAGCGTCTCGCGCACGTCGGCATTTTCGATCCGGCGCTGGGAGGCGATCCGGTCCTGTTCCAGCACCTGTTCTGGTTTTACTCGCACCCGGCCGTCTACATCATGATCCTGCCGTCGATGGGCGTGATCAGCGAGCTGATTGCAAACTTTTCACGCAAGAACATCTTCGGCTACAGCTTCGTCGCTTTTTCGAGTATCGCGATTGCCGTGTTTGGATTTCTGGTTTGGGGACACCACCTGTTCGTCACCAGCCAATCAGTCTACGCTGGAATGATCTTTTCGTTTCTGAGCTTCGCGGTCGCGATTCCGTCGGCCATCAAGGTCTTCAACTGGACGGCGACGCTCTATAAATCGTCAATCTCTTACGACACGCCGATGCTTTACGCGCTCGGGTTTATCGGGCTGTTCACGATCGGCGGCATGACAGGTTTGTTCCTGGCCTCGCTCGCGGTTGACGTGCACCTGAGCGACACGTACTTCGTCGTCGCACACTTTCACTACATCATGGTGGGCGGCGCGTTGATGGGATACCTGGGCGGGCTGCATTACTGGTGGCCCAAGATCAGCGGGCGCATGTATCCCGAAGGCTGGGGACGATTCAGCGCGCTCGTGATCTTCGTCGGTTTCAACCTGACTTTCCTGCCGCAGTTTGTGGCCGGTTACCTCGGCATGCCGCGCCGGTATCACGCATACCCGCCGGAGTTTCAAGTCTTCAACGTGCTCTCGAGCGCCGGGGCATCAATTCTCGGCTTTGGAATGTTGATACCCGCAATCTACTTTGTCTGGTCCATGCGTTACGGCCGTCACGCGGAAGCAAATCCCTGGCACTTGCCGGGACTCGAATGGCGCACGGCGTCGCCGCCGCCCACTGAGAACTTCGAAGTAACGCCGGTTGTTACCTGGGACGCTTATGAATTTGCGCCGCGCGAGGAAACTGAAGTGATCGGTAAATTCCGTCCGGAGCATATTTGAAGATGGCTAGCCACGCGACCACAGCACCTGAAGCCCACGGCCACCCGGCGCTGCAGCACCATTTTGAGAACATGGAGCAGCAGCGCGAGGCGGGCACGCTGGGCATGTGGGTCTTCCTCGTGACCGAGATCATGTTCTTCGGCGGGATGTTTCTGGCCTACACGCTTTATCGCTCGCTTTATCCGGCGGCGTTTGCCTCGGCCAGTAACCACCTCGACATCACGCTCGGCACAGTCAACACCATCGTGCTGATTTTTAGCAGTTTCACGATGGCGATGGCCGTCTATTTCACGCAGACCGGTAAACATCGCCCGCAGGTGCTGTGTCTGATCATGACCCTCGTTCTGGGTCTGACATTTCTCGGCATCAAGGCGAAGGAGTACAGCGACAAGTACCACGATCATCTGATCCCCGGGCGTTTGCTTCCCGGCAATCCGTACAATCCGGTGGTAGCGGAGCACGGCGACACCGATCCGCACAAGTTGCACTTGATTGAAGGCGCGACAGTGGAAAAGGTCGAGATGTTCTATTGGATCTATTTCGCGATGACCGGCATGCACGCGCTCCACATGATCATCGGCGCCGGGTTGTTGACGTACCTGATTATCTTTTCACTCAGGCTGCGCTTTGATCCTGAGTATCACAGTCCGGTCGAGGTGATCGGGCTTTACTGGCACTTCGTCGACATCGTGTGGATATTTCTATTTCCGTTGCTGTATTTACTTGGACGCCACATGGAGCATGGATAAATCATGCAAATCCTGTAAATCATGAAATCTTGTAAAAAGGTCGGTTGGGAAAGACAGTCTCTTACATGATTTCAGGATATACAGGATTAACAAGATTATGAGTGAGCACATAGTTCCAGTCAGAATCTATATCACGATCTTCGCGGTGCTGCTGGTCGGCACTCTCCTGACGGTGTGGGCGGCGTTTCAGGATTTTCCATGGCAGCTCAACACGATCGTCGCTCTGACGATCGCTATCACGAAGGCCACGTTCGTCGTGCTTTATTTCATGCACGTGCGCTACAGCACACGACTGACCTGGGTGATTCTGGCTTCCGCGTTGTTCTGGATGGGAATTATGTTTTCGTTGACGTTCAGCGATTACTGGACGCGCCACTGGATCTCGATTGGCTACTGAACGTCACTCGCCCGGCTGCAACGTTGTTTCCCGCACCTCGATCAAGCGCTTACACGAAGGGCAGTTCAAGCGAATGGTGGCGTCTGAAGTCTTGATGGGCGCGCCGCAATAAGGGCAAGCGCCGTCAACTAAGTTGTGCTGGAACAGGTCGCGCATCATGAAGACAGGCAAGACCAAACCGGCGATGAGCAGCGGAATGCCGAAGATGAGACCGATGGTCGCGCCCTGACCGAGAGTCAGGCTGATGACGAGGCCGGCAATGAAAAGTACGAGGCCGATACCGACGCTGAAAGAGAAGCTGTAAGCGCTATCAAACGTGCGGCTTGGTTTCGCAACTTCTGGTCGATTGGCGTCCATCTAAAACCTCCTGAATGCGTGGGATTGGTCTGGGGAGATCGCGTCGAGCCCGGTAGATTGACTTTTACTCCCGCGGGAGAGCGTTGTCAATATGGGACAACCCATCCACAGATTTCACCGATTGTTGTTTCTGTGTAATCTGTGGATAGATCTTTACTTTAGAAATTTATGATGACTCCATTTGAAGACTTTTTAAAACAACATGACGAGGAATCGTGGTCGGCAGTGCTAACCACTTTGCTCCGTTCGATTCACGAAGTAGACCGCAACGCGACGCAGATCTGGTTCGCGTTTTATCCGCTGTCGCTGTTTCAGGCGTTGGAGCAATCAGACGATCGGGAGACGCTCGAGCAACGACTGCTGATGCAGGGCAAGTTTTACCTGAAGGACCAGATCGACTCGTCGCACACGTTTCTCTACGGTCATCGTTACTGGCCCGAAGTGAAGAGCGCCGTTCAGCAACACGCGCGCGCGTTTTCCGCTGGTGATCGGTCGTCGCTCGAGGATCAGATACTGTCGGTTGCGAAACAAGTGAAAGCCGATCAATCGCTCGTGATTGGGATTACGGCCGTGGCTTTCATGACGATCCGGCAAGCGGGTCTGGCAGCGTTCGAAGCAGCGCCGGGACAAATGCTCGTCGACAAGAAACACGCGCGCAAATCGCCTGCGGATGTTTTGCGGGAACGCGCAGTCGACGACAGCCAGGGGTTCTTGAGTTTTCTCAAAACCGTCGATAAGAAGTGGACCATCACTTACGACGAGAACGACGACCGCGCAAAGTATCGTTTGAATCAGATGCAGGATCTTGCGTGGGGCGCCGCTGACGATCGTTCACGCAACTGGCGCGAGCTTGATCCGCGCCGGGTCGAGGGACCGATTCCGGTTGAATGTCGTTCGGCGTCGTGTGGAACGTGTTGGGTTGGCGTACTCGGCGGCGCAGAGAAACTCTCTGACGTCGCGGCGCGTGAAGGTAAAAAGATCAAGGAGTTTGGCTACATCGACACGGCCGAGGCGAAGCCTTTGATCCGCCTTGCCTGCCAAGCCCAGGCCCACGGCGCCGTCTCGATCGTGATCCCTCCCTGGAACGGCGTATTCGGGAAATATCTGAAAAAATCCGCCAATAATCCGTGAAGATCCGCGGCTCAGCTCTCCTCTTCGTCTTTGCTGCAGCATTCCTCTGGAGCACGGGCGGGCTGTTCATCAAGTGGAACACACTAACCGGGCTCGAACTCTCGTTTTGTCGCTCGCTATTCGCGATGATCACCGTCGCGATCCTCACGAGGCACGAAGGTTTTGGCCTGAATCCTGTCTCGGCGATCGCCTCAGTCCTGTATGCCGTGTTACTCGTGCTCTTTGTTCTCTCAACCAAAGCCACAACCGCAGCTAACGCGATCTTTCTGCAATACACCGCGCCGGTGTACGTCATGATCTTTGAGCCTTTGATCTACAAAGAGAAGTTTCGTTTGCGTGATCTCGTAACGGTGCTGGTGTGTCTTGGTGGCATGGCGTTGTTCTTCGTGGGCCAACTCCGTCCTCAGGACGTCGAAGGAAACGTCATGGCGCTGGCCTCCGGACTCTGCTTCGCGTTCTATTTTCTCCTGCTGCGTCACCCGCGTGCGCGTGAAGTTAATCGCGCCTCTTCTGTGATCTATGGAAATCTACTGGCAGTGATTGCGCTCGCATCGTGGGGACTGCCGGCGTTGTTGAGTCTAAAAGGTCAGAACGCGCTCAGCGTTGCGTATCTCGGCGTGGTCCAACTCGGCATCTCTTATGTCCTTTTCACGAAAGGCATGGCGCGCGGAGTGAGGTCACTGGACGCAGGCATCATTTGCTACATCGAACCGGTTTTGAACCCCGTCTGGGTCTTCCTGGTGCTCGGAGAAAAACCCTCCCGCTGGGCCCTCCTCGGCGGCACAATCATCGTCGCCGCAGTTATCGTTCACATGCTGCTGGACGCGCGAGGGAAGCGGGCCGCGGATCTTCGCGGATTAGCGCAGATCGATCCGCGTTCATCTGCGTAGATCCGCGGCTTAGATCATCCACGTTGAGCGGTTGTCGTAGTAGATTGGTGAGCGGTCGGGGTAGCGTTTTTTGTATTGACGAAAGCGAGTGAGGAGTTTTTCATAACGCTTGTCCGAGGAGTGGATTGGTTTGTGGGGTATTTCGCGGAGGTGGTTTTCGATCTTCGTCATCTTGCGTGGTGAGAAGCGCCAGTCGTAGTCGCCGAGCTCATAGAGGCTCGTGACGCCGTATCCTTTAAGCCGCCCAGTGAAATCTACGAACGGATCGAAATAACTCAACGCCAGCGCTCGCAACGATCGGTAAACTGCTTTACGGCCATGCAATCCGCGATCGCGTGAACGTGCGATCGCGCCCCAGTTTCCGTTTTCCTTGAACACAAAGATCACATGGTCCAGCAGATCCTGTGATTCCAAATCCAATAGCAACGGCCGATATCCGTGCTGCTCCAGAATCACCGCTGCACTAACCGCCGCTTCAAGACAGTGCGCCTCACCCCGCTTGACGACCTCGCGAAACGATCGAATCGTGGCGCCGTCTTTTTCCCAGTTGTACGGGAGCGAACTGAAGAAGCGTTGTACTCTAAGAGGGGTGTTGAGCCGCTGAACGAGTCTCCACTCAGCCGCGGTGAAGGATTTTGAGTCAGGAATCATGCGTAAATCGTTGACTTTGTTTGTCTACGCGACAAAAGCTCGAAGCACCACTTGCTTCAATTACCCGCAAATGTCAGACTTACAGGTCCGCTAGCAACCGTGCGGCATCTCAAAAAGAATTGAGTTTAGCGTAAATACTTTTTATTTCCGTCGAAATTACCCAGCAATATGAACCAGCAGGCCACAGCTTCCCAAAAATCTCGCGCCGAACAAGAAACTGAAAATGAGGCAAACCGCCTCCGAGAGCAAGTGGACGCCGCACTCGCGGCCGTCGTCTCTCGATCACCCGACGAGGTTGAGTCGTTGCAAACCGCAGCCGATCGCATTGAGCGAGCTGCCCGTGACCTGGGCACGGCCTTGCGTGAGCTCGCAAGCCAGCGCAAGAGCCCGGACTTCTTGTAAGCAACAGTGGCCTCAACCTAACGCTCTATGGAACTTCTTTGTCTTTGAATGGAGACCGCTTAATGGCATCGATTCGAACCGCCAGCATCACTGAACATCTGGGTCGAAAAAATACTTCGTACGATTTGGACAACTACGGCATCAAGGACGCCAAGCGTGTTTACTGGAATCTCAACACGCCGGAGCTTTACGAAGAGATCGCGCGCCGCAATGAAGGCATGTACTCAAACCACGGCGCCATCATCGTCGATACAGGTGAGCACACCGGCCGCGCCGCGAAAGACAAAGCGATTGTGCGCGAGCCGGGCAGCGAAGACAAAGTTTTCTGGGGCGATGTAAACAAAGATTTCCCGCAGGAGAAGTTCAACGCACTGAAAGAGCGCATGATGGCCCACGCGAAAGGCCGCGAGCTTTTCGTGCAGGACACGTTTGTCGGCGCCGATCCGAATTATCGCCTCCCGGTGCGAGTTATCAACGAGCTGGCGTGGCACTCCCTCTTCGCACGCACGATGTTCATCAGCGACAGCGGCGCAACTGAGCCAGGCAAGCCGGAATTTACGATCATCAACTTCCCGAGCTTCCAGGCCGATCCACAACGCGACGGTACGCGCTCGCCCACGTTCATCCTGATGGACTTCAGCCAGCGCCTGGTCCTGATCGGCGGCACGTCTTACGCCGGCGAAACGAAGAAGAGCGCGTTCACGATCATGAACTACCTCCTGCCGCAGCGCGGCGTGATGAGCATGCACTGCTCGGCGAATGTCGGCCATGAAGGCGACGTCGCGATCTTCTTCGGCCTTTCAGGAACAGGTAAGACAACTCTCTCAGCAGATCCGGAGCGTCGCTTGATCGGCGACGACGAGCACGGGTGGTCCGACGATGGCGTGTTCAATTTCGAGGGCGGTTGCTATGCGAAGGTGATCAAGTTGTCAGAAGAAGCGGAGCCTGACATCTATCGCACGACGAAGATGTTTGGCACGATCCTCGAAAACGTCGTTTACGATCCGGTGACGCGCCAGATCGATCTCGACGATGCGCGCAAGACTGAAAACACGCGCGCGTCGTATCCGCTCACGAGCATCAGCAATATCGTTCCCGAAGGACGCGCCGGACATCCGCGCAACATCATCATGCTGACGGCCGATGCGTTTGGTGTGTTGCCGCCGGTCGCGCGACTATCGCCCGAGCAGGCGATGTATCACTTCCTTTCTGGTTACACGGCGAAAGTGGCCGGCACCGAAAGAGGCATCACCGAGCCGCAAGCGACCTTCTCGACGTGCTTCGGCGCGCCGTTCATGGTGCTGCATCCGGGTGTTTATGCTGATCTGCTTGGCAAGCACATGGCCGAACACAACGCGGCGTGCTGGCTGGTCAACACGGGCTGGAGCGGTGGTCCATACGGCGTCGGGCAGCGCATGAAGATCAAGTACACGCGAGCAATGATTCGCGCAATACTGAATGGCTCGCTCGCGCAAACTGAGACGACGCCCGATTCGATCTTCGGAGTTAACGTTCCGGTGTCATGCCCCGACGTTCCGAGTGAAGTGCTGCAACCGCGGAACACGTGGGAAGACAAAGACGCCTACGATCGTCAGGCCGCCGACCTCGCGCGGAGATTCAATGAGAATTTCAAGAAGTATGAGGCGGGTGTTTCGGAAGCGGTGAGGGCCGTCGCGCCTAAAGTCTAAAACCTTAGACAAGATGACAGGATTAACAGAATCATCATGATAAATTCTGTCATCTTGTAAATCCTGTCTAACCTGGTGGCCAGGTCAAAGGGCGTCCACCCAGGACGTGAACGTGCAAGTGAAAGACCGATTGACCGGCACCAGCCCCGGTATTAACCACTGATCGGTATCCTGATTCTCCATGTCCTAAATCATTCGCGACACGCGCTCCCACGCGCAGTAAGTGTCCGAGCAGTCCCTCATCCTTCTGCGAAGCATCGTCAAGCGACTCGACGTGATCGCGCGGAATCACGAGCACGTGCATCGGCGCCTGCGGGTTGATATCGCGGATCACGACGCAAAAATCATCCTTGTATACGAACTCAGCCGGAATCTCCCCGTCGACAATCTTACAAAACAAGCAGTTCTCTTCTGACATTGTGTTCCCTTCTTGATACTTAAACCGCCTCCAACAGTTGCGCCGTCACCACAGGCGCGATGATTCGTTCGATCTCAGCGCCGACCGCGCGCAGCTTCGCTTCAATCCTCTCGTAACCACGATCGATGTGGTAAACGCGATCGATCAGCGTCTCGCCGTTCGCTATCAAACCCGCCAGCACCAGCGAGGCAGACGCACGCAGATCCGACGCGATCACGCGCGCGCCATTCAACGTAGTTGGACCAGTGACGATCGCCGAGCGACCGTCGATGTGAATCTGCGCGCCCATGCGCTGCAACTCCGACGCGTGCATGAAGCGGTTCTCGAAAACAGTCTCAATAATTTCCGACGTTCCCTGCGCCTGCGTCATAAGGACCATGTACTGCGCCTGCATGTCAGTCGGAAACTCGGGATAAGGCGCAGTGGTAACGTCGCAGGCCTTGAGCCCGTCAGGACACGAGACTTCCAGTGTTGTCGGATTGACTTCTTTGATGACGACGCCGGCGTTTCGCAGTTGTGAGATCACGCTTTCGAGATGATCCGGACGGCAGTCTTTGATTTCGAGCTGTCCCTGCGTGAGCGCGGCTGCGACGATGAACGTTCCAGTCTCGATTCGATCGGGGATGATCGTGTGCTCCGCGCCGCCGAGTGATTCGACGCCTTCGATCTGAATCGTTTCCGATCCGGCGCCGTTAACGCGCGCGCCCATCTTGTTCAGCAGATCGGCGAGGTCGACGATTTCCGGTTCGCGCGCGGCGTTGTGAATCGTCGTCGTTCCGCGCGCGAGCGTTGCCGCCATCATCAGGTTTTCAGTACCGGTAACGGTGACTTTGTTGAAGTGAATCTCAGCCGCGCGCAAACGCCCGTCACTCGGCGCTCGCGCGACAACGTTTCCGGCTTCGAGTTTTACTTCCGCGCCAAACGTTTCAAATCCGGCCAGGTGGAGATCTATCGGCCGCGTTCCGATTGCACAGCCGCCAGGCAGCGAGACTTTCGCCTTGCCGAAGCGAGCGAGCAATGGTCCAAGCGCGAGAACCGAAGCGCGCATTGTTTTCACGAGCTCGTACGGAGCTTCGAAAAGCTCGACGTGCGCGGCTGTGATCTTGTGCGTTCTGAGCTCGGGAGTAAGGACTGTCGCGCCGATATCTTCAAGCAGGCGACGCTGCGTGATGATGTCGCGAACGTAGGGAATGTTATGAAGGGTAACTGTCTCGGGCGTGAGCAGCGCCGCAGCCATACAGGGCAGCGCCGAGTTTTTAGCACCACTGATCGAGACTCTGCCGTGAAGTGGGCGGCCACCTGAGATACGAAACTTGTCCACGATGCGGGACAGAGTAACAGAGCGCCACTTGAGAGAGCCAGTTTAAAGCCGCGGATTTTCGCAGATGAACGCGGATTCTGATCTGCGTTTATCCGCGATAATCCGCGGCTTAAAACTATTCGTTGTTTGTGGCCTTCTTCAGATGAACGCCGCCGTTCGTGGTCATGGCTCGAACCGTCGCGCCGCCGGAGCCGAGGTTGAGCGCGATCTGCTTGGTCATCTCACCCTTCACCGTCACCGGAAACTCGGTATTTACTCCACCATTGACCGTTCCTGTTTCGATGTGGGCCGAGTAATTCTCAGGCACTGACATCATCACGCCGCCATTGGTCGTGCTGACGTCCATCGATTCGCCGTCCCAACGATCGCCGCTCAGCTCGATCATCAGTCCGCCATTCGTCGTCGAGCCTCGCACGGCGCCACCAACTCGCTTCAAAACCACGCCGCCATTCAACGCGTTGAAGTCGATCTTGCCGTTCACATCCGCAATGGCGATGCCGCCGTTATGAGTTTCGAGCGAAATATCCGAACGGCGCGGAACGAAAACTTCATAACTCACGTCCCAACGATAATCGCGTTTACTCTCCGGCCCGGTCGCATGAATCTTCGACCCACTGGTCTCAATCCGTACCTGTTTCCCCAGCGCTTCGGCTTCGGCGGCGGTTGGTGCGTTGGCTTGCACGCGCGCCCGGACCAAAATCTGGTTCTGATCCCAACCTTTTACGGAAATGCCCCCGTTTTGCCTGCCGTCGATCGCGATCGTGCCGCTCGGCGCCAGTGTTTGCTCTCTGATCTCACAATTGCTGACGAGCCTGTCGGCGTCCCTTTCCCAACTGTCGGTACGACAAGTCAGCGAGCGATCTTTGTCCCTTTGCGCAAACGCAGCGACGCCTGTGAACGTCACTAACGCAGCAATCAGCACACTTCGGCCTAAAAACCTGTACATAACTCGGTCTCCTTAATGTCTGGGGTTGTGAATGTCGCGCTTTTCGCGGCTCTGAACGCTAAACACCACGGGAATGGAGGATGTGGCAGGAATTTAGCGCTTCTGTAAAACGACGATGCGCGGGATGCATTGGAGATCCGGGCGGACCTCGAGCAGTGACCACACGGATTCATCGATCAGATTCCTGACACGCTCGCCCTGATCGAATCCGATTTCCATCAACAAATGCCCGTTTGGCTTCAGATAGGCCGGAGCATCCTCGAGTAATCGACGAATCACGCTCAGCCCGTCACCACCGGGAGATAAAGCTACGAGCGGCTCGTGGTCGCGCACTTCGCGCTGCAATCCCGCCAAAGCAGACTCTGACACGTACGGCGGATTCGAAACGATCAGATCAAACTCCTGCACGTCGAGCGCGTCGAAACAGTCGGAAACGACAAACGCAGCCCGGTCTGCAACCGATAGCTTCGCGGCGTTGAACTTCGCGATCTCGAGCGCTGCCGCAGATTTATCCACCGCAACGGCACGAGCGCCAGGCAGCTCACACAACAACGTCAACGCAATACAACCAGATCCCGTTCCGACGTCGCAAATAAACGGGCCGGCACTCACTTCAAGCGCCGCTTCGACAAGTAATTCTGTTTCCGGTCGCGGGATCAAAACGTCAGGCGTGACACGAAACTCGCGCCCGTAAAAATCCTGCACGCCAGTGATGTACTGCAACGGCTCGCCCGTCGCGCGTCGCTCCACGAATTGTCGCAACTGCTCCAAAGAATCTTCGTCAACCTGATCTTCAGCGTGACTGATCAGAAACGTGCGATCTTTCCCGAGCACGAACTCAAGCAACGAGCCAGCTTCACGTCGCGCGTCCGGCACACCACTGTTTTCGAGCACCCGTGACGCCTCTCGCAGCGCTTCAGCAATTGAGTAATTGTTAGACACAGATTAGGAATTAAATCCTGATTCACTCTTTCTTCTCAACATAGAACGAGTCTCGTTCCTCCCGTGGCGCAGGAACCCTCGAAGCTGCCCAGCTTCGAGGGTTCTCGCGTAAATGGGCCGTAGTTTAACAACGTTTGGCGAGCGAGGTGGCCGTGAATAAGCTTTCTAAAAGCTGTCTACTTTTCACTCTCAATTGGCTCGACGCCCAGTTAACTCTTCTCTGGATTCGTCTCGGCGTCGCCACCGAAGGCAATGGTCTCATGGCCAGTGTCATGCAACACGGCAACGTGGCTTTTCTCGGCGCAAAGCTCGCGATCGGCGCCTTCGCCGCTATCCTTTTTTACCGCTGTGCTCACTTGCCAATCGCGAAGCGCGGTCTGAATTTCGTGCTCGGTCTCTACGTTATCCTAATGCTCGTTCACGTTGCGACCGGCTGTGTGGCCGTTGGCTGGCAAACGCCCATCCTCGTCGTCGATTATATCGGACGCTTACCGAACGCCTTCCTTTCTCTGTTCGCCTAACAGGATTTCGAAACTCGCCGCCGCCGTCCTGCGTTGATACAATCACTCGCAACGGCGCCCGTTCGGACAGCATCTTAGAAACCGATGTTTAGCCACCTCTTGCCCAATACCGAAATTTAGAGAGGGACGACGTTTATGTACAGAATTTCCGCACGCCAAATCTTATTGATTGCTCTTATCTCAGGGATGTTTGCGGCCGGAGCAGTTGTGATTTTAGACCGCATCAACAATCGCTTGCAGCCATCGCAGGCTGCGTTCACCGAAACAGCGCCCGCCGGAATCAGCGATCCGGCAACTTCGACTGACGAACAGAACAACATCGAGGTTTACCGCACACTCAGTCCCGGCGTCGTCTTCATTCACTCAACGTCATACGCACGCGACTTCTTCGGCTACGTTGAGCCGCAGGAAGGCTCGGGCTCCGGATCGATCCTGGACCAGCAGGGAAATATCCTGACGAACTACCACGTGATCGAGGGCGCGCAAAAACTTTCAGTCAGCATGGGCGGCAAGAAAGACTATCCGGCTGAAGTGGTCGGCGGCGATCCTGACACCGATCTCGCGGTGATTCGCCTGACCGAGAAACCGGCTGGTCCACTTACGGTCGTGCCGATGGGCGATTCAGACCGGCTCGTCGTCGGCCAGAAAGTGCTCGCGATTGGAAATCCGTTCGGTCTCGATCGCACGCTGACAACTGGGGTAATCAGTGGACTCCAGCGACCACTCCGCGCTCGTAACAACCGGCTGATTGAAGGCGCGATTCAAACCGATGCGTCGATCAATCCCGGTAACTCAGGTGGACCACTGCTCGACTCGCACGGCCGCATGATCGGCATCAACTCGCAGATTCTTTCGCCGTCCGGCAGTTCAGCCGGCGTCGGGTTTGCAGTGCCGGTGAGTATTGCCAAGCGCATCGTGCCGCAGCTAGTGCAAAACGGCCGGGTGCGGCGTCCGAAGCTCGGTATCAACACGCGTGACATCGCCAGCTTGCGAAACCAGATCGACCTGCCTGTCGACGACGGTGTTTTGATTTACCAGGTTGCGCGCGGTGGTGGCGCCGCCGCGGCTGGTTTGCGCGGTGTTCAGCAAACTGAGATGGGCGATGTTGAGCTGGGCGATATCATCGTCGGTATCGACAACGACAAGGTCACGAATTCAGACGATCTGTTCCGAGTACTCGACAAACATCAGATTGGCGACACGGTTCAGGTGCAAATCTGGCGCGACGGCAGGCGGATGTCAGTGCCGGTGCGTTTGATGGAATCTCCTGACTCGAGGCGCTGATCGCATGTAAAATGCGTCTCTATGCACCAGACGGCCCACTTTTTCAATTTGGGTTATGGCTGGCTCTGTAAACATTGCAGCGCGGAGGCCGCAGAGCGCAAACATCAGGGGCACCATCACGGCGGCCAGCAGTCGCAAGGTCCCGCGCTGGCGAAGTGGGTTGATGAAGAACACTGGCGGGGGCTAGTCTGCCCCCGCTGCGGCATCTCAGAGAGACTAGCTTAGCCGCGGATTTACGCAGATAAACGTGGATCCGCGTCCATCCGCGTTCATCCGCGGCCAAACTCTCCCTCGTAATCACGCAAGCTTCTCGTAATCACATCCTGCGCTTCCGTGCGATCGTAAACGTCCACGATCTCGACCTTCTTCTCTTGATCACTCGGAAGCTGCTTGTAACTCAGAAAGTAGTGCTTCAACCGATCAATTAATCCCTGCGGCACGTCGCGGATCTCGGTTATGCGTCCGTAAGCCAGATCAGCTTCGAGCACGGCAATGATCTTGTCGTCAGCCTCATTCCCGTCGATCATTCGCAAGCCGCCGATCGGCCGCGCGTGCAGAAAAAAGCTGCCGTGCGCAAACGATTTCTCGGAAAGCACGCAGATATCCATCGGGTCCTTATCGCCTTCGATTCCGGAGCGGCCGGTGCGCGTCGCACACAGCTCGGCCACCTCGCGACCGCAGTAAGTTTGGGGTATGAAACCGTAAAGTGTCGGCGACATCGACGAAAAGCGCTGCGGACGATCGACCCGCAAGTGTCCCGACCACTTATCGAGCTCATACTTCACCGCGTCAGTCGGAACGATTTCGATATAAGCGTTGACGAGCTCGGGGGTTCGCGGGCCTGGGGTCACGCCGTGCCATGGATGCGCCTGGAAGAGTTGTTTGTTCACGATTTATTTTAGCCACAAAAAGGCACAAAAAGCACAAATAATAAAAAGATGGATGCCTACGTTCTTGCTTTCGTTTGTGCTTTTTGTTCCTTTTTGTGGCTAAAATAAATCGTGAATATGGCAGCCAGTGCTGAAATCATCACCAAGCCGGTTGCGAGCGCGATCTCTTTGCGCTGGATTATCAGTGCGCGCGACGACGCGATCTGGTTTATCGGCTCGGTCGTCTCGAGTTATGTGTTGCTGATTCTTTACGTGAGCGGGATTCTTCCGCTCGTGCCAATGGTCGCCGCGTGGGCCATCCTGATCGACGCGCCACACGTTTTCGGAACGTTCTCACGCACCTACTTTGATCGCACGGAAAGAAAGAATCGCGCGCGGCTGCTCTGGGGCTCCCTACTCTTTTTCGCGATTGGACCAGTGCTGGTGCTGGCCGGCGCTGGATTCGTCTTTTTCTTCGTGGCGGCGCTGTGGGCCTACTATCACCTCGTCAAGCAGCACTACGGTTTCATGGTGCTTTACAAAAAGAAGAATGGCGATCTCGCGCGTGTCGATAACGTTCTCGATCGCGGGTTGCTGCTGTTTGCGTTCAACTATCCGTTCGTCGAGTTTATCGCGCGCGATCCGGAGGCGATGGTTCGTGTGCCGTCGTCGTTGCGTGGTGGTGTGAGTGGTTTTTCGAAGCTGCTACTCGCGGGCACGATCCTGTTCTTTGTTGTTTGGATTGGACGGCAAGTGCAGCGCGCGATCACGGGCGAGCCGTTGGACGTGCCGAAGTATTTGCTGTTAGCGGCGGCGATTCCGATGCACTGGATCGTGTTGCTGACGCCGATGCCGAACAAGCCGATCGCGATCGTGGCGATACTAACTATCTATCACAACTTTCAGTATCACCGGCTGATCTGGTTTCACAATCAGAAATACAAGAAAGCGGGTGAGAAATATGGCGCAGCCGAATTAATCAGCAGGCGCGTGGTCTTTTATGTTGCTTTTGGAGTTCTATTCGGCGTGATCTACCAGGGGCCGCGGCAACTACTGAACAACCTCGGCCCGGGGTTAGCAACATACCTCGGGATTTCGTTTCTGTGGGGGTACGCGTTCATTCATTACTATTTGGATTCGAAGATCTGGAGAGTGCGAAGAGATCCGTCGGTCGGCAAAGCACTGAAGATTTAAGCCGCGGATGAACGCAGATAAACGCAGATCAGCGTTAATCGGCGTTCATCCGCGGCTTAAAGTTAGTCTTCCCCGTGCTCATCCCCATTGAAATGGAGCACCGTCGATTCGTCGTCAATCACGGTTTCTAAATGAACTGGCCGCCCCCAGAGGGTGTGGACGTGTTCGAGGGCTTTACGGGCGTAGCGCATGTCGAGCTCGGTACCCTCGTAGCAGTGCTTCATGTAGAGCTCGCGGTTGCCGTTGTAATCTCCATCCTCGACCTGCAAATACGGAAAACCGAAATTCGTCATGTTTGAAACAAGCTGATCGCGCACCTTTTCCCAGCGCTTCTCCGAAATCGTCCACTCCTCTTCATCAACCAGCTCGAACACAAACAAGTCGAGCTCTTCGCACAGCTCCTCAGTCAGGTAGTTGCGCAAGAACGAGACATCATTATCAAGCTCGCGCACTTCGAAGATCTTCTCGCGCCCTTCATTACCGCCGCGACCAAACTTCTCACGCTCTTCTTTCGAAGGCTCATTCCAACGCCGCTCGATGTTCTCGTAGATCTTATACCCGAGGTAGTACGGATTGAGTTGGCCTTTCTGCGGAGAGACCACGCCCGAATGAAGGTTCGCAAACTCGATATGATCGTTGTCGCTAAGATCGAGCTCGCGCATGATGCGCGCGTGCCAGATGCTTGCCCAACCTTCATTCATGATCTTCGTCTGCATCTGCGGCACGAAGTATTCCATCTCTTCATGGACCATCGCGATCGCATCACGTTGCCAGGGCGCGAGCGACGGCGAGTTTTTCATGAGGTAATAGAGCAGATCTTTTTCGGGCAAACGCTCGCGCGGCTTGTCGTCGTCGATAGTCTCGGGTGATTTAACGGGCTGATTGCTCTTGTCGAGTAGCCAGAGATCGTCGTACGGCCCATCTTTTATGCGATGCTCGGCGCGTCGCTTTTCTTCGGCAATCGGAATCTCGCGTTTGATGAAGAAGTAAGGATCGATGTGTTCTTCGATTGCCAGCACTGCGTCGAGAAACCGCTCGACTGTCTTGCGACCGTGCCGAAACTCATACTCCATCATTCGCTGCGCGTGCGTCGAAACACTCTCCACCATGCGGCGATTCGTCTTCGAGAAGTACGAGTTGTTTTTGAAGAAATCGACGTGACCGAGCACGTGCGCGATCACCATCTTGTTCTGAATCGGGCTATTCGTCTCTAATAAAAAGCCGTAAGCCGGGTTGGTGTTGATGACGACTTCGTAGATCTTCGACAGGCCGAAGTCATACATCGTCTTCATGCGATGGTAGGTTTTGCCGAACGTCCAGTGAGAATAGCGGCCCGGTAACGCATACGAGCCAACCTCGTACATCACCGTCGCGGGCACGATCTCGAAGTTCGTCGGATACGGATCGAGACCGAATCGTCGAGCAACCTCCCAGATCTGCTCGACCGCGTTCTCTAAATCTTTGATCTCCTTGTCTTCCATAGATATTTAGCCGCGGATGTACGCAGATAAACGCTGATCTGCGTTCATTCGCGTTAATCCGCGGCTACTAAATCCCTCTTCCCGAAAAATTGTTTCAATGCCGGATACACATCTTCTTTATCGTCGATCCGTACACCGACAAAACGATCCTTGTGCAGTAGTCGATCGCTGAAGATCGACAGCAGCGCGCCCGAAGAACGCCTGTAACTCGATGATCCTTCCTCACCAATCTCGCCATACCCAAACAGATTGCACGTCGCGATCAGTTCGTCCGCCAGCCGCACTGCTTCTTCGTTATCCGAGTAATAGTTGTCGCCGTCAGAAAAGTGAAACGGGTAGATGTTCCAATCCGAAGGCCGGTAACGCTGCTTGATGATGTCGAGCGCGAGCTGATATGCGGAAGAAACCACCGTGCCGCCCGACTCCCCCTGCGTGAAGAACTGCTCCTCCGTCACTTCTTTCGCTTCCGTGTGATGCGAGATGAAGACGATCTCGACGTTGTCATACTTCGTCCGCAAAAACCGGACCATCCAGAAGTAAAAACTGCGCGCAATGTATTTCTTAAACTCGCCCATCGAACCCGAAACGTCGATCATCGCGATGACGACGGCGTTCGACTCGTAGCGCATCACCTCTTCCCACGTCTTGAACCTCAGGTCTTCCTTCTTGATGTCGCCAAAGCGCGCCTTGCCCTCACGCGCGTTGCGACGAATGTTCTCGAGGATCATGCGGCGCTTGTCGAGGTTCGCAATCACGCCGGTGCGACGAATCTCGTTGAACTGCGTCTTGCGCGACTGCACCGCTTTCTTCGCTTTCTCTTCGAGATACGGCAGATGAAGGTCTTCGAAGATCAACGCGGCAAGCTCGTCGATGTTTACGTCAGCTTCGTAGTAATCAGCGCCCGCTTCCTGTCCAGCCTGGCCCGAGCCCTGACCACCGCCCGGTCGGCTCTCGCGCCCGATCACGTCGCCGACGCGCGTCTTGCCGTCGCCCTGGCCCACGTGTTTGGCTTTTTGATAGTTGTAACGAAACTTGTATTCGTCGAGCGCTTTGATGGGAACTTTGACGGTCCGCTTGCCGTCGGAAAGGATAATGGCCTCGTTCGAGACGATCGAGCCGAGGTTTTTGCGGATGGCTTCCTTTACGCGATCCTTGTGGCGCTCCTGATCGATGATGCCTTTGCGTTGTAGGGACCAGTCGTTGCGTTGGATAGACATAAAACCTCCATCCACAGATTACGCGGATGCGGACTTAACAAAATCAGTCACGACATTCGTGAAAGCTTCCGGATACTCCTCGTGCGGGAGGTGCCCGCATTCCAAAAACACCATCAGGCGCGAGCCTGGGATCTCCGCGTGGAGACGCTCGCCATCCGCGAGTGGAATCTCGCGATCGTTTTCACCCCAAAGCAGGAGAGTGGGTTGCGTGATTAGATGCGCGTCTCTGGAGATGCGTTCAGCATCCCAGCGGCGCACAGTCCTGATCATCGCGCGGTGTGTACCGGCAGCACGCAAAGGCAGGTGACGTGCATCGACGCGCCGTTCATCCATCACCCAGGCATGTCGATCGTAAACGCGCTTCATTCGTAATCGGAGCAAGCGGCGCGAGCCGATCAAAAGAGGAGACACGACGTCGCCAACCACACGCGAACCAAACAGACGCATCAACATAAATTCGAGAGGCCGGTTATCGTTCACCGCGCCGACGAGTATCAGCTTCTCAACCCGGTCGGGGTAGTCGAGAGCGCAAGTCGCTGCAACCGCGCCGCCGTACGAGCTGCCGATAAAAATCGCGCGCTGAATTCCGAGAGCGTCGAGCAAACCAGTTAAAAGCTTTGCCTGACCTGCAATCGTGTACTCGCCCTTCCGCGGTTTCGCGGAATAACCATAGCCAAGCATGTCCGGCGCAATCACGCGATAACCTGCCGAAGCGAGGCGCAAAAACACTTTGCTCCAGACGAGCGTCGACGACGCGAAGCCGTGAATCAAAACGATCGCGGGCGCGTGCAGGTCGCCGGCCTGCTGGTAATGAACGCGAATGCCGTCGACGTCGATAAAGCACGAATGCTCCGAATGGAAAACGACGTCGCGACACTTGTCCCAATCAGCATCTCGCGGCCGCGTCAAAAGTTTGCCTGCAATAGCGAGTGTAGCCGCACCTGCAATCCAGTAACGTTTCTTCATCCGCGCTTATTATTATAACGCCCGCGCACCGAAGGGGCGCGGGCGTTTATCCGTGTCATCTGTGGCTAACTTTATCGCGACAAAAGCGTGCCGACGTAGGTCAGCAGCTCGTTCGCACAAACCGGACAATACCCGTGTTCCTTCACGAGCCGATCGACGACCTCGTTGATCCTGCGCAACTGATCGGGATCGGGCGTCTTTGTCGACGTCGTGATCTTCACCACGTCCTTCAAGTCAGCGAAGATCTTCTTCTCGATCGCTTCCTTCAGACGCTCATGCGAGTTGTACTCAAACGGCTTGCCCTTGCGAGCGTGCGACGAGATACGAATCAGGATCTCCTGCCGGAAAGTGTTCTTCGCGTTTTCCGAGATCCCGATCTGCTCTTCGATCGAGCGCATCAACTGCTCGTCCGGATCCATCTCCTCTTCGGTAATCGGGTCCTTGATCCGCTCCTTGTTACAGAACGCTTCGACATTGTCGAGATAGTTGTTGCACATCGTGCGCGCCATCTCTTCAAACGAATAAACAAACGCGCGCTGCACTTCGATCTTCGCGAGCTCGTCGTATTCTTTACGCGCCTGCGAAATGTGGTTCAAATACTTTTCACGTTGCTCACTGCTGATGCCCGTGTGCTGTTCGAACCCGTCTTTGATCGCGCGCAGCGCATCGATCGGGTTGATACAAGTGACTCCATCGCGCACGAGCGCGCTCGATAGTCGATTGATGATGTAACGTGGCGAGATGCCGTCCATGCCTTCGCGCACGGTCTCTTCCTTCAGCTCGCGCACGTCTTTCGACTTGTAGCCCTCGACATCTTCGCCGTCGTAAAGCTTCATCTTCTTTACGATGTCGACGTTCTGGCGCTTCGGATCTTCAAGTCGCGTCATGACTGCAAACATCGCCGCGACTCGCAAGGTGTGTGGCGCGAGGTGAACATTGCGCAGCGCTTCCGACTGGTGCAAAAGCTTGTCGTAAATCCGCTCTTCCTGCGAGACGCGCAGGTTGTACGGCACCTTCACGAGGATGATGCGATCCTGCAACGCTTCGGATTTGCGATTGCCCGCAAACGCGATGTACTCATTCTCGTTCGTGTGTGAAAGGATCACTTCGTCCGCGTAGATCATGGCGAAGCGGCCGGTCTTGATGCTCTGCTCCTGCGAGAGCGTCAGCAGGCTGTAGAGAAACTTCTCGTCAACCTTCAGCATCTCGACAAATTCCATCAGGCCGCGGTTGGCGATATTCAACTCGCCGTCGAAACGATAAGCACGTGGATCCGATTCAACACCAACATCGCCGATCGTCGAGAGATCGATCGAACCGGTGAGCTCAGTGATGTCCTGCGACTTCGGATCGCTCGGCGAGAAAGTGCCGATGCCGACACGCTCCTTTTCAGAGAACCCGACGCGATGCACTTTCACGTCTTCATGACGCCCGCCGTAAGTATGCTCCAGCGCATAACGACACTGCGGACACAGATCACCTTCGATGTAGATGCCGTAATGTTTCTCGACTTCAGCACGCAACTGATGCGGGATGAGATGCAGCGGCTCCTCATGCATCGGACAGTCTTTGATCGCGTAAACGGCGCCGGCCTCAGTCCTGGTCCAATCTTCGAGCCCGCGCTTGAGCATGTTGACGATCGTCGACTTGCCTCCGCCTACCGGTCCCATGAGCAGCAGGATGCGCTTGCGCACTTCGAGTCGCTGCGCCGCCGATTTGAAATACTCGACAATCCTGGCTATCGGTTCTTCGATACCGAAAAGCTCATTGGCGAAGAATTTGTAGGAGAGAATCTCGTGCTGAGTGCCTTCGTTCAGCCGCTCGATGCCGCCGGCGTGAACCATATCGTTGATGCGAGCGTGTGAAAGCTGAGCAATGCGCGGGTTCTGGGCGACTAGCTCGAAGTAGTCGCGAAAAGTTCCTTCCCAACGCAGCGCCTCGTGTTCACGGCGCAGATCTTCCAAACGTTCGCTGATATTGAATTTTGTTTTGCCATCCTGCTCTTGCATAGCCTTTGAAACCTCTTCGGCCTTCGCGCATCGGACAGCGTGTGGGGAGAGGCCACGCTTAATTTACTTACACCGCAACACTCGTCGGGGAAACTGCGGTTTTGGTTTGATCTGTGCCTCGTGATACGCCTCACGCGCGCGTAAAGCGTGAGCTACGTCCTCGGGGCATCACTTCTCAATGATCGATTTCAACAAGAAGTCCGGTGGGAACATTGGAAACGAACGGCACGCGCGCTTCCTTGGGAGTGAAGTATAACACAGGGGTCAATGCTTATTTTGCAAACTCTTTTTTCCCCTTGGCTTACGTTCAGAGTTCCCGGCCTAAGACGACGTGTGGACGCACGCTGTGGGCACTCGCATCATACCGGCCGATGGCAATCAGCTCCTGACCGGCGTCGTAGATCCTCACGTGCTCCCCGTCTGCCCAATCCCGTTCAAACGCCTTCACCTCTCTTCCGTGGCTGGTCCGCCGCAGGTCTTCGCCGCTTAGATGCAGGGAAGGCAGCCACGAGAGCGCCGCGCCGGGCGGCAGCAGGGCTTCTCCGATCGACTCTTCGGCAAAATGGATCTTTAACTGATCGAGCGTGATCGCCTGATCGATCTCCAGCTCGCCGACGCGCGTCCGTCTTAGCTCCGCTAAATGAGCGCCAACGTACAAACGCTTACCGAAATCTTCCGCGAGCGTTCTGACATAAGTGCCGGATGAACACGACACACGCGCGTGAAAGTCGAACGTGCCGTCGAGGTTGTCCTTGATCAGTTGACCTTCCGGTCTGATCGCTTCGAATTCGTGAATGCAAACGCGAACCGGCTTTCGTTCAACAGTCTCACCGCGACGCGCAAGTTCGTAGAGTTTCCTGCCCTCAACTTTCTTCGCCGAATACATCGGCGGCACCTGGTCTATGTCGCCACGAAGACTCTGTAGCGCAGCCTCGATTTCTGGTTCAGTCCAGTGGCGTACTTCGGTTGATGGTCCAGGAACCGGGTTACCGGTGCGATCGCCGGTGTCGGTTGAGTATCCGAGACGGATGATCGCTTCGTATTCTTTATCAACTCCCATCATGAACTGCGAGAGACGCGTCGCCTTGCCGAGTAAGATGACGAGCACGCCGGTCGCGAATGGATCGAGGGTTCCGGTGTGACCGATGCGACGCTCGCGCAGGATGCGACGCGTTTGCGCGACCACGTCGTGGGAAGTCATACCCGAGGGCTTATCGATTACTAGTACGCCGTCCATAGAAGACATTTTCTCCCGCCAAGGCGCCTCGCGCAAAGTGAGTTTTGAGATTTTGATTTCTTCTTTGCGCGAGGCGTCTTTGCAGGAGAAAATGCCGTTATGGAAGAACTTCGCCGTCGAACATTTGAGCGCGCCATAAAGCTGCTGACGGCACGGCCTCGATCTGTCGGCGAGCTGCGCGAGCGATTGCTTAAGGCAAAGGGCACGAACGAAGAAGTGGTAGAAGCCGTTATCGCGCGCCTGCGTGAGTATGGCTACCTGAACGACGAGCGTTTCGCCTTCAGTTATGCGTCGTACAAAGTCAAACAGAAGCCGGTCGGGCGCAGGCGCCTCGAACAGGATCTCAAGTTCAAAAAAGTTGACAGCGGTGTTGCGAACGAAGCCCTCGATATGGTCTTTTGCGAGACTCCCGAAGAACAGCTAATCGACGAAGCAATTGCAAAGCGTCTGCGCATCCGCGGCAAGCCGAAGAACCGCTTGGAAGCGAAGAGCTTGTTTGATCACCTGCTGAGGCAAGGATTCGATTTCGAGTTGATTCGTGAAAAAGTACAGTCATTAGCCACGGATTACGCGGATGAAGACTGATTTGTTACACTCGAATCGATATGACTGGTAACGAAATTCGCGAAGCTTTTTTGAGATATTTTGAGGAGCACGGGCACACGCGTGTGCGCTCGTCGCCGCTCCTGCCCGCCAATGATCCGACGTTGCTCTTCACGAACGCGGGCATGAATCAGTTTAAAGATACTTTCCTTGGTGCGGAGAAGCGAGAGTATGTGCGCGCCACGTCGTCGCAGAAGTGTATTCGCGCCGGCGGCAAACACAACGACCTCGACGAAGTGGGAAAGACAGCGCGGCATCACACGTTTTTCGAGATGCTCGGCAATTTTTCGTTTGGCGATTACTTCAAGGAAGACGCGGTGAAGTTTGCCTGGGAGCTGCTGGTTGACGAGCTGAAACTCGATCCGAAGCGGCTGTGGTTCACGGTTTATGAAGGCGACGCGGAAGTGCCGCCTGACGAAGACGCTGAGCGCTTCTGGGAGAAGGTCGGCGCGCCGCGCGAGCGGATCCTGCGCTTTGGTCGCAAAGATAATTTCTGGCAGATGGGCGAGACCGGCCCGTGTGGACCATGCAGCGAGGTCCACTACTACATGGGCGACAGCCCCGACGATCCTGAGAACTCAGCGGCGAACGTTAATGGTCCGGGCGACACGATTATGGAGATCTGGAACCTCGTCTTCATGCAGTTTGATCGCAGCGAAGTCGAGGGGGGCAAGTACAAGCTCGAGCCTCTGCCGGCGCCTTCGGTTGATACCGGCGCGGGACTCGAGCGTCTCGCAGTTGTCTTGCAGAACGTGAAGTCAAACTACGATACGGACCTCATTCGTCCGATCATCGAGTTCACCGCAAAGCTCGCGGATCGCAACTACGAACCGGAAACACAGGAAGGGTTCGCGATGCGCGTCATTGCCGATCACGCGCGCGCGACTGCCTTTGCGATTGCCGATGGGATACTGCCCGGCAACGAAGGTCGAAATTACGTGCTGCGCAAGATCATGCGGCGCGCGATCTACCAGGGCCATCACACGCTCGGGTTTGAGGGCTCGTTCTTCAACGAGGTTACTGACTTCGTCGTCGGCTTTATGAAGGACGCGTATCCGGAGCTCGAGACGCATCGTGAGTTTGTGCAAAAGATGGTGCGGCTGGAGGAAGATCGTTTCCGCTCGACGTTGACCGTTGGACTGAACAAGCTCGACGAAGTGTTCAGCGCGACCAAAGGCGCGATGCCGGAGTACAAAACGCTCGCGCGACTCTACGATACGTTCGGCACACCGCGCGATCTGATTCGCGTCGGGTTGGAAGAACGCGGCTTTGTGATCGACGAGGACGAGTTCAATTCCGCTTTCGATGCGGCGCTTCAGGAGCTTCAGCAGACCGCGACGACTGACAAAGTCGAGGCGAAAGCGAAGGCTAATCCTGTTTATGCAAACATCGCCGCCCGGCTGTCGAGATCGCTCTTCAAGGGTTATGAAACCACGAACGTCACCGATGCCACCGTTGTCGCCGTTATCAAAGGCGACGAGGCCCAGTCGCTGAGCGAGGGTGAAGAAGGGGAGATCGTGCTCGACCACACTCCGTTCTATGCTGAGAGTGGCGGACAGGTGGGAGACGTTGGCGTGATCACTGGTCCAACGAATGAGATGGCGACTGTGCTCGATACTTACTCACCGGCGCAGGGCTTGATCGTGCACAAGATCAAAATCGAGAAAGGAAGTTTCAAGGTTGGCGATACCGTATCGGCCGATGTCGACGTCGAGAAGCGTGATGCGACGAGACGCAATCATACCGCGACGCACCTGATGCACGCCGCGTTGCGTGAGGTTTTGGGAACACACGTGAAGCAAGCCGGATCGATTGTTGCGCCGACTTATCTTCGTTTCGACTTCACGCACTACCAGCCGCTCACGCCAGCCGAGAAAGAGGAGATCGAGCGCCTCGTTAACTATCACATCCTGCGCAACGAGCCAGTGCAAACAGATGAGATGGCGATTGAAGAGGCGATGCACTCCGGCGCGATGGCGCTGTTTGGTGAGAAGTACGGCGAGCGTGTGCGAGTGCTTTCGATCAAAGGCGTCGAAGGGATCTTTTCGAAAGAGCTTTGCGGCGGCACACACGTGCGCGCGACTGGGGATATCGGGCTGTTCAAGATCACGAGTGATGAATCGATCGCGTCGGGCGTGCGACGCATTCGCGCGATCACGGGCATGGATGCTTACGAACGCTTCCGTGAAGCTGAAGAGGTTGTCGACGATCTGAGCCGTTCGTTGAAAAGGTCGCGAAATGACTTGGCCGCCAGTGTAATGCTCTTGCAGGAAGAGTTGCGGAAGGCGCGCCGCGAAACGGAAGAGTTGAAGTTGAAGATTGCGAGTGGCGCCGTTGGCGCTTCGTCGAATGGCGATGAGTCGCGTGAAGTGGCGGGTGTGAAAGTTTTGGCGCGTGAGACGAGTGGGCTCGACGCTGCGGCAATGAGGCAGCTTTCAGACACGCTGCTGGCGCGGATCAAGTCAGGCGTCGTCGTGCTCGGGCGCAGCAGTGATGGGAAAGTCTCGCTTATCGTCCGCACGTCTGCTGACCTGACCGGAAAAGTTCCTGCCGGCCAAGTGATCAAAGAGCTCGCGCCGATCGTCGGTGGCCGTGGTGGAGGTAAGGCCGACATGGCTGAGGGTGGTGGCAATCAGCCCGAGAATCTCTCCACGGCGCTCGAGAAAAGTTTTGAGGTCGTGGAACGTTTGGCTAGTTAGTGACAGGATTACAGGATTTTCAAGATGAACAAGATATCTTGTAATCCTGTTTATTCTGTAATCCTGTCTAAGCTAACCGTTAATAATCAGCGCTTACATAGACTTTTGCTTCTCCGTGAGTGTGATGTTCATCTTCTGAAGGGTGATCTTGTTGAGCGTGCCGGTCACCTTGAGCCCTTCCGCCTGCTGATACTTCCGCAAACCATCCCGCGTCGCATCGTCAAGCTTGCCGAGCTGCTCTCCGGCGTAAAAGCCCCGCTCCTTCAGGATGGCCTGGGCCTGGTTGATCTGGCCTTTCGTAGCGCGAAAGATTGGGCCGCGTTTGGCGCCCTGCTTCGTCGCCGACCTGGTTGAGGTTGAGGTTGAGTTCTGAGCCTGCGCTCCTGCGGTGAAGACACAGAGCAGCAGTAGAGTAAGTGTAAGGATATTCTTCATGTTGTTTCTTCCTTTTGTGAGGCGCGCAGAAGCGCGCGGGTTTATGGTTTAACCGTGAGGGCTGTCGGTCCGAAAAATCGCCGCTATGATACCGCGCCTGTCAAGAGCTGTCGCGGCCAACAGTGTTGGCAGAAGTTTAACCGCTGTGGTAGGATGCTGGAGTGCGAAGAACGCTCTACATTCTCGCCATTTTTGCTCTTGCAGCCGGCTCCGCGGCGGCCCAGTATCAGGTCGATAACTTCGACTTTCCCAACGCAGTCAAAGTTCAAACTCCTCCGAAGCCAATCCCGCAAACCAAACGTCTGGTGCAGCTCACCAGCATGCCGATGAACCCCTCACTGGGGGGCTTCACGACCGGAGATTCCGACGTCGACAATTACATCGTCGAATCCGGCAAACGCAACTCGGTCGACCCGCTCCTGCTCTATTCGATCATGCACCAGGAATCGAGCTTCAAGGCGCGCGCCATGTCCAACAAAGGCGCACGCGGCTTGATGCAGCTCATGCCGTTCACTGCGAGCCGTTTCGGCGTCACGAATATCTGGGACGCGAAGCAGAACATCGAGGGTGGCGCGCGCTACATGCGGTTCCTGCTCAACCTCTTTAACGGCGACGTCCGGCTCGCACTTGCGGGCTACAACGCCGGCGAAGGCGCGGTGATGAAGTTTGGCTACCAGGTTCCACCTTACAGCGAGACGCGCGAGTACGTGCGCCGCATAGGCAATCGCTACAGCATGATTCGCGACCCGCAGGCAGCCGCCGGTGCAAACACCTTGTCTGACAAAGAACTCGCCGCAGCACAGCAAAAAGATCCGACTCCACTGAACGTCTACGAGCGCAGCGTCTTCATGACGCGGCTACCGGATGGCCGTCTACAACTAGTCAGCCAGTGAAACCATAGCCACAGATAACACGGATTTGATTTGGATCGGATCCTTATCAATCTGCGTATACCTGTGGCATGATTAGCGCCATGACCTGTTCTTGCGGAGCATATGTACCCCCAAGCGTCCGTTTCTGTTCGAACTGCGGCGCACCAGCCTCTGATCCGGAAGCGACACGAATAGCACGGCTCCAATCGCGCGCGCTCGAGATGAGTGGCGATTCGGATCTCGAGCACACAGTCTTCACCGTCCGGCCCACAATGCTGTTCATCAAAGCTGGTTACGCGCTGGCAGTTATCGCCGGTATTGCGCTCGTGTTTCTGCTGGCGTCGTTGGGTGTGCCCGCGTCGATCTCGATTCCGATCGCGCTCGCGTTGCTGCTGATTCCGGCTTACTACCACGTCCGCCGCAACATGATTCGGTACACAGTCACCGACTCGAAACTCCAGATCGACACTGGCTTGGTCGCTCGCACCACGAAAAACATTCCCCTCAGCAAAGTTCAGGACGTGACTGTCTCAGCAACCATTCCGCAGCGACTGATGGGCTTCGGCGACATCATCATCGATAACGCCAGCGAGCTCGGCGGCTCAATCGTGATGCACAACATCAGCAAGCCGCGCCACTACGCCGACCTTCTTTTGCGCGAACTCAGAAACTGGCATTAAACTGGCCACGTGCTGCCCAACCCGCTTCAAGGAACATCAAAGCCGTGAACGGTTTCTAAACATAGATTTCTACAGGGCCGCGTGAGGAGTCGTTAATTTGCGCTTGTTTTTGAAAATCATAGTTTTGGTGTCTCTGCTTATCGGAGCAGTGGATGTATCGAGGTCTCAATCTACTAAACCCGGTCACGGTAAAGCGGCAAATGATAAGCCTGCGGCCGTTGCCGAAGAAGATATTCCGGTACTCATCAAACATCTCCCGCCACCGGAGGAAGCTCAAAAGAACGCGGTTTACCTGGAAAATTTTTCTAATCTCGAAAAACTGGGTTTGCAGCATCCAGTCTTGTCGGCAGTCGAGTCAGGCGGCGATGCTGACGCGGCGCTCGCAACCTACGCACGAGGTAAGGTTCTAATCGTCGAATTCCACACTCCGCAACTTGCCGCAGATAACGACCAACGCATTATCGGGCGCATACACGAGCTCTGGCGCCTGGGGCAGCCAGCGCCAACCGCATATCGCCGCGTCGGAAACTATTCCGTGTTCGTCTTTGACGCACCGGACGAGCAAACGGCTAAACAGTTAATCGACCAGGTGAAATACGAGCAGACGGTGCAGTGGCTCGGCGACAACCCAAACATTCTCAAGGAAGCCGAGAAACGTTACGTCAATACCACGCTCGGCGTCCTCGTCGCCGTTTTGAAAGCGTCCGGTTATGCGGCGCTGCTTTGTCTCGGCGTGGGCGGTTTGATCGGCGGGCTGCTGTTCACTTACCGGCGCTCACAGCAGAAAGCTGCAACCGCGTATTCCGATGCGGGTGGAATGCTGCGACTGAATCTTGATGAGCTGAGTGCGGAGACAAACGCCTCACGTCTGCTGCGAGAGCGCAACTAAAAAACTTTAGCCGCCGATTTCTGCGGATAAACATTGAAGTTCATCTGCGGAAATCCGCGGCTAAAGATCAGGCCAAAAAAATTGCGGGCTGCTGATTTTCCTGGGAGGCTCCCCCAAGCCCCGTCAAGACGTCAATCAGCAGCTCCGCTATTATTGCTCTTTGACTGCGTCACAAGTGCCACTCCGTTCCCCCCAAAAGAGTCAAACACTTGCTTCTTAAATCTGTGAGAGGATGCCTCCCCCAAAGCCTCCACTCACCGCAGTTATTAGAGCCTGACCCGATTTACCCTTATCTACCCTTCTTGTTCTGTCTTCCTCTTTGGCAATGACCGTGCCAACAGGGGACATTTGCCAATGGAAATTGAGTAATGCCGCTTTTGCTGGAATTCCTTTGCGATCCGATGGTGAAGACATTGTCCGTCAGCGAACAGAAGCGTGACAAAGATGTACACGTTCCGTACAAACCCAGTGTACTAAGCGAACGATAATCGCTCGGTCTATGGCAAAGCCTCGACGAAGCGCTCGACTTCGGCAGGTGTGTTGTAGAAATGTGGGGCGATTCGGAGACGATCGGCACGTGGCGCGACGATGATCTTCTTCGTGTGGAGCTGATGATAGAGCGCCATTGCGGATAAACCATCCAGATGGCGGATACACACGATCTGAGATTTCTCACCGGGCGCTCGTGAACTCACGACTTCGTACCGTTTTGCGCTCAGACGCTCGCACAAGTCGTCCGTAAGCTCTTCGAGGTAGTTCGCGACGTTCTGCACGCCAAACCGCGTGAGAAGCTCCAGACTCGCCTTAAAACCGTATAGCAGCGCGGCAGGCCCGGTTCCCGTCTCCCAAGCTAAAGCGCCGCGGTTCCAGCCCTGGTCGAAGTTGGAGTAGTCATCCGGATTCGGGACACTGATCCAGCCGACGAGCGTGGGTTGAATCCGTTCGCGGGCGCGATCCGAGAGATACAGGTAACCAACGCCCTCCGGTGACAGCAGCCATTTGTGACCCGCCCCGGCCGCGACGTCGACGAACTCGGCTTCAACATCAGTCGGGACGACGCCGAGCGCCTGAATCACGTCGACGACAAATAGAGCGTCGTGCTGGCGGGCGAGGCGGCCGAGCCGTTCCAGATCCATGCGAAAGCCGGAAGCGTACTGCACATGACTGATGGCGACGACGCGCGTGTTATGGTCGACGAGGCCGGCGAGCTCCGCGAAATCGATCCGGCCGGCGCGCTCTTCACACATTCGCACCTCGACACCGTAGGCGTCGCGGACGCGCAGCCACGGGTAGATGTTCGAGGGAAACTCGCGGCTGAACGTGACGATGTTGTCGCCCGCGCGCCAGGTCAGACCGTTGGCGACGGATGAGAGCGCGTCGGAGGTGTTGCGTACGAAGGCGACTTGCTCGGGTCGTGCGCCGAGAAGATTTGCGAGTAGCTCACGCGCCTGCTCTTTCGTGGCGATCCATTCGCGGAAGTTGATTGAGCCGTTTTCGTGGACGTCTTTGAGCTGCGACTCGACAGCGCGGATCGAGGTGGTCGGTGGCGGCGAGACGGCGGCGTGGTTGAAGTAGAGTACGCGTTCGGTGATGGGAAAGAGGGTGCGTAGTTCCGGAGTCATGAAATTAGTTTTTGACGCAAGGACGCAAAGATCGCAAAGACGCAAAGGCACGCCCGAAACATTTGACCCGCCTTTGCGCCTTTGCGATCTTTGCGTCTTTACGTCAAAAACTCTTCACGGCGCATAAGGTCTTCCGTAGAACTCTTTGTACAGCCACCCCAGCACGCGTGCTTCGGCGGTGCAGAGTGATTCGATCCAGCAGTTGAGCAGAAATTCGGTGCGACCGCGTTGGAAAGGAATCTTCTCCGCCTCCTTCACGATTGAGCCTCCGCTTTGCAAGTCTAACTTGTACGCGTCCGCTGTCGTTTCGTTTGCCTTCGAAGCGGTATCCAGCGCGCCGAGAAGCTGGCCGATCCACTCGTGCAGGCTGCGCTCGGTCGAGTTGTCGGCGAGCGCTTGAATGATTCCGATCGCAAGCCGATCCTCAGCGCGCGCGAACTGAAAGATCTCTTCGCCCTGCGACTGCACGTGCTGCTGCTTCCACTGGAATACTTCTTCGACGGAAGGGTGCCTGATGATCGCGACTCGCTGATCGTAGTTGAGGAACCACTCGATCACATCCGGAACCGAATCAACATCAACCTGCCCGTATGCGTCACGTTGCAGTGGCGGACCTTGCAGATCACTGTCGCTCGTCATTTCTTGACTTTCAAATCGAACGAAGCCGAGATCTCGCCGACAATGTCGCCACGACGGTTCTTGATCGGAAAGAACGCATACTTCGCCACTGCTTCGAGCGACTCGTCATGCAATATCCCTAGTTGTCGCAACGACTCAATCACGACCGGGGCACGCGCACGCTTGTCGTCGCCGTCTTCGATCTTAATTGCTATGCCCAGGCCGTGCGGCCACTCTTCACTCGGCTCGATGCCGGCCGTGTAAACTCCATCCGCTCCGACCTTCGAAACCAAGCGACGCGGCGCCGCGCGCATGAGCTCTGTGTCGAGCCGTTCCGATGTTCCGCCAATAAGCTCCGGATACGCGCTCATCACGCGCACGATTCGCTCGCATGCATCGCGCGTCTTCTTATCGAAGCTCGCCGGCGGCGAAATCAACCGCGCATACGCGAGCGCCATCGCTTTAACGGTGATTCCAAACGCCGGCACTGCGCAGCCGTCAACACCGATCGCCATGTCCGTCACTGCCACGCCGGAGAATTGCGACACCGCGTCAGCGATCAGCTTCTGCACAGGATTCTCAGGGCTCTCGTAGTTGTCGACCGGCGCGCCGAGATGCACCGCGACGGCAAGCATGCCGGCGTGTTTGCCTGAGCAGTTGTTGTGTAGCGGGTTTGGTTGTTCGCCGCGTAGACGAAGCTCGAGAGCGGCTTCGGCGCCGTATGGCTCGTGTGCGCCGCAGTGCAAGGCTTCGGGACCGAGTCCGATCTTGCGCAACATTGATGCAGCCAGCTCGGTGTGAATTGGTTCGCCATTGTGTGAGCCGCACGCGAGCGCGACCTCGCGATCGGTAAAGCCAAAATGCTCGGCCGCTCCCGTAGTTAAGAGCGGCATTGCCTGGAATGGCTTGGCTGAAGATCTCAGGTAGGTGACGTTCTCAGGCGCGCCGAGAGACGCGACGATGTTTCCCTCCGGATCGACGACGACGATGTGTCCACGATGACGAGACTCTGTTATCGAGCCTCGTTTGATTTCGACGAGCGGCTCCGCGAGCGGTATTTGTTGCGACATTTGATCAGCATCTTGCCACAAAAAAGCACAAAAACCATCCACAGATTACACAGAAAAATTTATCTGTGAAATCTGTGGATGGTTTTGTGCTTTTTGTGGCTGAAGAAGGAGCTACTTCTTGCGGCCGGGGTAGCTGAGTACGGTCAACTTCACGGTGCGTCGTCCGAAGCGCATCGCTTCGCGTGACGTCGGTGTCCAGATATCAATGCGCTTGCCGCGTACGAGAGTGCCGGTGTCTGCCACCAGATACTCACCGCTGTAAGCCCCGGCTTCGAGCCGCACGCGCGAACCCAAAGGCAAATGTCTCGGATCAGCAGCAATCAATCCTTTGGCAACAGGACGTCCACTCGCAGTCCGTCCATGCAGACTGTAGGCGGTGGCGACGTAGTTTGCCGGAGGCGCAACGTAAGCCTCTGTCGCTGCGATCTGTGCTCCTAAGCTACCTTTTGGAGAAACGATTGGTTGTTGTGGTTCTTGAGAAGAGAGAGTCTCCGCCGAGAGAGTGGTGGCGGTAAAAGTCAAAGAGAAACTCAGAAGTGCAACAGCAATGATCGCACCTCCGCTGAAGTGATAATTAACTTTCAAATTCGGGTCTCCTGTCCGATGTTGTTACTTACTCTTCAGCGTCCTGCGCGAGTCCGTTCTTTCCTATGACTCGTCCCCTGGCTCTAGGAGTCTGCTATTAAAGTCAGCCGAGGTTGGGGGCTTGCATCCTTGATGCGGTGCGCTGAAGTGTCTGGTTTAGATAAAGCGAAAAGCGACGATTACTTCCAGTAATGTTCGCGATTCGGAGTGACCCTACCACAGCGTTTAAGGTCCGTTCAACCGTGAGAAATGCGTGATTTTTGTGAGATAAATAACACCGCTGTTGGTAATTGGTGAAATATCAAAACTTAAGAAAAATCGATACGGTCACATAGACGAGGGTTTGTTAGCGAATTACAACACTTGGATAGGACTCAGAATAGGGCTGCCCAGAATATAGCTACTCAGAATAGAACAAGGTTTTGAACTCTACTTAGAGCTTGAGGAAGTTTTCGACGATCTGGCGGCCTTCGGGATGCTCTTCGTCGAATAGCTCGGGATGGAATTGGACGCCGTAAACACGCCTGCCCTTCTCCTGCATCGCCTGGATCTTGCACGTCTCGTTCGACGCAGTCGCACGGAAACCATCGGGCAGCTCTTTCACTTCGTCACAGTGGTTGTGCCAGACAGTGATCTCCGAAGGTAAGCCTTTGAAGAGACCCTCGCCCGTGTTTTCAATCGGCAGAAATCCGCGCTCACGCTTCGCGCCATTATAACCCTCGCCTCGCTCGAGCCGCCCCATCAGTCCGACTTCAGCACCGTGTGCGATTGCGATCTGCTGGTGACCACCACACACGCCGAGGATCGGCTGGCTCGCGTGTTTGATGACGTCGAAAACTCCCGCGAGCGACTCAGGTGAATACTGGTCCCAAGGATGACTCTGACCACTAAGAATGATGTGCGAAGGACGCAGACTGCGAACTCTCTCTAGCGAGACGTGGTGAAAAGGCTCAGTGAGGATCTCGAGGCCGGGGATCAAACGCCCAAGCACCGCGCGAATCTCGCGTGGGCTCGCGCCTTGACCATCCACGGTATTGTCGACGAGGTAAACCAGCACTACTTCAAACAGTAAAGCTTCCCATTGAAAGCGCCGATGTAAATTCGCCCGTCGAGTATCGCGGGCGTCGCGTTGATATTATCACCAATCTTCAACTCGCTGATCGACTCGCCATTTTCCGCTTTGATTGAATGAATCCAGCCGGCTTTATCACCAAAAACAAGCCGTCCATCGACCAGCGGCGACGTTCCCCAGATCGCTGCCTTCGCTTTATATTTCCAAACGACTTCGCCCTTGTCGGCGGTCAGGCAATACAAGTAACCGTTGCTCGAGCCGATGTGAACTCGCCCATTCGCAACGATCGGGCTGGCCCACATACCGCTCTTCTCTTTCAACGTTCCACCCGTCGCCTGGTACTTCCAAAGCAGTTGACCGTCACTCTGCCGGAAACAATAGACAACGCCGTTCTCCGCCGCTGTGTAGACTTTCCCTTCGTAAACCGCGGGCGTCGAATCTGAGTCAGCGCCGATGCTCGCCTTCCAAATCGTTGTTCCGTCGGCAAGGTTGAGACAGTAAAGATCGCCTTGCTCCGTGCCGACGTACGCGCGGTCGTCGACGACCGAGAAACTACCTTCCATCGATCCGAGCCGTTCTGTTTTGTAAATCAACGAGCCGTCGTCGAGATTGAGGCAGTAGAAGTAATGATCCTCGCCGCCGAAGTACACGCGGTTATTGATGACGGCAGCGGAGCAGTCGACTTCGAATCCGGTTTTGTATTTCCAGATGAGCGTGCCGTCACGCGCGTCGATGCAGTAGATGTAGTGATCGAGACCGCTGGCGATTAAACGATCGCCGACGATCGTGGGCGTGGCTTTGAGGCTGTCTTCGGTTTTGTAACTCCAGATCAGGCGGCCGTCTTTCTTATCGAGACAATAAAGACGCCCGTCAGCGGAGCCGAAGTAAACGCGATGTTCGTCGACTGACGGTTGACCCGGCCAACTCGAGCCGCCCCACGGATCTTTGTGCAAGCGTCCGGAGATCCAGTTCGTTTCGAATTGCCAAACGACTTCCAGCTTTTCGCCAGACCAGGGGCCGGTGCCGTAGAAGTTACGCGACGGGTTGCCGAGCCACGCGGGCACGGATGTTGGTGGTTTCGGAGGTTCTGGTGGTTTCGCGGCCTCTGTTTTGGTGATGACCTTGCCACCACACGCGGGCAGTAAGAGCAGCGCTAAAATTAGGGGGGAGATTTTTAGCATCGTGTGAATCTGCAATCCTATCTACGACGACTGCAACCATTGGCCGGAATAGACTACTTCAGCCGTTCCCGTAATCACAACCTTACCGTCGGCTCGCCACTTGATCCGGACTTCACCGCCTTCCATCAACACACTCACGTCACGGTCGGCTTTGTCGTTGACCATGGCCGCCACCGCGCCCGCGCACGAGCAGGTTCCCGATGCCGTGGTCTCGCCAACGCCGCGCTCCCAAATACGCAGCTCGATAAAATCTCGCTCGACAGGCCGCACAAACACGACGTTAGTTCGATCGGGAAACTGTGGATGCACCTCGATCGCTTTACCGATTGCGCGCCAGTCGAGCGCGTCGAAGTCGTCGACGAAGATGCAACAGTTCGGATTACCCATTTGCATCGCCGTGACGGGAAAGCTCTCGCCGTTCACCAGCAACGGGTAATTGATCACCTTGTCGAGCGGCGGCGTGATCGACATCGGTATTGATTGGGTGTCGAACTTCGGCTGGCCCAGCTCTGATTCAAACAGAAACTTGCCCGGGCCTGGCTCGCCACGCAGGAAGTAGCGCTTCAACCCGGTTCGCGTGCTGAGTCGTAGCTCTTCCTTCGTCCAGATTTGTTTGTAATAAAGATACGCGACCGCGCAACGAGTGCCGTTACCGGAAAGCCCCGCTTCACTGCCGTCGGGATTGAAGATGCGACAACTAAAATCGGCTTCGTCTGTTTGCATTTGCGCGATGATCGCGATGCCATCGCCGCCGGCGCCGTAATGCCGATTGCAGATTCGACGCGCAAAGTCGCCGAGATCGCGAACCTCGGAAAGTTGTTCGGCCTCGATCACGAGATAGTCGTTTCCAAGGCCGTGGAATTTAGTGAATTGTGGTTGCATCCGTAGTCAGTGGCTTTTCTGCGAAGGAAGCGAGCAGGACTGTGATCGGATCGATGCACGACGAACGTGGATCGAGATCGCGCGGGTAGTTGTTAACCATGATCTGGAACGCGAGCTTCTCGCCGCCAGCCGTCGTGAGGTAACCGCCGAGGCTTGCAGCCGAGCTGAGCGATCCGGTCTTCGCGCGCACGTTGTTCTCGGCCGGCGTGCCTTTGAATCGATTGCGCAACGTGCCGTCAACACCGCCGATCGGCAACGCGTCGCGAAACACATTCGCGTACTTGTGCTTGCTCATAAACGTCAACAACTGCACCGACGCTTCAGCCGTTATCATATCGTTGCGCGAGAGACCCGAGGCGTCGTCTAGCACGAGCGCTTCCGGTCTGAGGCCCACGGTCTTCAAAAACGATTTGACTGCTTCGAGACCGAGCTCGTCCGATGTCTGCGGCAGGTACGACGTGGTTGTTGCCGGCGGTGGCGGTGGTGCGACTTTCCCGAGCGTGCGCAGGATCAATTCAGTATAGAGATTCTGGCTCGGCTTCAGCGTCTGCGCTGCGATGACGCTGAACGGCGGCGACTGCAACGTCGCAATCTCGTTTTGCGATGCCGCGGCACCTAATCTTGAAGCGCCCGTGATCGTGACGCCTTTTTGCGCGAGCGACGAGCGGAGCATGTAAACGAAAAGGAGACCAGGATGCGAGATGCCGATACCGCCCGTGTAACCGCGATCTTCGAGCGGAATGCTGCCGGTGATCGTGATCTTATTCTCGCCTAGGCCGCGCTGAATCGACAGCTCACGCCTGCTGCCTTTTGCTGACGTGGTGACTTTGTTGACGATCGTGAGCAGCGGATCGGCTGGACCAGTCGTGATCAACGCCGGCTGGCCGATTGCCGGGCCGGGTTTGATGAATAGATCGAGAGCGTTGTCGTTGGCCGTGAGGGGCGTGATTTCAGCGCCGTAGTACCACGTCAGATCTTCCCAGTTCCAACCGGATCCATACTTTGGTCCAACAAAGTAACTCTCGTCGCCGACGATGTCGCCTTCGACGCGCTTCACGCCCGCCGCAACGATGCGCGTGGCGAGGTCGTCGATTCCTTTGTAGTAATCGCCATTGTTGAAGCGTGCCGCAATCGAGGGATCGCCGCGACCGTAGATTATTAGCTCGCCGTGAACCACGCCCGCCGCATCAGGCCGCGTCGTCGCGTAGACGGAAGTCGAGAAACGATAGTCGGGCGACAAACGATCGAGCGCTGCAGCCACCGTGTAGAGCTTCATGTTCGACGCGGGCCGGAGCAGCTTCCCCGCGTTCTCTTCGAACAACACGCGCCCGTTGTCGAGCGACACGACCTTGATTCCAACCATCGCCGGCGACAACTCGGGCTTCGCGAGTATCTCTTTGACTCGACTTTGTAGCTCCGCGAGTGTCTTCGGCTGCTGCGCCACCGCCGGCAAAACGCAGAACAGCAGAACATAGACCAGTAGCGAGATTCTTCGTTTGTACATAGGCTCCAATGAAATTTAGCCACGGATGACACGGATTGAAATCCGGATTTAAATCCGTCTTATCCGTGGCTGATTTTTTCCATCAAATCCACGAACCGTGGATCCCCGCGCAACGACACCAGATTCGGATCATTCTCGAAACACGGGCGATTCGCATTTCCAAGCGAAATCGATCGCTCGAGCCATTCGAACGCATCACCCTGCAATCCCTCGAGCGCGTAAACCGATCCGATCGAGTAACTGATGTCCGCATCGACTTCGCCATTGCGCTTCACCGCCGGCGTGAGTTGCGCGAGCGCCTCGTCGTGCTTGCCCTGCCCACTCAGGAACATCGCCATGAACGGCCGTATCCCGTGCATGTTCGGGTGGGCCTCAATCACATCCCTCATCAGTTCCGCCGCCTGATCGGTTTGCCCCGTGTAGTACAACGCGAGCGCGCGAAAAGTTCGCACGAGCGCGTTGTCAGGATCGCCGGACGTGTTTAGCTCGCGGAACGTGTCGTCGAAGTGGCCCATGTACATGTGCACGAGCGCACGACTATAACTCGCGACGACGTGCGCTGCGGGATCGAGCCGTACTAATCTATCGTAACTGCGTAGCGCCCGGCCGTACTCGCCATCCAAACGATGCAGCAGCGCCTTCACGAAATGGACCACCGGCTCGTTGGGCGCCTCGCGCCGCGCGCGCTCGACTTCATCACGCGCCTTCTGTTTCTGGCCGCGCCACAGGTACACAAAAACCATCAGCATCCGCGCTTCGAAGATGCTCGGATCGATCGCGAGTGCTTTGGTAAACGCTGCTTCCGCTCGTTCGTAATCTTCCGATCCGCCGAAACCTTTGAAGACGCGGTTGACGTAACACGCGCCGAGCCCGTCGTGGGCGAGCGCGAAGTTTGGATCGAGCTGAATGGCGCGTGAGAAATGCTCGATCGCGCCATCACAATCCTCGGCCGCGAGCGTGCGGAAGATGAAGCGCGCAAACAGATCGCGACCACGCAGGTATTGCTCGTAAGCGGCGGGATTGCGTGTTGAGGCTTTGCCGGTTCCGACCTGCTCCTGCGGGCTGAGCTCGACGCTCAAACCCTCGACGATCCGCTGTGCAATCGTGTCCTGCAGCACGATGATGTCTGACGCGGCGGTGTCGATGCGATCGCTCCATAACAACTCGCCCGACGCCACGTCGATCAGTTGCGCGGTCACGCGAAAGCGATCGCCGGAATGAATAAAGCCGGCAGTGAGAACAGCGCTGACGCCGAGCTCTTCTCCGATCTCGCGTGGATCTCTTTGCTGTCCCTGGTATCTGGCAATTACTGAAGAAGGCCTGACGACGAGCGAACGCACGCGCGCGAGCTCAGTTATCACGGCGTCGGCGAGCGAGAACTCGTAGAACGCCGCGGCAGGATCGTTGCTCAAGTTTCGGAAACAGAGAATCGCGACGCTCTTCTTTTCCTGATCGGTGACGGTTGTGAACGGTGTTTCGTGAATGCCCGGCTTTGAAGAAGTGACTACGTTGGGCGCGGAAGTCGGCGACTCGGTGCGCGTGATCGATTTCAACCACCGCATTGCCCGCGAGACGGGATTCGCGCCCGCGAGATGACGCGGCGGCTCGGGCGTCACGCTCTGATATCCGGTCGCGCTCGCGTCGAGCTCCTGTAGCACGGCGCGCAGCTCGTTGCGAAAATCTTCCATGTTCTGGAAGCGATCTCTGGGTTCCTTCTCGAGTGCTTTATCGATGATCTGTTGCAGACGCGGCGGTATCGCACTCGAACGCAACTCCGCGACCGGCCGCGGTGGATCATGCAGCACCGCGTGACGCACGTCGATCGTCGTCTTGCCGCGAAACGGCCACGTGCCGGTCAGCATCTCGTAAAGCAACACGCCGAGTGAAAAGATGTCTGCGCGCTTGTCGACGCGATCGCCGCGCGCCTGTTCCGGCGCGGCGTAAGTAGCAGTGCCGTACGGAACGCCGACTTCCGTCAGCTCGGTGCGGTGAATGCCGGCGGTTGCGGCTTCAGTATCGTCGAGCAGCTTGGCGAGTCCGAAGTCGAGCACCTTCACCTGGCCCGTCGACGTCACCATCACGTTACCGGATTTGATGTCGCGATGAATGATGCCGCGGCTATGTGCGGCCGCGAGTGCGTCGGCAACTTGCAAGCCGATCAGCAGGGCAGTTTTCAGCTCGAGCGGACGCCCGGCGACGAGTTGTCGCACGTTCTTGCCTTCGACAAACTGCATCGCGATAAAGTGGACGCCGTCGACTTCGTCGAGATCGAAGATGGTACAGATGTTTGGGTGGTCCAATGAGGACGCGAGCTTCGCTTCGCGTTCGAAACGCTTTAGATTCGATTGTTTAGCGCTCAGCTCCGGAGGTATGACTTTGATCACAACCGCACGGCCGAGCTTCGTGTCGGTGGCTTTATAAACCGCGCCCTGCCCGCCAACACCGAGCTTGTCGGTTATGCGATAGTTGCGAAGCGTCTTACCAACCATATTTATTAGCCGCGGATGAACGCGAATGAACGCGGATATTTTTTCCGATTCGCGTTTATCCGCGTTCATCCGCGGCGAAAGTGTCTATCAGTTCTTCTGCGCTGACGGTTGCTGTTCCGACTTTCCCAACCACGATCCCGGCAGCGCGATTTGCGAATGACGCCGCCTCTATCATCGTCGCGCCGCACGCGAGTGCACACGCAAGCGCCGCGATGACCGTGTCGCCCGCGCCCGTGACATCATAGACCTCGCGCGCCGCGGTTTCGACGAAAACTGGCCCGCCGTCTCCTTCCAGCAACATCATTCCACGATCGCCGCGCGTTATTAACACCGCATCACATCCAAGCTTCTCGCGAATTATTTTGGCCGCCGAGTGTGAGCCGTCGTCGGAATGATCTTCGCTGTCGCTCATGCGCAATGCTTCGAGATGGTTCGGCGTGACGAGCGTTGCCGGGCGATACGAGTTGAAGTTGCGCAGTTTCGGATCGATCAGCACGGGCACATGCTCGTATGCAACGGGCAAAATCTCAGCCAGGACGCGCGTCGTCACGACTCCTTTGTCGTAGTCTGAAACTACAAACGCGTCCGCCTGCTTCAGCGCTTCTTTCAAGCACGCGATGATCCGATCTTCGATTCTCGACGTTACCGGAACGCGCGACTCCCGATCGGCGCGTACGACGAGCTGGCTGTGCGCGATGATTCGCGTCTTGGTAGTCGAGCGGCGCGTGTCGTCGACGATCAAACAGCCGTCGTCAGATCCGAGCTCACGCAACTCAGCCTGCAAACGCTCGCCTGGTCCATCTTTGCCCACCACGCCGACAACCGATCCGCGCGAGCCAAGCGCGATGAGATTTGCGAGCACGTTCGCGGCGCCGCCGAGATGCACCGATTCGCGACGCACGTCGACGACCGGCACGGGCGCTTCAGGAGAGATGCGCGTGACGTCGCCCCAAACAAACTCGTCGAGCATCACGTCGCCCAGCACAAGAACGTAACGGTGCGGAAGTGTCTTCAGGATTTCGGCAGCACGAGTTTTTGTTAGTTGGGCCATGCGTTACGACAAAATGCGATCGATTGCGGCGGTGACGCGCGATACCGGCACGCGCAGGATACATTCGGGCTGATCGAACTTCTCGCAAGAATAGCCGTGGCAAGGTTGGCACGGCATCTCTTCAAAGACGACTTCTGCCGGCGCCGAATTCCACGGTCGCCAGTGCGCTAGGTTTGAAGAGCCAAAGATCACGACAGCAGGTGTTCCAACAGCGGCTGCGATGTGTGCGATGCCGCTATCGTTGCCGACGAACAGTTGCGAGTGCGCGGCGAGCGCGGTCACTTCGGGCAGCGCGAGATCCAGGCTTGTGATTTTTACCGTCGCTTCCGAGCAGAGTTTCTCCAGCAGTGCTCGTTCGTTCGGTGCTGCAATCGCGACCGGAGCAAAGCCGCGAGTCGAGAGAAACTCCGCGACACGGGCGAAGTTTTCCGTCGCCCATTGTTTGGTCGCGAATGCGGCGGCAGGATGTATCAACGCGATCTTTTGATCGCTGATACCGGATTCAGCAAGTAGTTTCTGAACTTTTGCGCGCGACTCAGTCGAGATACCCAACTGCGTGCGCGGACGATCCGTGACCGGAACGCCGGTCCAACCCAGCAGCGCGAGTTGTTGCTCGACTGAGTGTGTTTTCTGTTGTCCCCAAAGCAACAACGGCGATGACGCGGTGTGATTATGAAGCTGTGCGTATTGATACGACGCATAACCGACGCGATGACGCGCACCAGTGGCCCGAGTCAAAAACGTCGCCGTAGTTCCGCCATGCAGGTTGTAAACAACATCGTAATTTGCAGCGCGAAGCTCACGCGCCACGCGCGCCCGCGCCATAAGCCCATTCCGTTCCAATACGACTACATTATCAACGTGCGGATGATCCTTCAGCAGCGGCGCTACCCAATCCTCGACCAGAATGTCTACCGTCGCGTCCGGCAGAAAACGTTTCAAAGCGAAGATCGAAGGCGTGGCCAAAACCGTGTCGCCAATCGACCGCAGCCGGACCAGCAACACCTTGCGCACTGCTGACCAGTCCCACGGCGCGGGCGCCAGCGGCTGCGGCCCGTCCTGCCCCTGAAGTCCGTAGTTTGCCTGTGTTTCGATGACGCGTAGCTGTGGAGAGAGCTCGACGATGTCGCGCAGGCTGTTCATCGCATCACTCTTCGATGGTGGCCTCGTCGATTAGCATCACGGGAATGTCGTCGCGGATGGGGTAGACGCGTTTGCACTCGCAGCACTTCAGCGCGTTTCCATCGGGCTTGAGCTCAACCTTCGCTTTGCAAGCCGGACACGCGAGTATTTCCAAGAGTTCCTGACTGACTGCCATCGGGCTAGACCTTTCTAAGCGCGGGAAATGCTGAAAGCTTACCACAAAGGCGAAATTTGACCGATATGACCTATACTTTCAACATGTCGCTGGAATTTGCACTGCAATACGCCTGCCCCCTTCGCGCCGAGTACTCCGAGCGCCACTTGCGCGAGTGGGGACGCCTCAGCAGCTTGCACGCAAAGCTCACGACGGGCGACGCGAGCGCGCCTTCGATTGATAAACTGGAGTGGGTTGAAAAAGCGAGCGCTGAAATCGAGCGCATGCAGGAAGCGACGACTGTCTGCGCGCATTGCCCGGCTTGTCTTCCGCTCGACACCGCCGGCGATGGCGAATCCGTCGGCTGTCTCGGCCGGATCAACTACCCGGTTGAAGCGCAGTTTGAGAAGTTTCTGGCGGATCGCGTGCAGCTCTCACTCGACACGCTCGATCCAGACGATCAGCCGCGACTGCTGCGCATACTCGTCGATCCGGAGTCGCCGTTTGACGGTGAGGCGACGAAGGAGTTGCGGCGCGTTGTTACCGAAGATGGACTGCGGTTTTTCGAATTGCGTGTGCCGATCGTGCTCACGCGCGAGGCCGCGCGGCTCACCACCGACAACATTTTCGATCTACTCGCCGGATTCCGATCGGAAGACAGCGACACGACCACCTACACGCGCGAGCTCCCGTTCGAAGCTGCGGCTGATTACTACGATTTTCTCGATCTCGTTTTGCGTAACGAGTTGAGCCAGTCAGAAGTCACGCGGTTGACGTCGCGCAGTCGAAACTACAACCAGTTTCTCCGGCTCCTGACCGCGATCGAAAAAGCGGAAGCACTCAACACCCGCGTTTTGATTGACTGAATCTTTCCGTTAGAACGCGTCTGAGCCGCTGCGTTCGGTGGCGGCGGGCACTCGCTGAAGCTCGTCCATTAATAGTCTCCAGCGCTCCAGGTATTCCAGCCTGACGCGTAATTGGACAATGGAGTAGACGCCGGGGTGTGTCTTCGCAAACTCATTGAGAGTTTTTTGTCTCGTCTGCGAATCTGCCTCCACCAGTTCTGCTTCAAGTTCATTAAGCCTTTTTTCGTTCGCAAACTCTTCAATTGAGAATGACTTTCCACTTAATGCGTCGTGAACTTCAAAGGTGTTGCGCCAGGCTGAGCCATAGCGCAGCCGCTTCCGATGCCACCACAGTAGCGTGTGATTGAGCCAGTGGTGCCAGACTCGATTGGTTTCAGCATAATCTTCCAGGCTACTCCGAAAGATCCAATAGAATTTCTGGTTGGGATCCGCAGCTATTTTGAGGAGGGTGTCATACTCGAGGTTGTGTTGGCCTCGCTCATGTGAAATCAACTTTGTGTACAGGCTCCTCTGCCCTATCTCCTTATTACTTCCTGTTAATCTCGGTAGCCGTGTAGGTAAACCAACTCCCGTTTGCAAACGGGTCACGTTCGCTCGACGACTACTCAATAAGTCCAAAGCCCTCTCGGCTTGCCTGACAGATCGGCTCCCGCCTGAAACTGCAAGAAACCAATCTCCACGCACCGAAAAGTGGCCGGGCAAACGCACGGCAACCAGTGGCTCCTTAACAGCAATTTCGGCCGGGCATTGCGTCGCAGTTTTATACCAATGCCGGGAGGCTATGGCGCGGAAATCGGTGTTTTTACACTCGAGCTCAAAGCTGGACACAGGTGTTTCGCCAATGACGTCGTGCAAATCAATCAACTCAATCAATAGCAACCAGGATCTGTGCAATTCCAGCCAATAATTTTTAACTAATTCCAGCAGCGTTAAGCTTTCCGCTTTGCCCTGCGATTCGCCGACGGGAATAAACAGGTGGCGTGTTGTGACAGCCAGCAACCGCTCTCGTTGCTTAGTAATTTTAGCTGAGTCTTCGCCCTGAGTTTTTTCGGCGCGGTCCAATGAATCGTAGATTTCCGACAACCATAGCTCCAATATCAGTGACGATAACGACTCGGGAGAGAGCTGCGCAAAATCAAAAGCTCTGACGGGTTTGGCTAGTTTATCCGATTGTTCTTCGGCAGCTTTCTTGCACGCCTGCGCAAAAATACGCCACGAAACGTAATCGATCCGCGACTGCTTATCGGCGTGAGTTTCGCTAGTATGCGACTGCGCCGCCGGTTTGTTGTATTCAGCCTTGGTAAGTAACCGCCAGACCTCCCCAACTCTGAACTCCTCTTCGGGCCCACCCGGAACCTCAACCGAAAAGGCTCTGGCATTGTCTTTCCAAGCTCTTTCCTGGCAAAGAAGAAACGCAAAGTCCCACGAGAAAGGCACACGGTCGATGTGATATCGAGTCTTGTAATTGTCCTCTTCGAAGCGTCCATACTTTTTGAAATCATGGTAGTACTTTTCAAAAAAATGTCTTCTCCGAAGGTCTGGCGAAACCTTGCCAGAGCTCAGGCGAGGGACATCGTCTTCTTGTCTCAGCATAAACAGCCGGTAGGGATCCGCATGGGGTGTCGGCAGGTAATCTTTCGGTGAGCAACGTTTAACCGGATCTGAGCCAGCATCGATCGGATCACTGCGGCAAGCCGCCGTAATGCCGTCCAGATAGGATGATTGGGGCTCGAATGCACCTGCTCGTTTATGTCGCCCCGGAGCGCGCATGGACCAGAATTCATCAACCTGAAAAATGAACGTGTAATCGAGCCGCGTATCGCGCTGCAGGTAAGCGAAATCACGAAGGTCGCTATAGGCGGTTGCACCCATTCCGAAAATGATCTGGGGCGGACCTGTGCTTAAAGGATGCGGATAGGCAGTAAAGATCTCGCCAAGGAAGTTGTTTTCCATTCTGACGTACTCTTCCATGGCGGGAGTTTCCGCAAAGATGCGTACGTGTAATGGAACAGGTTGCGGCTTTCCTTCTTCCAGACCTGAATAAAGCTCAAAGTGAGGATCTACAGTTGCCGGCTCCTCATAATTACCCTCCATTCGTCCAGTTTCCCATCGTAACTCTCGAACGATGCCGGCGTATTCGTGTGAAAGCGGTGGTATCGCCGCAATTGCCACGCGACTTTCACCATAAAACGGAACGCGCCACGTGTAGAGGCGATGATGCACCATTTGCCGGAACTCAGTCTCAAACCTCTCAACGATTGCGGTTTCCGGCTTGCCTGCCTGCGTGTCAATTATCAAAGTGGTGACGCCTTCGCGCTCCAGATGGAATAGCAGCGACGGAAACAGTAACGGATCCTCACGCAACTCAGGGAAGATGCTTCGCAGTGAACTAAAATCATCTATGACCACTCTGATGGGCCATGAGTGCTGATAACGGTTTACCCGTTTTTTCATCTCGCCGGATGTCATTATCTTACGCTGGGCAGCATGGACCGCTTGCCGCATAATGTGGACCAGCACCTCACTGGAAAGACTATGAATCTCTAAACGCCGGCAGATCGTTCCCGACTTGATGTAGTTTTTGAGCGCGTCCTGGTATCCCTCGTAGCCGTGCGCTGAATTCAGTCTTTTCAATTCGTCGTCAGAATGAAGCCAACGAAGAAACTCAGTCGCCAGAGAATCGACATCCATGTTGTAGGTCACCAACATGACTGGAATTCCACCCTGATAGCTGAGTAACCAGGCGGCGAGGTTCGTCTTTAGAAAAGGCAGAGAGCGCTCCGTGTCTGCCGGGAAGATCACGTGCTCTCCAACTATTTCTTCCAGCTCACGTACAAGGCTATCCCAATCCTGTGCCCGAAGAAGAGTTTTGAAACGTTCCTGCTTCTCTTGCGGTAGTTGGGAATTCGAGTCTGAGAGTAAATAAACTTTTCGCGTGATCTGGCGGATTAATTCATCGACAGATCCCTCGTTTTTGGAAGCGCTATCCAAGCTGGACCAACTTTGACGTAGCTGCGTGTGGAATGAATGAAAACACCGGCTGAGAAATGCCCTGCCAAGCGTGCCCTTTTGCGTCAGTGAATCACCAATGAGCGCGGTGGTAGAGCCACAGGGAAGACCGCGAGTGTCATACCGAAAGTGAATTTCCGGATCGTTCCTCCGGTCAGTAGTTTCAGTTTTTCCACCCAGCATGTTGTCAAGGTATTCGATTCCAAAAGCCGCATAGTGATCGGAAGGTGGAATCAGCCTGGTCTCTAGTTCGTGCGTTTCATCCTCCATGATCTTCCGGCTGATGCGATGAACCGAGTGAAAGACCTGGACATAGCTTTGGGTAGGCCGTTCAGCTTTCGAGTCTTGCGACGCAGCGACCTCGGAATGATTACCGTTCTGCTGGCTATTCCGCGCCGGCACCTTTGGATCGTCGGGATTCATTTGGTTGCCGGTGGTGGAACCGATGCCCGAACGAATTGAATAATGATGCTGACCACGGATGTGAGACTGGCCGCGGCATTTTTCTACCTTCAGCATGCGCCGCTCATAATTGCGCGTGGAAAGACTCTCTAATCTGATCACAGTGTCGGCTACGAACTCCTCGCCGAGAGTTTCCAGTGTCACCGTTCCTTTGGCCTGTTCAACTACCAACAGTAAGTGGCACTTACCTGCGATCAGACGCATTACCTGCGCTATTCGCGAACGCCTCGTCGATTTTTCACCGAAAGCATTAACGTTGCCCGCCAGCGCTTCAAAGCCTTCGATTGCATCGATTACCACAAGGTGCCTGGGACTGGGCTTGGCAGGATCGTCCTTCGGCATAGGCAGCAACGAAAGCAACTTGTGAAGGAATCCCCAGTCGTCGCCGGCTGTGTACGCAGCCATATCTAAAAACAGAACATGGCCCTTCTCCTGGTCTACGATTTGAAAGTTCTCAGCCAAACCAGTGGGATCACACTTCACGAGACGGATAGAGTGCTCTTCATCTACGCGTCGCCGAGGAAGAAACGGATCGCAACGGCTCAGCGGATAATCAAGCGCAAAGTTGGTCCATGCCCGGTTAGCCATTTTGTACGTTAGGTCAGTTGAGATGTACAAAATCGCAGGAAGTTCGACGTCCGGCTCCTGTATACAGTCAGACAAATAGGTCGAGGCCATATGAAGAGCGAAAATTGACTTACCAGTGCCGGTGGGTCCGATGATGCACACACTGGTCGTAAAGGAACTCTCGACCCTATCCTTTTTTCCGCTATGTCCGTTCTTGCCGGTGTCTCCATCCTTCCCGGTTGGTTGCGGGAGGTAGATGCCTGGGAGAATATCGTCGTGTGACTTTTCCGATGGAATTCCCAGCAACTGATCGAGTGATGAAATACCAAATCTGAGGATTTCCGGCATACTAAACTCCTCGTATGTCCCACTCCATTGCCTTTCGCTTAATCGCGTCTTCCAACGTAGTTCGGTCGGGACAAGACTCGAACTGCTTTGAGGGATTGTTAATCAAAGAGTCGGCAAAATAGGTGCGGCCGAAGTAACCAATCTCCTGCTCCCGACCAAGGGCCGGCAGTATCGACGAGAGACCATCGGCGACGAGGTTGTTGATGGATTGCGGTGTGCTCTTCCAGACAGCGGGTAATAAAACCCGAACGTTGGAAACAATGTCGTCTGCCGTTGGGTTGTAACAGCGAAGATTGATAATGCCACGGATCCGCCGTGCGATTTCACTTCGCTGTGACGGGGTTTTCGCTTCTCTGAAGATCTGCGTCATTGCTTCGACGACTGAGCCTGCGTGGGAAGTAGTAATGACCAGATGACCGCTCCCTCCAAACTCGAGTAATGCTTTCCAATCATCGGCATCTCGGGTTTCACCTACGAAAAAGACTGCGGGCGTTTGTCTCTTTGCGTCTTTAATCGCTGTCGCCAATTCCGCCGCGTCAGATTTTTTTTCGCGCGGCGTGTAGTCGATATACATTGCCTCTAGAAACTGTTTTAAGACATCAACGTCCTTCGGAGGGGAAGGTGAATTTGGATCCTTAACGTAATACTGTTCGATTGGATCTTCGAAGGTTACGAGGTGGGGCTTTCTGAGTTTCTTTTTGAGTGCGTCTTTCGCGACTGCTTCAAGGTAAAGAAAAATAAGGCCACGGGTGATCAAGCTCTTTGATGAATCGGTGGCTCCAGTCACGGTTATCAATCCGGTCGGAACAACCATGCGATCTGCTAACAGGATGTCATGTAGTTGCACGCAAACCTTATAAATGTCATTCAGAAATATCTCTGCCTGTGGATCAACCGGCTTCTCCTTTTTAGGAGACTCTGGAGAAGCCTCTTTTCGCACGAACTCAGCGTAAGTCTCGATTCCTACTGGACAGTAACCCAGGTAATCCTGAGCTTTACTTTTTTCTGGGAATTTCTCAGCATAACTCCGAAGACAATTTCTCACGTTCGTTAAGTACTGATCGTTTGCCTTCCTTGTGTTCTTCGCATCGGAGCGCAGCGTAATGCTCCAGTAGCTGTTTCGGTAAGCTCGACACTTCAATCCTCGTCCAACTATTTTGGTCTTGCCGTGAATAATCTCGACGGCTCCGTCATGAGAGTCCGGGTCGGTAGCCGGCGTTGTACAATCGATCGGTATATAGGTGGTGAAGTCCGGTCCGGGTAAATCATCAACCTCAACAGTAGGCGGGACGTTGTCGGGCGAAGTCATGAGCGACTCCCTTCGAATCGAGTGCGTCATCCGGGGGTGTTTGCACACCAAGCCGGAACAAAACACTGAGGTCAAGCTGGCCTGAGCGAATGAACTACTGCCTGTGAGTAAAACTCAAAGACGGGTCCTGAGAAGGTTTCAAGGATGTAGGGTATTCAGGACGGCCTCTGTATACATCGTTTCGCAGAAGTTTTCAAGGCATTGGAGAGGAAGGTTACTGGTTGCGCTCGTCTAACATGCGGAGCGTGTCGAGGATGAGGTTTGTGTTGCTGACTGCCTGAATGCGAACGGGAAACTGTTCGGCTGTCTTTTGAAATTCAAACGTGCCGCTCGTGATCTCGACTACTTTCTGAAATGCCGGATCGCCGACGCTATTACCGCACGATGCGTCGACGATTCGTCCCTCATTGAACTTCACCTCGCCCTGATGATTTTCGCCGCTCAACGTTAGTACGCCGTTCAGCCGTGCGTTTTCGATAACCTGGATCGCGTCGAAGACACTGATCGTGCTGAGATCGCCCGCGAGCGTGAAGTGACGGCGCTCGAAATTGGCTTCTGGAGCGGGCGTGGGTTTCAGGTCGGGCCGGCGGGCACGGCGAATCGCCTCGAGTCCGCCTGCAATATTTATCCGACCATCGAGTTGTTTGGCTTCGAGCAGGCGGTCGTGGGCCGTGTCGAAATCTTCGCGCTCGATGTAGATGCTGGCGAGGGCGAGACACTGGCGCGCGGCCTCCTCGTTTTGCTTGTAACTGGCGCAGATTTCTCGCAGACGCTCGCGCAGTTTGATAGACCGGCCGGACATCTCGAGGGCCGAGCGGAGGCGTTTTATGGCCCGTTCCGGCGCCTGGTACTTCATGAAGAGCTCGGCGTCGAGCAGCGCTGCTTCGATCTCGCCGACGTGCTCAGTTTGTGAGTCAGTGACTGGCATCGGGTAAAGTTTACCCGAAATCGTATGCAAGATGGTCCTTTTCTACATCCAAATCCGCGTTACGAGTGGGAAGATTCGATTGGCATGCAACCTGCGAACTCAATCGAACGTAAGTCCCCTCAGTCAGAAAGGATTGGTTGAACTACAATGAACCGCTGGATGAAAAGAAGAATCGAACGCTCACGGGCTCGGTGCGAAAAGTATAGAAACCGCGGATAAACGCAGATTTTCGCGGATCAGCGAATTCTCTTCCTGCTGTTGTCATACGCTACCCTCTTGAATTCAGGCTTCGGGCCAAAGTTGAGCAGTAAACCAACCTCTATCTCGGTAGCTCTCAAATAATTCAGGAGTTGGGCCTGGTGGGCTGAGCCCAATGCACGAGCCGCTTTCAACTCAAGAAGAACGCATTGCTCGACAAGCAAGTCTCCCTCAAATTGGCCGACCTGATACCCTCGAAACCACACGGGAATATCCATGCGGCTACAGACCTTTAGGCCGGCCTGTTCGAGCGCCAACGCAAGAGACTTCTGGTATACGGACTCTAAAAACCCAGTCCCCAACTCGTTATAAACGTCGTAGTACACACCAATAATCTGCTGCGTTAGCGCAAAGTATTTAAGATCCGCGTTCATCTGCGTTCATCTGCGGCTAAAAGTCGATCTTCATCCCAACGCGGATCTCCCGTGGTCTCATCGTCCGTTTAGGTACCGAGATCGAATCAATGAACTCGGATCCAAAGCTGAAGACTGTCTTATTCAAGACATTATCGAACTCCACCGACGGACTCAGCACCAGCCACTTGAGATGGATCTCACGCGTCACATTCAAATCGAACACAAACAATCCAGGCCCGCGCCCGACATTGCGTGGCAGATTCCCAACCTGCCCAATCGGCGGCACGCTGAACCCCTCGTTCAGGGAATAGTTCGGCCGATCATTTGAAACGTCGTCGAGGTTGCGATCCACACCACCGATCGAGATGTTGAAAGGCGCGCCCGAAGCAACACGCCAGATCGGCGAGAGCTGAAACACACGAACATCGAATGTTCCGGAAAAGACAAAGCGATGCCGTCGATCGAGCAAACTCCGCGCTCGTTCAGCACGAAAGTCTCCGGGCACGAGCGCGTCCGAAGTGTTGACGATGCCATCGTCGATCAAACTCGAAAGCGTGTAGCCGCCACGAAACGCGAATCCCGAACCAAACCGCTTTCGCAACTCGACCGTCATCCCACGATAGAAACTGTTTCCAGCGGAGATCAGTTGCTCGAGCTCGCCGCGCGCCGGATCAGGGCGCAACGAGTTGACTGCAGCAAGCGCAGCGTCGAGCATCGTCGTCGACGATCGACTGTTGAGGTTCATCACCGATACCGGAACACCAAACTCGATTGCGCGAATTACAGTGTTCGAGTTAGAGCTGCCGTAAATAAATCTGACGAGCTCACCGGCAGTTGAAGCGCTGTAGATCGGCCGCGTCGCGGTAGTGGGACTGATGAAGTTTGCGAAGTCACGTGACGCGAGAAACTCGGTGAAGTTTTTGTATCCGGCGGGAAGGACCGGCGCGTTCGCGTTGAACTCGCGCCAGAGATGTATGCCGCGCGTGAAGGTGAAGTTCACCTCGACGGAATAACCGTGACCGAGCTCGCGTTCGATGCCGGCATTGATCTGATAGCTCTCTGGAATTCGCAGCTTCGGATCGAGACGCCGTGAGAAGTTCGTATTTCTGACGCCGAAATCAGAACTCAACGTTTGCGGAAAGCGCAGATTCGCCGTGATGAATGCACGGCGCTGAGCGGCAGTCATTAACTTTCCCGTCGACGGATCGCGAAGCTGGTTCGTGTCGAAGAACAACTGCTGCTGTCCGAGCGTGAAATCGTCAATCGTGCGCAGCAGTGGTCGATTGAAAAAGATCCCGCCGCCTGCACGTATGACGAGCTTGCCGGACTCGAACGGCGCATAAGCAAGCGAGAAGCGCGGGCCGAAGTTGTTCGCGTCGCGCAGAATCGTCTCGTACTCGTAACGCAACCCGTAACTCAGCAAAAGCCTGGGCCACGCTTGCCACTCATCGTGAATAAATAAGCCCGCGTAGAGATTCTTCTGCGTCGACGAACTCTGGAAGTTCTGCCGAAATCGACTCGGAACACCCGCAAGAAAATCGCCGGCACTCGCGAAGTTGAAAGTGCCGCTGAGATCCGTGAGATCGATGAACGTCGAGCGCACGTGATGAACGTCAGCGCCGAACTTCAATGAATGATTTCCGTTGATTAACGAAACCACATTCTGCAACTGCACGCGCTCTTCGCGTCGATCGCTTCCACCTGACGTCGACGACCCGGCGACTAAGGTTCCGGTGCGTCGCTCTGGATCATCAGACGGCAGCGGATCGTTGAGAGAAATGAGTACGACGGGCGTGTTGCCGCCACGAGCTTCGAACGCGGGGGCGAGGTGCGAGTATTGAAAGCGCGCCTGGTTCACCAGTCGTTCCGAGAAGACGAAAGTGTCCGAATAAGAGATCGCGTCTGAATTGCGTCGGCGGCCCTGCAGCGCTTCGGCAAGCCGGTTGCCGCCACCAAACCCACGCAAATTGATCAGTCGTCCGCCTAGATATACGATCGACGCGTTGTGCATCGGACCGAACTGGTGATCGACACGCGCGGTAATGCTCGTATTCTTCAGCGGCGTGCTGATCGACGAGATGAATGGCGCGACTTCCGCCGCGACATCTGCATCTTCGAGACGCGCGCGACTGAGATCCGTCGGCAAAGGCAGTGGAAACAGAGGGCTCTGCTTCACGGGCACGAGCGTGTCGATCAGCGCGCTGTCCAAAACTTTATTCAGCTCGTAAGAAACAAAGAAGACGGTCGACTCCACGATTGGCCCACCGAGCGTGAACCCTCCGGTGTGGTCCTGTAATGGCAACCGCGGCAGACCGAGCGAATTATTTCGAAATGTATTCGCGTTTAGCGCCTCGTCCTTGAAGTAGTAAAACGCGCGCCCTTGGAAACTGTTCGTGCCGCTGCGTGTGCGCAAGTTGACGCGTCCACCCGACGCGCGGCCATACTCCGCTGAGAACTGGTTTGTAATCACCTGCACTTCCGCCACTGCTTCGAGTGACGGTTGAAAGCGTTCGCGCGCGGCGCGGTCGTCGTTGTTGTCGAGACCGTCGATCGTCAGGTTATTCGAGTAAGCCGGCGCGCCTGCAAGCGAGAACGTGCCGGCTTCTTCAGGCGTGTTTGCGTAGTTGGCGTTGCGATCTTCGGCGAGATCGCGCGTCGAGAGTGGCTCTTCTGTGACGCCGGGAAGGGTAAAAATCAGATCGAGAACTGAACGACTCGCGATTGGCAACGACTCAGTCTCGCGAGACGTTAGTGTCGCGCCGGTGATCGTTCGTTTCGTGTCCACGATCGGCGTCGTGGCGTCGCCGATTACGACAGGTTCGACGACAAGGTCTGACGGCAGCAGCGTCGCATCGAGCACGAGACTCTGTCCTGAGACTGTCGTGATGTTAGTTAATTCCTGCGCCGCGAATCCCGGAAAAGAAACGCGCAAAACGTAAATCCCGGGTTCGAGTTGAATCAGGCGATAACGCCCTTCAGCGTCAGTCGTCGTCGTGCGCTTCAGTCGCGTCTTGATCAATGTCGCCTGGACTTCAGCGCCCGGAACAACAGCTCCGTTCTGGTCCATCACACGGCCGGCGATCGTAACTGTGTCGAGGTCTTGTGCGTTTACGTTGAAAGTGAATAGAAGAATAGTGAGAAGTGTGAGACGTGAGGTCATCATTTGTAACTCCTGAGCAGTGAGGTTTGTTAAAGCGGAGGGACTTTAACACGGATCTGAGCAGATTGAATAACGGATTTGATTATTGACGCGTCGAACGACGTCGCAAAGCTGCAGCGCGTGTCATGGGGACGAGGGCGTCACTGCCCTCGGGCGCGGCCTCGAAGTTCGTGAGCTCTTCGGCGTGCGACTGCAGGTATTGAAAGAACCGCTCAAACTCCTGCTGCATCGCATCCATCTTCTCGCGCATGTTGAGTATGATCTCGACACCCGCGAGATTCACTCCCAAGTCGCGCGTCAACGAAAGAATCAATTCCAGTCGCTCGAGATCCGGATCGGTATAGAGCCGCGTGTTTCCTTCCGATCGCGACGGCTTCAACAAACCTTCACGCTCGTAAAGCCGGAGCGTTTGCGGATGAATCCCATACTGCTCCGCTACCGCACTGATCGTGTATGTTCGCGGCTTCCTGCTCACTCTAACCCCATCTCCACGCGCGGGTTCGTCGCATTCAACTTCGCATACTCGCGCAGCAAATTCTTCGTCTCTTCCGAAATCACTTTCGGCAAAGTCACCTGCACTTCCACAAACTGGTGACCCTTCGCGCCCGGATTCCGCAGCGACGGCGCGCCTTTATCGCGGAGGCGAAACTTCTGGCCCGACTGCGTTCCCGGCGGAATACGCAACTGCGATTTGCCGTCAACAGTCGGCACCTCGATCTTCGCGCCGAGCGCGGCTTCAGGAACGGTGATCGGCACCGTCACATAAATATTGTCGCCCTTGCGCGTGAAGTATTTGTGTGGACCAACGTTCGTGATGATGTGCAGATCGCCCGGAGGCGCGCCGAGCCGGCCGCCTTCACCCTTTCCGGGAATGCGCACGCGCGATCCAGTTTCAACACCAGCCGGAATGCGAACCTTCACTGTTTCGGTTTTCGGCGTCACGCCCTTGCCGTTACACACCGAACACGGTGCGCGTCGTCGTCCGGTGCCATCGCAGTCCGGACACTCCTGCGCAAACCGCAAACGGCCGCCGGCTCGTTGCACCTGGCCCGTGCCTTTACACGTCTGGCAAACCACCACTGGTCCACCCGTGTCGCCCGCGCCGTTACAACGCGTGCACTGCTCGGAACGATTGACCGTGATGTTTGTCGTCAAACCTTTGATCGCTTCCTCAAACGAGAGGCTCAGAGGCATCTCGATGTCCGCGCCTTTTTGCGGCTGCGGCCTTGGCGGCTCTTTTTCTCTGGTAGCGCCACCGCCAAACAGGTCGGCAAAGATGTCGCGAAAACTGCTGCTGCCACCGCTTGACGAAGTCGAGCCGCCGCCCCAGTCAAACCCTGTGAAATCGAAACCCGGCGCCGTGCGACCGCCGCCGCCACCTGTTGGACCACCAGCGCCGCGCGCCGCCGCGTCCGCAAGGTTTTCAGAGTACTGCCCGAAACGATCGTAAACCGCTCGCTTCTTCGGATCGGAGAGCACGTCGTGCGCTTCCGACATCGCTTTGAAACGTTCCTCGGCAGCTTTGTCACCCGGATTTACGTCAGGGTGATACTTGCGCGCCAGCCGCCGGTAAGCCTTCTTGATCTCTTCGGGCTTGGCGTCGCGCTTGATGCCAAGAACTTCGTAATAGTCTTGCTTTGCTGCCATTAGTTATTTGAAGAAAAGGCGGAGCGAGCACATCTTCTCCGCCTCTTTTTATCCACAGATTACGCAGATTGTTTATGACATCTGTGTAATCTGTGGATGAAGAACCATCGATTTACTTGTTGTCTTCTACGTCTACGTATTCAGCGTCGATGACGTTGTCGTCGCCTCCTGAGCTCGCACCTGAAGACGATGCGCCTGCCGCCGATGCCTGATCGTCACTCGCTTGCGCACCCGGCGACGGAGCACTCTGGTAAAGCGCCTCGGCCAGTTTGTGCGAAGCGGTTTGCAGCTTGTTGAAAGCGTCGTTCAACTTCTCAACGCCACCTTCAGTCAAAGCCGTCTTCGCCTCAGCAATCGCCGCCTCGACGTCAGACGCAACTGGTCCGACCTTCTCGCGATTCTCGCTGAGCGTCTTCTCCATCTGATAGACGAGTCCATCGAGGCGATTGCGCGCTTCGATCTCCTCGCGCTTGCGAACGTCTTCAGCAGAGTGCGACTCGGCGTCCTTCATCATCTTGTCGATTTCATCCTTCGACAGACCCGACGAAGCCGTGATCGTGATCTTCTGCTCGCGACCCGTGCCCATGTCTTTCGCCGACACGTTCACGATGCCGTTTGCGTCGATGTCAAAAGTAACTTCGACCTGCGGCATGCCACGCGGCGCCGGTGGAATACCGACGAGGTGAAACTTGCCCAACGTGCGATTGTCCGATGCCATCGGTCGCTCGCCCTGAAGCACGTGAACTTCGACTGACGTCTGGTTGTCAGAAGCAGTTGAGAAGATCTCTGACTTCCGCGTTGGGATCGTCGTATTTCTCTCAATCAGCTTCGTGAACACTCCGCCGAGCGTCTCGATGCCGAGGCTCAACGGAGTAACGTCGAGCAGAAGGATGTCCGTCTTCTCGCCGGAAAGAACGCCGGCCTGAACGGCTGCGCCAATCGCGACGACTTCGTCAGGATTCACGCTCTTGTTTGGCTCCTTGCCAAACATTTCCTTCACGATCTCCTGGACCTTCGGAATACGCGTCGAACCGCCAACCAGCACGACCTCGTCGATCTTCTTCGCGTCGACGCCGGCGTCTTTCAGCGCTGTTTCGACCGGACCTCTGAGTCTCGAGAGAATCGGATCGACAAGCTGCTCGAAACGCGCCCGCGTGAGTTTCATCGCGAGGTGCTTCGGACCAGACTGGTCTGCCGTAACGAATGGCAGGTTGATTTCCGTCTCCATCGTGCTCGAGAGCTCGATCTTCGCCTTCTCCGCAGCTTCTTTCAGACGTTGGAGGGCCATCTTGTCGCCGGAAAGATCGATACCCTGATCTTTCTTGAACTCTTCGATGATCCACTCGATGAGTCGCTCGTCGATGTCGTCGCCGCCGAGGTGCGTGTCACCATTGGTCGACTTCACTTCGACAACGCCTTCGCCCACTTCGAGAACCGAGATGTCGAACGTGCCGCCGCCGAAGTCAAACACCGCGATCGTCTCGTCTTTCTTCTTGTCGAGGCCATACGCGAGCGCCGCCGCCGTCGGCTCGTTCACGATACGCATCACTTCGAGGCCGGCAATCTTGCCTGCGTCTTTCGTCGCCTGGCGCTGCGCGTCGTTGAAGTAAGCCGGAACGGTGATAACGGCCTTGTCAACTTTCTGGCCGAGATAGTCTTCAGCCGACTGCTTCATCTTCTGCAGAATGATCGCCGAGATCTCCGGCGGGCTCCACTCTTTGCCGCCAGCCGCGATACGCACGTCGCCGCCGCTGCCGGCGCCCTGAACCTTGTAGGGAACCTGTTTGATTTCTTCACCAACTTCGTTATAGCGACGTCCCATAAATCGCTTAATCGAATAGACAGTATTTTCCGGGTTGGTTACCGCCTGCCGTTTGGCAACCTGACCAACAAGGCGGCTTCCATCTTTTGTGAAAGCCACGACCGATGGCGTGGTGCGACCACCTTCGGAATTAGTGATTACGGTTGGCTCGCCCCCTTCCATCACCGCCACGACCGAGTTGGTTGTTCCTAGGTCAATTCCAATAATCTTGCTCATCTTTTAGTCTCCAAAAACCTTCCTTGAGTAAAACATTCCAGACTCGCTGTTCATGGAAAAATTGGAAGCGATTGCCGCGGGCCCGAACGGTTTGATTTCCCCAGCAACGACACTTACCCTTGAACGCTCGCACAATATAATACTTGAGTGCGTCCTTGTCAACTTTATTTGAGTGTGTCTGCTTCGGAACGGCGGTCTTCGTTGACGAGTTTGGAGACGAAGAAGACGTAGTGAGCGCCTGAGAGGACGGAGAGGGAGAAAACAGTCGTGTAGATGGTCGGGAGATACCAGCCGGAGCCGTAGGGGACGCTCGCGGCGACGATGATCGCGGCGATCGCGAAGATTTGGACGTTCGTGTTGATTTTGCCGAGCATTGAGGGGCGGAAGCCGCGGAAGCCGGTGACGATGTTGATTGCTGCCGCGCCGACCAGAATAAAGACGTCGCGACTAATGACAGCGACGGTTACCCAAAATGGAACGGGAAGGTGGGATGGAAGTGGCTGCGGGAAGACAGATCGCATCGACAGGACGACGAACGAGGTAACGAGCATCAGCTTGTCGGCAATCGGGTCGAGAATCGTGCCGAGTTGTGATTTTTGATTAAAACGGCGCGCGAGCAGGCCGTCGAGACCGTCAGTGATTCCGGCGAAAACGAAAATCGCGAGCGCGAGTATGAAACGTTGATAGAAAAGCAGCGAGACGAAGACCGGAATCAAAACCATCCGGAAAACGGTCAGCAGATTGGGAACGGTGACTATGCGGGAGGACATTTGGGCACAGGATTAACAAGGTTCCTCAAGATTAACAAGATGTCCTGTTAATCCTGAGAAATCTTGTTCATCTTGTCTCACTTCTTAGTTCGAGCAACGAAATCTCAGGAGGGCATCCATAGCGGATCGGCAACACTACGGTTCCCAATCCCCGATTAACGTAAATCTGCGTGTTTCCGAGCCGGCCGTGGCCCTTGAGCATCCGCTTGCGCGCGCCGCGCAAACCGTTGCGCTCTCGGATTGCGACCTGGCCGCCGTGGGTGTGCCCGCTGAGCACGAGGTCGACTGACGCTCGAGCCGCGCGTCGCAGCAGAATCGGATTGTGTGCGAGCAGGAGCTTCATCTCGTCTTCACGAGAGCCGGCAAGCGCGAGCGAGATGTCTTCGAGTCCGACCATTGTGTCGTCCACACCTGCGAGCCAGAACGCAGCGCCATCCTTTTCGAAGCGCATTCCCTCGTTGATCAGGACCGTGATCCCCTCGGCGCGGAAAAGGTCCGTAATCAAATCGGCGTCGACCCAGTGATCGTGGTTTCCGAGAACAGCATAAACGCCATATTTTGCCTGCAAACGACCGAGCATCTCGGCGCAGGGCGCGGCGTAATGTCGCTCTTTCGAGATGTAGTCGCCGGTCAGCGCGATGATGTCAGGCTGGAGACGGTTTGCCGTCTCGACGGCGCGCTCGATCTGTTCAGGGCTGGAAAAAGGTCCGTGATGAATGTCTGAAAGCTGAACGACGCGAAAACCATCGAAGGCTTTCGGCAGGCGACTTAAGTGGATGCGTTCATGCTCGATGCTGAGCATGTAAGGCTCGGTCAGCGCCGCCCGCGCCACGTGCGTCAGGCTGACGGCGAGCGACTTCAACGGCGTATCTGGGCGATTGGAACTGCCATAGGGCGCGACACGTCTACGCTGGTTCCATCTGATGGGAGTCGCCATGTTTTTTAGCTTGGTTGGCGCCACCTGCCGGGAGGCGCCTTGTAAGTGGCGCGCATTATAGATACCTCACCCTCCGGGCGCAACCCTGCAGAGCTGTGCGAATTGTGCTCTGGATTTTGCGGGATGTGCAATAATCGACCCACATTTACCGAAAATCTAATGAAACGAGTCGCCTTCGCGTTATTGACGGCCCTCAGTGTCGGGCTGTTTTTTATTTTCGCCAGCCATCCTGCGATAGCGGCTGGAGAAGGCGCGACCGGTACCGAGTCACACGGTTTGGATCCCGCGGTTCTGATCGGCGTTGCCATCATGCTGGTGTTGGCAAAGATCGGCGGCGAGATTTTTGAGCGCGCCGGACAATCCGCAGTGCTGGGTGAGCTGTGTGCGGGTGTCGTGCTCGGTAATCTAGTGATTTTCGGTTTCAACTATGCCGAGCCACTAAAGACGAATGAGACGATCGCGGCGCTCGCCGAGCTCGGCGTGATCATTCTGCTGTTTGAAGTCGGGCTCGAGTCAGACCTGAAGGAGATGGTAGAGGTTGGCTGGTCATCATTGCTGGTGGCTGTGCTCGGCGTGATTGCTCCGTTCTTTCTCGGCTGGGCCGTGTCGGCTTATTTCATGCCTGGCGAAGCTCGTTTAGCTCACATCTTCATCGGCGCAACTCTCTGCGCGACGAGTGTCGGTATCACGGCGCGTGTCTTTAAAGATCTCGGCAAACTGGCGACGCGCGAGGCACGGATCATTCTCGGCGCGGCTGTTCTCGACGATGTGCTTGGGCTGCTGATTCTGGCGGTAGTCGCTGGGGCGATCAAAGCTGCTGGAACCGGCAGTGCGCTTTCATTCTTCGACGTCGGATTGATCGCGCTGAAGTCGATCGCATTTCTGATCGGAGCGATCGTGATTGGACACTTGTTGATGCCGCGCATGCTTCATGTAGCGGGTCGACTGGAAACACGAGGCGTGCTGCTGACTCTCGCGATTTCATGTTGTCTATTTCTGTCGTGGGCGGCGGCGAAAGTCGGTCTGGCGCCGATTGTCGGCGCGTTTGCGGCAGGACTCATTCTTGACGAAGTGCATTTCAAGCATGGCCGGCAGCCGGAACGCGATCTAAACGATCTCTTGCAGCCGGTGAGCACTGTGCTGGTCCCAATCTTTTTCGTGTTGATGGGATTGAAAGTTGATCTGCGGCTGTTCACACGTGTCGACATTCTGGGACTAGCATTAGCGCTTACTGTTGCAGCGATAATCGGCAAACAGATCTGTGCGCTTGGAGTGATTGAGCGCGGCGTCAATCGTCTGGCAGTCGGGCTCGGAATGATCCCGCGCGGCGAGGTTGGTCTGATATTCGCAGGTATTGGTGCGACCTTGATGTTGCCGACGGCGAGTGGGGTGAGTGAGCCGGTGATTAGCTCGGCGATTTTCGGGGCAGTTGTTATCATGGTCATCATCACGACATTGATCACTCCGATCACTTTGAAGTGGTCGCTGGGAAGAAAACGAGCGCGCAAACGGGAGGGTTGAAATGGCAAAGAAGGACCAGCACAAGGCCGGCATTCCACCAAAACCACGTGGGCAACAGACTGGTTTCGCGGGTAATCCGGATCAGAATCGCGAGGAAATGAAGAAGACGCCCGCGTTGCGTGGTCGTCGCAAGAGCGAAAACAAAATGTTTGGCGACGCTTCCGAGCAGCAGGGGGGCGATGCAGTGACTCCGAGCACGAATTCACCTTCGACGCCCGGAATGAAGCAATGAAGGGCCACAGATTACACGGATCAAATGCACGGATAAAACTGAGCCGTCCTTAATCCGTAAAATCCGTGGCTGATTAATGCCAACCAAATAGCGGGGATTCGTGTCTGTATCATCGATGGCTGACAGTGATACGGAGATGATCAAACGTGCTCAGGCGCAGGACCTCGATGCGTTCTGCGTGCTCGCCGAGCGGTACGCGCGCCGCATCCATCTGCTCGCCTCGCATTATTGCCAGAACACACAAGACGCGGAGGATCTCTCGCAAGAGGTGTGGCTGAAAGCCTACCAAGCCGTGCAAACGTTTCGCTTCGATTCGTCTTTCTACACCTGGTTACGCCGCATCACCATCAACACGTTCCTGAATCACCGGCGGTCTAACTTTTTCCGGTGGCGCGGAAACTCAACAGTTGTGCAACTGCTGCAGATCGATTCAGACGACTCGGGGGAGCTGGTCGGATCGAGCTCCGCGTCGCCGGAAAATATTTATAACAAATTGCTTTTTGAGAATGTGGTTAACGCCCTCGCCGAGTTGACGCCTTCGCAGCGGCTCGCCTTTTTGCTGCGCCACTACGAAGGCATGTCTTACGACGAGATCGCGAACGCAATGAACTGTTCAACCGGAACCGCGAAGAAAGGCGTGTGGCGCGCTATTGCCAAACTGCGCGCCCGGCTTTCGCCCGACTCTCACGACGAGCCCGAGCCCTTGATCGATCTTGCTAATGAATATTGACTGGAGTTTTGGAATGCATAACTGCACGGAAACAAAAGAGCGTTTCGTCGAGCTCGTGTTGGACGGTCGATCGGCCGACGTAAACGACTGCGCCGAGTGCCGCGCGGAGTTTGAAGCGCTCAACATGACTCTGCGCATGACGTCGCGAGCAAGCGAGACCGCCGCCCCCGCTGAAAGTTACTGGAGTGGTTATCACGCGAGACTTCGCCAGAAGCTCGCGACCGCTCCCAACCCTTCTCACGCAGAGACGCAAAGACGCAAGGAAAAACTCGGGCCTCTCTTTGAGACTATGCGGCTCTGCGTGAGAACCACCGTTCGCGTTCCCCTCCCACTCGCATTCGCCGTGATCATCACCTGCCTGGCCCTGGGTGTGTTCGCTATTCGCCGTGCTGAACCACCAGTGGCCCAGCCTCCGCTGCTCGTCCGAGTTCCGGTTGAAGTTCCGGTGGTCCAGGAAAAAGTCGTGACGCGCGTCGTTTACCGCGACCGCCGCTCGTCTTTCAAAAATTCGCGACGCGCAATCGACGACCCACGGGCTGAAAAAACATTTGCCAGTCTCAACGGCTTCAAACCAACAGACGAGATCAAGCTCACCGTGATCAAGGGAGGAACTCCGTATGAGAAATAAGCTCTGGATCCTCCTGCTGCTCATACACTGTTTAGGCGTCGCGGCTGCGGCGCAAAATCCGGCGAAGCGACAGCTCGTGATGCAGGTTTCCAACGGCGGCTTCGTCGCATTTAGAAGCGAAACTCCCGGCGCGAAGAGCACGCCCGACAGCAACTCGCTTGCGGCGCTGCTCTTCTCGCAAGCGTTCGCTGGAAACAACCGCGTCATCCATCGCGTGCTGACAGACGCGCAGAACAACGTCGTCTTCGGCTACGACCTCTGGATCAATGCCGATCCTATCAGCAGAAAGTTTAGCGTCGCCGTTTTGCCTGCTGACGAAGTATTTCGTCGCACCTTTCTCAAACCAAACGGCTCGTTTGCGACTTTCCCGAAATCAACCACCCCACAAACATTGGACGACGGCGACGCCGTGTCGCTCGATCTGCTGGTCAATAATGAATCGGGCGTGAAGATCGTCGACGTGGTACGCGTGACTTTCGATCGCTCGACATTGCGCGAAGGCTACAACGAATCGGCGCCGAAAGACTTCACGCTCGACGCGGTCGCGCTCTCCGTAAAAAACTACAGCCTGACGAGCAACGGCAAACTCATCGCACAAAGTAAATCGAGCATCGGTTGCGAGGGCGCACTGCTCTGGTTCTACATCCCCGAGCGCGGACGCTTCATTTTCTCACTCGTGCCGCGCGAGGGTTACAACTTCGCGAAGGTCGCTGTGCTTGACGAAAACCGGATCGAGTTTACTGTCGACGGCGACCATTACGAGTGGCTTTCAAGCGCTTCCATCCTGCCGAATGGCGGCACGTGGAACCTTTGGGTGTTGCACGACACAGACTACACGCCGATGTTCGGTGGTCCTGAACTCTCACCTCCACGCTCGACGCAGAAGGGTCCAAACGTGTTCGAGAAGATCGAGGGCGCGCTGGCGAATCGCGGGGCCGAAGTCACGTTCAATCTGCCCGGACGGTCGGGGTCGAGCAAAAGCACGCCTGTCGCACCGCAGCGCGTGATGGTCGGAGGCGCTGACTCGATGGAAAATCTTCTCCCGAAAAGTACTCCCTAAATCAACCACTAAGTCTTCCCAATCTCTAAGGAGTCGCAGAATGAACAAAGCTTTCTTTGTTGTCGTCGTGATCTGTCTACTTCAATTGCAAGCGTTGGCCCAGTCGGAGGAGTTGCCGAAGTTTGAGGTGGCCGGCGAGTTCACCACGCTCGAGCGCGAGGCCTTTTCACAACGCCGCACCGAGCCCGGATTCGGCGGGCGCTTCACCTATAACCTCAACAAGACGTTCGCTGTTGAAGGCGCAGGCTACTTCTTTCCAAAGCGATGTTTTCAGTGTCGCAACGCGGGGAATATCACGGAAGGACTCGCGGGAGTGAAAGTCGGGAAGCGATTCGAGAAGTGGGGCGTCTTCGCGAAAGCACGGCCGGGCGTGATCAGTTTCAGCCAGGGCACGTTCGACACCATTCCGCCTGTCGTACCGTTTCCGACGTTCCCGATCTTTTTCGAGTTGAAGCGGTTAACGACATTCGCGGCAGACGTTGGCGGCGTAGTCGAGTTTTACCCGACAAAGCGGATCGTGACGCGCTTCGACGTCGGCGACACGATCATTCATTTCAACCGCCGCAATCTGAACACCGTCCTATTCGATCCGGCGACGAATACATCCACGCCCGCCACGATCCCAATACCCGCACGCACGTCGCACAACTTTCAATTCGTGACGAGCGTCGGCTTCCGCTTCTGATCAGTGCTTATCCGTCTTCCGATCCGGGCTATCTGCGGCCGGTTTTTTGAACACGGAATCGGGAATGTCGACGTCCCATTTAACGTCTGTGATCTGCATCACGATGTCGCCGTTGGCGATGTTGCTTGATACCGTTTTGAAAGGAATCATCACGCCGTCGACATTTCGGTAATCGCTGAACCTCTGTGTCTGCGGCAACTGGATGCCGGACGTTTCGTCAACGATGACCGAGTCGCGGCGCAACACGAGAAACGATTTCGTCGAGACGTAATCGAGTACGGGCGTGCCCTTCTCGCTGCGCTTTTCGAGGATGTAGACGTCTTCATCGCCGACTTTGCCCATGCGCTTGACGGTGAGCGTCTTGTAATTGGTTTTCCAGCTCAGCACGTCGTAGAAATCGGAGGCGGCCTTGATGTCTTCAAGGCGCTTGCCCGAGTAGGTTTCCTCCGGAGCGAAACTCATCACTTCGCCACCGGCAGCGCCGTCGAAGAAGCTCGTGACCGTTCCGATCTTCTTGCCGAGCGCAGTCAAGGTCATGTCGCTGGCCGCGAGGTTCGGCGCACGCGCCGTGACCGAGCCTTTGGCCTGCACGCCCTGGTTTTCGAAATCGACGTCGACCATCATCACCGAAGATTTGTGCTTGCGCAGGTTCTCTTCGCCACCGTACGCGACGATCATCTTCGTCAGTAACTCGTCGACGCTGATCGGCGAGTTGTCTGCTTTTGCAGCCGTATCGACAGTTGGTTTCGCGCCGTCACCCGAAACTTTCTGCAATACGACATTGCCTTGCGGCTGTTCGAGGAAGAGCTCAGTTTCCGACTCTTTGTCTTTGACAGGTCTGAACGTTGCGAAGAATCCTGCGGGGGCTGGATCGCCGAGCTTGTAACGGCGGCCGCCAAGGTTCTCGAGCGGGTACGGCGGCTGGCCCGGAACGGTGAGCACCAGTTTGTCGTCTTTGAAACTCACGTCGAAACTCACGCCCGCGGGCAGCAGGTACTTGCCGACTTCCTGCTTCGGATCGGCGGCGGGCGCCTTTGCTTCCGTCGTCGGTGGGACGCCGACCAGTTCTTTCCAGATCGTGGTCATTGCAGTCGCGCCGATAGACGACGCAGTGACGTTTGTGAGCAACACGAAGCCGAGTTTCTGATCGGGCATGAAAGCGACCTGCGCGTTGTAACCGTCAATGTTGCCGCCGTGCTCGACGACCTTGTGTCCGTTCCACTGCCGCAGGAACCAGCCGAGACCGTAATCAACTGGACCAGTGATGTTGATCTGCTTGCGAGTCAACTCCTCGAAACCTTTTTCGGAGACAAGTCGCTTGCCATTGAAGACGCCGTTGCCGAGCATGAGGCGCACCCATTGGGCCATGTCGCGCGCGCTCGAATCGATAGCTCCGGCAGGCGCGGCGGCGGGAATCGCGCGCGGCGGCAGTCGACGCGTTACTTTCGTCGTGGCGTTGTAGTCGTAGCCGAAGGAGTAATCGCGCGACTTCTGCATGTCTTCTATGCGCGTGTCGCTGTTGTTCATTCCGAGCGGCTTGAAGATTCGTTTCGCTATCAGCTCATCCCAGGTTGAGTTTTGCGCTTTGGCGACGGCTTCGCCGGCGGCCGCGTACATTATGTTTTGATACTGAAACTTCTCGCCGAGCTTGGCCGTCGGTTTCGCGAGGCCGGCGACTTTGATCAGCTCTTCGCGGTTGAGGACGCCCGTGACCATCGCGAGATCCGTGCGGTTCAAGCCGGAGCGATGCGACAGCAGATCGCGCATCGTGATCTTCGCGGCGGCTTCTTCGTCGCGCAGCGTGAAGTATGGGAGAAACTTCTTCGGCGAGTCGTCGAGCGAAAGCTTACCTTCGTCAGCACTCATCACTGCCAGCATCGCGGTGAACGCTTTCGTCGACGAGCCGATGGCGAAGCGTGTGTCGGGCGTGACGGGGATGTTTCGTTCGAAGTCTTTGACGCCGAGGCCTTTTAGATAAATGACTTTGTCGTCTTTGACGATCGCCAGCGACATGCCGGGAATACCGAGCTCTTTGCGCTTCTCTTCAAGCGACTTCTCAATCGCGGCGAGCGCCCCCGTGTAATCCGTGGCCGTCGCTCTTGTTGGCTGCTGGGCCACGAGGGCAGTTGGGACGACAGCAAGAGAAAGAGCGAGAGTTAGTACAAGCGCGATAAAGTGTTTCATGGTGGGTGTAGTACGCGGTTGGACGGAAAAGGTTTAGCCGCGGATTTACACGGATGAACGCGGATCAGAAGAGAAATTCTGATCGGCGTTCATCCGTGTAAATCCGCGGCTAAAATATTACTCGACGATCCAGGTGTCGCCGCTATTAATCAACTTCTCGAGACTGCCCGGTCCGGCCTTCGCCACCGACGCCTCGATCTGGTCGACCATCATGTCTTCGTAAGTCGCTCGCTCGATCGCGCGGAAGATGCCGACGGGCTGCGGAAATTCCGGCTGCTCCATGCGCGCCAGCATGAACGCCACCGACGGATCGCTCAGGTTGATGTCGTGCACCAGCAGATCGTTCTCGGTGATCCCGTTCTCGCCAATCGTCACGACTTCCGGCAATGCGCCGTTCATGCGAATGCCCTTCTCGCGGTTCTTTCCGAACACCATCGGCTTGCCATGCTCGAGATACAGCACCCGATCCGAGCGCACCGTGCGTTCGGCGAAGTGATCGAAGGCACCGTCGTTGAAGATGTTGCAGTTCTGGTAGACCTCGATAAACGAGATGCCCTTGTGCTTCGCCGCTGCATCAACAATCGCGCCGAGATGTTTGACGTCGATATCGATCGAGCGCGCCACGAATGTCGCCTCGCTCGCAATCGCGAGTGAAAGTGGATTGACCGGATAATCGATCGTGCCCGCCGGCGTTGACTTCGTCTTCTTGCCAAACTCGGAAGTCGGGCTGTACTGCCCCTTCGTCAAACCGTAGATGCGATTGTTGAAGAGGATGTAGTTCAGATCGAGATTACGACGAATGGCGTGAATGAAGTGATTGCCGCCGATCGACAACGCATCGCCATCGCCCGTGATCACCCAGACGCTCAGGTCGGGATTGGCACACTTGATTCCGGTCGCAATCGCGGGCGCGCGGCCGTGAATGCTGTGAAAGCCGTATGTGTTCATGTAATACGGGAAACGCGACGAGCAGCCGATACCCGACACAAACACGATCTTCTCGCGCGGAATGCCAAGCTCCGGCATCACCTTCTGCACGTTGTTGAGAATGGCGTAATCACCACACCCCGGACACCAGCGCACTTCCTGGTCGGAAACAAAGTCAGCCTTCTTCAACTGTCCCGGCGGCGGCGCCACGCGCCCCGACACCGACGAACCGACGTCGCTTTCAGCCGAGACCGCCGTTTCCGCAAACGACTTATTCCCATTCCCGCTATGACCGTTACTCTGTGTACTCATTATTTCTCCTGAATTTACGTGCTTTCTTCAATAGTGTCCGACGTCGGGCCGAAGATCCTGGCCAACGAAATGCGAAAACCTGGGAAAAGGTCTTGCGCCTCGAGGTAATCAGAACCTGAAAACGTTGTTGTATCTGACGGCGATCGGTAGACCGTTACTTTGCTGTGCTTCAGGTGTACGATCCAGACCTGCTTCGTGCCGGCATTGAACAACCGCGAGACTCGTTCGCTTATTTTGCCCGGACGGTATTCCGGAGTGTAAATCTCTACGGCAAGGTCGGGAGGACCTTGCCAGTAACCTTTTACATCCCCCGCCTGCGCCAGCCGCACCTTCGAGATGAAAGAAATGTCTGGTCCCACAACGGTGTCCGGGTTCCATGTCAATTGAAAGCCGGAATCACCTATATAAACTTCACCCAAATCATGGTCCCAAACAAATTGTGTAAGCGGCACACCAAGGCGCGCCTCAATCCGGCCGTGAGGAAGTCGGGGTACTGGCATAGTTATAAGCTCTCCGTTGATGAGTTCATGGCGCACATCATCGTCAGGAAGCTGTAACAGCTCCTCGGCGGTCATTAGCGCTGTTGAGGTTGTACTCATCCGTTTGCTCCTACTTACGTGTGCGCGTGAGGTACGCTCCAACATTACAAATACTCTTCAACCTTTCTGATGATCTCCCGAATCTGGAACGGGCGGCCTTTCACCTTCGAGAACGGCACCGCGTCGATCAGATACTTCGCTCGAATCATCGTGCAGAGCTGGCCCAGGTTCATCTCGGGGATGATTACGGTTTCGAAGCCTGATAGAACCTCGCCGAGATTGCGCGGAAAGGGGTTCAGGTAGCGCAGGTGCGCGGCTGAAACACTCTTGCCCTCGCGTTGCATCTTCTCGACTGCCGACGAGATTGAGCCGTAGGTCGAGCCCCAGCCGAGCACGAGGACTTTTCCAGTCGACTCACCCATCACTTCCACTGGCGGAATCGACGCGGCGGCGCGGTCAACTTTTTCCTGCCGCAGCTTTACCATGAAATGGTGGTTCTCGGGATCGTAGTTGACGTTGCCGGTGATGTGCTGTTTCTCGATACCGCCGACGCGGTGCTCGAGCCCGGGCGTGCCCGGCAGCGCATACGGGCGCGCGAGTGTTTCCGGGTCGCGCGCGTACGGCATGAACGTCGCCGGATCGTTGGCGAAGCCCACGTCGATCTTCGGCAGTTCGTCGATCGGCGGAATCGCCCACGGCTCTGCGCCGTTCGCGAGATAACCATCAGACAGGTAAAACACCGGCGACATGTACTTGAACGCTAGTCGCACGGCTTCAATCGCCATGTGGAAACAGTCACCCGGAGTTGCGGGCGCGACGACGATCGCCGGACACTCGCCGTTTCGTCCCCAAACCGCCTGGAACAGATCCGCCTGCTCAGTTTTCGTTGGCAAACCGGTTGATGGTCCACCACGCTGAACGTTGACGATCACGAGCGGCAGCTCAGTCATCACGGCGAGACCGATCGCTTCCTGTTTCAAAGCCACGCCCGGTCCGGACGTTCCGGTCAATCCGATCTGACCGGCGAAGCTCGCACCAATCGCAGCGCAAACAGCCGCAATTTCGTCTTCCGCCTGAAACGTCTTCACGCCGAACGCCTTGTGACGCGACAGTTCGTGCAGAATGTCAGACGCGGGCGTGATCGGATACGAGCCGTAAAACAGCGGACGACCGGAAATCTGCGACGCCGCAATGAAACCGATCGCAGTCGCTTCGTTGCCCGTGATCTTCCGGTACTTGCCGGGAGCGATCTGCGCCTTCTTGACCGTGTAGTGCGTCGTGAAAACTTCGGTCGTGTCGGCGAAGTTGTAACCAGTTTTCAACGCGATCTCGTTCGCCTTCGCTAGCTCCGGACTCTTGGCGAACTTGCCGCGAATCCAGTTGAGCGTGTTGTCCATCGGGCGATCGTAGAGCCAGTAGAGCACGCCCAGCGCGAAGAAGTTTTTCGACCGATCGATCTCCTTGCGCGAGAGCTCGACGTTGCCCTTGAGGGCGTTCATGTTGAGCGTCGAGATCGGCAGCTTGTGCACGCGATAACCGGCGAGCGAGCCGTCTTCCAACGGGTTCGTCGTGTAGTTGGCGTACTTCAGATTCTCCGGCGTGAAGCCGTCGGTATTCACGATCAGCGTGCCGCCTTCTTCGAGGTCAGGCAGGTTCACTTTCAGCGCCGCGGGATTCATCGCCACGAGGACGTTCGGCTGATCGCCAGGCGTCTTGATGTCCGTGCTGGAGAAGTTCAACTGAAATCCGCTGACGCCCGGCAGGCTGCCGGCTGGGGCGCGAATCTCCGCGGGGAAGTCAGGCAAGGTCGAGATGTCGTTACCGACCACTGCCGACGTGTTGGTGAACTGCGTGCCGGTTAGCTGCATGCCGTCGCCAGAGTCACCGGCGAAGCGAATGGTTACAGTCTCGACTTCTTCCAGATTTTTCTCAGTCTGCGGAACAGGAGGTTCTATAACAGTACTCATCTCGTATTGTCTTTATGGCCTTTCGGAAAAATGATGGTCGCCAGAGATAGTATAGGACATCCAGGTCGGATAAGTCCTACCACCTACCTTAATGTAGCTAATTCTTTTTCATAAGGCGACATGGCAGCGAGCTTCTCGACGATCGCGGGGAGAACGCGCAGGGTTGTGTCGACGTCGGCGTCTGTATTGTAGCGTCCGAGCGAGAAGCGAATCGAGCCCTGGGCGGCGGTGAAGGGGACGTTCATCGCGCGCAGTGTTGGCGACGATTCATGCGATGTCGAATGACAGGCGGAACCGGTCGAAACGCAGACGCCTTCATGGTCCAGGTGCATGAGAATGTTTTGGCCGTCGACGTATTCGAAGGAGATGTTCGACGTGTTTGGCAAACGCTTCGAGCGATCCGCGGCGCCGTTGAGACGCGCGTTCGGAATGTTTGCGAGGATCTCATCTTCGAGACGATTGCGGAGTCGTTCAATCAGATCGTGACTGTTGTCCTCAACTGCGAGCTGGCAAGCGGCGCCGAGACCGACGATGTTTGGAACGGCGGACGTGCCGGCGCGTCGCCCCTGCTCCTGCGCGCCGCCGACGATGAACGACGGCAGCGAGAGGCCTTTGCGAATGTAAAGAGCGCCGATGCCTTGCGGCGCGTGTAGTTTGTGACCTGATAAAGCAAAAAGATCTACAGACGTGCTCTTCAAATCAATCGGAATCTTGCCGGCTGCTTGGACACCGTCGACGTGAAACACAGCATCCGTTTTCTCGCGAATGATGCGTCCGATGTCTTCGATCGGAAACAACACCCCGGTCTCGTTGTTTGCAAGCATGATCGAGACGAGTGCCGTGTCAGGACGTAAAGCAGCGCGCAACTCGTCCAGGTTGAGCTCGCCGTTGTTATCAACGCCGAGCCACGTCACTTCATAACCTTCCTGCTCGAGCAGACGACAGACGTTTCGCACTGCTTCGTGTTCGACCTGCGTCGTGACGATGTGCTTTTTATTCGGCTGCGTCGCGAGCGCGCCGCGAATGGCCCAGTTGTCTGATTCCGATCCGCACGACGTGAAGACGATCTCGCTCGGCTCGGCAGCGCCGATCAAAGTTGCGACGTATTCGCGCGAGTTTTCTATCGCACGTTTCATCTCGCGGCCGAGCGCGTGCGCTGACGAAGGATTGCCGAAAAATTCGCTCAGGTAAGGTTGCATCGCGTTGAGCACTTCCGGTGCGACGCGCGTCGTGGCGTTGTTATCAAGGTAAATCATTGGTTAAAAGAATCTCCTGAATCAATTGGTGACACGAGCCACAGCCACCGCCCGCATTGCAGGCTTTTGTGACTTCGGCGACGGTTGTTAAGCCGCGTGAGTTGATCTCGCGCTCGATCGTGCGTTCCGAGACGAAGAAGCAGGTACAGATTAGCGCTTCGTCGCCCGCCCAGTCTTCGCGCGCAGCATTACTATACTCGCGGATCGCGTCGAGTAGCGCATCGCGGGCGAGGGCGGCGCAATTCGAATCAGCGACGTCGAGCGTGGCCGCCTCTGCTGTCGTCAGTCCCGTGATTTGCTCGGTTAATATCGACGCCGCCGCGATTAAAACGTGGCAACCAGCGGCCCGGAACCTCGCTTGAGATACTCTTTGCGCTTCATCCACCCGGATCGAGAACCGCACGTGCGCCCCGCATTCTAAAGAAGCGGCGCGTCCGGTGAAGCTCGGCTCGTCCGCATCGCCGACGTTCCGAGGGTTGAAGAAATGATCCGCGCTTAATCCGCTCATCATCCGTGTCATCTGTGGCTAAGTCTTAGCCACGGATTAAACGGAAGGATACGGAGTTGCACAGATAATGCCAATCAGCTACGCTTTTTCGCTTATGACTCAACTAACTGAACAACTCATACTCGACAGTCTGAGACAGATCAAAGATCCGGACCTGCACAAGGATATCGTGACGCTCGGTTTCATTCGAGACCTCAAGATCGACGGCGGCAACGTCTCTTTTCGTATCGTCCTGACCACGCCGGCCTGCCCCGTGAAAGCAGAAATGGAAAGCGCCGCAAAGGAAATCGTTAGCTCACTTCCGGGCGTAACCGCGGTCGCCGTAACGATGGACGCCGAAGTCCCGAAAGGCCGCGGCCTCGGCGAAAAACTCGTCGTCGAAGGCGTGCGCAACATCATCGCCGTTTCATCCGGCAAAGGCGGCGTCGGCAAATCGACTGTCGCCGTGAACCTCGCCGTTTCACTCGCCCTCGACGGCGCTCGCGTCGGACTCATGGACGCCGACGTCTACGGCCCAAACGTTCCGATCATGCTCGGCGCCAGCGACGCGCGCCCGGAAGTCGACGTCAACAAGCTCATCCCGATCGAAGCGTTCGGCGTGAAGTTCATGTCCATGGCGCTGCTCCAGCCCGGCGACAAACCGATGATCGTGCGCGGGCCAATCTTGCACGGCCTCGTGAAGCAGTTTTTATCGGACGTGAAGTGGGGCGAGCTCGACTACCTGATCGTCGACATGCCTCCGGGAACCGGCGACGTGCAGTTATCACTGGCTCAATTAGTACCGGTTCAGGGCGCAGTTTTAGTAACAACACCGCAGAACGTCGCGGTCGCGGACGTGCGCCGCGCGCTACGAATGTTTGAGACGGTCGCGATCCCGGTTCTCGGCATCGTCGAAAACATGAGCTACTTCATCGCGCCCGACACCGGCAACCGCTACAACATCTTCGGCGAAGGCGGCGGCCTGGAACTCGCGACCAGGTATAGTGTGCCGTTCCTCGGCTCGGTTCCGCTCGGAATTGAAGTGCGCGAAGGGGGCGACAAGGGCGTGCCGGTAGTGATCAGTAAGCCCGATTCACCGCAGGCGCAGGCGTTCCGGAAAGTGTCGGAAGAAGTAGCGCGCCAGGTGTCGATCGAAGCGATGAAACCTGAGCTTGTCGTTTTAGGCAAAGGGCAATAAGATACGGCTAGACTTTAGGCTTAATTTTTACTTTGAGAGGTTAGAAAAGATGTCAGCAACTACAGCGCCTACCGTGACACTCAACGTCACCGAATCGGCCGCAACCGAGATCAAGAAGTTTATGTCCGGCGAAGAGGGCCTACCCGAATCCTCAGGGCTCCGCGTGAGAGTTGTGCCCGGAGGGTGCTCTGGTTTTCAGTACAGCTTGAACATTGAAGAAGCGTCGCGCGAAGGCGATTTTGTCTTTGATGAGAAGGGCGTGCGCATGTTTGTCGATATGTTCAGCGCGCAGTATCTGAACGGCGTCGAGATCGATTACGTGAGCGGCGTCATGGGTTCCGGCTTCACGTTCAAGAATCCGAATGCAACCGGCAGTTGCGGGTGCGGTTCTTCGTTTACCGCCTAAGCCTGCCGCGAGTGATTTTTCGACAGGAGACGGGAGCAGTCCTGTCTCCTGTTTGTTTTAAAGCCTTGGACAGGATTTACAAGATTTTTCATGATTTACATAATTGAATCTTGTCAATCCTGAACAATCTTGTAAATCCTGTCTAATAATAGGAGTGAACTTACCAATGCCGAAAATTCAAGCGGAAACCGCCAATGGTCTCGTCGAAACTGAACCACCTGCCGGGAAGAAACTCGTGCTCGCCCTCGAAGACGCGGGCATAGACATACTGCACCGCTGCGGCGGCAACGCGCGCTGCACCACGTGTCGCGTTGAGATTCTCGAAGGTGAGCCTGCTACGATGGGTGAGCTCGAACGAAACCGCCTCGCCATGGAAGCGGAGCTCGCGCCCAATGTCCGTCTTTCATGCCAGATTCGCGTCGATGGCGATTTGAAAGTCCGCGTAATCAACCAAGCGAGTGTGCGCGGCATGGATCCGGGTCCACGCCCGCTTGACGAATGATTGCGCGGCAGGTTGGTCTAGGTGTAATCTTCGCGCGTAATTCCAGGCTTTCAACACGGAGGACGTATGCTAATTGAGTCAACTGCTCATCTCCCCATCAGTCTGGCTATGTTCCAAGAGGTTTTTCATTCACCCGACGGCACGGCAATCGGAAAAATGATTCTGCGCTGGTCCCACTTCGTAGCGGGTATTACCTGGATCGGGCTCCTCTACTTCTTCAATCTGGTGAACGTGCCGTTCCAGAAAGGAATCGACGCGGACACAAAGAACTTTCCAGCACATTGGGATCCTAAGCTTAGAATTCCACGTGGACAAGTTGTCGCG
>JADMIO010796455.1_pt1 | contig 116807 bp, 109 predicted proteins | sample 8958161 | NCBI WGS metagenome assembly JADMIO01 (sample SAMN16585339, study PRJNA669376) | soil metagenome | isolation source: Crop rotation soil | place: USA: Cullars Rotation, Alabama | collected 2011 | reverse complement strand
GCCGCGACTTCAAGTCACGTGAATTCCAAGCTTCGGATCCCACTGTGCTGGAAAGTTTCAAACTGAAAATTTTCCAACTATAAATATGAGCAAAAGTCTTTCAAAATATCTGCACAAGGAGATGGATAAGCAGGCAGGTATTGAACACAATACAAAACGCACCAAAATAGTAGCCACGCTGGGACCAGCCTCAAGCGATTATGATACTATGCTCGCTCTTTGCAGGGCAGGTGTGAATGTCTTCCGCCTGAATTTTTCACACGGTAGTCACGACGACAAATTAAAGATCATTGAACAAATCAGGCGAATCAATACAGAAGAACCTTTTAATATTTCTATCCTGGCCGACCTGCAAGGCCCCAAGCTAAGAGTGGGCGAAATAGAAAATAATGCATTGCCTGTATCTCCGGGAGATATGCTCACTTTTACCAACGAAAAATGTGTAGGCAATAAAGAGCGTATATATGTAAGCTATCCCAACCTTGCAAAGGATGTAAGAGTGGGAAATGTAATAATGATCGACGATGGCAAGTTGGAAGTGGCTGTAAAAAGGATAGAACGCAACGGCGATGTGAAAGTAGAAGTTACCATCGGAGGTATCCTCTCATCCAAGAAAGGTATCAACCTGCCTGATACAAAAATTTCCTTACCTGCTTTGACTGACAAAGATCTTGCCGATCTAGAGTTTATTATAGAACAAAAATGCGACTGGGTAGCTCTTTCCTTTGTAAGAAGCGTAAAGGACATTGTGATATTACGCAGCAAGTTGGAAGAAAAGAAGAGCAAAACCAAGATCATTGCAAAAATTGAAAAGCCGGAAGCAATCATAAATATCCGGGATATCATTCTCGAAAGTGATGCTATAATGGTTGCACGTGGTGACCTCGGTGTGGAAATGCCGGTAGAGAAAGTGCCAATGATCCAGAAAGACCTCATTCGTAAGTGCATGCACAGGGCGAAGCCCGTGATCGTTGCAACGCAGATGATGGAAAGTATGATTGACAGGGTAAAGCCAAACAGGAGCGAAATAACGGATGTTGCAAATGCAGTGCTTGAAGGCGCTGATGCTGTAATGCTTAGTGGCGAAACCGCAACTGGAGACCACCCGGTTTTGGTCGTAGAAACAATGACCAGGATAATTCGCGAAATTGAGTCAACAGCTTATGATTATAACAGGGAAGAAACATTAAAACCACAACCACACTCTCCTACTTTCCTAAGTGATGCCATTTGTTATAATGCTTGCAAACTCGCACAGGACACGAACGCTGATGCACTTATTGGCATGACTCAAAGCGGGTTTACTGCTTTCACTTTAAGCAGTTATCGACCAAAATCTCCTATGTTTATTTTTTCGAAAGAACGTACTTTAATCAATCAGCTAAGTTTGAGTTGGGGTGTACGTGCCTTCTTTTATGCTGAAGAAGAAAGTCTCGATGATATACTACAAGACCAGATAAATATTTTGAAGGAAAGGGGCTTTATAAAAGCCGGTGACGTAGTTATCAATACTGGTAGTACACCCGTAATTCAACATTTGCCAACCAATTTAATTAAGGTTACAAGAGTTGAATAAGAATAGTTGGAGATTAATCCCAAAACGAACTGTTCTTTACTTTATACGATTTTATAACTTGCTTCCATAACACAATCAAAACCATGTACCGGGAAAATAGAGACTTTAACCGCGGCCGAAGAAACCAGGGATACAACAGGCCCCAGCAACGCAGGCACAATCCATTGCCTGAAGGGTTTTCATTATTTTATATTTCCATTATTTGTCCTGAAGCCATTGAATCAAAAATAAAAGGCTTCAAAGAGCATATGCAAAACGCCTATGGATGCAGGGCGGCACTTAAATCGCCTGCTCATCTTACCATTATTCCACCTTTCAGGGCTGAGGACGAAATGGAGCAACCTCTTTTGGATTTTGTCCAGACTTTTAATGTTGGGATGTTACCGATAGAAATAGCGATTGATAGTTATGGAAACTTTGGTGAAAGAGTTTTATATGCCGATGTTGCGCCCAATGAAGCGCTTAATACATTGGAAAAAGAGGCCATGCAAGAATTCACGTCGCAATTTCCTGCTATCATTTTTGGATTAAAGCCCGAGTTTAATCCTCATGTTACGATTGCTACCCGCGATATACCAGAAGGTAAGCTTGCAGAAGCACTGGACTATTTTAAACAAAACGAGCCTATCAACGAGAGTTTTACTGCAAAAGAGCTAAAGTTGCTGAAGCTTGTGAATGGTTGGTGGAATATAGTTGGCTGACAGGCAAAGTGCATGGTCAAGTATGAGAAATTTTTATTGAAATCTAACCGGGTCTAATCCCGGTTTTTTATTTTGTGTCATGATAATAAAACCGTGTTTAGCACGATATATGCAATAGCGTGGTGCCATGAAAAAAACATTCTTTTTTGTTTTACTTTTTTTGTTAGCCGCTTTATCCAAAGCCCAGGTTATTAACCAGGATTCTCTTTATATCGTTCACAACTATATAAAGATCGAAAGAATGATTCCTATGAGAGATGGTATTAAACTATTCACATCTATCTATTTGCCAAAAGATTCTTCCTATAAACATCCCATCCTGCTTTCCCGTACACCTTATGGTTGTGAGCCGTATGGAGAAAGTAAATTCACAGGTTTACTGTGGTGGCGTGTTACCAAATTGTTCTTAAGAGAAAAATATATTTATGTAAAACAAGATGTGCGTGGCCGCTTCATGAGTGAGGGAGATTTTAAAGACATAAGACCTTATAATCCTGATAAAAAAGGAGTAGAAACAGATGAGGCCAGCGATGCTTATGATACCATTGACTGGCTGATAAAAAATCTTTCAAACAACAATGGTAATGTAGGTATTGTTGGTATTTCTTATCCAGGGTTTTATGCTACAATGGCTGCCATATGCGGGCATCCTGCCTTGAAAGCGGTGTCGCCGCAGGCTCCTCCCACCGATTGGTTCATAGGTGATGATTTTCATCATAACGGAGCTTTCATGTTAATAGACGCTTTTGAATATTACAAAGATTTTGGTATCCCAAGACCTTTACCAGTTAAACATTATAATCCCGGTTATGCGATAAAAGAACCTGACAGGTATCGCTTTTATTTAGAAACAGGTCCTCTTAAAAATTTCTCTGCGAAATATCTTGCTGATTCGATTGCTTTTTGGAATGATCTTATGAATCATCCTGTTTATGATAATTGGTGGAAGAAGCGCAATTCATTAAATCATACAGGCAACATACAACCTGCTATACTTACAGTGGGTGGCTTGTTTGATGCAGAAGATTGTTTTGGTTCATGGCATCTTTACGAAGCAATCGAAAAAAATAATCCTGCAGATCATTACAATAAAATAGTAATGGGTCCATGGTTTCATGGTGATTGGGAAGGGCGTGGCGCAGGTGATCATTTGGGGCGTATAAAATTTGGAGCGAAAACATCTGAATGGTACCAGGAAAATATAGAGTTTCCTTTCTTTCAGCATTTCCTCAACAATACAAAGGAAGAAAAACCATTAAGCGAGGCAACAGTTTTTTTTACAGGAGAAAATCGCTGGAAACAATTCGATCAATGGCCCCCGTCCGATGTTAAAGAAAAAGCTTTGTACCTGCAACCAAGAGGTTCGCTTTCCTTTGTTCATCCCCGGCAATTAAGCTACCAGGACCGTCCTGATAATTCTGGGGCGTTTACACAATACACCAGTGACCCTGCAAAGCCTGTTCCTTTTGACGGACCCGATACGATCAAAGTACGTACCAGGGAGTACATGACTAACGATCAACGGTTTGCCGCAGCAAGAAAAGACGTAATTAGTTTTAGAACTGCACCATTAAATAAAGACATCACACTGGCAGGTCGCGTATATGCTGACCTTATGGTAAGCGTAAGTGGAACCGACGCAGATTTTGTAGCAAAGCTGATCGATGTTTTCCCAAACAATATTGCCCATGATGCAAGTGATGCCGACACCATTTATAAAAATGATGGATCAATGAATGGTTATCAAATGCTGGTAAGAGGTGAAGTAATGCGTGGGAAATTCAGGAATAGCTACGAAAAGCCTGAACCCATGGTACCAAATAAGATAACACATATAAGATTTGCCCTGAACGATGTAGCCCATACTTTTCAGAAAGGACACCGGATAATGGTACAAATACAAAGCAGTTGGTTCCCACTTGTGGATCGCAACCCGCAAACATTCACCGATATCTACAAAGCATCAGAAGCAGATTTTCAAAAAGCCAGCATTTCTATATTTCACACGGAAGGAGTTGCCAGCAAGATTATCCTTCCCGTGCTGGAATAAATTGTCTCTCTATCAAATAAATAAATAAAGAGAGGGCTAAAATCACAGGCGACCTTCTTATCCATAGACAAAAATCTTCTCGCAGCAATGGATATCTCATCATTACAATCATTAACCCCTAAAAATTATAGATCACCTGAACTCTGTAGTCAGTTTTATGATCGCCGGGAATTTCATCGTAGCCACTACCAACTGAAGTAGCGCCGGGATACAGTGTACGGGCTAAGCGAAACCAGGCGGTGAGATGCCGGGTGAAATCATAATTCACATTGAGGTAAGTACGGTAACCTTTTCCATAAAACGGCGGAATACTGTAACTATAGAGCACATCGCTTTCATAAGCGTATATGCGGCTATTGTAATCATCTGTTTCAAAATACTGCAGGCGCATATTCAATTGCAAGGGTTTCATCATAGGCTTATAAAATACGTCGGTAAATATCAAAAAGCCAGTTTCTGAAGTCGGTCCTTTATGATCATACCACAGCGCTTCAGCTCTTGCTCTTAATGTAACCGCTGACGATACTTTATAAGATACCTGTGTTCGCCAGTTTTGTCTTGGTACATTTTCTGTCTGGTGATAAGGGAGATCGGTATTTGAATAATTGGTTGCCTTGCTTTCTGATTTGAACCTGGTGTAAACCTCAACCACTTTGTTAGGCTTCCAATTCAATTGAATTAAATATTCAAACCCTTTTGAAGGACGATCCACCAGATATTTCAACCAGGGAAAACTATATGCATCAGCATACATATCCAGTCTCAGGGAACCCCACGGCTTTATGGAAAGTCCTGCATATAACCCTTTTTCATTTATAGGAGTAGTACTTTCGGTAAAAGCGTTAGCATAAAGGCTGTGATAGTCTTTAGCTATATTGCGGTAAAGTAATGAAAAATCCACCCTGCTGTCGAGACTTGCAACAAGTCCATGCACCATTGCCAGGCTCCTGTTATCATCGCTTGCCACTTCTCCAAACAAATGAACATTGCGGAAAGTATATCCATAATCAATACTTACTCCCGTAAGCTTATCACCACTAAATGCGTAGTAGTTGTATGGTTCCGGTGTTTTTTGCAGTGGTGAACCTAACTTGTAATGCACTGCATTAACAGCCAATTGTAAACGCTTGTGACGAACCTGCAACCTGCCGCCTACCGTAAATTGATCAATACTCTGGCGATCCTCGTTTTCTGCTTCTGTGCGATGATATCCGCTGTTGAGGATACTTGAAACATAATCCTCATAATTAGCAGAATCGCTTACTGCATTTGCATCTACTTTCTTTTTCGATACAAACGCTGACAGTTGCACATTATTCCCCAGGCCAACAGTAATAGCGGCGCCGCGGTGATAATTATATTCACCCGGAGAGTTATAAGGACGAAATATTTCTGTCTGTCGCTTTATATTCATTACATCCGCACTCTTTCGAAATGCCAGTGATTGAAAAGTAAGAAGTCCCTGCGCCAGGTTTACAGTATAATCTCCTATTGCCAGTCTTTTTATGATACCAAGGTTCCTGGCAAAAAGATGGATCGAATAAAAATCAAATCCATTCTTTTGAGCGCCTTTAAAGAACTGTTCGCCTGCATCTTTCTCTCCTAGCACACCAAATTGCAAAAGATTTTTGTACAGGTATTTATAGCGAACCAAAACACGCTGCGGGCTGCCAAGATATTTTGTATTTCCGGCCGTATCAGGAGTAAAGCCGCGTGATTTTTCGATTGTCTGTGATACCCGCGCAAGAATGGAATGCTGTCCACCGGAAAAACGTTTGCCAAAATCCTCCACCACGGAAGTGCTTCCACTAACCGTTACAAAAGGGCGTATCAGGTTGATGGTTTCAATATTCCACCCCGGCACCGCTTGTAATTCATAAATGCTGATCAGCTTTCCAAGCAACTGACGGTAATCAATAAAATTTCTTATCTGCAGGCTTGTAAGCATAAAAAAGATCTGCATTTCTGTTTCTGTAGCAGTATTCAGGTTCATAGGATTCTTACGCATCTGCTGAAATTGCTGCTGAAATGCATCATCTTCTGTTTCTCCATTTTCAGCTTCAGCAATATTTTCAAGTTGTTGCTCTACCATTGGGTTAGGAACATCTTGTGCGTTTGCATCCCCGAAAAGAAAAAAGAAGATTATTATATAGAATAAAAATTTCAACTGTATAAATCTTTAAGATTGATCAATTCAATTGCTCTTTTCCTTTTTCTTTCCAAAATCAAACAACAGTAATAAGCCGGGCGACAATCCTAACTGGGGATGATAACTGGTGGCAACATCAAGGCGAAAATCTTTAAGCCGAAAGCCTAGCCCAACGAAATAATTGGTAGTTTGAGTAGCGATACCTGCCCGTATAAAAAACTGCTTTACGAACCGGTATTGGAAACTGGCATTTACATTCAAACCCTGGTATTCCTCCTTCACTAGTTCTGCACTCACAAAGAGTTTATCAGATGCATCATAGCCGATACCAAAATTATATTGTGATGGCAGGCGCTCTTCCTTATCCTTATCATAAGCAACCCGAAATGGATTATAAGTACTTACCCCTGCATGTATTTTATCTGTAAGATGCAGCAGGATACCTATGCTCCCTGTGATCGCAGATGCATTCCCATATATATCCGCCTGGTTTACCTGGTGATAATGAAATGCAGCTCCTATATCTACTTTACTGGATATCTTTCTGCCGTATGCGAGCGATAATTGAGTTTGATTGCTGAGATCAAACCCAAAATAGGAACCGTGCAACGCAAATGTGCCACTTTTAGTGGGCAAACCAAATGAGGCAGAATAATAGTTTAAATCCTGTAATTGAAATCTTTTTTCGCCATACACAGCTACAGAAGCCTGCGGCAATTGTGAAAGCGAGGCTGGGTTGGTACGAGTACCGTATATATCCACATTATGCGAGGAATAAGCACCCATTTCAAGATAGCGTGCCCCGACGGGCTGCATAATAGCCTGGGCAAGACTATTTTCTTTGATACAGCAAACCAATGCGATAAGCAACAGGATTTTTTTCAAAGCAGGCAGTTTAGGGTGAAGTTAATAAATTTAGAATTAGATTCATCTATTTCCCCCTTCAATAAATTTTGAATGTGAACCAAAGGAAATTGACCACAAAAGAAAAAGCAATAAAAATTTTCGAGGCCGCAGTTGAAGCAGTTCATCCTGGCAAACTATTAAGGGAGTACTTGTATGCTGATAATAAAGAATTAAAAATTGGAGGAGAAAAATGGAATAAAGATCAGATCGGTAAACTACTGATAATTTCGACTGGCAAGGCAGCAGTTGCTATGGCGCTTGCAGCGGAAGAAATTTTATCAAACCTTATTAACAAAGGTCTTTGCATAACCAAATACGGGCATACATTACCATTACAAAAATTTACAATAATAGAATCTGCCCATCCTGTTCCGGATGAGAACAGTATTAAAGCAGCAGGACAAATTGAACGCTTACTTGAAGGTTGTAAATCAGGTGATATTGTATTGGTCTTATTGAGTGGCGGTGCTTCCTCCCTCATCGGCGATTTTCCTCAAGGATGCACTTTAGAAGACATGCAGAAGCTTAATCAACTTCTTATCAATAGTGGTGCATCCATCCATGAAATAAATACCGTCCGTAAACATATTAGCACGCTCAAGGGAGGGCAGCTAACAAGGGCAGCTTATCCTGCACAAGTCTTGACATTGGCAATCAGCGATGTTGTCGACGATAATCCTGGGATTATAGCAAGTGGCCCCACTGTTCCCGATGAGTCAACATTAGAAGATGCTGTTAAGATTTTTCATAAGTATAATTTATGGAATGAATTAACGAGCGCCGTTAAGCTACATTTTGAAAATTGGCTCAATGAAATTGCTGAAACGCCCAAACCAGGAGATCCACTTTTTAAGAACAGTGTTTACAAGATTATTGCTAATAACTCGCTTGCATTAGAAGGAGCAAAAATTAAAGCCGAAATGCTCTGCTACAATACTTATGCTCTCAAAGAGAAGATGACCAGTGATGTTGAAGACATTTCAAAACAATTGGTCAATCAATTTATACGCTATGATCGTGATAAGCCTGCCTGTATTCTTTTGGGTGGTGAGACAGTATTAAATGTAAAAGGAAGCGGCAAAGGCGGAAGAGCACAACATCTTGTATTGCATTTTTTGTTGGAACTCAGCCACTACAAAACATTAAAAAATCCATTTACCATTCTTGCAGCAGGAACTGATGGTGGCGATGGACCTACTGATGCAGCAGGCGCAGTAGGTGATATTGAACTAATCGAAAGTGCAAAAGATGATGCTGTTAAATGCCTGGAGAATTTTGATTCTTATCATTTCCTTGAGAAAACAGGTGGGCTTATTAAAACAGGCCCTACACAAACCAACGTTGGAGATATCATTATTTTATTGATCGAGTAATAATCGATTACTTCCTTACAAGTTTCAGTTCATTAATTTTTTCTCTTAACAGTGCTGAATTAATATTCACAACTTCACCTACTACTATTATTGCAGGATTGGTAATGCCAGCATGCTCTGCCCTGAAAACAATATCCTTTACCATACCTGTTATCATTTTTTCTTTATCGGTTGTACCATCTTGTATAATGACCACAGGTGTATTGCTTTTACCATGCTCAGCAAAAATTTCCATTATCTGTTCGAGTTTGCTCATGGCCATTAATATGATAACGGTAGCTGTAGACTGTGCTGCCAGCCTGATATCGTTGGATATATCACCGCTTCGGGTAGTACCAGTAGTAATCCAAAAACTTTCTGCTACTCCCCTGCTGGTAAGCGGTATCATTTGCATGGCAGGTACAGCAAGAGCGCTTGAAATACCAGGAACAATATTTACGGGTATGCCCATTTTATGAGCAAAGTCAATTTCTTCCTGTGCCCGGCCAAATACAAAAGGATCACCGCCCTTCAATCGCACAACATGCCCATGAGAAAAAGCGTACTCTCCTATCAGTATGTTTATTTCATCCTGGCTTAATGCATGGCATCCATACCTTTTACCTACAAATACTTTTATAGCCGAAGCACTTGCATGCTTTAATAGTTTATCATTTGCCAGTGCATCATATAATATTACATCGGCTGAGGCAAGGGTTTTTAATGCCTTCAATGTTATCAGTTCGGGATCGCCAGGACCCGCACCAACTAAACTCAGTAATGGTTTCGCCATCTTCACTACGCTTTTATTTTATGAGATTCCGCTCACAAAGATCATCATTGTTAATCACCTTCCTTTATCAAATCAAGAAGCGCTGATTCATCTATAATTGAAATTTCCTTTCCTTCGACCTTTAATATATTTTCTTCTGTCAGTTCATTAATACCCCTGAAGACCGTTTCGTAAGTAGTTCCTATATAAGAGGCAAGATCCTGTCTCGACAAAACTATATTTAAGACTCCTTCGCTATTCACTCCAAATTTGTCTCTTAGATTGATGAGCGCCTGTGCAAGCCTGTTTTTTACATTCATGTGCGCCATATTCCGCATTTTCCTTTCCGAAACTTTGAGTTCAGAAGCAAAAAACATCATCAGTTGATAGAGGAACTCATGATTTACCTTTAGAGTGGACTCAAAAAAACCTAAGTCAACATAACAAACAGAAACAAGTGTTAAGGCTGTTCCTGACACCGGGTAAAGCGTATCAGCCCCCAAACCACGGTGCCCTACGATATCCCCCTCTCCAGCAATTCTGACTATCAATTCCTTATCACCCCATTTCTTGTGCACTTTTACCATTCCCGATAATACAAAGAACATACTCTCCACTTTCTCCCCTTCCTGGAAAATGAGCTCTCCTTTTTTAAATTCTATAACCTTTCTCTGGCTGTCTATGGCCGATTCCCATTCGGGTAAACAATAACGGCACATAAAGCAGCTTTTATTACAATTTGCCTTCTTTTCTTTCATTTTTTGGAGAATTGCTGCGAAGTTCCCACAAAAATCCATGGGTTTTGTTTAAACTTTTACTCTTCCCTGCTAACAAATTGAGCACAAACTTAATCTAAATCATATTAATTTCAAAAATATGTAAAAAATTTTGTTGCAAAGTTTGTTTTTTAATGTAATTCATTCTTAAATTTACACTTGAAAATATGATATTAATCATATTAATAGCCTTAAATTGGCTTCCAACGATGAAATCTTGCCAAATTGAATTTTTATTGGGCGGCAAAATTTCATATTATGAAAAAAATTATTGTTGTTGGAAACGGGATGGTCGGTTACAAGTTCTGCGAAAAGCTAATCGCAAAAGCAGCTGGCCAGTTTGAAATCCTGGTATTTGGAGAGGAGATCCGCCCCGCTTACGACCGGGTCCACCTAAGCGAATATTTTTCCGGCAAAACTGCTGATGACCTCTCAATGGCGCCGGGCAGTTGGTACGAAGACAATAATATTGCCCTTCACTTGGGAGACCCGGTGGTTAGCATCGATCGGGAAAACAAGGTGATTCATTCCCATCACGGCTTATCAGTCCAATACGACTATCTTATCCTTGCCACAGGCTCATCAGCCTTCGTGCCACCCATTCCTGGCGTAGATAAAGATGGCGTATTTATTTACCGCACTATCGAGGACCTCGAAATGATGACTGCTTATGCCAAAAAAGCAAAAAGAGGTGCCGTCATAGGTGGCGGGCTTTTGGGACTTGAAGCTGCCAAAGCCATGATAGACCTTGGAATCACAGATACTCAGGTAATAGAGTTCGCTCCGCGACTCATGCCAAGGCAGATAGACGATGCGGGTTCAAAAATGCTGACAAGCAAACTTGAAAGCCTAGGTCTAAAGATCCATACTAATAAAAATACATCAGTCATTTTGGGAGATGCTGCCATTAGCGGCATGGCATTCAGCGACAATACTTCCATTGAAGTGGACATGCTGGTGATTTCCGCCGGTATCAAACCCAGGGATGAGTTGGCAAAAGCTTCAGGTTTGACAGTTGGCCATCGCGGAGGTATAGTTGTAAATGAAAAATTGGAGACAAACGACCCGGCCATCTTCGCTATCGGTGAGTGTGCATTATATAATAATATGATATATGGATTAGTAGCACCGGGCTATGAAATGGCTGATACTGTTGTTGCTAACCTTTTAGGTGGCGATAAGTTATTCACGGGCTACGATATGAGCACCAAGCTCAAACTGATTGGTGTTGACGTAGCAAGCTTCGGTGATCCTTTTGTTTCTGGTGAATGCCGTAGCGTGGTATTTGAAGATACCATGAAAGGCATTTATAAAAAGATCAATATCACTGCTGATGGCAAATACCTCCTGGGAGGCATTTTAGTCGGGGATGCCGATCAATACAATATGCTTTTGCAAACCTCTAAAAATAAAGTGATCCTTCCTCCTAATCCAGAGGATGTGATCATGGGCGCAAGAGGTGGAGCAGAATCGGAAGGCGTCGGCGTAACCAGCCTTCCCGGTGATGCTATGATCTGTAGCTGTGAAAGCATCAGCAAAGATGATATCTGCAATGCTGTAAGTGATAGTGGTTGCGAAAGTGTGGACGCCATAAAAAAATGCACGAAAGCGGGCACTGGTTGTGGAGGATGTGTCCCAATGATCAAAGACCTCGTGCTTCATACCATGAAAGCCCAGGGAAAATATGTACGCAATGTTATCTGTGAACATTTTGATTATAGCCGCCAGGAATTATATGACCTGGTAAAGATCAATAACCTCCGGAGTTACGATGAAGTCTTGGATACCTTAGGTAAAGGAGATGGCTGCGAACTATGTAAACCACCTGTTGCTTCCATTCTTGCAAGTTTATGGAATGAAAACATTTTAGAAAAAGGTAATGCAACTGCACAGGATAGCAATGACAGATTCCTGGCCAATATTCAAAAAGGCGGTACTTATTCAGTGGTACCACGTATCCCAGGTGGTGAGATCACCCCCGATAAACTTATTGTTATCGGACAGGTTGCAAAAAAATATAATCTATATACCAAGATCACTGGAGGACAGCGCATCGATTTGTTTGGCGCTCATTTGAATGACCTTCCGTTGATCTGGGAAGCATTAATCGAAGCTGGCTTTGAAAGTGGTCATGCTTATGGCAAAGCATTGCGAACCGTAAAGAGTTGTGTGGGCAGCACTTGGTGCCGTTTTGGATTGCACGATAGTGTAAGCTTTGCAATTGAAATTGAAGAACGTTACCGGGGCCTAAGAGCACCACATAAAATAAAAGGTGGTGTAAGTGGTTGTATCAGGGAATGTGCCGAGGCTCAAAGCAAAGATTTCGGGATCATTGCGACAGAGAAGGGATGGAACTTATATGTATGTGGTAATGGAGGAAGCAAGCCACAACATGCATTGCTTTTTGCCACTGACCTTGACAGTGAAACTTGCATCAAATATCTCGACAGGTTCCTGATGTTCTATATAAAAACTGCCGATCCACTAACCCGAACTGCTACATGGCTCAATAAGATGGAAGGTGGCATCACTTATCTCCGCAACGTAGTAATTAACGACAGTCTTGGTATTGGAGCTCAGTTGGAAACTGAAATGCAACTCCTGGTAAATAGCTACAAGTGCGAATGGAAAGAGGCAATTGAAAACCCCACTATCAGGAAACGTTTCAGCCATTTTGTAAATGCAGAAGAAAAAGACCCCTCCGTAAAGTTTGACCAAATGCGGGATCAGAAAAAAGCAGCTGACTGGAAGTAAGAAAATCTACCCTCACACCTCTCTACCATTTCCTTTCAATTTATTACGATCGCCAGCCATACCCCCGGAGGGTTCAGGTACCGCATTGCCTGAACCTCACCAGGGAAGCTAAAAGAGAAAACATTAAAACTAGTTATCAAATAAAATCAGTACACATGGAAGCATTAACAAAACAAAATCTTACCTGGACAATGGCTTGCTATGCAGATGATGTGCCGGAAAATGGCGGCGCTTGTGTGAAAATCGGTGATGAGCAAATTGCCATATTTCATTTCGCAAGAAGAAGCGAATGGTATGCAACGCAAAACCTTTGTCCTCACAGGCAGCAAATGGCGCTGAGTCGCGGAATGATCGGCTCTCAAAATGGCGAACCAAAAGTCGCATGTCCCTTCCATAAAAAAACATTCAGCCTGCAAACAGGTGAATGCCTCAGCGGCGATGAATGCTCAATCAATACTTACCCTATCAAAGAAGAAAACGGGAAAGTATTTATAGGTATAACCAATCAATAAAAAAAATATCCCGACGCATGGCAGTGCAATCGGGACGAAGTCTTAAAAATGATCTCCTCACTTCTAAAACCATGCTAAATTAACATGAAAAAGAATCTAAAAAGTTTTATTGCAGTTCTTCTACTTTCTGCCTGCATTCTTCAGGCTAATGCCCAGTTCTCATTGGGTGGCCAATTACGTACCCGGACAGAGTACAGGCACGGATTGGGAAACCTTGTGCCGAATGGCGCAGACGCGGCAGTGTTTACCAGCCAACGCACCCGTCTTGCTTTTGGTTACAAATGGGACCGGCTCAACTTTGGTGTAACCATACAGGATGTACGCGTCTGGGGACAGGACGCTTCCACTATCTCAAATGCTGATGGTAACAGGTTAATGATCCATGAGGCCTGGGCTGATCTCATATTAGCCAACAAAGCCGATACCTCCATAAAATTCAAATTATTAGATCAGCTTTCTTTTAAGGTAGGACGCCAGGAACTTGCTTACGACGATGCCAGGCTGATCGGCAACCTTGATTGGCTGCAACAAGGACGCCGCCACGATATGGCCCTCCTTAAATTAGGGCATTACGGCTGGCAGGCTGACGTTGGTTATGCTTATAACCAAAACAGCGATGCCTTTGGCGTCACTAATACGGGGTATGTACCTGCCAATGTACCTGCGTATGTAAAAAACTCATTGGGATATCTCGTACCCACGCCGGCGGGATTGCTTCCACTCGCGGCAAACGCAGGCGCCAACAGTTCCAAATCAGGCTCGCCTATGTGGGTGAACCCTCCCAGTACAAATGGCGCATCACAAAATTATAAATCATTTACAAGCGTTTACATTACCCGGAAATTCAAACAAACAAAATTCTCAGGACTCTTCTTTAACGATCATTTTGGAAAATACAAAATTGATTCAGTAGGCAGCGCTAGTGCAGGATATGTTTATGGACGACGCTTTGTAACTGCTGGCCCTACAGACTCTTTCAATTATAAAGGCACTTTCAGCCGCTTCACTTATGGATTAATGGTAAACCATACGCTTGGTAATGCATCAGGCTTTGGTAAAATAGCCGTACAAGCGGCTTTCTATGCGCAAAGCGGCGAAAACAGGGATGGTGTTAATATGAAAGATGCTTATCACTATACTATATCAGTAACTTATCAAAAAGGTAAATACAGCATCACACCTGGTTTTGATGCATTAAGTGGCAATGATGCAGGGACTACTGACGATGAAAAATTTGATCCCTTGTATGGCACACCACATCGTCATTGGGGATTTATGGATTATTTCTATGTAGGCACAGGATCGCCTGCAGGAGGTCTAAATAATCCTTATGTAAAACTTAAGTATAGCGGCAACGCATTAACTGTAGGGATCGACTATCACAATTTTAGCCTGAATAAGGACATGAAAAAAGCTGATGGTACGCAGGTAAGCAAACAGCTTGGCAACGAATTTGACTTCCTGGTGAATTACAACTTCAACAAGTTCACCAATATCGAGCTGGGCTATTCGCTTATGAAAGCTACCTCCAGCATGCCATTTGCGAAAGGACAGGCGACTACAGATGCACAGGCGGCAGGTTTCAACAAAACGGGCAACTGGTTTTACCTGATGTTGAATTTCAGACCCGACTTCTTTTTCAGCAAACCTGTGGCCATCAAACAATAAGAGACAATACAAGTGAATGACAAACTAACATTTAAAAGCATTAAAAAATATTATCATGAAAACGATCATAAATAAAATAATTCTATCAGTATTTTTCATAACTCTTGCTGAAGGCGCAAACGCTCGCAAAATAAAATTGGGGTTTATACCACTCACCGATTGTGCTCCACTCGTCGCTGCAAAAGAACTGGGGTTGTTTACTAAATATGGTGTAGATGTAGAACTGTCCAAAGAAGCCTCATGGGCTAATGTAAGAGACAAGATACTGAACGGTGAATTAGACGGCGCACATTGTCTTTTCTCCATGCCTTTGTCGGTCTATACCGGCATCGGTGGTAAAGCAGGTTCTGAAATGAAAATTGCCATGATCCTCAACAATAATGGCCAGGCGATCACTTTATCAAAAGATTTCTGTGGATTGGCGGGATACAAAGAGGTGAATAAAGCTGCAGGTGCAGTAAGAAGTGTACAAAGTCGTAAGGAAGTAACATTCGCTATGACCTTCCCGGGTGGCACACATGATATATGGCTGCGTAACTGGTTAGCAGCAGCGGGCATCAATCAAAAAACGGTTGGCATCATCACCATCCCACCTCCACAAATGGTAGCCAACATGCGTGTGGACAATATGGAAGGCTTTTGTGTAGGCGAACCATGGAATGGCGTTGCTGCAACACAAAATGTGGGTTTCACTCATATCGCTTCGCAAGACATCTGGAAAAATCATCCGGAAAAAGCACTCGTAGTAAACTCTGCTTTCGCAGCTGCAGATAAGGAAGACCTGAAAAAAGTGATGAAGGCCATTATTGAAGCCTGTCGGTGGTTGGATAATATGGGCAACAGAAAGAAAGCCGCATCATGGTTGACAAAACCAAACTATGTAAATGCACCATTAGGTGTGATCGAAGCCCGTCTGTTAGGTTCCAGCGATCTTGGTTGTGATCTCGGTGTGCAGAAATACAAGGATGATTATATGACTTTCTATAATAATGGAATTGTAACAACACCCAAAAAATCTTATGCCGTTTGGTTCCTTGCGCAGTATGTACGCTTTGGCTATCTCAAAACCGATCCTGATTACAAAGGCATTCCCGAAAAATTGATACTGGATGATCTTTTTGCCGAAGTGGCAAAAGAGATGAATGTGCCTGTTCAACCAAATATGCAACCTATTAAAACTACTTATGATGTAGTTTTTGATCCTGGCAATGTTGGCACCTATTTAAAAACAGCAAAACGATAACCTAAACTTAGTTGTCACCTGCAAAAAACTAATTATGAAAAATTTATCTATAAAGACAGCAGCACTGAATTCACTGTATTTCCTGCTAAGTGTCGCATTGCTGTTAGGCCTATGGGATATGGTAGCAAAAATTACCAAAAACGAGGTTCCCTCTCCTGCTTTGACGCTAGACGTGTTCAAAGAAGTAATTCAGAACCCTTTCCAGGACGATCCTGATTATAAAGGCATTGCTACAAAACTCCTGAGTTCACTGGGCAGGGTGGGTATTGGTTTTGGTCTTGGAAGTTTAGTTGCCATACCCCTTGGATTTATTATGGGTGCAAGTAAACCCATGATGAAAATCCTGAATCCTATCGTGCAGTTTTTAAAACCTGTTTCTCCGCTGGCATGGTTTCCTTTAGGTCTTGCCATTTTCCAGGATTCTCCCAAAGCAAGCATCTTTATGATCTTCATTTGCTGTCTTTGGCCTACGCTGATCAATACTGCCTTTGGCGTATCTCATATCTCGCAGGATTATAAGAACGTAGGTAAGGCTTATGGTTTCTCGGTATGGAAATATATCAGCAAGATCATGCTACCCTATAGTCTTCCAAATATCATTACTGGCCTACGCCTATCCATAGGCGTTGCATGGATGGTGATCGTTGCAGGCGAAATGCTTAGCGGAGGTATTGGTCTCGGATATTTTGTTTGGGAAGAAGGTTTTAATGGCGGCAGCATTGCCAAGATACTCGTAGCTATTGTGATCATTGGTATTGTGGGTTTATTACTTGACAAATTTTTCATGCTGCTGCAAAATGCTTTTGCATGGGAGAAGAAATAGTAATCGATAAATAACGAATTAAAAATATTAAAATGTACACGACAATAGAAAACCCAACAATGCAGGAGCCAAGGAGGGTGTTGCACCAACCGGCACCCGCTTCTCCGGCTATCGAGATAAAAAACACAACGGTATCATTTAAAAGCCGTAAAGGATTGTTTACTGCAATAAATGATATCAGCTTGTCAGTAAAAAAGGGGGAGATCGTCTCCTTGATCGGTCATTCGGGTTGTGGCAAATCAACACTTATGAATACGATCTCAGGCATGGTGAAACCCAGTTCTGGTAAAGTATATGCCAATGGCAACGAAGTAAAAGGCCCAGGCCCCGATCGGGGAATTGTTTTCCAGAACTATTCCTTACTGCCATGGTTAAGCGTTCAAAAAAATATTTATGTAGCCGTTGATTCTGTTTTCAAAAACAAAAGCAGTTCCGAAAAAAAAGAGATGGTGGAAAATAACCTGAAAATGGTGCACTTGTGGGAACACCGGCATAAGCTGCCCGGTCATCTTTCAGGAGGAATGAAACAAAGAGTGGCTATTGCAAGAGCTTTTGCTATTAACCCCAGCATTCTTTTACTGGATGAACCCTTTGGCGCTTTGGATGCACTTACCAAAAGCAGCATGCATGTTGAACTCTTAAAGCTTTGGAATCTTGACAACCGCGAAAAAACAATTGTGATGGTAACACACGACATTGAAGAGGCAATCTTCTTATCGGATCGTGTAGTAGTTATGAACAATGGTCCTGCCGCAACTATCAAAGAGATAGTGGACATCCACCTGCCAAGACCACGCAACAAAAAAGAGATAGTTCACGATCCTGAATACATTGAAATTCATGATAAGCTTCTTGGACTGCTCATTGACAAATTTTCTATTAACGACATTGATTAACCTCTAAAAAAAATTTACACATTTATTAAATCATCTGCCATGACTATTACTCTTCAGAAGCCCCTTGAGAAACTTAACATTTTCAAAGTGAAAGGTATTCAAATGCGCACCTTTCATATCACCTGGCTTACTTTCTTTGTGTGTTTCTTTGGTTGGTTTGGTATTGCTCCTTTGATGCCCACTATCCGTGAGGACCTGCACCTTACTAAGGGACAAGTAGGAAATACTATTATAGCTGCTGTTTCAGCCACCATTTTTGCAAGGCTTCTCATAGGGAGGCTCTGTGATACATGGGGACCTCGCAAAACGTACACCGCCTTATTGCTTATTTGTTCAATACCGGTAATGTGTGTGGGTCTTGCAAAGGATTATAGCAGCTTCCTTTTATTCAGGCTTGCGATTGGAGTGATTGGTGGTTCATTTGTTATTACACAATTTCATACTTCAATGATGTTTGCCCCTAACATCAAAGGCACTGCCAATGCAGTGGCCGGCGGATGGGGCAATCTTGGCGGTGGCGTTACCAATATGCTAATGCCTGTCATTTTTGCGACCATTGTAGGCTTTGGTTACACAAAAGCTGAAGCGTGGCGCTATGCAATGATCCTTCCGGGTGCGATGCTATTGGTAATGGCTTTCTTATATTACAAGTTCACTAAGGATACACCTGCAGGCAATTATGATGAGATACATCGTACCAACACCGCAAAAAAAACAGACTGGAATATTCTAAAAGACTGGCGTGTATGGGCATTGGCCCTGGCCTATGCAGTTTGTTTTGGCATGGAGATCACTTTTGATAACGTGGCCGCACTACATTTTGTAGATACGTTCAAGCTTTCACAGGGATCTGCTGGATTCTGGGCTGGAACATTTGGTTTCATGAACATATTTGCCCGTGCTATTGGTGGCATTGCTGCAGATAAAGTCGGCAAAAAATACGGCATGCGTGGCAAAGGCATTTTGCTAGCCTTCCTGTTGTTGCTGGAAGGTTTAGGTCTTATACTTTTTGCGATGTCGGGTAATCTCACGCTTGCCATCATCTCTATGATCGGCTTTGCATTATTCCTGAAAATGGCAAATGGAACAACCTATGCCATTACTCCATTTGTAAATGAAAAAAATGTGGGTATGGTAAGCGGTATCGTAGGGGCGGGTGGAAATATCGGCGGCATGCTGTTTGGATTCCTGTTTAAGTCTACCACTATTACTTATGTGCAAGCCTTTAGCTATATAGGTATACTGGTAGTTGCAGTTTCAGTGATTGTACTGATCACACGTTTCGAGAAAAGGGAAAAAGCAGAAGAGGTACAGGAAGCAATACTTGCAGCAGCATAAAAATTGTTTTCACTACCAGGCATTTATTAAACATTCAGGATATATGAGTGAATCATTTAAATCAACCTGTTGCTATTGTGGAGTTGGATGTGGCATCACTCTTCATAAAGAGAGGGATGGTGCCATACGGCTGGAAGGGGATAAAGATCACCCCGTGAATAAGGGCATGCTCTGCAGCAAGGGAATGAATCTTCACTATACCGTAATGGATAAAAGCGACAGGTTATTATATCCCGAAATGCGGTATGGCCGGAATATGCCAAGGCAAAGAGTTTCATGGAACCAGGCTTTGGAAAGAACTGCCGCTGTTTTTAAAACATTCATAGAAAAATACGGTCCTGATTCAGTTGCTTTTTACGCGTCGGGTCAGTGCTTAACAGAAGAATACTATGTTGTCAATAAACTGATCAAAGGTTTTATAGGGAGCAATAATATTGACACTAACAGCCGCTTATGTATGAGCAGTGCAGTAGCGGCTTATAAAATGAGTTTGGGTGAAGATGCAGTTCCTGTAAGTTATGATGATATAGAATTGACCGATTGCATTTTTGTAGCAGGCGCAAATCCTGCCTGGTGTCATCCTATCTTATGGAGAAGAGTGGAAGCAGCAAAGGCAGCAAATCCTAGCTTAAAGATCATTGTTAGCGATCCCCGTAAAACACAATCCTGTTCTATTGCCGATCTGCACCTGCAAATCAATCCCGGCTCAGATATTACGCTGCACCATGCCATTGGCCGTTGCCTTATTGAAGAAGGTGACATTGATATCCGCTTCATACAAAATCATTCAGAAGGTTTTGAAAAATATTCCTCAATTGTTTTTAAAAGAACCATTGAACAAGCAGCCGCCATTTGTGGTGTTAAGGAAAGCGACATAAGACTTGCTGCTTCCTATATCGGCAATGCAACAGGGTTTATCACCATGTGGACCATGGGATTGAATCAAAGTGTGATCGGGGTTAATAAAAACCTCAGTCTGATCAATCTCAATCTTATCACCGGGCATATTGGCAAACCTGGCTCAGGCCCTTTCTCCTTAACTGGCCAACCCAATGCAATGGGTGGCCGTGAAGTGGGGGGCTTATCAAACCTGCTTCCTGCGCACAGGAATATGGCAGACCCTGTTCATCGTGAAGAGGTGGCTAAGTTCTGGGGGGTGCCTTCTGTGCCATCAAAGCCAGGTCTTACAGCCACAGAAATGTTTGAAGCATTGAATGACGGCAGGCTCAAAGCAATCTGGATACTTTGCACTAACCCGCTGGTTTCATTGCCTGATGCAGGAATGGTAGAAGCTGCACTTCGAAAAGCAAAATTTGTTGTAGTGCAGGAAATGAGCAGCAAGCCGCAGACGTTACAATTTGCCGATGTTATATTACCCGCTGCTTCCTGGGCAGAGAAAGAAGGGACCATGACCAATGCGGAAAGACGCATCAGCCTGTTAAGCAAAATCAATGATGCTCCAGGCGAAGCATTGCCGGACGCAGAGATCATTTGCCGCTTTGCTAAGAAAATGGGGTATAAAGGTTTCGATTTCAAAAGCCCTGCCGAAATATATGCAGAGCATTGTGCTTTAACAGCCGGAACCAATATTGATATCAGCGAATTAAACTATGATATCCTAAAAGAAAAAAGAACTGTACAATGGCCCTACAAACCATCTGTCAATCCTAAAGGCACTGCAAGGTTATTTTCAGACCATCAATTTCATACTCCTACAAAAAAAGCCATCATTCATTCTTTTGATGATAAGAATTTATCCGTTGCACCAGATGAAAGGTATCCGCTGATTCTTACCACTGGCCGCATCAGGGACCAGTGGCATACGATGAGTAAGACAGGAAAAGTAAATAAGCTCAATAAGCATATCGCAGAAGCTTTTATTGAGATCCATCCTGACGACGCTGCGGAAAGAGGAATTAGAGAAAATGACCTTGTAAGTGTAAAGAGCAGTAAGGGACAAATAAGGGTAAAATCAAAACTGAAAGGAGATATTAAGAAAGGCGTAGTATTTGCGCCCATGCATTGGGGAAGTATTTTGAATAATGATCTCAACCGGGCTAACAACCTGACACATACATTGGTAGATCCCATATCAAAAGAACCTGATTTTAAGTTTACTGCTGTTGAGGTTGCTCTTTATAAAAAACACAAACAAAAAATTATTGTGATAGGTGCCGGAGCCGGTGCATGTGGTTTTGTAAAAAGTTATCGCGAACTAATTAACACAGATGAGATCATAGTTTTTAGTAAAGAAAATTTTCCTTTCTATAACCGTGTGATGCTTCCTGATTATATAAGCGGCGCACAGCAATGGCAACAGCTTATAAAGATGACAGACAAGGAAGAAGCTAACTATAATATCACTTTGCACCGCGGTGTAAGCATTGAAAAGATTGACCGTGATCGCAAAACAGTAACTGACAACAGAGGACTCGTACATGAGTATGATGTATTGCTGATAGCAACAGGTAGCCGTGCTTTCATGCTAAAGGATATTCCCGCATTAAAAGGGATCTTCTCCATGCGCAGTCGTGTGGATGCTGACAATTTTAAGAAGCATATTGATCCTTCAAAAGGAAAGATCATCATTGTTGGGGGAGGATTATTGGGTATTGAACTGGCAGCATCGCTGCGTGAGATGAATATTGAAGTAACGATCATCCAGCGTATATCAAGATTAATGGACAGGCAATTGGATCCTTTGGGAAGCCAGCTATTGCATGAGGAACTTACCGATAAAGGCATTGATATTTATTACAATGATGAAATAGATCGTTTTCTTGGTAATGAATCAATTGAGGCAGTCAGATTAAAAAGTGGTCTTACTATAAAAGGGCAAGCTGTTGTAATAGCCATCGGCACAATTGCCAATATCGAGCTTGCAAAATCAAGTGGCCTGGAATGCAAAAGAGGTGTGGTAGTAAACGAGTACCTGCAAACCAATGATCCTGACATTTATGCGATCGGTGAGATTGCTGAGTTCCAGGGATTTCTTTATGGCATTACCGCTGCGGCTGAACAACAGGCAGCTATTGTAGCAAGACATTTAAGCGGCGATATTTCAAAATATTATGATGGTTCATTACTGATGAACATTTTGAAAATGCATGGTACAGATCTCTGTTCTATTGGTCTTCCGGAGTGTCCCGATGAACCGGGCTATGAGGAAGTTGTTTTTATTGACAAGGCCAAGCGTTATTATAAAAAATGTATCATTCATAACGACAGGCTGGTTGGCGCTATTCTAATCGGTGATAAATCTGAATTTCTTGAATTCAGGGAATTGATCCAGGATAAAATGGAATTGTCGGAGAAGCGCCTGCAATTACTTCGCTCCAATTCAAAAGCTGAACCTGTGATTGGAAAACTTGTCTGCAGTTGTGGTAGCGTGGGTGAAGGAAATATCACGAAGCGGATAAAAGAAGGATGCACTGAATTAACTGCTCTTTGTGAATCATCCGGTGCAGGTATGGGTTGTGGTAGTTGCCGTCCCGAAGTAAAAACCTTGCTTGAAAGTGTAACAAAACCCACTGAACTTTTGTCTCATCAAAACCTGGGAGCATGAAATACTCATTTACAATAAAAATAAATTTTACCGGCGGCGTGATCTCGCCTGGAGATTTATTGAGAATACTAAGTGTCGTGAAAAAAGCAGGGATAGGAACTGTAAGCTTTGGCTTGCGGCAGCAATTATTGATCGAAGTTTCCAGCGAAGACTATGCTGAATTTACGGAGCAACTTGACGAATCTGGCATTTCATACGAAACAGATGATGAAAAATATCCAAATATTGTAAGCTCTTACCCTGCCGAAGAAGTCTTTATTACAAAGACCTGGCTCAGTGAAGGAATATATAAAGACATTTTCGACTCCTTTGATTACAGGCCCTCCCTGAAAGTAAATATTTCAGACAGTAATCAAAGTTTCACTCCCCTGCTAACAGGAAATATTAACTGGATAGCATCAACAAATGTTCATTTCTGGCATCTCGTTATCAGGTTCCCTAAAACCAATGTTATCTATCATTGGAAAGACATTGTTTATACGAATGATATCGCTTCTATCACCAGGAAAATGGAACAAACAATTCTTCAACACAAACCAGCATTCTTCGATAACAAAGCTGCTGATGGAGAACTGCTTTATAGTAAAGTAACACAGGGAGAACACTATATTACAAAGCAACCAGACTCAGTACTGAAACTCCCACCCTTTTCACTTCCTTATTACGAAGGGCTCAACAAATACAACGACAAATACTGGCTTGGGATATACAGGCGCAATGAACAATTCTCTGTGAAATTTCTACAAGATATTTGTATGATCTGCCTTTCCACCAAGATCGGGCAATTATGCTCCACGCCATGGAAATCACTGATCATAAAAGGAATTGAAGATAAAGCAAGGCCGATATGGAACGAAGTTCTTGGAAAATACCAGGTGAATGTTCGTCATGCTGCTAATGAATTGAATTTCCAGGTGGAAGACAATTGCAAGGCCGGTTTACATATAAAGCAATTTCTTGTTAAGTATTTGAACAAATATGATACCCGCACATTTGGCATTTGTATAGGGATTAAAACACGCAAAAAAAGCGAAGTGTTCAGCACTATACTCGTAAGAAGAAAATCTTTTTTTACTATCTGGGGAGTTGGGTTCTTCAATTTATACGATATACTTTTTGCACATGACTTTAACCCCAACGAAAGAACGGGGCATATCTTTAGCAAAAACAATATAAAATTTTTCCTGCCCGAACAATTGAGAATGGCCATTGTTAGCTTCTACAAACATTCCGGCAGGAACGAGGACAAGCTTAAGAAGATAACATCAAAGAAAGAGCCTATAGCAAAACCCGTAGCAGAGAAATTCATTTACCAATGCAAATCATGCCTGACAGTATATGATGAAGCAATTGGTGAGCCCTCCCTGGAAGTACCTTCCGGAACATCTTTCAATGAATTGCCCGAGGATTTTTGTTGCCATATCTGCGAATCACCAAAGAGTAATTTTAAAAAAGTAGCGAACGAAAAACTTTATTATCAAACGGAGAAGGTTATGCACTAAGCCAGTTTAAGGTGTCTGTTTATCAATGTCATCTTTCAGGTTATAGTTATTGAAAAATGGAACCCATTCCTCTTTTGCATCAATAGCAGTCACATCGGAAATATCAAGTACATGCTTCATACTATACTTTCCCAGTGTATCATTTTCAATCATAGCAGCGATTCTTTTCAAACATCTTGCAGTATAAATGCCGGCAAGCGGTTGGGGCTCGTCATCGACATAAAAAACATAGCAATCTTTATTACTGTTGGAATGAAAATTTCTGACAAGTTCCTCCAGCAGAAATATTTTCATCTCAACCATATCACAAGCCAATACAAAAAGATCCTCAGCATGAAAATTTGCATGCACACTCATCAATCCACACAAAGGCCCCTTTACCTGGAGCCTGGTATCATCCTTAATTAATATTTCACTTTTAAAAACCAACGAATAACCCTGTACCTGCGATTCGTTTACCGAGATCACTGTTTGATCGCTTAACTCTGTCAACTTATCGAAAGCTATTTGTGCCCAGCTTTTGCCGGTTGTTGTTATTAAACCCTTATCAGTACCCATTCGGCGACTTTCACCGCCACATAATACTACCCCAGTCATTGGCAAAGTATAGTTTATAGAATCCAAAGTTCTCTACATTTTATAAATATGTGTGTTTTATTTTAACCTGTTTCGTCCAACGCATTTAATTACCTTCACCATCTCAATTCTCATTATAAGTATTAATGAACACAACAGCCGGGCTATATGATACTTTTGGACGAAAGCATGACTACTTGCGTATCTCCCTAACGCCCCATTGTAACCTACGCTGTTTTTATTGCATGCCCGACGAAGATTATGATGCGCCTCCCGCATCAGCATTGATGCAGGCAGAAGAAATAGATAAGATTGTAAAGGTTTTTGTGAAGCAGGGAGTAAAAAAAATAAGGCTTACCGGTGGAGAACCATTAGTCCGAAAAGATTTTGAAGAGATCATCACTAATCTTTCAAGGCATAACGTACAATTGGCTATCACTACAAATGGCATAAGGGTCAAAGAATTTTTGCCAAGTTTTTTGGCTGCTAATCTCCATTCATTAAATGTAAGTCTTGATACATTAGTGCGCCAGAAATTTGAACAAATTACAAGACGTGATCAATTCGAAACGATATGGAGCAATATAGAACTACTGCTACAGCATGACTTTCATGTAAAGCTGAATATGGTGGTCATGAAAGGAATCAATGATAACGAGATCAACGACTTTATCGGGCTTACAAAAGATCTTCCATTGCATATTCGTTTTATTGAATTCATGCCCTTTGATGGAAATCATTGGAACAGCGGTAAGGTTTACAGTTGGAAAGAAATATTAGCAAAAGCAGGCGAGGCTTTTGACTTTTACAGTCTTACCCCGCAGAAGAATGACACTGCAAAAAGCTACCAGGTATATAATCATAAAGGAACTTTTGCTGTCATCAGTACTATGACAGCACCATTCTGTAGTACCTGTAATCGTATGCGCCTAACTGCAGACGGCAAAATGAAAAATTGTTTATTCTCAAAAGATGAGGTTGATATTTTAACTGCATTAAGAAATGGACAGGACATTGAACTCTTGATAAAACAATGTATCCTTGACAAGGCAGAAGCAACCGGCGGACAGTTTTCAGGACTGTTTGAAACTATTAATCCAGAACAAATACATAACAGAAGTATGATCGCCATCGGGGGATAAAACCCGGAGCCCCTAAAGGGCAATTAAAAGACAAAAACAGATCAACAAAAAAGCGTCTTTATGAAACCCACCATTACGATTGAGTATTGTCCCAAGTGCCATTGGCTGATGCGGGCCGCATATATGGCACAGGAATTTCTCACCACTTTTGCTGACGACATTAAAGCGGTTACTCTACTACCCAGTGAAACCGGAGGCCATTACAGCATAACTATTGATAATGAAATTGTATTTGACCGCAAACAGGCAGGGCATTTTCTTGAAATAAAAGAGATCAAGCAATTGATACGCGATAAAGTAAATCCCGAAAAAAACCTGGGCCATTCTGATAAACACTAATTGATAGCTCTAAAATAATCTTCATTGATAACAGTAGCAGAAGCCAGGCAAATAATAAAAGATCATTGTAGCCCACTTGCACCTGTCGTGTTAAATGTAACAGAAGTATTACATACAGTGCTTTCAGAAAATATATTTTCTCCCATCGACATGCCATCCTTTGATCAATCTGCAGTCGATGGTTATGCAATTCGTTTTGAGGATTATTCTTCCGTCAATCCAATGATCGTGTCAGGTGAAATGCAGGCCGGAAGCACATCTAACCTAGCTTATGAAAAAAATACTGCAGTCAGGATATTTACCGGTGCTGTAGTACCTGCAGGTTATGATACCGTTATAATGCAAGAAAATGTTGCAAGAAAAAAACACGAATTGATCATTGAAACAAGTTCACTTAATAAAGGCAGTAATGTCAGACCGCAGGGCTCTGAGATCACTAAAGGATCTTTGGCGTTGGAAGAAGGCACGTTGATCACAGCAGGAGCAGCCGGATATTTAGCAAGCCTTGGTATCACTAATATCCCTGTATATGCAAAACCATCAATCAGCATTATTGTTACAGGAAAAGAATTGCAGCAGCCAGGAAAACCGCTGACTGGCGGGCAGGTTTACGAATCTAATTCCATTACATTACAATTCGCTCTACAGGATTTGCATTTTAATATTAACAGCATTCAACGGGTGGACGATGATATGGAAGAATTGGTAACATGCATAAAGGTAGCCTTAGAAAGATCGGACTTGCTTTTGGTCACGGGCGGTGTTAGTGTTGGTGATTATGATCTCGTCGCAACTGCTTTGGAAAGATGTGGTGTCAACAAAATATTTCATAGGATAAAACAAAAGCCAGGCAAACCATTATATTTCGGTAAATCCGATAATTGTATTGTATTTGGTCTACCCGGTAATCCATCGTCCGTGCTTACCTGCTTTTATGAGTATGTATTGATTGCCTTACAGCAAATGATAAACCGCAAGCAGCCGTTTATGCAGGAACTCTTTTTACCAATTACTACAAAATATAATAAAGCAGCAGGGCTTACTCATTTTTTAAAAGGCAATTACTTTGACGGAAAGGTTAGACAATTGAGTGCTCAGGAGTCATACAGGCTGAGTTCCTTCGCATTGGCTAATTGCCTGATCACAATACCTGAGGCAACTACCGAAGTAAAGGAAGGAGAAATACTTGAAGTACATATCTTACCGCAATAAAATAAATTCACCCCTTAAATGAACTGGCTCGAGATATTATTTTGTGTATTACTGTTTGCCACAGCATTTCTTTATTCTTCTGTAGGCCATGGCGGCGCCAGCGGGTACCTTGCCATCATGTCATTGTACAATTTTGCCCCGGACCAAATGAAACCAATAGCGCTTTGCATGAATTTATTTGTTTCGCTGATTGCTTTTATACAATTCCAAAGAGCAGGTTTTTTTATCTGGAAAATTTTCTGGCCATTAGCTATCATTTCGGTTCCTATGGCTTTTATTGGCGGAAACATTCATGTGGAAGAGCTTGTTTACAAAAATGTGCTGGGAATTGCATTGTTATTAATTGTCATTCGTTTTGTTTTCCTTGCTTCTCCACCTGCATCTATGGAAACAAAACCAATTTCGCTACCCCTGCTATTTTGCCTGGGAGGCATTATTGGCTTCTTGTCCGGAATGCTTGGCATTGGTGGAGGTGTACTTTTGTCACCCGTTATACTCCTGCTTCACTGGGCGGGCCAAAAGCAGGCAGCCGCAGTAAGCGCCTTATTTATTTTCGTCAATTCTTTTGCAGGACTAGGCGGGCAAATTCTAAAACAACATGGTAATTTTGAATTTGGAGCAAACATGTATTGGTACATTTTGATCGGTATTGGCGGAAGTTTGGCAGGATCTTATCTCGGCGCAAAAAAACTGAACATATCAACCTTAAAATATTTGTTATCCGCAGTGCTCTTAATTGCTGCTGTTAAACTGATCAAAATCTAAAAAATGGAAATAGCAATTCTCGCATTTGGACAAATAGCTGAGCTTACCGGAAAACATAGCTGGTATATAAAAAATATTCCCAATACAGCATCATTGCGAAAATCATTGGAAACTGAATTCCCTGCCATGGCCAAAATCTCTTATGTAATATCAGTTAATAAAAAGATAATAAAAGAAAATACAGTGCTGACGCAGAATTGTACGGTTGCATTACTGCCACCATTTTCAGGAGGCTAATAAATGACAGATCCTTATTTTTCAAAACGTTATCAAAGACAAATATTGCTTCCAGGTATTGGAACAGAAGGGCAGAAATTATTGCAGGAAGCAAAAGTGTTGGTCGTAGGTGCCGGTGGTCTTGGCTGCCCTGCACTGCAATATCTTGTTGCCGCAGGCATTGGTACCATTGGTATTGTGGATGGTGATACAGTTGATATTTCAAACCTTCACAGGCAGATCTTATATAATGTACATGATATTGACAAGTTGAAAGCAATCGTTGCAAAAGAAAAACTGGAAAAGCTAAATCCATACTGTCAAATCATTTGCTATCCCCAGTTCCTGGATAAAACAAATGGCTGGGAGATCATAAACACATACGATATTGTATTGGATGGTTCAGACAATTTCGCCACCCGTTATCTTGTAAATGATATTTGTGTATTACAGCACAAGCCACTTATATATGGCGCTATATACAGGTTTGAAGGGCAGGTAGCTGTTTTTAATTACTCACAGAAAAACAATGTGTTTTCAGCACAATACAGGGATCTTTTCCCTGATCCGCCCAAACCTGATGAAGTGCAGGATTGTGAGACCGCAGGTGTAATAGGCGTGTTGCCAGGCATCATTGGTTGCATGCAGGCAAGTGAGGTGATCAAGCTAATAACGCAAAATGGTACACCATTGGTGAACAGGCTTTTCACTTATAATATGATGACGAATCAAACTACAGAGATAGAACTGGAACCAACAGAAGAAGGCCTGAATGCAGTACCTGCAGGCAAAGAGGCTTTGGAAAATTTTGATTATGGTTTCAATGCCGACTGTTACAGACCAATTGATGCTGGCATTATTAGTATTGATTCAGAAAGCTTTGAGATACTTCGGAATAAAAATAATATCGTCATTATTGATGTGAGAGAAAAGGATGAAGAACCGCTTATAACTTTATTTGATCATGCTCAGATACCGCTTTCAGAGATCATGACTGGTTCAGGTTTTATTACGACAGGAAAAGATATTGTTTTCTTTTGCCAGGCGGGTATAAGAAGCAAAACAGCAGCAGCTTATTTAAAAGAGAAATTTCATTTACAGCAAAATATCTATAACCTCGAGGATGGCATTATTGACTGGATGATGAAATTCGGCAAAGCATAATCATGGAACGAAAACCAAAAAATATTTTTCAGCAAGGGCCTGTAAGCCCTTCCTTTATTTCTGAATCAATAGCTAAACATAGCAGCAACAAAGCCATTGGAGCCCATAGTATTTTTTTAGGACAGGTACGCAACGATGTAATCAATGATAAAAAAGTAGCAGCTATTGAATACACCACTTATGAAGAAATGGCATTGGAGCAAATGCATATTATCAGAGAAGCCATCTTTGAAAAATATAGTTTGACCTGTATGCATGTGCATCATAGCTTAGGCACTGTTGCAGCAGGAGAAATAAGTCTTTTTGTATTTACTTCATCACAACACCGTCGGGATGCGATTGACGCCTGTAATGAAGTAGTTGAAAGAATAAAAAAAGAACTGCCTGTTTGGGGAAAAGAAATTTTTGAAGATGAATCGCATCAATGGAAACAAAATAAATAGATCCACTCATGACCAACATCACCCACAAGCAAAGTAGTCTTCGTAAAGCCATCGCTTCTGCAATCGTACAGGTTTCAAGGCAGCAGACAATAGAGGCAATACAAAACAAAGCTGTACCTAAGGGAGATGTGTTTGAATTTGCAAGAGCAGCAGGTTTGCTTGCCATCAAAAAGACAAGCGATATTATTCCTGACTGTCATCCGCTGCCCGTGGAATATGCTGCTATTACCTATGAGATACAAAATTTATCAATCATCATAGCGGTTGAAGTGCATACGGTATATAAAACCGGTGTAGAAGTGGAAGCAATGCATGGCGCATCTGTTGTAGCACTGACCATGTACGATATGCTAAAGCCAATAGACAAAGGCATCGAGATAAACAATATAAGGCTACAGCAAAAGAAAGGTGGCAAAAGCGATTTCAGCGACAAGCTATCAAGGGCAATCAAAGCAGCCGTGATCGTATGCAGTGATAGTGTTGCTGCAGGAACCAAGCAGGATTCTGCAGGCAAGACAGTGATGCAAAAATTAAAACAGTTTGATATCAATGTTGACAGCTATACGATCATCCCGGATGAAATACAGGCGATACAAGACAAAGCCAAAGAATTATGCAGCAATGATTTTGATCTCTTGCTTTTTACAGGTGGCACAGGGCTTTCGCCCAGGGATGTAACACCTGAGGCCATTAAACCATTATTAGACCGTGAAGTGCCGGGTATTATGGAAGCAGCCCGCAGCTATGGGCAAAACCGCACCGCTTATGCTATGCTCAGCCGCGGCGTGGCTGGTTTTATAAAAAATACATTGGTATTAACTCTCCCCGGATCTACCAAAGGCGCCTCTGAAACTGTGGACGCATTATTCCCCGCATTACTACATGTTTTCAAAGTAGCGGAAGGAATGAGACATGATGAGGCATAATGACCACTTTTAAAAACAAAAATAGCCGGTGTACACCAGCCATTATATAAGCAAACAATTCGTATTTTTTATGCACCAACAGCCACATGCTCAAGTTCAGCAGGCTGTTCTTCATTAGTGGAGCCTTCAGCAATTTTACGTTTTGCAGCAGGCACGATCACCAAATAATACCAGCCAATAAATGCAAATCCAATACTGAAGGGAATAGCAGTATAATATCTTAGCCACTCATGCTGCGGCCAGAAAAATTCTGTTGTCATCCAGGTACAGTTGGCGCATATCCAGAAAACAACAGCCAGGTTATGAAACAATTCACTTGTAATGTAGCGTGTTTGCCAGGTGATCCTGATGGCAAGGAAAAGCGTAGGCACGATCATCATCATTCCTATAGGCCTCCAAAGCATGGCCCAACTCAAATCTTTTAAAAGCCAAAAAACAATGTGCAGATTTTCACTGGCACGATACCGTGCGGGTACGGTGTAAAGCGAATCCTGTGTTTTGCTCATTGTGACGCACAAAAAAGAATTTGATAAAAAAATTGTTACGAAACGTAAAATTAATATTGAGAATTAATAATCGGGTAAATTATTTTTTTTCGGCATTTATATGCGTTGAAGTACCCTACTGTATTGTTTTATATTGACCTCTGGCATAAGAGCCTTTTGATCCATCAAGTGATCTGCCAGTTGTTTTGCAAAGTACGGAGCAAGCGATACGCCTTTCGTTCCCATTCCATTAAAGATGCCAACGGCAGGATGAAGCGGATGCATGCCAACAAATGGTCTCCGCTCCACGGTGGCCGGGCGAAGAGCTGCAATATGATCTTCAACCGTAAAAGGTAGCTTTAAGAAACCCTTCAGCCATTGTTCGGCCTGTTCCCGGAATGTAGAAGAAGGTTTATCATCTGCAAAATCCCATTGGTAGCTGCTTCCTACCCAAAACTTCTCCTCTTTCCACGGAGCAATAGTATTTGTTTTTTTGTAAATGTGATCATTAGGCAGATCAGGAATAGAAACGATCAATGCTTCTCCTTTGTTGAGGGCAAAGGGCAGCGCTCTAAAAAATTGATGTTGCATTACAGCACTTCCATCACAAAATATGATACGTTTTGCTTTGATACTTTTGTATTCAATCCCACCAGGTAATACATGCAAACGATCAGGTTCATATTTTTCTTCCTGCAACTTTCCATTCATTAAAAGAAACTTCCCCCAATCCTCCAGCATTTGTTGTACTGCCACCCGGTAAGCAGGGCTCACAATACCATATCCAAAAGGATAGTTGAAATAATGAAGCCAGGCATGTTCGTCTTCAGGCCAATTGAGGAATTCTTCAAACGACTGCGAGCGCTTTTCAAAATTCAGCCTGCGATCGGGAGCCGAAAAAAAATCGAGAATATCTGACTGGAAAATATATTCATTACTCAAAGCTTCTCCAATCTCACTATAAGCGGTTTTCGCAAAGCTCATTAACTCATCTGCCATCCATGTCTTTACCATCCGGCGGCCCGTTACAGGATTAATAATCCCGCTTGCTGCCTTTGTAGCGGTCATTGACTTGTTCTCATCAACAACTATATAATTTTCTCCTTTCTTATTTAACCAATAGCTTAACCATGTACCACAAAGGCCTTGCCCGATAATAAGCGTTGAAACATGATGCATTTTATAAAATTAGTAAGTGTTTCCGGCACTGGTATTTTCAGTATAAATTTGAGATACGATTAAAGCCAAAGCTATGCCAGTCAACACCGATAAAAGAATTGATGCCTATATTACCAAGGCGGCAGATTTTGCAAAACCCATACTGGTACATCTAAGGCAATTAATACATGAAACCTGCCCTGCGGTAACGGAGACCATGAAGTGGAGTTTCCCTCATTTTGAGTACAATGGCTCTATTCTTTGCAGTATGGCTGCCTTTAAGCAACATTGTACATTTGGGTTCTGGCTCGGTTCGCTTATGAAAGACCCGAACAAAATATTAACGCCGGTCGGTGAAAGAACGGCAATGGGCCACTTGGGGCAAATAAAATCCGTAAGTGATCTACCCTCTAAAAAAATACTGGTGCAATACACTAAGCAAGCAATGAAACTGATTGATGCTGGCGCCAAACTGACAAAACAATCATCTCCTTCTACTCCTAAAACAATAGATATACCCGATTACTTTATGAAGCTGCTGAAAAAAAATAAAAAGGCTTTAGCTGCTTACGAGGCATTTAGCTATACAAATAAGAAAGATTATGTAGACTGGATAACTGAAGCAAAAACAGAAGGGACGCGAAACAAAAGAATGACAACTGCCATTGAGTGGATGGAAGAAGGAAAAATAAGAAACTGGAAATACCTGAAATGCTAAAACACGGAGCACTAATTTTTTACTTTGGTTTCCTCTCCTGTTTTCCGGAGAACAATATTTATCAATAGAGAATCAAACAAGGACAACTGGTCGGGCCGGCATATGGCTTCTACCCTTCTCAGATGTTTATAATACTCTACTTCAATGGGCTGCGTTTTTGCAACAATCTCTGCCGCAACTGCGGACACTGCCGAATCACTGGCAGAAGGTTGGCGAAGCAGGTTTACCATCTTCATCCTGGCTGCCCTTACCTCCATATACATTGGTCTTATAATAGAATCTCTTTTTTGGCGGGCCGATACATATTCTGCTAACTGTGCATCATCAAATTGCATTTCTTTATGCACTTTTTCAATAGCTCTCTCGCTTTTTGTTTTGTTTTTTTCTGCATCAAGCGCTTTCAAAAAATAAATGACCATGCCCACATTGGTGAGGAGTAAGATGATCACTAACAATACGAGGAATCTGCTTCTTCCGTTTGCTGCCATTTAATGATCTGTGTTTGAAGTGATAGGGGTAAAATCACCGGTGGCATATTCAACTCCAAAAGCCTGCTCACTATCTTTCGATATAGCATTATGTATTTGCTCATAGCGTACGACAGCCCCGATATTAATAAAGAGCAAAATTAATATGATTGAAAATGCAAAAGCCGGGCGGCCCATAAGTCCTGCAATTTTTTCCCAGGCCCCTAATGAGCTATCAAGTTTTGCCCTGATACGGGTGTATAAAAAAGGGCTTGCCTTTGCACGCTGAATCCCATCCAGGCTATTCAAAACGCCTTCAATTTTTTTATCCGAACCGCTGCTCTCACTCATAATTTATTGATTGAAGATGATACAAAATAATGCGTTTAACGATACCATTAAGACGATAGTTATTCTAAATTCTTACGATAATAGTTTTTTAGCTGTTTTTTTAAATTCACTTTTGCCCGCTGCAGCAAACTCTCTACTGCAGGAACTGTTGTATTCATTATTTCACTGACTTCCTTGTGACCGAGTCCCTCAATGCGTGTCAGTATAAACGCTGTTTTCTGCTGTTCAGGCAATTCGGCCACTGCCTTGAATAGTATCACCGATTGCTGGCGATTTTCTATCATTACCCCCGGGTGGTTAAAGTCTGGAGGATTTATAAGAAGCTGATTATCAGCACCAAATATGCTCGATACAAAAGCAAACCGCTTTTTCCGCTTCTTGCTTCTCAGGCTATCCAGGCTTTTTGTAACGGTGATCCGGTAAAGCCAGGTACTCAGCTTTGACTCTCCTTTAAACCCTTTAATTGATTCAAATGCCTTGATAAATACTTCCTGTGCTACATCTTCTGCCTCCGACTCATTCTGTACAATACCAAGTGAGGTATTATAAACCATATCCTGCCAGGATGTTACCAACTCCTTAAAAGCGGCTTCTTCGCCCTGTTTTAGTCGGTCGATCAGGTCCTGTTCGTTCAATGGTTTGCCATTTTATGGCCGCAAAAGTAGTACTGCAAAACTATTTTTTTGTTGAAACATTGCGGGAAGCCGGATGGCCAAAATTACGCAGGGCATAAGTGAACGTGACCATAAAATATTGTTGTAATACATCTGTCTGCACATCCTCAATATAAGTATCTGTCACATTCCGGGTAATGCTTTGATTCTGTTTTAGAAGATCGAACACAGTTACCTTAAGTTCCCCACGTTGGTTTTTCAGGAACTTTTTCCCGACACTTATATTCCATAACCAGAAATTTTGATCAAAGCCATCAGCCAAACCTGAATACAACTGGTTGGTAATATCATTGAGAATGAACCACCCGGTTTTGGTAAGAAGATTGATCTTACCACCCACTGAATGATAGTAATACTTGTTGTTTAACGAAGGCTGTATGGTATTTACCACATTATTGAAATTGCCTGTATAGCTTAAAGTAAAATCGATGTATTCGTTGATATTGCTCGCCAATGTCGTGCCCAGGCTGTAGGTGTAATTGTTAGAAAGGTTGTTTACATAATTGACAAGGCCCGGAACTCTTCCATAATTAAATCCAAAGTTGAGGTTAAGATTGCTCTTAATGAGTTTCAATGGAAATCCACAGCTTAAAAAACTCCTGACCGAATAATAACCATCCAGGTTTAGGGGCTTGCTGAGTTGCGAACCTTTTTGCAGGACAATACTATTTTGAAGCAATGAATCTTCTGAAGCTACATAAGTGCCATTAGCGATATAATGATCTACCTTCTGCAAAAAGATACCTGCAAAAAAACTTTGGCTCTTTGTCGTTTTTGTAAGGTTATACCTGGCACTTAAGAAATTAACATAGCTCGGATCAAGCCCAGGATTACCTGCGGTATAAAACAGCGGGTTGCTGGTATTGATAACATTTTGTAACTGGCTGACGGAAGGTGTGGATACAGAAGTGCGATAGTTGATACGCAGATTACTTTGCTTACTAAAGTTCTTTCGCCATTGCAGGCTTGGAAGCCAATTTCCAAACCACTTATGAAGTGTATTATTGAGCGGAAATGTTTGATCGCTGTGTAAAGTGGTAGACTGGTAATTAACACCAACTGTAAATTGATTTTTCTGGTCGCCCACACGATAGTTGACACCAGCGTTTTGCGCCCTTACTGTATTTTCAAAGAGGTTAGATTGTGCCGTATCAAAAATGGAATAACTGCCTTTTGCCTTATCATAAAAATAGTTTTCCTGGTTAGCATTGCTTTTCGTGTATTGTGGGTTATAGTTGAATTGCAACTGACCCGTTTTACCAATGGGTTCGCTATAAGTAAAATTCGCCGAGACATTATAACCATCTGTAAGGCTATTTGTCTGCTGCCTTACAGTATCATTTGTCAATAGCCCGGTCTTAAAATAAGTGCTGATGGCATCAAGTGCAACTTCATTATGTTTCCTGTTCAATCCCGTGTTGAGGTTAACAGAAAATATTCTTCTCTTATTCCGGAAGCTATGCCTGTAAGTGATCTCATTCCTGAGATTGTAGCCATCCGCATCCGCTTTCTTTTTATTCAAAGTCGCATTGATCAGTTGTTTTTGATCAGTGCTGGTATTACCTCCTTGTACATTGTCTGATTCATTGCTTTGAAAGCTTAAGTTAGGCGAAATAAACAGCGTGTTATTGGAATCAATTTTATACTCCAATCGCATATTAAGCCGGTGATTGGTATTATCTGTATTGTTGTTCTTATCCTCGTGATAAAATTGACTGGTATCTCCAGTAAGAAATAATTGCCTGTCAGTTGTGCTTTTTGTTTTTAAGTGACTATCATTAAAAAAATAGCTGCCACTGAAATCCATTTTCTTCTTCAGCCACAAATCGCTGAAGTTGACGCCAACAGCATTTGTTTGCGCAATGCCCGGCTGCATACCAACCTGGAAATTATTGCTATTATTATTCCCCCAATTGCCCCCGAAGTTGCCACCTCTACCACCGCCTCCGCTCCTATTGCCACCACCCTGGTTACCACGGCCTGAATTACTGGGAACTGAAACACCCAACAGGTCTTCTCCTGTAAAGTTTTGCTGGTTTACATTATTAAAAAGACCTATAAGATTGATACGCTGGTTATTATTAAAGATATTCACGTTTCCACCAGCAGCATATCTTTCGTCTGTTCCATAACCAGCATAAAGACGGCCAAACTGGCCATTGCGCATATTTGCCTTAGTAACAATATTTATTGCTTTTACAGAGTTACCATCATCAATACCGGTTAACTGTGCCTGGTCGCTTAGCCGGTCAAAGACCTGTATCTTATCGATCACTTCGGCAGGCAGATTCTTGAGGGCAGCCGCAGCATCATCCCCAAGAAACTGGCGTCCGTCAATGGTTACCTTTTTTACCTGCTCCCCCTGTGCGGTCACTACTCCATTATCAACAGTAATGCCCGGCGCTTTTTTTATAAGATCTTCTGCATTTGCATCCGGGTTTACTTTTAATGCAGCGGCGTTGAATTCTGTAGTATCGCCATTCTGCTTGGCTGGTGGTATTTTAGCCACAACAGTAACATCCTTTAGTGTTCCCAGCTTACGAAACATCAGCACATCACCCAAATCAACACTGGTATCTTTTATTAAGATTCTTTTTTTTGAATCATCATACCCTGTAAAAGAAAATACCAATTGATAACCGCCGGGCTTTACTTCGTTAATAATGAAAACTGCATTCGAATCAGCAACAACGATCCTGGTTTTTGAACTATCATCTAACGGAGTGATGCTTACAGAACCCTTTGAAAGTTCATTACTGCTGTCGCCATCGATCAGTCTTCCTTTAATGGTAAAATTTTGTGAAATACCGGCAGAAGAAAAAAAGAACAAAACAACCACAAGAAAATATTTAGCCCACGGGTTCATTGAATTTTTTGACGCTTAAAAAATGAGAAGTAAACGGTGATGCAAAAATTAAATTTCTTTTATTACCCGTTAAAAAATCACACCGCTAATCTTCATACCTGCCCTTTAGTTTTGGAACCAGACCAAGACTTTTCTGTAATAAGTGCTTCATGTTTGTTTTTACCAGTTGCCCCATTGACCGGCATTTGGCATAAGATGCATGATGAAAATAAGCTGCTAGTTCTTTGCTGAGCTGTTCCACTTTGCTTTGAGTAGATATGGTATCCTTGCTCATAATATCAAGAAGGTCTTTGATACGATAACGTGCAGATGCCAACCGAAATGCCATCAGTGTTCTTTCTTCTGTTTGGTACTGTTGTATAGATTCCTTGTTAAGATGTTTTAGTGTCATCTCTACAAGCGCTTTATTTTCTTTAAAAAACTGGGGCAGGTACAATATTCTTCGGCCTTCGTATGATTGCTGATCGAAATCTATGGCACGGATACGATACTGGTAATCTTCGATGTCGGGTGTAATATCAATCACGAAATTATAGCTGCGCATATCGCCAAGCAGCCGCACAAAACAACGTTCATTGAACTTTACAAATTCTTTGGCAAGCCTTATTTTATTTGTTGTTGGTTCGTCCAGCATCTGGCCGATAAAAATATCTCCTGGTATACCGGGTATATGCTCTTCTACCAGGGTTTCTTTATGCGTTAAAAAAGTAAAACGGTTAGGCGAAAGTATATGTTCCAGTTCAAGCCCGTAGATACGGGATGCGTCGGCTATCTTGATGTAATAATGATCGTAATTATCATTGAATTTATTGACGATCCTGATGCGAAAAGGATGTGAGTTACCAAAGCTGCAATAATCAATGCGGGCTACATCAAGATGCTTTATAAATGAAAGATCTCCTTCTGTTTTCAAGATAGCATAAATATGCACCAGTCCTTCTCTCAGGTAATCCCATTCCCGTTTGTCATAGCTGGCCGATTCCCATAAAGTATCAGTTCCAAACCTGTCTTTTACGGGAACCGAATACGTAAATCGAAGCAAGTCATGATAAGCAACCGGAAGATGCACTTCACGTCCATGCTGTTTCAGGTAAGCACGCAGCCTCGTACTCACAGGAAACATTGATTTCTTCTGCGAAGGCTTATTGGCCTCAAATTCAGTGTAGCTGCTGATTCCCATTAATGAGCAATAATATTAAATGCTGGCATTTATTTTTGATAAAAATTTATAATTCATACTTAATCCGTCACCATGCTTACCGTAGAACAATATGCAGAACAAAACACCCGTGCTTTGGATCCGCTTTTGCAGGAAATACTTGACTATACACTAAAAAACCATCCCGAGTCGCAAATGATAAGCGGCCATGTGCAGGGCCAATTACTACGACAATTCAGTTATATGCTGCGCCCACGAAGAATTTTGGAAATCGGGACTTTTACAGGTTTTAGCGGGCTTTGCCTTGCAGAAGGATTAACGGACAATGGCATCTTGTATACACTTGAATTAAGAGAAAAAGACGCAGCCACAGCGCAGGCATATTTCGACAGATCCGAGTATTCAAAAAAAATAAAGCTTGTAATTGGTGAGGCTGCTGCAACCATAGCAAAACTGGAAGAAACCTGGGATGTTGTTTTTATTGATGCTGATAAAACAGGATACATTGGATATTATGAACAGGTAGTGCCCAACGTTCGAAGTGGCGGATTTATATTGGCAGACAACGTGCTTTATCACGGGGAAGTGTTGGAGGATAATATCAAAGGCAAAAATGCCAAGGCCATTGCTGCATTTAATGAACATGTCAGAAATGATGATAGAGTAGAGCAGGTATTGTTAACAGTGCGTGATGGACTCATGCTAGCCAGGAAAAAATAAAGCCACTCAAATGAATGGCTTTGTTTTTATTGAAAGAATTCTACTATTTAAAAGTATATCTCGCAGACAGACCCAAATTAGTATAAAATGAGTTATAGTAGTCAGGACTGGTAATATGAAACGTTGGTCTTACATCCGCACTGACATTGAGCGGTATTTTCGGAAATTTATAATCGACGCCTCCAGTAGGAAATATACCAAATCCAAAACCATCGTAATGCTCATACTCAGAGAAAGCATCAAAAATTGTTACACCACCGCCAATAAACCATTTTAAACCATCTACCGATTTAATAGGAAAATGATGTTGATAGCTTACGGCACCAGACACACTTGTTGCATTATCATATGCATATGACCGTGTACCAAATCCACCATTTAACTCCAAAGCCCCACTCTTGGTTATAAATGTTTTAAAGGAAACGGAGATAATATCATAATAAGTAGTTCCGAGCCTGCCACCAATAGCAGATTTGTAATCGCCTTGTGCATAAGCTGCCCCGATGCTCATTACTCCAATAAGAAAAGCCACTGCTTTTTTCATATAAGTTTATTTTTTTGAAAAGTTGAGACAAATAAATACGCTTCCGCGCAAAAGATATTCATTGTTACAAGCTAAAAATTACTTAAAAATTGTGCCACAATATCATTTTGATCCGTTAGAATAAGACTCAAAATAATTTGGTTGCCTTTACCCGATATTTGTAATCCTTTTATAAATCAACCTGTCTGCACAGGTGCATAAATTTATTGCAATATGAACTGGAAAGAATATCAAGCCGCCAATAAAGACCGTTTCCTGGATGAACTGCTCGAACTGCTCCGTATACCAAGTGTAAGCGCCCGCAGTGAACACAAAGAAGACATGGTAAAATGTGCAGAAGCGATAAAAGAAAAGTTACTGGCAGCTGGTGCAGATACAGCCAACATATATCCCACCAAAGGACATCCCGTTGTATATGGGGAAAAGATAACTGATGCATCTAAGCCAACGGTACTTGTTTATGGCCATTATGATGTTCAGCCTGCTGATCCATTGGATTTATGGCATAGCAGTCCTTTTGAACCAGCAATAAAAGATGGAAAAATTTTCGCAAGAGGCTCCTGTGATGATAAAGGCCAGGTGTATATGCATATAAAAGCATTGGAGACCATGAATGCCTGTGGCAAACTTTTCACCAACATAAAATTTTTAATTGAAGGCGAAGAAGAAGTGGGCAGCCCCAATCTTGCAAACTTTATAGAAGAAAACACTGAGCTCCTGAAATGTGATGTAGTGCTTATCAGTGATTCAGCAATGATAAGTCTTGATACACCAAGCATTGATGTGGGCGTTCGTGGACTCATTTATATAGAAGTGGAAGTAACCGGTCCGAACCGTGACCTGCATAGCGGCGTATATGGTGGAGCTGTTGCTAACCCACTTACGATTCTCAGCAAAATGATCGCCACGCTGCACGATGAAAATAATCATATCACCATCCCCGGTTTTTATGACGCTGTGCTGGTTGCAACTTCTGAAGAACGAAAACTAATGGCTGAAGCGCCTTATGATGAAAGAGAATACATGGATGATCTTGGTGTAAAAGCTCTATGGGGTGAAAAGGGTTTTACAACCAACGAACGTACAGGCATCCGGCCAACATTGGAAATAAATGGCATGTGGGGCGGCTATATTGGTGAAGGATCTAAAACAGTATTGCCATCAAAAGCATTTGCAAAGATCAGTTGCCGCCTTGTGCCCAATCAAAACAGTCATAAGATAGAAAAGATGCTTATTGATCATCTTCATGCTATTGCGCCTGAATATGTAACCGTAAAAGCCACTCCACATCATGGTGGCGAGCCTTATGTAACACCTATCGATAGTATTTCATACAAAGCAGCAGCAGCAGCCATCAAAGATGTTTTTGGCAAAGACCCTATCCCGGTTCGTGGTGGTGGCAGCATTCCTATTACCACCATTTTCGAAAAAGAGTTGGGTGTAAAAGTCGTGTTCCTTGGTTTTGGCTTAGACAGCGATAACCTGCACAGCCCCAATGAAAAATTTGATATCGCCAATTTTTATAAGGGCATTGAAACAATACCGTATTTCCATAAGCATTTTGCAGAGATGAAATCGTGAGTGGTGAGTGTGGCGAAGAATAAATACAATTTGTGTACAAGCGGCAGAATATAAATTAAGCATTGTTGTGTCACTCACTTGTACTGCAAAAATTCGTTTCATCATTTAGGCGCAAAAACTTTATAAGATTTGTAAGACCTTAAGTGTGCTTCATCCCACAGCTTCTCTGTCAATTTTTTATGAAATTGAAATCTTTCTTGTTAATCTTTTTTATTGGGCTACTCGTGCACTCGTGCAAAGTGCAGAACAAAAACTGCAACCTGCAATATGTAGACCCGAGTAAGAATTTTTTTAAAATCAAAGGGTGTTTAAACCAAGCATCACTTGAAGACGGCAGCTGGGAAGTTTATGACACAACCAATTCGTTAATAGAACAAGGCAACTATGATAATGGCCTTAGGAAAGGTAAGTGGTTCTATCCTCAATCAAATAATCTTTCACTAACGTGGAGAAAATATTCATATGACAAAATAGGGCTAGTTACAAATATTTTATCTGGCTTTACTGTTGTTGATAGTGATTCTGACTACGTTAAGCTTAGCAACAAGGATTCGGGTAATTTAATAAATATAGTGATAGCTGTGCATAATCTATCAAGCACAAAAATAGATCCTGATGAGTATTACAAACAAGGAGAAAGTGAAATTCTTCAAAGGGGATTACAATACCAACAAAACAGAACAGAACTTATTTTTATAAATAGAAAGGCCTATTTTAACGAATATAAAATTACAGATAGTAGCCGTGTTAAGGAGTTTTATCTCTCAAATATTTACAGCGTCCTAACTAATGAAAAATTAGTAGAAATAACATGCAGCTATACTGAAAAAGGTGGATTAATTGCAAGAAAAATGTTCTTTGCTGTTATGACTAATTGCTTCATTCACGGTAAAAGATTTTTTGATCCGTTTGAACAACTGGTAAATATCATTGAGGTAAAAAGATAAACGTGAAAGGAGTTTATGAGGTAAATTCTTCTAAAGTTTCACTTTTGCCGTTTAACGGCAACTCAATTTCTAATAGGCTTCCCGCCCTTCAAAACACTCTGAATTCTTTCCAGTGTTTTTCTTTCTCCGCAAAGACTAAGGAAGGCTTCCCGCTCAAGATCAAGTAAGTATTGTTCAGTTACTAGGGTTGTTTCGCTGAGGTCACCGCCACACATTACATAGGCAAGCTTCTTTGCGATCTTTACATCGTGATCAGTTATGTAGTTACCACGGTTCATGCCATTAATGCCAGCATATAAAGCCCCTAGTGCACCGCGGCCCAATACTTTCACGTCCTTTCGCTGAACAGGCATAGTATATCCTTCATTCCAGATTTCAAGCGCACTATTTTTTGCATCAGCTATACGGCGGTTAATATTCATGCTTATTTCATCAATGCCTTTGCGCATGATACCAAGATCAAAAGATTCGTGTGCACTTGTAGCAACCTTTGCTGTAGCTATAGTAAAGAAGCGACGCTTCAATGGTTCGATCTCTATCTCACCTTCAAAATATTCATCGCCTGCACGTAATGCAAACTCTTTGGTGCCACCACCACCGGGTATCAGTCCAACACCCAGTTCTACAAGTCCAATATAAGTTTCAGCAGCAGCCTGTATTTTATCTGCATGAAGACTCATTTCGCAGCCACCCCCAAGGCTTAAACCATGCGTCGCCACCACAACAGGAATGGATGAATAGCGAACCCTCATCATGCTGTTTTGAAACATGCGGACCGCAAGATCCAGTTCATCAAACTCCTGTTCTGCCGCCAGCATAAATATCATTCCCACATTGGCGCCTGCACTAAAGTTGGCACCATCATTCGCAATTACCAATCCTTTATAATTCTGCTCAGCTAAAGTGATCGCCTTGTTTAATCCTTCCAGCACTTCTCCACCAATCGTATTCATTTTAGTGCTCCACTGGTAACCTAAAATATCGTCGCCCAGATCATACACTTTTGCAGCGCTGCTTTTCCAAACGATCTTATCAGCCTTGCTCGACATGATAAGGAAAGCATCTCCGCCGGGCAATGGTTTGTATGTTTTGGAAGCTGGGTCATAACAAAGGCGTTGACCATTTTCTATTTTGTAAAAAGTTTTATTGCCTGCTGCCAAAAATTCTTCCACCCATGCAGCCACAGTAAATCCTGCAGCCTTCATAGCTTCCGTAGTTTTCGCCACGCCCAGCAAGTCCCAGGTTTCAAAAGCACCTATCTCCCACCCAAAGCCTGCCATCATGGCGTCATCAACCCTGTATATCTCATCACTTATTTCTGGTATGCGATTGGTGATATAACTAAACAAGTAATTATGAAATAACCTGTAAAATTCACCGGCTTTATCAGTGCCGGCAACAAGCATCTTCAATCTTGTTTTGAGATCATCAACAGGCTTTACAGTTTCAAGTGTAGTAAACTTTGGTTTATTTCTTGGGCCGTATTCAAAGCTGCTTAAGTTTAAAGTCAGTATTTCTTTTTCTCCTTTATCACCCTTCTTTTTTATAAAAAATCCCTGTCCCGTTTTATCGCCAAGCCAGTTGTTATCCACCATCTTTTGCAGCCATGCTAGTATGGTAAAAATATCTTTTGCTTCATCATTTGGACAATTAGCAGCCACACCTTGCGCAACCTTCACAAGCGTATCAATACCTACCACATCAGCAGTACGAAAGGTTGCCGATTTAGGACGCCCGATAATAGGGCCGGTCAGGGCTTCGATATCATCTATAGTCAACCCCAGTTGGTCCATCACTTTGAAAATCGCCATGATGCTAAAAACACCAATACGATTCGCAATAAATGCAGGTGTGTCTTTACAAAGCACTGTTGTTTTGCCTAAGTAGAGATCACCATAATGCATCAGGAAATCGACGATGGCAGGATCGGTATCAGGTGTAGGTATGATCTCAAGTAAACGGAGGTATCGGGGAGGGTTAAAAAAATGGGTGCCGCAAAAATTCTTTTTGAAATCTTCACTTCTTCCTTCAGCAAGCATGTGAATAGGAATTCCGGAAGTGTTGGAAGTTATGAGGCTACCAGGTTTGCGAAATTGTTCTGCTTTTTCATACACAGTTTTCTTAATATCCAATCGTTCTATCACCACTTCTATCACCCAATCGCATTGGGAAATATCCTTCATGTTATCATCGAAGTTGCCTGTCGTTATTTTCTTCACAACATCTTTCGTAAACACAGGACTTGGATTGCTTTTAATTGCCGCAGCAAGAGCATCATTTACAATCTTGTTTTTTTCTGCTGTTGTTGGCACTTTTCCTTCCTGTGCTGGAGTTGCTATATCCAATAACAAAACAGGTAATCCAATACCTGCAAAATGACAGGCAATGCGGCTACCCATTACACCTGAGCCAAGCACGGCTACTTTCCTTATTGAACGATTCATATAGAAGCATTTAAGCCCGCAAGGGAGCGACTATTCAAAAATAGTTAGTTATGCAACTATTTTTATGGATTGATAAAAAAATAGTGGAATTATTACCCTGATCATTTTCTCATGGCACAATTTTTTCAAACCGTTTGCGAGCTTTTAAACCGCTCTTTAAATGCTATGAAACCTATCGGGATAATTTTAATAATAGCCGGCATACTCATGCTCATCTTCCGTGGATTTAGTTTCACTAAAGAAGAAAAAGTTGTCGACATTGGTCCGCTTGAAGTAAACAAGAAGGAAAAGAAAACTGTTGGATGGCCGGTATATGCAGGAGGAATTGCTCTTGTTGCAGGCGTTGTTATCATCCTGGCAGATAAAAGGAAAGCCTGATCATCCGCCATTTTATGGGATAACAATTGACTTTATTTCCTCTATTTTACCGTTTTTCACCTGGAGCCATATTGCATTCGCTAAATGATACTCCTTCATCGTCTTTACGGCATCTTCAATAGTCTGCCTGCCATTGAATGTCCTTTTACTGTAATACTCTACAATCTTATCATTTTCAAGATTCGTGAAGATGGTTTGGGAAGAACTGATGTTGTTTTTTATCCACTCGGCTAATTCCTTTTGTGCTGCATAGTGCTCGCCTTTCCAACTTACTTCACCCGGCCTGTTGATAACAAAATATTGCACGACTGAAACAAGCAAACAGCCGATCATTATTTTCCTGAGCACTTGTTCTTCTAAAAGAGGAAACAAATAAATGCTGATACATAAGGAAGCGATCAATCCAAATGCCATCCATGCAAACTCATGATTAGCACTCCAATTGAAAAAAATGCCATTATAAGGTACAATGCTTAATAACGCCCAAAGAGGCCAATGCACATGGGTTTGAGTTCTTATGCTCTTTCTTTTAAACCATAAGAATGGCAGTAATAAGAGCAAAGGAAGATATCCTGAAACAAGATTTCGTAATATCATTACTGACATCACAGCAAAAGAGCCTTCGCTTGTATCTGTGCTTCTGTCAGCAAACCTTGACTTCCAATACTGTAGTACCTGTGACCAACCAAGATAGTTGGCAAACTGTGCTAATACCAGGAAGATACCAAGCAGTATACTTAATTCCGCGATCACTCCTATCAAGAGGTATTTTTTATTTGACCTGGCTTTCATAAATGACCACGCCATCATAAGACCTAATAAAAAAGGAGTAAGCCAATCAAAATAGCTCAAAGCAATGCCAGATAAAAAAAGAAGTAAAAGATATCCTGGTTTTATATTATCACTGCTCTTTTCAAAACGATCCCATAGTTGTAAAATGACGAGCACTAATGGAAGCATGATAGCTGTTGTAACATAACCATTGCCACAATACCAAAGGGGCGCTGGTAAAAAAGCAAACAACACGGTACCAGCCACTGCAGTATTTCTTTTGCCTGTTACAGTTAATAACAATTGATAGAGCAGAACTACAGTAATAATATTGATAAGTATATTCAATAGTTGCACCCATATTGGAGTAAATGGCAAGTGCGCAGCTTTCAATACAAAGTAGGGCAACACATACCACCCGGCGCCAAACGAAAGATAAACATGGCGGCCTGCAGAATCAATGTGTAAGCCCTTTTCAAGCATGCGATTACTGCTGCCCTGGTAATTCAGAAATGGTGTATAAGAAAATTGTTTTCCTCCACCTGCCTGTTGCCATGACTCAGCATTAATAAGAATCACAGCTGTGTTGAATTCATGATGTTTGGAGAGCGGGCGATCAAGCGTTGGCATTCGCAGCAGGATAAGCGACAGTATCAAAAACCATAATTCTTTGTGTTTGAATACTTGCATGAAATTAGTTTTCTCTTGTCTGCCTCAGCGTGTACATTAAAAATCCAAACACGATGATCTGCATCCCAAATGATATACAAAAACCCGCGGGGATGATAATACGAAACACATATACGGGATCAAGTTCACCAAAATGCCGCAATTGCCATTGATATACAGCATAACCGGTCAATACGATACCTATAAGAAAGATCAGGATACCTGTAAGCAATGCTCTTTCAAAAGCAAACATTTTAAATATTGCACTTGCCAACCTTCGTGCAGGATACAAACCCATATTGCTACCATACAATCTTGCGAGGATATAAAACTGGAGTAACTGTGTTCCCAGCATGAACATAATGGATGCATAATACAAAGTATGAATACTCAATACGAGATTAAATATCCGTATGTAACTAAACACCAATGCACCACCCAGTAGTGCTCCAATCACCAGGAAAAACATGGCTGGATATAACAACAGCCATTTTGGACTGAGCAATAATATCAAACGCAAGTGTTTCCATCCATCCTGCCATGTCCGCAGGTGAGGCTTTCGTCCGCGACCGTCTTTATATAAGTTCACAGGCACTTCAGCTATCTTCAAATTGTACAGGCCTGCCTTTGCTATCATTTCAGAAGCGTATTCCATGCCGGGTGCTTTCATGCCAAGTTTTATATATGCATCTTTTCGCAAAGCACGCATACCACAATTAAAATCAGTAAGCGGTACATGAAATGATCGGCGACCAATAAGAGAAATAACAGGAGTGCCGAGATAGCGATGCAGGAAAGGCATGGCATCTTTATGAATCGTTCCGTCAAAACGATTGCCTACCACAAGATCATACCCTTGTTGCAATAAAGGAATGAATACAGGAATCTCACCAAAATCATAACTATCATCTCCATCTGCAAAAATTATCCACTCCCCTTTTGCTGTTGTGATACCGGCATGCAGGGCTGAACCATATCCCTTCTTCTCCACATGTACAACAGTAATATTTTCTTCCTCACAAATTTTTATTGAGCCATCAGTACTACCGTTATCTGCTATAATGATCTCAGTAAATGATACCGGTAATTGATTCATCGCTTGTTTTGCCTTGCGAATGCAAATGCCAATAGTTTTGGCTTCATTCAAGCAAGGTATTACAACACTTAGCGATGACATTAATTAAAATGATTTAAGAATGATAAAAATAAAGGTTCGCAAGTTAAGTGGCTGCTGGCTTAATAAATACAAACAAATTATTCAATCCCATTTGAAATCGTTTGTGAATGAGAAGATGAAAGCCTTCTTTCTCGGCTACTGGGACAGTGCTTCTAGCATCAAATCCGAAATGCTCTTCAAAGCTCATACCTTTTATAAGACCAACACGTGTTAGCACAGCAAGGATATTATCCACCTTTGCATCAGGTACAGTCAGGATCAACTTCCCCTTTTCATTAAGATTTAAAAAGCATGCATTCATAAATGATGCCTGCTCTGTAAGTGGAATATGCTCCAACACAGCTAAAGCAGTAATACAATCAAACCTTTTTTCATTTTGCAAAACCCCTGGAAAAAGCCCTTTTAATAACTGGATATTGTTTGCGGGAAATGACGGAGTACACAAAGGATCAATGCCAATACCGTTAATGATCTTATCTTTTGCCATCATCAGCAATTCTCCTTTGTGACAACCGATATCAAGTAAGGAAGCACCATTTGGAACATTATCCAATGCTTTGTGTATGCGCCGGTTTTGCAGGTATTTGTCGAGCCAAGTCAAGTTAACATTGATTTAGAATCACTTAAAGATCGCCGGAATAATCAGGCAATTTTTTACCTTTTATCTCCTTTTGATATTTTCGAAGTTGTTGCTTATCACGTTTTATTCCCAGGTTGGCAAGCAAGCCATTCAACGCAATCTTTCCCCAAAAATTAAAGATCGCTTTATCACGCATCCTCTCCTGGAATATAAGATTCTTCCGTTGGTTATCTTGTGATCTTATAAATAAGTTTAAAAGACCATTAATAGACCTGGAAAGGAAATATTCATTTTCTCCTTTTTTCAATAGTGATACACGCAGGTTTTTATATTGCAATTCCATACTTCCGAATGCCACATAATCATTGCCCTCTACTACCATCAGCATACTGTTCGCATGACCCCGGTCAATTTTTACGGAAGCAAGTGGGGTAAGCAATGGATTCAACGCACTCATTTCAAGATTACCCATCCCTGCCCGTAACCAGAATCCCTGTATTGTATCCACGTAGGACTGCCGGAAACTAACCTGTAAATCGCCCTGGCCATACAATGCTGCATGTATCCTTAGCCTAAGGCTATCATTGTCATAATATCCATAGTTCTTGACATTGATCATCCGGCCATTTATATCAGTAAAAAAAATATTCCCTTCTCGCCCGGTTCGCTCAGGTATAATGTTATGTCTTAAAAAACCATTATTAATTTCTACTGTATCAATAGAGAATGAGAAAGGAATTTTCCGCAATGATCTTGCGAGTAAGGGGCGATAGGTAACAGGGTCGGGCCCTCTTGTCTTATCTTTTTCAGTGTAAAAAATCGTATTGCTTGTTACCATCCTTGTAGCTGAAATTGAAATATCCTTACCCCACCCGCTAGTCTTCCAATCATATAAGCGTGTAGGTCCTAATCGCAATGTCATATAATCTTTTTCGAAAGGATAGCTTCTCCAAAAAGAATCTCTCGAAATAGTGGGGATCATGCTTAGGCTATCGAATGAGACCACGGATGAGCCGTTATCAATTTCCGGGTTATATACCGTGATCCAATGTTGCTTTGCTCTCTGCCGAATCGCACCGGCTTTTGCCCACCACCTCGTATTTTTTGCAAAAGTCTTTAGATCGAAAGAATCTTTTGACGAGAAAGCAAAGCTTCTTATACCAGCGCTTGCATCCTCCACTTCAATAGGAGTTTCCTCATCAACATGAAGCATCATTTTTGTAACCTCTGCCGTATCTAAAAACGCTGTAAGTTCCTTCGCATTTGCATCGTAGGCAATCTTACTTGCTTTTACGCTTAACCTCTCAGGAGCATAAATGGTACTGTCCAGCGCGATGACTGGCTTTGCCAAATTCAATTGCAATGCCGCTATTGTAATCTTTTCTTGCGTCTTCCCTGAATTGAGATTCACTATTTTTATAACACCAGCATTACTGGTAAATTTTGCCTCTCTCAAACTGTCTTTCTGATCCAGGGTGATTTGCGGGTCGGTAATTACAAGTTCCTTTGCATAAAATTCAGGCAATTGCAAGGGACTATTTTTCTGATCCGCCGCAGCTGAAAGATCCAGGTGAAGAACAGGCTTATCAATTTCTATTTTTTCAGCAACAATACTTTTAGCCGAGCTACTCATCAGGGATGTCGATACAGTTAACAAGGGAATTTTTGCTTTTGAAATTGCTGAAGGCTGATTAGGCTGGAGATCAACATCTCTTAATTGAAGCACACCAGGTTGCTGAATATTTATCGAAGAGGCATATATATCTATGTTTTTTGTTTTCCATAAAGCTGACCCAGTCTTACCATTAATACTGCCCCAACTTACTTCTCCATTATTCATAACAACGTTATGCCCATTCATCTTTATATTTTTTACCAACAGGTTTTTCCCATCTTCACCCTGCCATTCAAACAAAAGTTTTCCCGCAGATACATCATGGATACTTAGTTCAGGCACATTGCCTCTGGGCTTAACCTTTTTCGCTTTTTGTATCACTACCCGGCCACTATCTACCGACACATTATCTAATTCAATACTCTGCAATTTTGCCACATTAAAATTTCCTTTCTTATCTAAAAGATTCACACCATAGAGATCTAACACAATATTTTGCCCGATACTTCCTCTCACCTGCTGTATGTAAACTCCATCTTGCTCCTTGGTTAAAGATGAGCGTCTCACTTCGAGGTTCACGTTGCTGCCTTTGACATGAAATGCAGAGGAAGACAATGCTGTAGCTGACCATATCATTTCCATTACTGAATGTGCATTGAGCAATTGTTGAGCATCAATTTCCGTATTAAGATCTTCTATCCTGATGTTCTCGGTAGGAGATGCATGCGGAATAAGCGTAATAGAAGCATCTTTAATACTAAGCTGCTTAATGTCCAGGCTAGGCTTTAGCGAACCTGTGATCTTAGCAATGCTTGAATCAGCATCCTGTTTTTTCCCTGCCTTATGAATATCAATTATTAAGGAAGGCTTTTCTAAAACAAGTTTCTCGGCTACAAGTTTGTATTGAAGCAGATCGTCAAGTGAAAAGTTCACAACACGAAGCGAAGGAATGCTGATACTGCTGTTTCCTCCTAACCGTTCGTTATCTAACGAACGGTGATAATTCTGAAGTACGAGATCATTATTGCTGATGATGAGTTTATCGAAAGCGGATATAGTACTGTTATCATCATCACTCGTTGAAAAGTTAACCACTTTAAAACTAAGATCTCCAACCCGCAAAGGTCTGATCGTATCTTTTGTCAAAGCTATTTCTCTTACACCAAAACTATCTCCATCGAGTTGCACTGTAAATGGCCCTTTCTTTGAGAGTGTTCTAAGGCTATATTGGATCTTATTTATCTCCACGGCATGAATCACGAAGGGCACGACAATTTGCTTTTTGACCCGTGTTTTATTATTGGATTTCAGGTCAAATAGTTTCCTGTCGGAAAAATCAAAAAAGGTAGAACCGTTTGAAGCTTTCAATGAATCTATTTCAATTATGCCTTCCTGAAGCCATCTTGGCCAGTTGAAATTTCTAACCCTTATTTTAGAAAGTGATATGCTGTCCACCGAGCCACCATTGTATCGTCCCGCCATTTTGAACTGGTTAACTGAAAATTGATTCTTACGTGTATCCACCAGCAGGTCTCTTATCTCAACCTTTAAGGAGGTATCCGGCAATTGCACATCTGGATGATCCAGGAAAAGTTTTATAGCAGCATAGAAATTTTCGCCATTAGTGCTGTTACCTGGTAACGGCCTAATTCCAAGACTATCAATATCAATGAAAATATGATTGATCATTAAAGGTTGCTTATCATGCCGGTTCTGATCGTAAACGATACCTGCATCTGCTATGCGGCACCTGTCAACCTTCAATGCTGTCAATGACCGCATTAATGCATTTTGAATTTCATTTAAAGGCACATTAAAAAGTTTCTTCTTCCCGGTAGCAGTATCATTATTAATCACAACAATTTCCGGGTGAATAATGTTCAGGTTAGTCAGGTCAATGTCTTTTTGAACAACAAGCTGCCAGAGGCCCGCTATTCCTATATCAAGCGAATCAACAGATACCTTGTAACAATTTTTTTCGGCAGAAGAATCTACAGGCTCTAAGGAGGCGCCCACGGCAGACACCATAAGAGGATAATAACTAAAGCTTACACTTTTAACATGAGATCTATACTTCTCATGCGATACCTGCTTTACAATAAAATTGAAAATTTCTTTTGTGCGCCAGGTGATAATAAGGTGCAGCAACAATGCCAGGATGACCAAAGCAAGTATCATAATACCTGCTGTTTTAGCCACTCTTTTTAATCGCATTGCTTAATATTTTTTTCTAAAATACAAAGCAACCGTCAAATAGGCAGGAAACAGTTTTCCCTGAAGATGTTTATATCTTTTACCAAGGTTGATCCACTATGATCAAACACAGATCAGCTTACCAAAGCGCCTGTGTTGATAATGGTTTCAGGACTTACAAAATGAAGCTTTCCAGAATCATCTTCAGCCATAAGGATCATGCCCTGGCTTTCAATACCACGCATTTTTCTCGGCGCAAGATTTACAACTACCACAACCTGTTTGCCAATAATATCTTCAGGTGCAAAATGAAGAGCGATCCCACTGACAATGGTTCTTGTTTCAAAACCCAGATCCACTGAGAGTTTTAACAGCTTATCTGCTTTCTGCACTTTTTCAGCTGATACAATAGTGCCGATCCTCAGGTCAAGTTTGGCAAAATCATCGAACTGTATTTCAGGCTTTACAGGTTGTACATTTTTTTCTCCCACTGTTACTTCATTTGCAGGTTCATTTGTCTTTGATGCGTTGTTTGCATTTTGCAATTTCTGTACTTGTGCTTCTATTTCTGAATCTTCTATCTTTCTAAATAACAGTTCGGGTGCACGTAAGCTATAGCCAACACTCAATAGTTTTTCTTTACCGCCATTTTCCCAGTCAAGTATTTTACCAACCACCTTCATCAGGTATATCATCTTTTTTGCTGTGCCGGGCAAAAAAGGATTGATAAAGATTGCAAGGTTAGCGGTTAGCTGCAGGCAAATATGAAGACAGTTATCAATTAGTTTTTGTTCAGTTTCATCTCCTGCTTTCTTTTTCCATGGCTCCTTTTTCTGCAAATACTGGTTGCCTTTGCGTGCCAGCTCAATTACTTCAAATAAAGCATCCCTGAATTGATACTTTTCTAACTTATCTTCTAACGTCTGTTTGGTTTTACCTAATTCACTCAACAGATTGCGATCTTCCTCATCCATAACATCTGCGTGCAACGGCGGAACCTTGCCATTGCATAACTTATGCATCAATACAAAGCACCTGTTTACGTAATTACCAAAAATGCTTACCAATTCACTGTTATTGGCATCCTGGAAACCTTTCCATGTGAAGTCGCTGTCTTTTGTTTCAGGAGCTATAGTAGTAAGATAATAACGGAGTACATCTTCACAACCGGGAAAATCATTCAAATACTCATTCACCCATACAGCCCAGTTCCTGCTGGTGCTTACTTTATCACCTTCAAGATTAAGAAATTCGTTGGCAGGGACATTATCAGGCAATACAAAACCGCCATGGGCCTTCAGCATTGCCGGAAAGATGATGCAATGAAAAACGATGTTGTCTTTCCCAATAAAGTGTACCAGCTTTGTATCGTCCTTACACCAATAATCAGCCCAGTTTGCTGTGAGTTCTTTGGTAGCACTGATATACCCAATAGGTGCATCAAACCAAACGTAGAGCACCTTGCCTTCAGCATCGGGTAATGGAACCTTAACACCCCAACTACTGTCCCGTGTCATGGCCCGGGGATATAAGCCGTTATCTAACCAGCTTTTGCACTGCCCATATACATTGTTCTTCCATTCCTTATGATCTTCCAATACCCATTGCTTCAACCACGGTTCATATTCATTCAATGGGAAATACCAGTGCTTTGTCTTTTTCTTTACCGGCGGATTATTGCTCAGGGCGCTTCTTGGGTTAATAAGTTGCTCAGGGCTTAAGGAAGAACCGCATCGTTCGCACTGATCACCATAAGCATTAGGATTATCGCAAACAGGACAAGTACCTACTATATACCTGTCTGCAAGAAAGGTTTGCTTTTCTTCATCGTAATACTGCTCACTTTCTTTTTCTTCAAACAACCCGTCATCGTATAGCTTTTTGAAGAAAGCAGCAGCGGTTTCATGATGAACTGCGTTGGAAGTACGGCTGTAGACATCAAAAGAAATACCCATCTTTTGAAAAGTATCCTTGATAAGAGTATGGTATTTATCAACGACATCTTGTGGAGTAACGCCTTCCTTCATAGCCCGGATAGTGATAGGAACTCCATGTTCATCACTGCCACCAATAAATAAAATATCTTTTTTTCTTGCTCTTTGCCAGCGAACATAAATATCAGCAGGCATATAACACCCCGCCAGGTGCCCTACATGCAAGGGGCCATTGGCATAAGGCAATGCTGCTGTTACTAATATGCGATTGTATTGTGTACTCATTATAAAATCCTATGCGGTAAATGATTTACCAGCTAAAACGGGTGCGAAAGTACCGAAATGAAAGATTTTGATAAAAAGCTGTGATTATTGCTTTAAGGAGATAGCGAAGACTGCTTTTTTGAAATTGCCCATAATCCAATAAATGTAAGCACACCATTGATCACAAGCAGTTCCAATCCTATCTCAAAGCTTCCAAAAAGTTGCCTTTGAAATTTGTCGACAAAGAAACAAATCAGCGGAGCCGCTATGCAAACAACAGGAACCAGCTTATCATTTACATTACGTTTGGTTAGTATTCCAAAAGTGAAAAGGCCCAGCAGTGGCCCATAAGTATAACCTGCAACTTTTAAGATAAGACCGATCATGCTTGGATCATTTACCCATTTGAATATCATTACAAACAACAGGAAGATAAATGCCACCGTAAGGTGTACCTTTTGACGCAATTTCATCTTTTCATCCTCTGTCATATCAGTCCTTCTCTTCATCCCAATGATATCAATACAAAAAGAAGAAGTAAGTGCAGTGATAGCACCATCTGCACTTGGAAACAAGGCAGATATTAATGCTATAATAAAAATGATCCCAATAAAATGAGGCATATGCTCTAATGCAACTGTAGGAAATAGCTTGTCACCAACTGCATTTACTTCGAACTGATCTGCATAGAGATAAAGCAATCCTCCGAGGAATAGAAACATGAGGATAACGATCAAAAGAATGATACTTAGTAAAAGCATGTTCTTTTGTGAATCTCTCAGTGTTCTTACGCTGATGTTTTTTTGCATCATTTCCTGGTCCATACCGGTCATTGTCACAGTTATAAACGCACCCGCAATAATTTGTTTTACAAAAAAGAGTTTACTATCGGGGTTAGTAAAAAAAACTTTTGAAAGCCCCTGTTGCTGCATGTTTTCAACGGCAGAGCCAAAACTCATGTCCATGCTTTTAAGTATATACAGGGCACAAACCATGAGGCCAGACAGCATACAAATGGTTTGCAAAGTATCCGTCCAAACAATTGTTTTCACGCCCCCTTCATAGGTATATAACAATATCATTACAAGTATGATGACCGTGGTCAGCCAAAAAGGAATACCAAGCTTATTTAAGATGGCGTCCTGAAGAATATTCACTACAAGGTAAAGCCTTGCCGTAGCGCCCAGCGTGCGGCTCAGGATAAAAAAAGCTGCCCCAGTTTTATAAGATGTGAATCCAAGTCTTCCTGATAAATAACTATAAATAGACGTAAGGTTGAGCCTGTAATACAAAGGCAGCAATACGAAAGCTATGGTGACATAACCGATCAGGTATCCAAGTGTGATCTGGAAATAGGCAAAGGCTCCTTTGTCAACACCGGGAGGCACTCCTACTCCACCAGGCACGCTTACAAATGTGACACCACTCAATGAAGTACCGATCATTCCGAAAGCTACCAGCATCCAGTTGCTGCTTCGGTTGCCTATAAAAAAGCTATCATTGGTGCTATTGCGGCTCGTGTACCATGCCACGAGAAGCAGTAATAAAAAATAAGCAACTACAAAGGATAGTAATAACCAGGGAGACATGCGAGATTTCTGATTTGAGATTTTAGAATCCTGATGCGTCAAAAATGCGTCATATAAAAATAATGACCTAATGACTTGACCAAAACATAATTTGCATTACGAATAAATTACCAGCCATGAAAGCAATAGCGGTATTCTGCGGGTCCAAAAATGGAGACAATCCTCTATACCTGCAGCACGCAAAGCAAACAGGAGAATTACTGGCAAAATATAATTTCATGCTCGTTTATGGCGGTGGAAACAAAGGTTTGATGGGCGCAGTAGCCAACGCAGTAATGGACAATGGAGGAGTCGTCACAGGTGTGATACCCGAAAAACTGGCTGAATGGGAACATAGCCATAAAGGCATCACCGAACTGTTAGTAGTGCCGGATATGCATATACGCAAACGCAAGATGTACGAGCTATGCCATGCGGCCATCATATTACCAGGTGGCTTGGGCACTATGGACGAAATGTTTGAAATGCTTACCTGGAACCAACTTTCCATACATGATAAACAGGTTTTTATCCTGGATACCGCGGGTTACTATGCCAGCCTGTACGAGATGATGCAGCTAATGCATAAAACTGGCTTTTTACACGAGGCGCTTGATAAAAGAGTTAAGATCTTTGATGAGCCAGGGAAATTAATGGAATACCTGGTTGAACATACTTAGAAAGCAAAGCCAATATTCAGGTAGGGATTTCTTCCATAGGGTGATAAATAGTGCCCATCTTTTTGATACTGTATTAAATCGTATTGAATACTTAGCATCATGCCACCACGGCCTGTCGGGGATAAAACCGCTCCTGCGCCCACCAAGAAGGAAGGCACAAATAAGCCATCTACCTTTTCATCCGGCTGCTGGGGGTAATAGGTATCATTATATTTAATTTTTCCCCAATTGTAATTCAACTCAGGCTGGGCACTTACAAATAAAAACCGAATGGGATAAAATCGTCCAAAAATACCCAAGCCTGCATAACTATAATTATACTTATAAGCATAGTCAGACTGCCCTGCGTAGTATTTTACGCTCGAATAAACATAATTAATACCCACACCTGCCGTAATATACTGGTTAAAATAATAGCCTACCTGTGGCGACACGTTTACAAAAGTATAATCGCCAAAACTCGCCCCAAGGCTTCCCCCTATCACAATATTGTTTGGGTTAAATTTCTTTGCAGGAGGAGCTTCTTCCTGTTTTTGGGCTGAGGGATCAGTTCTGGTGTACAAAGTATCAAATGGCTTTGCGTCCTGCGCATTAGCACCAGTAGCAACTAATGTTGCACATAAAAGCAAGGATCGAATACTCATAGAAGTAAAATTGGTAAGCAAAGAAACAAAACTTTCACAAGATGCCCTGAGCTCTTCTTATTTAACCATTGTTGTTAAAATTTGCCCAATGAACTAAAAATATTTGTCTACGAAATAAATCGTATTACTTTTACGAAACAATTCGTAATATAAAAACCATTCGTCATGAAAAGTAGAAAATTAAGAGTGTCGTTGTTAATTGTCACCACTCTGCTCATCACCGTAGTATTGGCATTATATCCCCCCTTTCGCTCCGTTGCACAAAAAAAGGATAAGCCGGCTGCAGGGCAACAAAACAATGAAGACAAAGCCCGTCGCAAATCCCCTGCAAATGGTGCACGCAGCCAAATTTCCCCTGTAGATCAGAAAGATCTTGACGATGCCATGAAAAAGCTGGATCAAGCCATGCAAAAACTCCAGGAAAAAGATCTGCCAAACATGCAGATCGAAATGGAAAAAGCAATGAAGGAATTGGATGGGGAAAAAATATCCCGTGAAATTGAGATGGCTATGCAAAAAGTGGATGTAGCACAAATACAAAAGCAGGTGAACGAAGCTTTGAAACAGGTGAATGCTGCCAGGATATGTGAAAATGTAAGTAAACAACTACGGAATATCGATATGCAAAAGATAAATGAGGAAATACAACAAACCTTAAAACAAGTAAATGCTGAACATATATGCGAGCAGGTAAGAATGGAATTAAGTGCAGTTGATATGGCGGCTATTCAAAAAGAACTGGCAGAAGTGAAAAAAATAAATATGAAAGGAATAGCAGCAGAAATGGAAAAAGCAAAAGAAGAAATGGCACGCCATAAAATTGAAATGAAAGAAGAGTTTAAAAAAGCCGGTGAAGAAATGAAAAAAGCCATGGCCAACCTCAAGCTTATGAAAGCAGGGCTGGAAGAACTGGAAAAAGATGGTTTAATAAAAAAGGATGAAAAGGTAAAGGTCGAATTTAAAGACGGTATCTTGTTTTTAAATGGCAAAGAACAAACAAAGGAAGTATCAGAAAAATATAAAAAGTATTTTGGCGAGGGAGGGTTTAAAATAAACTACGACGAAAAAGAGGACGAAAAACTATAGCCACAAAATAAAATCACACCACACATTATATGAACTCCACATTGTAAAAGGCGGCGCAAGCTGCCTTTTTATTTTCAAAGCAGAACCCTCCATCTTTGCGGGATGCATCCAAAAGATTTAAAGATCAGCGATTACACTTACGATCTACCTGATGACCGCATCGCAAAATATCCATTAGAGCAAAGAGATGCTTCTAAATTATTGATATACAAAAATGGCAATATCAGCGAAACTGTTTTTAGCGATATACTCAGTCTTTTGCCTGCAGGTTCTTTGCTGGTGTTAAACAACAGTAAAGTAATAGAAGCCCGGCTCCTTTTTCAAAAATCAAGCGGTGGTACCATTGAAATATTTACCCTGGAGCCCCACGAACAATATACTGACATCACAACCGCAATGAACACCTGTGAAAGCATTCTTTATAAATGTCTTGTAGGGGGTGCATCTAAATGGAAACACGGCATGGTGCTTAGCAAAGAAATTCAACACGCAGACAACTTTATTCATCTTGAGGCAAAAATTGTTGAACGACGAACTGATTGCTTTGTAATTGAATTAAAATGGACGCCTACTGATCTTCCCTTTGCTTCGATACTTCATGCCTTAGGAGAAATACCTATACCGCCTTACCTCCATAGGGATGCGCAGGAAACTGATAAAGAAAGGTATCAAACCGTCTATGCAAGATCTGATGGAAGTGTGGCGGCGCCAACTGCCGGGCTTCATTTTACGCCTGCTATCCTCCAACAGCTTGATCAAAAAAATATAAAACAGGCTTATATCACTCTGCATGTAGGCGCAGGCACATTTATGCCCTTGAAAACAGATACAATGTCTGGTCATGAAATGCATGCTGAATTTATTGAAATAACTACTAGCCTCTTAGAGCAATTGTTGTATTCAGAAAATATTATAGCGGTTGGAACTACGAGTATGCGTACGCTTGAAAGTATTTATTGGATGGGTGTGAAGGCATTTTTAGATCCATCAGTCGATCTGCAACACCTCGCAATGCAGCAGTGGGAAGTATATGATAACCTAATGAATGAAAAAGTAGAAAAGAATGTAGCAATCGAGACTCTGATAAATTGGATGACCGCCAGGCAAATGAAAACACTGATTGTAAAAACGCAGATCATTATAGCGCCAGGCTATCGGTTCAGGATGGCACATACTTTGATCACTAATTTTCATCAGCCGCAATCTACTTTGCTATTGCTCGTAAGTGCCTTCGCTGGAAATGACTGGAGGAAAATATACCAATACGCTTTGGAAAATGAATTTCTATTTTTGAGCTATGGCGATAGCAGCTTGCTTTTTCAAAACGCAGCAGGAGTATAGCTAGCCGGCCACTTTTTCTTTTTCAGTTGCTAATGGCAAATCAATCATAAACGTGCTCCCCTTTCCTAAAATGCTCTCAACTTTTATCCTGCCTTTATGAGCATCGATTATAGTTTTCACATAGCTCATACCAAGCCCAAACCCTTTCACATTGTGAATATTCCCTGTATGCGCCCTGTAAAATTTTTCAAATATTCTTTTCACGGTTTCGCGGCTCATCCCTATTCCTTTATCGCTAATCCGTAATACGAAATGCCTACCCGTGCTGTGTGTAGTAATGGATATTTCAGGCGTATCTTTTGAATACTTGATGGCATTGTCAATAAGATTGCTGAGAAGGTTGGTGAAATGCTGCTCATCTGCATTGATAACATCATTTTTAGCAGAAAGATTCAGATTTACCTGGCCATTCTTTTCTTTAAGAACCAGGTTGAAGTTGCCCAGCACATTATTTACTAATGAGTGTACATGTACCGGCTTTTTATCAAATGTGAATTCCTGTCTTTCTAGTGCTGCTGCTTGTAATATGGTTTCCACATGCTTATTCATGCGGCGGTTCTCTTCTTTTATTACTCCCTTGAAATATTGCGTTTTATCCACGTCTTGCTGCACTTTACCATTGTTTAACGCATCCACGGCCAGAGATATAGTGGCAAGTGGCGTTTTAAACTCATGCGTCATGTTGTTGATAAAGTCGCTTTTTATTTCGTTCAGTTTTTTCTGGTTTAGTAAAGTACGCAGTGTCAGGAAAAAAGCCGACATGATAAACAAAGTAAATATGATAGTACCTATTAATTCCCAATAGGACTGTTGCCACACCAGCTTTTTGTAGTTGGGAATAATCACGACAAGGTTTTCTAGGGGGGTAAGACCTTCATTCCATGTACCGGATGCGGGTTCAAGTGCAAGATTAAATATCCTGTTGTTCAATGTATCTTCAAGCGAGGCAAGAAAGCCTGCCGATTGCATTTCATAACCAAGAAGATTGGTATTATTGGTAACGGCAAACTCAAAATTAGTAACGGGTACCTGGTTAAGCCTGAAAATATTATCTAGTTTTTCTCTTACCTCAAACTGGGTGTACCTGTCTCCTATCATCGCCCTTTCCATCAATTCATTTGGCATATCGTCACCCAGGCTAAGCTGGGATTTGCGTTGGCGACGTAGCAATGGCAACCGGCTCCCTGTACTTACAAGTTCTTTACCGACCGCATCCATCGATTTTACAACCCTTTCGTATAGCTGCTCCTCCTTTACTAATAACATGTTTTGAAACCATGAATATTGCAGGTAAACTATACCAATAAGAGACCCGGTGACAAGAAAGATAATGACAGGGTAGATTTTTTTCATGTACAGCTGGTGTCCGGTTGCAGCAAAACTAAGTGAGCCGCAGGAGGTTTAAAACAGGTTGACAGATTTTAACGGCTGATTTGTAAATGTAACTCGAAGTTTTGCGTTTTTATTTATGTAAAAAATTATGAGAATAAAAAAAGACGTTTTACTTTAATGCTATGATTGAGCCTGCACCTGGTATAATGCTTATTTCCGATCCTTTTTTAAAGGACCCTAATTTTATGCGTACGGTCGTGTTGCTTTGCGAGCATACACCCGATGGCAGTCTTGGCTTTGTACTCAATCGGCCCTTTGAACAAAGGCTTGATGATTTTATTCCGGAACTCGAAGGATACAGCATACCTGTATATTATGGCGGACCTGTACAGCCTGATACGCTTCATTTTATTCATGCACTTCCCGATCATGTGCCTGATGGGCAACGCATAGCAGAAGGTGTTTACTGGGGTGGCAATTTTAACGAAGTAATACAATTAATAAGAGATCGTGCCCTCGACCTAAGTCGCATTCGCTTCTTTTTGGGCTATAGCGGCTGGAGCACTGATCAATTGACTGACGAACTAAAAGAGAAAAGCTGGCTTACTGTAGTGGGAAATCGTAAGTTAATATTTCACCGTAAAGCAGGTGAAATATGGAAGGAAGCTGTAAAAGAGTTGGATGAATCATTCCACGAGATTATCAACTACCCCATTGATCCACAACTGAACTAATCTTTGAATTTCCTCAAATTATTTGTCTCAAGCCGGTTTAATTCGAACCGGCTTTCGTTTTTTTGCAAAACCCGTTTTTACCGCTATCATTGGCAACTGATAAATTAAGAAAAATGAAAATAGCAATTATAGGAGGAGGAAATCTCGGAAGCGCTATCGCAGAGGGGTTGATCCATAGCAGCTTTTGCAAACCTTCTGATATAACTATAACCCGGCGCAATACAAGTGCTTTAAGTGCTTTGGCAGCCAGTGGATGCATTGTTCACAGCGATAATAAAAAAGCTGTTCAGCAAAGTGAGATTATTTTACTCGCAGTAAAACCTTACAATTACGCCGATATCATCAACGAACTAAAAACATCGCTTAATGGGAAAAAACATGTGGTTGTATCTGTTATTACAGGGGTCTGGATAGAACAGTTGCAAAAAGCCATTGGCAAGCAGGTCCCCGTAGTAAGAGCAATGCCTAACACTGCGATCGCTATTAGGCAAAGCATGACATGCCTTGCAGTAGCGGGAGTTTCAGAGCAACAACAAAACTTCATTCAAAAATTATTCGACCAGTTAGGGCGAACTGTGATCATCGATGAAAAACTGATGGATGCAGCCACCGTATTAGGTGCATGCGGCACAGCTTATGCCATGCGATATATACGGGCGAATATCCAGGGCGGTATAGAAATTGGCTTTGATGCAAACACAGCCTCACTCATTGCTGCGCAAACAGTATTGGGAGCTGCTGATCTTTTGCTAAAGACAGGCAGCCATCCTGAAAGAGAGATAGATAAAGTAACCACGCCAAAGGGTTGCACTATTGCCGGACTCAACGAAATGGAGCACCAGGGCTTTAGCTCGTCGCTTATAAAAGGAATTACTGCGAGTTATGAAAAGATAGGTAAGTAAGGGCGATCAGTTTTTTATTGCATCGTCTTCACCTGTTTCATCATTATTCTTAAACCATGGGATAAGATCTCCATTGTTATCAAAATCCGATGCATCATCTTCCTCGCTGTTTAAGAGGCTTTCATAAATTACAGACTGCTCATCTGTCAGCTTCTCAATCAACTCTAAAAGTGAGTCGGTTTTTTTAAACCATCTTTTAGATTGCTCATGATCCTGGTATTCTATCATCACGCATTTTTCCGTCGCCATAGCCACAAATACCATTTCGACAGGGGTATTTTCATGCTCCTGAACCAGGTAATAGCTTCCTTCATTCAGATCGCCGTAAGTTGCCATATCTATTGTTTTGGGGTGATTTAGTTCTTTCAATCATTAAGTTTTGTAAAAAAACTAATAATTGTTCACATATTTTCCAACTGGTTAAATATACAATTTTGAGCCGGGAATTTTATGCTGTATGTTTGCATGACCTCCAGTAATTTTTGCGGGTCAAATTATTAAACATTACCACACAGGTAAGTTAAAGATTTCACGTGTTGATTGAACAGTATTTGAAAACGTGGATTTTTTGGTTGCTGCGTGGTTTTAATATTTCACTATGGCAAAATATATCTTTGTTACCGGTGGTGTAACATCTTCGTTGGGCAAGGGAATTATTGCTGCCAGCCTGGCTAAATTGTTGCAGGCTAGAGGTTTTACCGTTACCATTCAAAAATTTGATCCTTATATAAATATAGATCCCGGTACCCTAAACCCTTACGAACATGGCGAATGCTATGTAACTGAAGACGGTGCTGAAACCGACCTTGACCTTGGACACTACGAACGCTTTTTAAATATTCATACTTCACAGGCCAATAATGTTACCACCGGACGTATTTATCAAACTGTGATCAATAAGGAACGATCAGGAGATTATTTAGGCAAAACAGTACAGGTAGTTCCACATATCACTGACGAGATCAAACGCCGCATGCTGGAATTGGGAAAGGAGGGCAAATATGATATTGTAATAACAGAGATCGGCGGTACCGTAGGTGATATAGAGAGTCTTCCGTTTATAGAAGCAGTCAGGCAATTACAGTGGGAATTGCCTGATGAAGATTGCCTCGTAATACATCTTACCCTGATTCCTTACCTGAGAGCGGCAAAAGAGCTAAAAACCAAGCCCACACAGCATAGTGTAAAAATGCTCAGCCAGGAAGGTGTTCATCCTGATATCATTGTTTGCCGTACTGAAAGACCTCTCACTTATGAGTTGCGCCGTAAGATCGCACAATTCTGTAATGTAAAAACAGAAGCTGTGATCGAAGCTGTGGATGCTTCAACCATCTATGAAGTTCCTCTCTTGATGGTGCGTGAGAAATTGGATATTACCTGTCTTAAAAAGCTGAATATTGCTGATTACCAAGAACCCGATCTTTCTTACTGGAAAGAGTTTTTAGATAAGCTCAAATATCCTCGCAGCAGCGTTACGATTGGCCTTATTGGTAAATATGTCGAATTGCAGGATGCCTATAAATCCATTCTTGAATCTTTTGTACAGGCGGGTGCTATCAACGAATGCAAAGTGAACGTGGTAAATGTTCACAGCGAACATCTTACACATGAAAACGCCCATGAAAAACTGGGACATCTTGATGGACTGCTTGTTGCGCCCGGCTTTGGCCATAGGGGAGTTGACGGCAAGATAATTGCCATCGAGTATGCCCGGCGTTCAGGCCTGCCATTTTTTGGTATTTGCCTTGGCATGCAAATGGCCGTTATTGAATATGCACGCAATGTGCTTGGATTAAAAGATGCGCATAGCACCGAAATGGATAAAGCCACTCCCAATCCTGTTATTGACATGATGGAGGAGCAGAAGAAAATAACCAAGATGGGTGGCACTATGCGACTTGGTGCATACCCCTGTCATATATCAGAAGGCACATTGGCTCATAAAATTTACAACCAAAAAGATATAAGTGAACGCCATCGTCATCGTTGGGAGTTTAACAATGCTTATATCGATGCCTTTGAAAAAGCTGGAATGCGCATCAGTGGTGTCAATCCCGGAACCGGGTTGGTTGAAATTATTGAACTTCCCAATCACCCTTTCTTTATTGGTGTACAATACCATCCTGAATTAAAAAGCACTGTAGAAAAACCCTCGCCTTTGTTTGTACACTTTGTGGGTGCAGCAAAAAACACAAATGAAAAAAGGGCCGTACAAAAAACCAGCACCATCTTACAGGGAGAAATGGTGTAAGGAATTATATCCTCAGCAATAAAAAATTTTATCTTAATTCCAACTGGTAAAGTTCATTTCAGTCTTTTTCCCAATAAGTGTTCCCGTCCTTTACCTTTGCCGCTCAATTTTAAAAACGCATTATGGGTTTTGACAGGAATACTATTATAGGTTTTGTGTTATTGGCGCTATTGTTTATGGGTTATTTCTGGTATGTTTCGTCCAACCAGAAAATTGCCGCTGTTGAGCAAAAAAAACGGGAGGATAGCCTTGCAGCTTTAAAACCAAAAGTTGATTCAGTTAAATGGAAAGCCGATTCAGTAAGGTTAGTTCAAGCCCGTGATTCCGTATCAGCAGGGGATCTGAGCCAGGCAACCAATGGAACTGAAATTTTTAGTTATGTTGAGAACAATCTCATGCGGCTTACTTTCTCCAATAAAGGAGGATGGCTAAAAGCAGTTGAATTAAAAAAATATAAGGGCCCCGACAGTCTTCCAGTAAAAATGTCTGGAAGTCACAATGACGAATTCGGATACGCCATTAATACTGCTTCCGGCCAGGCAACAGAAACCAATAAGTTGTTTTTTAATCCTGCTCTTGTTATAGGGAAGCAGGGCGAAAATCAAACGATAAGTTACCAGGTGGCAAGCCCGGGCGGCAAAACAATTTCTCATTCATTTGTTGTAAAACCAAACGATTATTTGATCGATGCAAGAATTGACCTTGCAGGAGCAGATCAAATGTTGAGTCAACAGAGTTTGAATTTGCGCTGGAGAGTGCTGGCCCACAGGCAGCAAAAAGACCTGGATTATGAGAAAACACAAAGTAATCTTGTATTTAAAACTGGTAATGAATACGATTTCGAAAGAGCTCATTCTGAAATAAAAAAACAATTTGATAAGCCGACTCAATGGATAGGGCTGAAGCAGCAATTTTTTAACAGTACCTTGCTCGCAAAGGATAACCTAAGTAGCGTCCAGGCAGACGTATTACCTTCTGCCGATTCAACCGAAGTAGCTCAGTTAAATATGACTGCACGCATACAGGTGCAGCAGGGAAGCAACGCCAGCATTCCTTTACAGTTGTATTATGGTCCTAATGATTATCATATTTTGAAAAAATATGATAATGGGATGTATAATATTGTAGATCTCGGTAGCGGCATATTTGCATTCGTCAAATGGATCAACAGGTGGCTAATTCTTCCCGTATTCAGCTTCCTTGCAAAAATATTTGGTGGAGGAATGGGCTGGGCTATTTTGGCACTTACCGTTATTATCCGCTTACTGATTGCTCCGCTTACCTATACGAGCTACGTGAGCGCCGCAAAAATGAAAGCCTTACGGCCGGAGATTGACGCAATGAAAGCGAGGTTGGGCAGTGATCAACAGGCTGTCAGTATGGAGCAAATGAAATTATTCAGGGAAGCAGGAGTAAATCCTTTGGGAGGCTGTATTCCTGCTCTTTTTCAAATACCGATCTTCTTTGCTTTATATAGTTTCTTTAACAGCAACATTGATTTGAGAGGAGTTCCCTTCTTATGGTCACATGATCTTAGCAGTTATGATTCTATTTTAAACTTTGGTTTTAGCATCCCTTTTTATGGCAGCCATGTAAGCCTGTTTACTATCACAGCCTGCCTTACCAGCTTTCTCATCTCGTTATATAGCATGGCTTCTACTCCCGATACAGGAAACCCCGCCATGAAATACATGCCTTACATTTTTCCATTTATGATGCTGTTTATTTTCAATAAGCTACCATCAGCTCTTACCTGGTACTATACTGTTTCTAATGCGATCACGTTAATACTGCAATTTGTGATACAGAATTATATTATTGATCATAATAAGATATTGGCCCAAATAGCAGTTAATAAAACAAAGCCAAAAAAGAAATCAAAATGGCAGGAAAGATTGGAAGCCATGCAGGCTTCTCAACAAAAACTTGAAGACATGAAGAAAAAATCCAATCGTTAAATCATAATAAAAATAAAAATTCCTGGTAGCCTGCAACTATTAAGTCTGCAGGCTATCTTATTTATATGAATAACTATATTTATCATAAGCCACCGGAATTTTGTTTATTTGATAGTTGGAAAAACGAAACGACCCAAGACATGAAAACTTTAAGCCTTTTTTTAGTCGCGTTAGCTCTATGTTTTGATGGATATAGCCAAAATCAAAAGGTATTTACTGAAGGTACCATCACTTATAACGTATCATCTAATCTCAAAACAGAAGGCGGAGGAGACGATGCCTTTAATGGCGCCACGCTTATTGTATATATGAAAGGAAATGATGTTCGCAGCGATTTTCAAAGTCCATTAATGACACAAAGCATAATTTTTGATGCCAAAGAAGGCACTGCAGTAAAACTGAGAGAATCCGGACAACAGAAGTATATCACTTATTTTACAGCTCCTCAATGGCTACAATACAATCATAAATACGAAGGGATAAGTTTTGTGTATGAAAATGACAGCAAAACCATAGCAGGTTATACTTGTAAAAAAGCAGTAGGCACCTTAACAGATGGTGAAAAGATAACCGCTTATTATTCACCCGACCTTGTACCTTTTTCACCCGGGTACCAATACGAGTTTAAAAATCTACCTGGCCTTCCTTTAGAATACGAGGTGAGCAACGGAAAAATAGTGGTAAAATATTCGGCTGGAAATATCCAGTTCTCTCCCGTAAATGCCTCAAGGTTCGATCTGCCAAAATCAGGATATAAAGTGCTTGATTATAAACAATAATTAAAAAACCTCCGCTTCAACGGAGGTTTTTCTATCATTAAGCTGTTAGTTCCAATTAAAATTTAGGCCGCTCAGGTGTTTTAAATTTTGGTACCGATACCTGGTGCCTGTAAGGATAAATAAAAGTTGTATTTCCTTTTTGGTAGGTGATAATTGACTGAAGAGTGGTTTGCTGCGGGTTTTTTTCTATGGTGTTGAAACTTCCCTTGTATGTTCCGTTTAGCCTTAAAGTTGATGAAGGATTATTCAGCCCTTTTAATTCAAACCCGTTGAATTTCAATACATACCCCTTCTTTGCCTTGGCATCGCCTTTAGCTGCAAAAAGCTGTACTTGCACCAAAAGCACCAACCCTGCCACGGTAAGCACGAGTGTTTTAAAAATAGTTTTATGGCTGAATCGCCTGATCATGACACAAAATTATATAATTTTTATGGAATAATTCCAAAAACTTTAACGCATCCTAAATTATTTCATTGTGTAAAAGTGGAAAAAATCCGTTTTTCATAATTTTAAAGTGACCGGAAAAGTAGTAGTTTTAAAAAATCTGTTTTGCATGAGTAATTTTTCAAGTCGTCGCGAAAGGGAAGAAATGCAGGAATTGCTTAAGGTTTATCAAAATCTCAAGGCAGGCCGACCGGTCTCTTTTATAGAAGAGGAAGATTTCGAAAGAATTATTGACTACTATGATGAGAAAGATGACTTTGCTTCCGCCATGGAAGCTGCCGAAACCGGCATGCAGCAATTTCCCTTTTCCTCTTCTATGATGCTGAAAAAAGCTGATCTGCTGATTGCAAACCGGCAATATGACGAAGCTTTGGAGTTGCTGGAAACCGCTGAGTTGTATGACGCCAATGATATTAATCTTTATATCCTCAAAACAGACGCTTACCTGGCCCTGGAGCAACCTGAAAAAGCGGCAGCGATTTTAGAGGAGGCTCTTGGTCTTTTTGAAAACGATGATCGGCTTGAATTACTCTTCGAATTAGCCGATGTATATGATGATTACGAGGATTTTGATAAAGTATTTGACTGCCTTCAACTTATTCTAAAAGAAGACCCCAACAACGAAGAAGCGTTATTAAAGATTTGCTTTTGGGCCGATTTTACCGGCCGTTGTGAGGAAAGCATCAAACTCCATCAATGGATATTAGAAGAGTATCCCTTTAATGAATTGGCATGGTTTAACCTCGCTACCGCTTTCCAGGGGCTTAAACTATACGAAAAAGCTATTGATGCTTACCAGTATGCATTAGCTATCGATGAAAAACTCGACATCGCTTACAGAAATATAGGTGATGCTTTTATCAGGTTGCGCAGGTATAAAGAAGCGATAGAAAACCTGTCAAAAGTCCTCGAGTTAAGCAGGCCAGAGGACGTGATCCATGAGGCTATCGGACATTGCTATCATAAATTAAAAAACTATCCGCAAGCACGGTTTCATTACCGCAAAGCAAGCCATCTTAATTCAACCGACAGCAGGATTTTCTACAAAATAGCCCATACTTATTGTAATGAATCCAGATGGGAAAGTGCGGTCAAACAATTGGAATCTGCTATGCGTATGCATCCACTTCAGCCTGAATACAACCTGCTGATGGGTGAATGCAAAATGGAGCAGGGGAAATTAAAAGAAGCGATCCAGTTTTTTTCTAATGTAGTAAGAGTTAGGCCAAAAAATGTTGCAGGTCGTGAATCACTGATCAGATGTCTTATTAAAGCCGACTTTCTATCTGAGGCTCTTGAACAATGCAACCATGCCGGAATATTTACTGGCAACGCTTTATTTGAATATTATTCTGCAGCAGTACTTTTCCTTACTGGAAAAGGGAAGGAAGCTATTTTATATTTAGAAAAGGGATTAAAAGGAAATCCAAAAGGATTCAAGAAAATTCTTGACCTCGTTCCCGGTTTGCTACAACGACCAAACGTGATTGATACAATAAATAAGTACATCAAAAGAAAAAAAGGAAAATGACTTTCCCCGGCTTGTCTGTCCGTAAAATCAGGTCTCTTTTAGACAGCATATGATTGAATTGAGCATATCATCTGTCAATCAACCAATCCCGGCTATATTTGCGGCACATTAAAAAAAGGAATGAATTTTTATTTATCCCAGATACCCGAACGTCAGCCCAAGCCTCGTGAAAACGGCATTACCATGGTAATGGACAAGGGATTAAGCGTAGAGGAAGCAAAACATTTTGTGAGTGCAACACTCCCGCATGTAGATGTTGTAAAGCTTGGATTTGGAACTTCTTATGTTACCCCTAACCTGCGGGAAAAAATAGAGGTTTATCAATCTGTTGGTTTGCCAGTTTATTTTGGCGGCACTTTATTTGAAGCCTTCCTCATTCGTAACCAATTCGATGATTACCTGGCTGTATGCAAAGACTATAAGATCCCATGGATGGAAGTATCCGATGGTTCCATCAATATTCCGCATGCTGAGAAATGTGGTTATATTGAGAAGATGACCAAATACGGTATAGTGCTTAGTGAAGTAGGAAGCAAGGATGCTGCGCATATTATTCCTCCTTATAAATGGATCGAATTGATGAAAGCAGAATTAAGCGCAGGAAGCACGTATGTAATAGCCGAAGCCAGGGAAGCTGGGAATGTAGGTATTTATCGCGGGTCGGGCGAGGTGAGAGAAGGCCTTGTCCAGGAGATCCTGACACAAATTCCTGGCGAAAAAATTATTTGGGAAGCGCCGCAGAAAGCACAGCAACTTTATTTTCTTGAATTATTGGGTTGCAACGTAAACCTTGGCAACATAGCCCCGTCCGAAGTTATTCCTTTGGAAGCAATGCGTGTAGGTCTTAGAGGTGATACATTCAGCCTGTATTTAAATAAAGAAGAATCCTGATGAGATTGTTTGGATTGATTGGTTACCCGCTAGGACATTCTTTCTCCAAAAAATATTTTACTGAAAAGTTTGAGAAGGAATCCATCTCTGATTGTAAGTATGAATTATTTCCAATTACAGATATTTCCCAGTTAGATCATCTGATACAAACTCAACCCGATCTCGTAGGCCTCAATGTTACGATTCCATATAAACAATCAGTACTCTCCTACTTATCATCAACAGAAAATCTTCCTGCCGGTTTGGATGCCTGCAATTGCATCAGGATAGAAAAAGGCAAGCTTACTGGCTACAATACCGATGTAGTTGGATTTGAAAAAAGCTTTCTCGAAAACATACAACTACATCATGACAATGCCTTGGTGTTAGGCAATGGTGGTTCATCCGCAGCGGTTGCTTATGTATTAAAGAAAAACAAAATACATTTCCAGGTTGTCAGCCGGAAATTACATACCGGCTCACATCTCACTTATTCAGACCTCAGCCCTGAGATCATGAAAAAATTTAAAGTGATCGTCAACACCACTCCGCTTGGTACTTACCCAAAAACAGAGGAATGTCCTGATATTCCTTATGAGTGTATCACCAATGAACATTACCTTTTTGACCTGGTCTATAATCCAGCAAAAACTTTATTTCTTCAAAAAGGAGAAGAAAGAGGAGCTACCATCAAAAATGGCTATGACATGCTGGTGTACCAGGCTGAAGAAGGCTGGAGAATTTGGAATGAAGGTTAAATGAGAGCGTGTTTCTCTTGAATGGCATTCTGTAAAAATGCAGCCAGTTTTTCTACTGCTTTTGCCCTATGGCTGTATATCTTCTTTTCTTTCAAATCCATTTCCGCGAAAGTTTTATCACTGCCGTCAGGAACAAATACTGGGTCATAGCCAAATCCTTTGTTACCGCGTTTTTCAGTAATAATTTTTCCAGTGCATATTCCTTCAAACAAATATTCTTTTTGACGCCATATCAGCGAAAGTACTGTCCTGAACCTTGCTGATCTCTCAGACTGCCCCGACAATTTCTCTAAAAGCTTTTGAATATTATCTTCTGCACTCTTATTCTCCCCTGCATAACGGGCTGTTTTGACTCCTGGTTCACCATTTAGTGCATCAACTTCAAGGCCTGTGTCTTCGCTAAAGCAATCTTTTCCGGTAAGCCTTGTGATAGTTTGGGATTTTTCAGATGCATTTGCTTCAAGGGTAGCATGTGGCTCAGGAATATCTATATCCACTCCCACTTCGTTAAGCGATACGATCTCAAGCTGATCGCTTAACTGGTATCTTATTTCATCTACCTTATTTTTATTGTTGGTAGCAAAAATGATCGTGAACATGCTTATAAAATAAAATGAAAACCTAATATATACCAGCGCGGCTTGGCTCTCTATTTCTCAAAAATCTTTTTCAGAGCGATCCATAATTTTTGCTTGAGGTCTTTTTGTTGTTCAGAAACAGTATTTAATTCAGCAAGTGAAGGGCAATAAAGATATTTGCATTTGTTCCAGTTTTGCACCTGGAATTCGGGGAACCGCATCGGCAATCCTGTAGAAGACGGTTCAACATCAAAAAGAAGAACAATTTCCGCAGCCAATTTTTGTATGATAGTTAGGTGATCAGACGGATATCTTCCAATATTTACCAAAGCTATATCAGCAATAGAGAGCTCAAGCGCCTGGAGCATTTTAGTAAGAAGTGCTAGTTCTTCATCAGCCACATGCACAGCATTTTCATCTTTAACCAATACAAGTATTTTCTTTTCGAACCCCCCAAGCCATCTAAACTCCTCTTTTCTTTCTGTTTCAATATTGACCGCTTTTACTTCTTTTTGAATGCTGGTCTCATAAAGCGCTATGTCTTCACTAACTCCAGGCAACTCGCTTTTCCCGGAAGATATAGTTGAAAAAGTTTGTACATCATCCATTATAACGAGGGAATGTTTATACATATCAGCAATAATTGTTGTTGGCAGTATTATTTTATCAAAATGTGATGACTGGTCCTGGGTAGTCAAAATCGGGCGGTTTTTTTTTGTTTCTTTGCCAAAAATAAGCTGTAAACGATGATAGCCAGTTTAGATATCCAGGTTACCCACACTGAAAGAAGTAAGCTTAAGACCATGAATTTTGATACGCTTCCCTTCGGAAGGTATTTTACAGATCACATGCTGGAAGCAGATTATGAAGGAGGTGAATGGAAAAATGTAGAGATCAAGCCATACCAGCCCTTAGTTATCTCCCCGGCAAATGCTGCCCTTCATTATGGCCAATCAATATTTGAGGGGATCAAGGCATACCGGATGCCTTCTGGTGAAGCTGCAATTTTCAGGCCTTATGATAATTTCCGCAGGTTCAATATTTCTGCTGAAAGAATACAAATGCCTACCGTTCCTGAAGAAATATTTATCGAAGGAATGAAGCAGTTGATCGCACTTGACAGCAATTGGATTCCTGACAAGCCAGATCATTCGTTGTACATACGGCCTTTTATGTTTGCCAGTGATGATGTGATTGGAGTAAAGCCCTCTGAAAATTATAAATTTATCATACTCCTCAGCCCAACGGGTCCGTATTATGCTGCTCCCATGCGCATATATGTAGAAGAAGAATTCGTACGGGCAGTTCCTGGTGGTGTAGGTTATGCAAAAGTGGCCGGTAATTATGCAGCCGCGTTATATGCAACCGAACAAGCCAAAAAGAGTGGTTATGATCAGGTGCTTTGGATGGATGGTATTGAACACAAGTATGTCCAGGAAATTGGCACTATGAATGTATTTTTTATGATAGGAAATACCGCTATCACCCCAGGGCTAACAGATGGAACTATATTGGCAGGTGTAACCCGTGATAGCGCCATACAAGTGCTAAAGGACATGGGCTATAGCGTGGAAGAAAGAGCTTTAAGCATAGATGAAATAATCGCTGCATATGAAAAAGGTGACTTGAAAGAAGTATTTGGCACAGGTACTGCTGCCACCATCAGTATGATCCGTGAATTAAAATACAAGGATTTTGTAATGCATTTTAATACTGATTCGTGGAAAATATCTCCTGAATTAAAACACAGGTTAAATGCCGTAAGATATGGTCTTGAGCCAGACATACATGGATGGATGGTGAAAGTTTAATCAACAAGTTAAAAGTAGTAATGAAAATTCCAGGTTCCGGTGAAAACGGGGTTTGGAATTTTTTTTGAACCCCATGAATCCACCTTTAATATTTTTTGCCAACCTCGTAATAGCTGTGCTATGTGCCAGCATCTTTGGCGTGATAGCCTGGCGTATCAAGTGGCTTACTGCAGCAGGTGCAGTAAGTGCTGCTTTCATGGGCATCATCATATGGGTGGCAGGTGGTTTCAAGGCGGCCTTGCCAATCTTGCTTTTTTTTGTTACCGGCAGCTATTTCAGCAGGCTCGCGAAAAACAATATAGTTGCCCTGGACAAAAATTCTATTGAACCACGAAACTTCATGCAGGTAGTTTGCAATGGAGGAATAGCAACCCTCTGCATACTGGCATGGCTAATAAGCAGAAAGAATGAATTCCTACCTGCTTATTTTTTGAGCATCAGCATTAGCACTGCCGATACCTGGAGCAGCGAATTAGGTATGCGTTGGAAAGGCAAAACAATAGATATTATTAGCCTGAAACCAATAGTTGCAGGCCTTTCCGGAGGAATTTCATTAAAAGGAAACCTTGCAGGTTTGCTTGGAAGCCTGCTGATTGGTGCTGTTTATTATTGGATGTTTGATAGCACCATTTTGGAGTTGACAATTATTGTGTCAGGAGGCTTTACTGGTATGCTTATCGACAGCATACTAGGCAGCACTTTACAGGCAAAATATCGTCTAAAGGATAGAAGCCTGCGTGAATCAAAGAAAGAAGGGGAGGGTATATTGGAAAGTGGGGTTTCATGGATGACAAACGACTGGGTAAACCTACTAAGCAATTTTATCGGAACTTTATGTGGCCTTTTACTGTTGCTCCTGTATAAGACCGCGTAAATTGATTGATGTAATCTTTTATGATTCCGTATGTTGCCAAAAATTTTTTACAAATAGGATAAGCTGCTTTTGAAAGTATAGCCCTGTGAAAAAAATCGGTTCTTCTTTACTATTGCTCCTGTTTATATCCATGCATTATTTGTCTTATGCGCAGGAGGAGGATACGTCCAGTAGCCGGTTAGTGCAGTGGAAAAACAATATTTACAAACTTGCTGTGAATGCGGTCACCCGCGGCAAGAAAGACTCAATGCCTGCTGACGTTTTGGAGCATAAAAGTGAGGATCCTTTTTTACCCTATGATGGTAAAGGAATCAGACGTGTAACCATACTAAGGTTTGGCTTTGAAAAGACTTTTGAAGACACATCAAAGGGCATTAATTATTTTGGTACCCGGATATTAAACCACCTGCACCGGAATACAAGAGAATGGGTGATTAGAAATAACTTGTTCTTTAAAGTAAAAGAGCCGCTTGATGCCTACCAGATGGCGGATAATGAACGCTACTTACGCTCACTTGAATTTATACAGGATGCCCGTATATTGGTTGATTGTATAGAAGATGAACCTGACTCTGTTGATGTCACTATCGTTACAAAAGATCTATTTAGTCTTAGTGGTGAATTAGGTGAATTAACCTCTTCAAGATTTTATGGTAATGTAAGTAATGCCAATGTACTGGGACTTGCACAAAAAGTTAAGTTCTCAATGTTGTGGGATAACCAGCGAGACCCAGGCTTTGGTTACCAGTTTGAATATACAAAAAACAATGTCGCAGGTACATTTATAAATGGATCTGCAGGATATACAAATATCAAACCAGACCTGGGTGAGGGCCGGCGAACTGAACATGGCTGGTTTTTAAAATTCGAAAGACCATTGCCTTCGGCCTCTTCAACATTTGCCGGGGCCATCTCAACAACTCATTATCATTCGCAGAACAGTTTCGCCAGGCCGGACAGCTCTTTTTATCGTTACCGGTATGATGGATATGATGGGTGGATTGGCTATAATATTGGCGCCAAAAAATTTTTACGCCATGCAGATATGAAAAACCGGTACTTTATCAGCATCAGGTATTTCAATTATGATTTTACTGAAACACCTTTTCAATATAAAAACCAATTCTATTACACTTTCAACGATCGCCAGGCGCTACTTACCCAGTTTACTTTTTTCAGGCAAAATTTTTACAAAACCAATTACCTCTACGACTTTGGTAATACTGAAGACATGCCTTATGGTTATAACATAGCAGTTGTTGGCGGCTGGTATAAACAAATGGATCTATCAAGACCTTATATAGGTGTAGATGCAAACCGCTATGTTGTTACTTCGAAAGGATATATCATGCAATACTATGTTAGAACCGGTGGGTTTTTTAACAGCGGAAAATTAGATGATGCTGCATTACTGTTTGGCAGCAGTATGTATAGCAGGCTTTTTGTTTTCAATAAATTAAAAATGCGCCAGTATTTTAACCTCAGCTATACAAGGCAGATCAATCGACAAACTCTTTTCCCCTTAAATATCAATAACAGCTTTGGGCTCCCGAATTATAGTGTAGATAGTCTGACGGGAAATCAGCGAATAAGCTTTCAATCAGAAACTACATTTTTTCTAACTCCTAAATTATTTGGTTTCAAATTCGCTCCTTTTGTGTTTGGTGACGGTGTTCTTCTCACCCCCGAGCATCAAAAATTCTCAAAATCATCTTTGTACTACGGGATTGGTGGAGGCGTTCGTACCCGCAACGAGAACCTGGTATTTGGCACGATCGAGTTGCGTTGCGTTTATTTTCCTCGTCGGGAAAAGGATAATAAAGCTTTTAAGTTCTCCCTGACCACCAATTTACGTTTCAGGTATAATACCAATTATGTAAAGGCCCCCGATATTATCCAGCTAAACAGTGATATTGACAATAAGATAAATTAAGCCTGCAAAGGCCTTCGATTGTTTATCACATCAAAAAACCCCGCATTTCTGCCGGGGTTGAGTGCACTTTTTTCACTTTGCGGGTAAACCAGATAGCGGGAACGATATATGGGGAGCCGAAAGAATGCGGGTTGTTTTTAATACCTGTTGCGTCCGCCGCCGCCGCCATAGCCGCCGCTTCCACCGCCGTAGCCGCCGCCACCGCGATTTCCACCGCCACCACCGCCACGGTAACCACCGCCACCCTGAGGTCTTTCTTCGCGGGGACGTGCTTCGTTTACGCTGATGTTACGGCCTTTAACATCCGTGCCGTTAAGGGCAGAGATAGCTGCATTAGCCTCATCATCGTTCGGCATTTCCACAAAAGCGAAGCCTTTGCTCCGGTTAGTCATTTTGTCCTTAACAATTTTGCAGGACGAAACTTCGCCGTAGGCCTCAAAAGTCTGCTGGAGTTCAGGTTCAGAAATAGTCCAGCTCAGGTTTCCAATGTACAAATTCATAATAAATATCAGTTAACAATGAGAAACGAAGATGTGATTAAAAATTGGTTCCTGCAAAAAAAATCGGCGGAGCGCTTTTTTTAACCAAATCAGCAGCGAATAATCCCCCATTAAATGAAAAAAAACCGAGCTGATATATTACCATATAGGAAGTCCAACGTATGTTGAATATTTTGAATTTCAATAGATCGTATGCAGTAAACTTATTTGTGCAGGAATAAAAAAAATGATGCAGGTAAAGAAGCAACAAAAAAATGTCTTCATGCAGAGAATACAAAATTCCCAACTTACATTTTTTCGTCGGCACTTGGACCATACATACCGGGAACAGGTACATCTAACAAACGTAGGTATACTGATAATTGTCCACGATGGTGATACAAATGATTATAAGCCCATGACCGTATGGCAACTTTTTTCGGCAGATCATAAAATACCTGCTCTCCGCGACGCACGATCCAATGCTTATCAAATAATTCGTTATCACTCGAAGCGAGGTCTGCAACCGCTGTACTTACTTTTTCATCATGTATCGCAACAAGCTCTTCTGCTGAAGCTGCTGTGTAAGACGAAAAGGGACGTGCAGCAAAATCATAATCATCAAAATTGACAATATCGGTAACCCAATGCAATAACTCGGCTATATGTGTTGCAAGTCTTCCAAGTGTCATAGATTTTTCATGCGGTTTCCATCCAAATGATGATGCAGGAACTCTTTCGAGCATTTTTCTTGTCATGGAAGCTTCATGCTTTAATTCAGCGATCAAACCGTCCTTTAGTGCCATAAAAAAAAATTTAGAGCCACAAATGTAACAATACCAGTTGTAAAGAAATTTGCCGGCTGAGGTTAGAAAACCACGATTGGAAGTAAGGTTAAACAGTAAGTGTTTCGGGAATGTTTTGCTCCGTTAGCGTAGGATCAAATTGAAAAGGTTGAAGTAACTTATCGCAAGCTTTACTATCGTTAAACATTTTTTTTGTCTCAGCATAACCAAGATAAGGAATACCTTTTCTATGATTGGCAATACTGATATTGCAAAGCCAGCGCCAATGCTTTATTATTTCTTTCCAGGCAGCAAAAACAGAATACATACCGTATATATGAGTGGGTTCACTACCCGAACCATTCAATTCTATAATTGAAAAAAATTCCCCATACTCAAGTAATTCCCAACTTTCGAAACGAATGTCCAACCTGCCAAAATAAAAGCCATCGATTTGCTTGCAGAAAGCATCAATAGTATCGTTGAGTTTACTGGTAATTCGATGTGGGCTGTTTAAAAACCTACATCCTCTTGCGTGATTACCAAAGGGAACTAAAATGCGCTCTTCGTCTTTCTTCAATACTTCATCGATTCCAGCTCCAACCAATTTCTCCAATTGATCCAACTGTAAAAGATACCGATCATTATTTATCACCAATTGTCTTACTGTGCTTCTTCCATCTCCTTTTATTTTTAAGAACTCTTTCTCAACAATACCTGTTATCCTTCCTTTTTCTTCTCCGGGCATACGAACATAAAATATGCCTGCTTCCAATGGGTAATTGACCTTCTCCTGTATCAAAAAATTTATAGGACATTGCTGCTGGTATTGCAATAATTCTTTTTCGTTATGAATAATAGCAACACCCCTGCCCCTGCTACCAATATCAGGTTTACATATTACAGGGAAGCAGAATGATGCTGCATTCGCAAGTACATCGGTTGTATTGTCTGTCTTCTTAATCAACACTGTTTGAGGCGTGTATTTTGGAGGCAGCAACGGATGTATATCCCATTTTGATTCCATTAAGAAGCCTCCATACTTAATAGAAGGATTGCAGGCATTAAAAAAATAAAAACTGCGTGCCCTTATTGCTAAAAATGCCCAATACCAAATGATGGGCATATAAACCGCATTAAAACTCCAGTATTCCCAATGAGTAAGCCTGATATACCAGGCCTGCCATTTTATTTTTTCTCGTTCCTTCATTTATTCAAGAGGGCTGTCTTGTTATGATGCCTGGTTGATCTTTTTGAAATAGCATCAAATTGAAAAACACTATGGTGTGTGGATGAAAGCAAAAGGTCATAATAATCAAAAATTGCCTCGTTATCTTTCATTTGGATAACAGAAACACTGCATGTCTTAACGATCTCATTACGATTCATGTTAAAGCCATTCTCCTTATCAGCAGGCGACTGATGCACCAGGAAATCATAAAGCTCTTCATCTGACGGTATGTGATTTTTTTCTAAAAAGGTTTTAAACCATTGCTTTCTTAGAGCCTGGATATTGCTATCATACAATGTGGCAGATGACCATATATGAGGCTCTAACGGATCGGGTTGCAGGTGAAATTTTTGATGTCCTGTCCAAACTAACTGGTGTAATACATGCCTGCCATATGCGATCAGTGTAAATGGTTCGATATTTGAGAGATCCAATTGCTGCCATGTTACAATGGTATCTTCTGTATCAAGCATTTCTTTTATCACCAGGCCACGGCTATGGCGGTAGCTGTCTCGCCTGGTATGATTTTCAAATCCACCGTTTAATAAAATAATAAGATGACCCTCATCATTAAGGCCTATCCATGTGCCACCAGATGCACCATCTGTAGGATAAAATAGTTTCCGCTTTTTTCCTCGCCTTAATACAGGTGATACAGCCGGGGTCCGTGCAGGGCTTTCATCCCGGCTGGAAGAAAATAAAATACTATTCCGGAGTGGTATATAAGTTACTGTACACATAGCTTCCTGTATTGTACAGTTGCATAACCTACCCCAAACTCTTCATTTATTAAATCTATATCCAATTCTTTGAGGCCTACTTTTATTAAGGCCATATGATGCACAGCGTGTTCTATATTATATACAAGTTCCCTATTATAAGTACTTATTACCGTTGTTAATACATCCTTGTTTGCATCATAACAGCCATTTACATGTATGTCCTTATCATGCCTGTTTACGGATGCCAGCAAATTGTTAACCGCCTCGATGGCATAGTGCTTATCTGTTTCTATTTTCTTATCCCGCTTGCGTTCATCATAATTTACAACACCCGCTTCATAACCAGCCTCAAGACATTGTACCAATTCGATCACATGCCTTACATGCTGGCCTATCGTAGCCTCGGAAAGCCATTTTGAAACATAACAATAAGAAGCATTGTCCAATTGTTCGAGCAAATCACGAAGACTTGAGAGTTGGTGCCGAAGTGCGATCTGAATGGACGTCATAGAGCAGTTTTTTCCTGGTTTTATTATTTAAGCAACGCATAGCCAAACAAATGGTTATAGGCTTTACAATGAATACAGGCATACTGGTACTGTGAAAAATCAGGGCTACCTGGAATATCATATACCTGGTTGCCATTTGTAGATTTTAAATCTCCCAGATTTATAAAATTAACCGGCATAACTTCTTTTGACAAATAAACTTTAAGATCGGGTCCATTGGACGTATTAAAATCCTGGAGTTTTAACTGGTATTTGCCATCGGCCAGTTTATATATGACAGCCATCCCCGTAACGGCACCGTATGGGCCGTTTTCAAAACTACCCGCAAGTTTTTGTACGGCAGTATCAGCCACCATTTCGTTTAACATGATTGTTGGCGCTTCTTTTTTGCATGATGTGATTGCCATTACAAACAATAGAACGATACTCAAGTATTTCATAACTTCCTTATTAAAAATGTTTAGCCTATAGGTTCCAACTTATTTCAGGTGCGACTACAAAGCTTCGTGTAAGGCCGTCAGGTCTTACCTCTCTTGCTATTACGGGCGCTCCGCCAGTAATCCCAACCCGTAGTTTACGGTTGACCTGCCACCAAACGGCCGCGGTAATGTTTAAAGTAAGCCCTTCAGAGCCATCAATCGGAATCGGCTCGAAGCTCACATTTGCATCTGTATATTCATCTTTACCTAAATGAAAAATTCCCAGGAGCCCTGTATTAACAGAGACCTTCTTCTTTATATTAAACCCTTTTCCAATCCTTAATAAGGCATCGCCCTTTCTCCTGAAATCATTTGTAGGAGGATAATTTTTTGCCTCGGGATCATCCCAGTAAACCGGCAAAAAATTGTTGCGGTTTGTTCCTGAAAAAGGCTGTTGTAAAGCGGTTGAAAACTGCCAATCATCGTTGCTGACCGTTATACCTGCGATGATATCAAAAGTGCCCAGGCTGCTTTGATACTGCATGGGCAATGAGCGATCGTCTTCCTTAATATTGCCGGAGCTTAATGGAATTTTTACGCCTACATTGGTTTGAACATACCAACTTGATCTATGAGCAGGCTTGTAAGAACCGGTTAAAAAAATATCTCCCAATCCAAGTGTACTGCCAAGGTTGCCATTGGCATAATTAGCAGTAATCCTTCCCTGCAACGCAAATTCATCAGATAAAGAATAATCGTATTGCAAGGCTGGTGTAAGTACCATTACATTTTCATCGCCCATACCAAACGGAGCCAGAAAGGATATCCGATGTTTAATACCTGAGTCCTTTTGTACGCTTGCACGTCCTGCCTCATGCTTAAATGACCCGATCGTACAAAAACCTGCATCGCTGCATCCCTGGGCCTTTGATGAATTGGTTCCGGCAACAACGGTCGCAAACAAAAAAAACAAGAACACTATTCCATTTATGTCCTTCCCCGGTAAGTACATATTCCAGATTTACGAAAAGAGAGATGAGAAAAGTTTTATGAACCCAGACTTGCTGGTGTTGTTTTGCCAAAGATCATTTGAGCATACCCGAGAAGTTGCTGCCTGTACATAAGTAATAAAGCGATGCTGCAGGCCAATACTATAAGACAGAGGTAAAAAAGATATCCTCCGTCGTCCTTTACTTCAAAACCTAAAACTGTAAGATGTGCCACTAATGCACCACCCATTACACCTGCTGAAATAGCAGCACCACTACTAATGGTACGTGGCCATAGAAGTAATATGGATGCAACCAGTTCACTGATACCGCTACCAATACGGCCCCAGGGTTCTATGCCTAATTTCGAAAAGATATAGACGGATTCTTCAGCAGCAGTGAATTTAAAAAACAGCGTTTGTAATAAAATGGTTGCTGCAATAATGCGCAATGCCCAAGAGATGATAAGTCGTTGTTTCATGTGTTGATTTTTTAGAGAAGAGGCTTCGATAAACTCAGCCTGAAATGCAATGTTTCAATTTCACACGGCTCATCATAACAACATGTCTTCCTGAGCCTGTTGAAGGGTTACTTAACAATCTTCGCCCAATTAGCATCGGCTTTGTAGTGCAGATTTGCCTCGTCTTTATTCCAGCTTTTTAGTGTATTGTTGAAATACTTGTTGTAGAACAAATACAACTTGCCGTCTTTTATTTTAAATGTTTCAGGATCAACTCCAACTTTTTCGCCACTGCTGCCCATGGCATAAGCACACCATCCGCCATACTGGGGCTCGTACTTAGCCGGATCTTTTTTAAAGGCCTCTTTATTTTCGTTGGAAGAGAAATAATAGATGATACCCTGGAAAGCAACAGCCAGCTCCTTCTTCCCTTCTACAGCTTTATTTTGGGTAAAATAAGCCACCGGGTCATAGCCATTTGTACCAAGGTTTCCTTTTGCAAGATTGAAATTTGATGTACGTACTTGCGCAGTTTGGGCGGATAGTGAAAGAGCAATTAGCAGAGCCAACCCTGTAGCAAATAATTTCATTTTATTTTATTTGATAAGACAAATGTATTCAGCAGGTAACCGGCAATTTGTCGGCTACAAGACAGTTAACAGGTTTTGCATTTTTTTCACATCGGCAATTTTTATAGTTTGTCTTGAAAATTGTACATGACCCTCTTTCTCTAATTCGTTAAGCATTGTAGTCACTGTCTGCCGGCTACTGCCAATAAGCCTTGCCACATCATCGTGGGTGAGAAAGTTAGTGATCTCAAAAACGTTATCATGCAGATGGGTTTTATACTGCAGCGTAAGCGAATGAAAAAAATACAACAATCTGGACCTTACATCCCGCTGCAGCAGGTTTATCATACGGTTTTCGAGTCGGTTGACCTTGGTGCCAATTTGCTGACTAAAGCGAATAGCTAGTTGTGGCCTTCGCCCCAGCAATTTTGAAAATTCTTCTACGCGAAACATACAAAGGCTTACATCGCTTTTATATGCCTGCGCGAACTCGCCTTCCATATTTTTTTCTTCCAGCGTTACCAACCCAAAAATATCTCCGCCGCCAATGATCTCCTTTATTACCTCGTTGCCCTCTTTATCATGGTAGCCAATTTTTACAAACCCGTCCTTTACAAAATAAAGATTGCGGCATTGGTTGGCTTCAAAGTATATATAGTCGTTGCGGCGGGCTTCTTTAAAATTGTGAAGGATATCAAGGCTTTCATAATCATCATCACTAAGCTGGGCGAAAAAATCGTGACGCCTGATAATGAGCATTTGATCGGTGGCTAACATTTGAAATAGTTACTTGAAAAATATATACTGGTTTGCTACAAGATAGGATTTAAGAGATTCAAAACCATAACTATTTCTTTTGTTTTCGCACAATTACTTGAATTTAAAAATGACATCACCATTACAATGATGCCTTGCAAGGATGATAAAGGGAGAAAACTAAGTCTTTTCTTAATGGGTGAAATTGGCTGTGATATTATTTGCCTTTAATATCTCGTTGAATTTATCCACTTTGCCTTGCTTGGACATACCGGCGTATACTGCTTCTATCAGCTTTTGTGCATCAGATCTGTAAGGCGATTTTTGAGCCGCGTATAAATTATAGGCTTTGCACAGGTTCGTGAGCCCTTTCTCATAATCATTCAGGTACATCGTATATATCTGTCCAATGCCATAATAGATCTCTGGATTGCTGCTATCCAGGTCTGCTAATTTTTCATAGGCTTTGATGGCCTTATCGTATTCTTTCTTGTACTGGTACACAATAGCAATATTCTGTAATGGCAATGGCCCTTCAGGATCAATTTCCAATGATTTGTTGTAGGCATAAAGTGCCTTATCAAGATCGCCCAGTCTCCGGTAACATACACCGATATTATCCCAGGCAAATACAAACTCGGAATCGATCTCTACTGCTTTCTCAAAATGCTTTAAAGCCTTTTTGTAGTTTTCAGCTTGTAACTCGTCCGAACCTTTGTTATAAGCATCCAGGGCTTTTGGGTTTGTCGACATGGATTTATCTGCCTGCTTTTCATTGGTGTTGATCTTTTGTACAATGGAAGGGCAATTAGTCATCATATAACTTTCCAGCTCGTTATAATACTTCTTATACTCTCCCGATGACTTATTCGTTTCTATCGAAATATTCACCTGCTTTTTCCCATTTTTTTCTTCAGCCTTGCTGGTATCTATCACCAATAGTTTCATGCCCATTTGGTAAGCAAGAACCTGTTCATCGATGCAGTAGCTGATCTCTTTTGATATCTCCTTTGGCGACTTATTGTAAACAGTGATAGAGTCAACACATTTACATGCATTTGAACTTGTACTCGACAAAAGGCTTTTTTTGATTATATCTTTTCCATCCTGGCCAATACAGGTGAAAGCGAAGAAATTAACTAAGACAGCAATGGATGATCTTGACATTTTTAGCAGAGGTTTAGGCATTATATAAAGCAATATGAAAATTGATGGCAACAAACCTATTGAGTTTTACCCTCCCTTTTTGAGCCAGCAATAATAAGAGATCACGCCTGGCAATATCCAGGCCAGCAGCGTCAACATCATTGGATCAAATTTGCCAGCCACTGCAACACCGGCATATACAGCACCAACCAGATCAAAAAACAAACCTGCATAAGCCCATTCTTTTATATGACGATTTAAACCGGGCACCAATATGGCCAGTACACCCAGCACTTTGGCGTAACTGATAAAAACGATAAAATGAACCGGGTAACCCAGGCCGTCATGCATAAACTTTATCGCATCCTCGGTTGGCTTAAGTCCACCCGCGGCTGAAAAGGTCATCAGTGCAGAAAAAATAATGGTAGTTACCCAATAAGTGATGTTGAGGCTTTTTGTTGTCATAGTAAAATTGCTGGTTGGTGAAGATTGCCGATAAAATTATGGAGTTAGGCCGAAAATAAAGGCCAGAAAAGATGCATTTGCATAGCGGGGCTTATTCATTGTGAACAATAGTCAGTTTCCCCTCCATAATAAAATTAGCTCCGGGCTAATTCTGTTGCATGAAAACCTGCCGGCAAAGGCAGGCACGGCTGTCGCGGAGTCTTACGCATACTATTTAGGATCCGGCAAAAGGTGTCCCGAAAAGGCCGACTGCAAGTTCTGCCCAAATAAGGAAGAACACTACAAGAACGGCTGCACAGATGGCAACCCGGTGTTTGATCTTCTTTACCTTCCTCATTACAAGTTCACAAAGGAGACCTGTGCCGAGCAACAGCACACCCATGATAGCAAAGTCCGATCCTGACCAATTCACTTCACTTGTGAACTGCATAGCTATAAATGGTATGAGTAGCAGAACGGCTATGGTGAGCACGATGCCGGTAAGTCTTTTGTTTTGCGTGATCATGTATTTGATTGTTTGTATGTTATAAAGAAAAAACAATTCGCATTTCAAAGGTAATGGAAAGTACTTTGAATTTCAAAGTATTTCGATAAAAAAATTCCCGCCTTTTTCTCAAATGTATATGCGGGTCCAGAACACGATGTCATTCAACATTTTCGGGTACATTAGCTGTTCTAAAATTTATACCATGCATTTATCAGACTTTTCTCATAACTCTCTTCAATCTTCAAAAGAACCGCTATGCGAAACGAATAGTAGCTGTAAATCTGGGTTTACTATGCACAAAAGCTCCTCATGGCTATCACCGCAAACGGGCTGTCATCGTTTGCGGGCGGCTTTTTTGCCTGCCCGACTCCTTCATTCAGGCGGGCTTTACTTTTTTTCCGCAAAAAAAGTAAAAAAACAATTTTTAGTCTACGCTTTATCAATGATCCTCCTGCCAATGTTTAGCCATTCACAAGCTGAAAAGAAGATGCCTGAATGGGTGGAAAAATCGAATAACTACACAAAGACCCTGCTTGATATCGACAAAAAATATTCACCTGAATTTGGCTCGCAGCAAGGCATTGCATCTTATGACACACTGGTTTCGGTGCCGACACTCGCCAACGACCTTGCTGAGCGCAAAGAGCGGGAAGCTGCTCTTGCTTCATTTAAAGCTGCCAAACAAAAAGAAACAGATCATGCACTTAAGCAGGACCTTGATATCCTGATCCGCAAGACGGAACTGGATTTTAAAAACGAGGATTTTGCACTTGCCAAAAAAGTTTCTTTTCTCAACCCTACAGCCAACATATTTAGAGGGATACAGGTATTGCTCGATGACCAGACTCCAGCTGAACGTCGCCCTGCAGCGGTGATAAGGTTGCGCAAATACGCTGGCTTGCAGGGTGGCAGTCAACCCCTGGCTTCTATCTACATGACACGCACCAAAGAGCAGATGGGCAAACCCTCAATGATCTATCCTTCGAAGCAGGCTATGGAAACTGAGCTTTCCCGGAATGCCAGTATGCTTGCTGGTATTGAAGAGCTTTTTAAAAAATATAATATCAGCGGGTGGGACTCCGCCTATGCCATTCTCAAAGTACAAATGAAGGCTTATGATACCTGGGTAAAAACTACTATACTGCCCAAAGCCCGCACCGATTTTAAACTGCCGCCTGAAGAATACAAGTTAGCACTCGAAGGTTACGGTATCGACTTGCCGCCGGCGGAAGTAGCCCAGATGGCGCATGCCATGTTTACTGATTTGCAAAATCAAATGAAGCCCATCGCAGCCGAGATCGCAAAAAAATACAACCTGCCCTCAGCTGACTATCGTGATGTGATAAGGTTTTTAAAACAAAAGCAGATCACCGGTGATTCCATCATGATCGTGTACAAAGACCGCCTGGCAGATATTGAAAATATCATCCGCAAGCATGGTCTTGTTACACTGCCGGAAAGACCTGCCATCATACGGCTGGCCACAGAAGCCGAAACAGCACAACAACCTGCACCGCATATGGTGCCGCCACCATTTCTCAACAATACAGGTCAACGCGGGGTGTTTGTATTGCCATTGAACATGCCCGCCGCACCAGGTGAAAAAGAAGATAAGTACGACGACTTTACTTATGAAGCAGCAGCATGGACCATCAATGCGCATGAAGCAAGACCGGGTCATGAATTGCAGTTTGATAAAATGGTGGAGGAAGGTGTATCGCAGGCCCGTGCCTTGTATGCGTTTAATTCCACCAATGTAGAAGGTTGGGGACTTTATTCAGAGTCGATCATTCTGCCTTATATGCCGCTGGAAGGACAATTGGTATCGCTGGATTATCGTTTGCTGCGGGCTGCCCGTGCTTTTCTGGATCCTGAATTGCAGGCCGGCAAAACCACGCAGGAAAAAGCCCTTGACCTGCTGATGAAAGATGTGGTACAATCGCATGCCATGGCGCAGCAGGAAGTGGAACGTTACGCCTTGCGGGCACCGGGCCAGGCCAACAGTTATTTTTATGGTTTTACCAAAATGATTGCTTTAAGAAAAGATACCGAAGCAGCGCTGGGCAGCAAATTCAATGCACAGCATTTTCATGATTTTATACTCGCACAGGGCATACTGCCACCTGCATTGATCAGGGAAGCAGTAATGAATGATTTTGTGAAGGAGGAGAAGAAATAAAGTTCGGAACTATAAAAGGCTTGGTACTGGCTGGTAGGAAAGTACCACAGCTGAGCAAATAAAGATTTGAATTCTTAACACATAATGGTATTCAGTATTTGTAAAATCCGATAAAAACTATGCTATGGCAATTAGCTCGAACTCTATTTTTCACTATACGACTAAGATGGCAATTTTAAAGAAGATATTGTTAGGAGAATTTTTTCCAAGTTATTGTCTTGAGGGTGAAGATATTGCCAAAACTTACATTCCGATGGTTTCTTTCTGTGATATACCATTAGATCAAATGAAAGAACATTTCAAGTACGGAGAGTATGGTGTTGGGTTGACCCAATCTTGGGCAATCAAATCTGATTTGCATCCAGTGCATTATTTTTTAAAAGATGGAATTTCGCTGCTTAGAAAGAGAGGAGTCGAACAAAAAGAATTGATAGCGAAATTGGCTAAAAAAGAATTTGAATTGCTTCGTGATCAGGATTTTGAAAACTATAAAAAATTCGAAATTGAAAGTAAGCCTTTGCTAGATTTTGATATATTGAACTCATGCTATCAAAAGCAATATAAAGGTATCTTATATAGAAAAGGAAAGGAGATAGATAAAAAATATAAATTTTACAATGATAGAGAATGGAGATTTGTGCCTGATTTATCAAAGCAAAAACAATTTCCACGATTTATTTTAGAAAAAGATTTTTCAAAATTTAAATTGAATAATCCATCTAAACCACATATAAAGACAGATGGTTTAACTTTAAAATTTGACGCGGATGATATTAAATACATCCTAGTAAAAAAGAACTCTGAGATACCATTGATAATTAAATACCTAAAGATGAAGAAGAGTTTATTTACATCTTCAGATCAAGAGTATTTGTTGTACAGTAAGATAATATCATGTGAGCAGATTGTCGAAGACTTTTGATTTGCTTTTTCTTTGCAGCACCCCACACTAATATCTGGCCGGGCCAGAGAGGGGAAGGAATAAGGTGCTGACTGAACCAGGTATATGCACAGTTCAAGAGCCGCTTTTAAACCGAGAGCCCCGGCGATCTTTGCGAGAATTTTATTGTTAATTATTTAAAATAAAGTCCCTATTTTTTCCAAACGCAGCAGTGTAAAAAGGGCTTCGCAGCGCTTTAAGTTCGGCAAGATTATTTAAATCAGACAATTCGGGAAATCTCTTTTTTTCTATCCCTTCGTATTCTTTAATCTGGTTTACAATCCAATCATTACCTGACACCTCCAACAATGTTTTATTGCCTTTCCCAATATTTTCTTTCTTTGGTAAAAGCCCGAGATTATAAATACTGTTTTTGATAATTTCCTTTTTGGGCAAATCAGAAATCTCAAATTTGGAAACTGGAATTATATGATCAATATCGATCGTAATGGTTGGATCATTATGAGCCGGGCCGTATTTTTTATTAAGACAATAAGTATGATAAAGAAGAGCACTTAATTCATTATGTTTTTTAACTTCTTTGTCGAGTATAGAATTTTTTTGCAGTAATTCATTCAATATTGTCATCCATTGTTCTCTTCTAATAGTTGCAAATGATTCAGATGAAGATTTCTTAAAGTCTGTAATGTTTTGAGAAATTTTTGAATCACTTGAGCCACGCCATTGACGAAGTAAGTGTTCGTAAATTAGTTGATCAAACAGGATAAAAGCATTTTTTTGAAATCGTTTCAATTTCGTTGATGACCTTGATGGTTTTTCTTTCTTTATCCAATCCAAATATGTGATGACTATGAAATTTATGGCAATTGCCTCGGTAGTTAAAGACATCAACGAAATGTTCCATGATTTAAAATATTTAAAGTAAGAGAAGTCAAAAATTAACTCGCCAACTTCTTTTAAATCCTTAACTAATCCATCTAATCCCTGCTCCCAGTCAATTTTGCTATTTTTTGATAAATTTGAAATGTTGTCTTTTGTAACACCGTTTTCATAAACTGCGCTCAGAAGCTTAAACCCAAGAGTCAATTTGGTTCCAAATTCGCTTTCTGAATAGCACAGAGGTTTGAAGATGGTTTTATTCAAACTGTCAAGCCTATCCATAAGAGTAGCCGCAAAATCCCATCTTACAATTTTTTCGTCACGAGGAACTGCAAGAGAGGTGTAAAGTAAAATTACTTTTTCTTTCAATGCATTGGAGTAGTTAACTATTGGTTGATTCCAACTTGGTTTTGCAGATAATATTTCTACAGCTAATAAGTCTTCACCAGTATTGTTTATAAGTTTGAAAATATTTTGCGTATCTGAAGATTCGGTGTTTGTAACATAAATGATCCCAATTAGTGTATTAAATACTTTTCTTTCAATCTTTTCAATAAGTGAAATTCTTTCTGAAATCCTATCCCATTTTTGACTTATATCTGCTTTTAACTCTTTTTCCTTTTTGGGGATTATCTTATATTTTTTTTCAAGGAAAGCAAAGAAAGTTTCTTGACTTCTTGTTAGATTTTCATCTTCTAAAAATTTCAAATATGCATTTATAAGATCTCGAACCTTTTTTCCACTAATTATATTTTCACCACTAGAATTATCAATCAAATCCAAATTATCAATGTACTTTTCAAGATTAAAAGGTTTGCCGAACTGTGTGCCTACCTTACCACCAGGATGGCAAGCTTTAATTATATTAAGAAGGTCTTTTAGCTTTGGATCTTTTGTTACAGTAGAATTAAGTTCTTTGTTTTCTTCGATATTTTCTAAATTATCTTCTGAATTATCAATTTCATTACTATCATTATTTTTTTTACATCTTCTTCCGCTTCAATAACTATGTAATCCAAATGTTCCTCGATTTTCTTCCAAAATTTTCCATCAATATCATCAGGCTGAATGGTTTTCCCAATCTTTAAAAATTTTTTAGCCCAATTATATATTTTATCAGGGTCTTCTAAAAAATCCTTTAGAGCATTTCTTCTTTGCCTTCCATCCAACAGCCACTGAGAGGTGGAATCACCATCTTCGTTTTCCTGACTAATTATTACACAACCAATAGGATAATTTTTATAAATGCTAATAAGCAATTCAAAATTTTTTGATCCATCCCATACCGACCTTCTTTGAAATCTGGGAAGCTTTACTCTTCTTTCAATAAATGTCTTTGCTGAATCAGATCTTATTTGGTATGACATTAGAGAGTTTTATCGGATAAATATAGTTTTGTTCTGTGCAACTATTTGGTTATGAAGAATCCCTATTCAGAATCTTGTACAATATTAAATACAATAAATTGAAAAAAATTGATCCTCGTTTTGGTTCGTGTCTCACGGACCAATTTTGTTTTATTCTATTAAGTGCAGTAATATTCAGCAGCGTTGGTTGCCATACTTCCTAAGTTGGAAGTACAATACCCAGTGTTAGTTGCCATACTTTGCATTGGTTCGTGTCTCACGAACCAATTTCATTTTATCGACTACGTGTAGCGCTATTGAACCTTCCAAACAGGCAGGTTCATCGCATCTGGCGAACATTCGCTATTATCCACGCTTCCCGGGCAATTTACCTTTACTTCCACAAAGCTGATCTTAATTATTTACTAACTAAACACACAAGATGAAACAGGTAATGCTTCTTTTCACTATGGTACTAAGTTTACACAATTCCTTTTCACAAAGTGTAGGCATTGGTACCGCTACTCCCAATGCAAGTGCCAAACTGGACATTGCCAGCACAACCCAGGGGTTGCTCGTTCCGCGGATGACCACTTCGCAACGTTTTGCGATCGACAACCCTGCAAATGGTTTGCTGGTGTATGATATTGATTACAATCAATTGCATCATTACACCGGCACAGGATGGACAGCCATCTTAAACGGCAGCTACTGGACAAGACCTATTACAAGCCGTAAAAGAATTTCAAACATAAACGACAGTGTAGGCATTGGTACCAACAGCCCTACGGAATGGCTGGATGTAGATGGCAATATTCGCAGCAGGATAAACATTGAGGCTGATAATGACGTCAGGGCTACGGGAAATGTGATCGCAGGAAACCTGGTTTCATTAGGAAACCTTTTGGTAAGCGGTACTTCGCAATTCAGCGGAGCCATTACCACTAACACGGATTTTACCGTTAATGCTGTCGGGGCAACACTTCAATTGCAGACTGCGGCCGTAAACAAAGGATATGTACAGCTATCGGGAGACAACCTGCGGATGGGAACCAATAGCGGTAACGCAGCGGGCAACCTAATCATAAGAATGAATGGAAACGACAGGATCAGTATCAACGCTGCGGGAGACATGGATATCGATGGCCAGATCACCAAAACATCTGTTACCGGCAGCTCGCCATTGCTGGCTTTATGCTATGGCAGGATGCAGCATAATGCCGAATCGTTTTCAGGTACTTCTAACGCCACTATAGGCAAAACCTCCACGGGTGTTTATGACATCTACTGTACGGGGTTAGTTTCTACCAGCACCATTGTGGTAACCATGAACACGTACCAGGGACCTACCTATGCCACTCCTCTCTGTGCATTCGTTGCTAACGGGCATTACCAGGTCACCTTTAAATCTACCACCGGTACACCTCTTGAAGCGGGTTTTAGTTTTATAGCATATAAATAATTCTGAAAAGTAAACAACGCATTGATATTTAAGAAAAAAGAAACTGCATTATGTAAACTGAAAAATTATGAAACACATATTTCTCATTATAGTCCTCACGATATGCTGCTGCCATTGCTTTTCGCAACGCACAGGCATTGGCACCACCAACCCCGACGCAAGCGCAAGGCTTGATATTACAAGCACTTCAGAGGGATTGCTCATTCCACGAATGACTACTTCACAACGCTTTGCGATCAACAATCCTGCAAACGGGTTACTGGTATATGATATTGATTACAATCAATTGCATCATTATACAGGCACAGCATGGACAGCCGTTTTAAACGGAGACTACTGGACAAGACCCACTGCAATCCGTAAAAGAATTTCAAATGCAGCTGATAGTGTGGGTATTGGTACCAACAGCCCTACAGAGCAATTAGATGTAGATGGCAACATTCGAAGCCGGAATAATGTTGAAGCCGACAATGACATCAGGGCTACAGGAGATGTGATAGCGGGAAATCTGGTTTCATTAGGAAATATGCTGGTGCCCGGCAATCCTGTGTTTAGTGGCAGTATTACCAGCAACACCGGCTTAAACATAAACACTACCGGCGCAACATTTCAATTAAAGACAAGCGATGTAAATAAAGGATATGTGCAGTTGTCGGGCGACAACCTTCGCATGGGAACCAATAGTGGAAACACAACAGGAAATTTAATAATAAGAATGAATGCGAATGACAGGGTCACTATTACTCCACAGGGCGATATGAACATGCAAGGAACCATTACAAAACATGCTGTTAGTGATACCGGATCATTTTTACCCTTATGTTATGGCAGGGTTACAATGGCTGCTGAATCCTACACTGGCACCCCTAATGCAAGCGTAACCCGAACTTCTAAAGGGGAATATCAAATACATTGCGATGGCTTCACAAGAACAAGCACCATCGTTGTTACATTGAATGAGTCTTTTCCCGAGATATTTGACACTCCTCTCTGTGAGCACCTGCTTGGAGTTTACCATGTCAGCTTTTATAGCCTTATCACAAAAGAGTATGAAGATGTGGGTTTTAGCTTTGTAGCATATGAGTGATACTCTTCGCATTGACTCGTGTCTCACGAACCAATTTTATTTTATTCCGTTGCATCGGGTAACACTTGCCATACTTCCTGAGTTGTAAGTACGATACCCGAGTGTTGTTCTTTTTCTTTTTGTCTTAGACACAAAAAGAAACAAAAAAGTCAAGGCGGAAAGATATACAACGCTTTCCGCCGTCCAGCTGTAATCCGCTTTTGCACTACTGTACTTTAGCGTTAGGCCAGGTTTCCACATTTTCCTCTGTGTGATCTTATTCTCTTTTTTAACCAGTAAAGAGCTACATCTGTCTTACCATCTAGTCATCGCATCAGGGCTCAATGTTGTTCACTACAGTAGCACAAGAGCATAATCAAGGCATGCCGGAAACGGGCCGTACATCGTTTCCGGGCTCATTTTCTTTGTTTCTTTCTTTTGGAGAAGCAAAAGAAAGAAAAATAAAAATTTGCATTCATCTCCAAACTCTTCGGTGCCTGTATGTCAAGATTGAAAAAGCAATTCTCAAGTGTTAGTTGCCCTATTGCAAACTTGCACATATAGGCAGGGAAGTGCCCGGTGCCCTATTGTAAACCTTTACATATTCAATTCCGGAGCCCTGTCGTTCCATTGAAAAAGAAAGCCAGCCTTTGAATAAATGAAATATCAAAAAACCCGGCAATTAAAAAAAGAGTGTTAGATTACTCCTTTATTCATTTGAAAACACCAGCTATGAAAAACTTACACCGGCAATTTTTGTTATGTATCACCATTAATTTATTCAGCTTTTCTTTTGGTGTATACGGTCAAAGTGTTGGCATAAATGCAACGGGTGCATCTCCAGATCCTTCCGCTATTCTCGACCTGGCTTCCAAGGAAAAGGGACTGCTTGTACCCAGGATGCTGGCTGCCGACAGGACCATTTTACCCTCGCCTGTAAAAGGGTTGCTGGTATATCAAACCAATAACGATTCGGGATTTTATTATTACGACGGAGCCCAATGGACTAGTATTCTAAATACCCTCACAGGATCCCAGAATTATATTCCAAAGTTTGCAGCACAAAACTCGCTGTCAAACTCGCAATTATTCGATAACGGCACCAGGGTAGGACTTGGCACTGCTTCTCCCAGCACCATGAGCAAGTTTCACATTTCGGGAGTGGGCACATACGGAAGTCTCCCTTATTACCAGTCTGGTGTTACCATTGATGGGGGTGGTAATTATGCCAATGCATCCGGCCTGTATGCCGAAGGCGGATGGAGAGGCGTATTTGGCCGAAATCCCGGAACAGCCGGCGGTTCAGAAGCTATCGGTGTGTTGGGCCGGGTGGAAGGAAGCAATTATTCAGGCAATGGGTATGGCGTAAAAGGAGAGGCTGCCGGTACCGGGCCAACAAACATAGCAGTTGCAGGTGTTGTAACCGGTCCGGGCATTGCCGGCAAGTTTGATGGCGGTGCCGACGGCTATGGCGTAATTGTACCTAATGGAATTTCCGGTTTTGGAACCACGACGCCCTCAACAATGTCTAAGGTGAACGTTGAAGGGGCAGGAATTTACGGCACGTTACCTTTTTACCAGGCTGGTATTGCAGCCACCGGCAGTGGAAATTTAGCCAATGTTTCAGGAGTGTTTGGCGAAGGTGGATGGCGGGGAGTGTATGGCAGAAATCCGGGAACCGCAACCGGCTCTCAGGCTATTGGTGTGGAGGGAACAGTCGAAGGTGGTAGTTATACGGGCGCAGGGTACGGTCTAAAGGGACAAGCAACAGGAACCGGACCTAAAAATTATGGAGTGTATGGTGCTGCATCGGGTGCAACCTCTACTAATTACGGTATATATGGGAGCGCTTCAGGAACAGGAGCTTACGCCGGTTATTTTAACGGGAATGTACATATTACGGGCACTATTTCAAAAGGCGCGGGTACTTTCCAGATAGATCACCCGCTCGATCCTGAAAACAAATACCTGGTCCACTCCTTTGTTGAAAGCCCCGATATGATGAATATCTATAACGGCAACATTGTTACGGATAAAAACGGGGAAGCAACCGTTGTTTTGCCTGCGTATTTTGAAGCACTGAATAAGGATTTTCGTTACCAGCTTACGATCATTGGCTCATTTGCTCAATCAATGGTTTCTGAAAAATTAAATCATAACCAGTTCAAAATAAAAACGGATAAACCCAATGTAGAAGTCAGCTGGCAGATCACAGGCGTCCGGCATGATAAGTTTGCTGAAAAGCACCGGGTGATACCTGAGATGGACAAAGAGCCCGAAAACAAGGGATACTACCTGCATGCTGAAGAACTGGGTAAGCCTGCCGCGAAAAGCATTGATAACAGGCAAAAATTACAAAAGGAAGGGGAAGAAAAAGCAAACGGGCAATAACACCAATCGTAACTTATTTCATGCGATTTTTTTGCTACTGTTTCCCCCCAATTCTAAAACGGAAAAGACCACCCACTGTAAAAATATTCTCTACAGCCCCAAAAGTATCAGTGAGTTCAATTCCCCAACTCCATCGTTTGATGGTATAACCGCCGCGGATGGCCAGCACTGCACCCGGACCCTCATCCTGTTTTATACTATGATAATCAGGTCCGCTATCGTCTAAAAGGCCGCCACCTCCCATATTGTCACGCAGGATCATCAAGTTCCACGCTATGCCCGCCTGTGGCATCAAAAACCATTTCTTTTTTGTAAATCCATAACCATATAATAATCGAAAGCTGTGGAAATCGAAATAATCTTCATTAAAAAGAACAAAGCCATTTATAAAAGTATAGTTGCAGATTATATGATGCCGGTTGGCGGCGTATTCGGCACCAAGCGAAAATTGCACCCCGTTACTCATTGACCTGGTGTAGGCATAACCCAAACCTGCATTGATATACCAATTGTTGTGGGTGCTTTTCCGGGAAGCGGAGTCGGGTGGCTGCGTGAAAGAACAAAGAGGTACAGATAGTGCCAGGCTAATCAATATGTTTTTCATACAAGTGGCTTAAGTCTAATGATCTCCCTGCCCCTTTTCATTCGCTATTACCAGTTAAAGATATTATTTATTCTGCTGTTGCCGGCCGGCACTAACAACACCACTTAATATTTTCGGTTAAACTGAAACAATTTTTCTCTTGTTTTTCAAAGTGTTTCAATGCTGAAACAAAATCGCTGAAACAATTTAAATTGTTTCAAAAGAAATGTTTCAAAATGACGCAGGAGATAAATGTTGATCAGGCTACCCACGTTGACGGGAACTGGATAAAAGAGTAATTATCCCTAATGAAAGCATCAACGTTTATCTTTATCCCTATCCCGTTAATGATCCATTGTATTAAATCATAAAACATCCATCATGAAAAAGCATTTAATTCTTTTAGCCGTAATTATTACATGCGCCACCTCTTACTCACAAAATGTGGGTATAGGAACCAACCTTCCTATTGCAAAACTGCATGTGTCGGGTGATGACAGCCTGGTGATAGTAGAAAGCACCAACCCGCTCAGTACAGGCTCTTCGCGGTTGTACTTCAAAACAGGTAGCTTCTATACAGGCAGCATCAGCGCCATTGGCACAGGCCTCAATACAGCAAGAGTTGGCATCTCCACCTTTGCTGGTCTTAATTTTAACTCATTACAGGAGAGACTGAGTATCCTGGATAATGGTTATGTGGGAATTGGAAATATTGCACCGGCATTTAAACTTGATGTAAATGGAGAAACTCACGTGGGAGGGAATTTTTATGCCGATGGAAATGTTGGTATCGGTACTGTTTCACCTGCAGCAAAACTGGAAGTAAAGGGAACAACAAGACTGGTGCAGGATGTTGCCGCTTCTGCTGTGGAAATAGATGGCAAGATAAAAGTGACCGGCGGCACTAAAGCAGCTTTTATAATGACCGTAGCCGCCGAAGACCTGAGTAATTCTAATCACACCATAACTATTAACCATCCTTTTTGTAATTCAGATCCCAATGCGCTACTGTTCATTACGGCAAGAGAACTCGACCTGGGTTTTGCAGGGTATATTGTTCAATACAATGTATCGCTCAGCAGGTGGCAGATAGTCACGGATGGTTATAATATAGACTATACATTTTCACAAGGAAATATTGATGTATGTGACAGCGACTTTTGTGGTTCCATCCTGATGGTGCATCCGAGATTGAATAAATTTAAAGCCGGGGATAAATTCAATATATTGATCATTACTACTAACTAACAGATCAGCAAATGTTTACGCTCGAAGAAATCAAAGCAGCACATTCAAAAGTGAAAAGCGGTGCGGACTTTCCAAACTATGTGCAGGATCTTATAAAATTGGGCGTCAGAAAATATGACACCTATGTAAGCGACGGACACACTTTATATTTTGGTGAGAACAATTATCAAATTCAATCCGAACCAAAATATTCTCCACTAAAAATTGCTGACAAAAGCGATGATGAAAAGTTTCAGCATTACTTAAAAATTCACCAGCAGAGACAAACCAACTATCCCACCTTTTGTAGTCATTCAGCGGAAACAGGTGTTGAAAAATGGACCGTGGACATGGGTCGCATGACCTGCACGTATTACAATCAATCAAATCATACAATACTGGAAGAAAAAATTCCTGCAACGTAGCTTTGGCGAAAGCAGTGTTGGTTTTCTAGTGCGGCCTAACACAGATGTATTGACTTACCCCGGCATTGCTTCTTCGTCTACCCAGTTTGGAGCGTATTTTTCATTCCATGGTATCTTCCAACGGCGGTGGCTCCACAAATACAGTTCAGGCTGGAGACTGATATTACTTTCAAGATGACGGGTATACTGGCGGATAAGCTCGCCATCCGGCATGGTTTTAGGATCCTGGGCAAGCAAAAAATAATCAAACCTGTAGTGACCTCTCTTAGGACGGGTAGTGGTCATCATTACCACCGGTAGGTTCAGCATCCTTGCCATTTTTTCCGGACCTTTTACAAAGGATGTTGGCCTGTTCAAAAAATATAACCAATACGCTGATTCATGATCTGCCGGTGTCTGATCTGCTCCAAGAGCCAGCAGGTATTGTTTTTTGCGCCAGGGTAAAATGGCTTTTGCAATTTCCGTGCTCGCCAATAACGGGTTACCCCACCGGCCACGCACATGGAAAAGCAAACGGTCGAATATTTTACTGCTTTGCGGCATATAAACAGTAAGAAAAGTATAGGGTTGATTGATGCCGGTATAAACTGTCATCATTTCCCAATTGAAAAAATGCCCGAGGTTTACCTGCACCGGTTTGCCTGTAGCATACAATTGGTGAAACACATCGAAGTTGCCTGATATTCTTTTATTGAGATCTGCTTTGCTAACGGATAATAACTTGATGGTCTCAATCCAGTTATCACAAAAATTGCGGTAGAATTTGCGGGCAATGATATTTAGTTCCGCCTTGCTTTTTTCCGGAAAAGCAAAAGTCAGATTTTCTATTACCACCTCGTTCCGGTAACCAATTATATCCCGCAAAAAGAAGGTGCCTATATCGCTTATGCAATATAGTATACGCCATGGAAGCAATGAAACGAGGTAAAAGAAACCAAAGACAACGTAATACATCTACAGGCAAAACTACACCAATGGATGTAAAGCTTTTTCATCCATACATGAGTGGTGAGGGTTAGTTTTCATTTTTATCCCCTTGTTGGTGTTTGTGCTGAAGATACATGGGCAAGCCCGCCTGACCGGACGACAGGCATCCCCAACGGATGAATTCACGGATACTATATCTTAGTTGTCAGAAACATGCAGCCCGTTAATATTAATACGCCTGATTTTTCACAGCCACAAATTTGGTGTGCCTCGTTAAAATAAACTTTAAAAGCATCTCATATGATCGAAGACAAGAAGCTCAAAAAATTAATTTTATTTTCCAGCATCCTGCTATTTGTATTTTCTCTAACTCAGAAATGCTATTGCACTACTACAACCTGCGGAGATTCCATTATGGCTTTTTTACTAGGCTGGGCGGCAATATTCTCGGGTGCCGCTGGTTTTGCATGGCTTGCCAATCCAATCTTATTGATCGCATGGTTTACGCTTAAAAAAAAACTAAAGACCTCAATGTTCTTAAGCATTTTTTCCACACTTATTTCATTGTCTTTTCTTTTAGCCGGCTCTATAGTTGACAATGAAGGGGGAGGCAGCCATCAAATAAGATCTTACGAATTAGGCTACTGGGCCTGGGTAACAAGTAATATAGTTATGCTTATTGGAACATTCATTTTGATGTTGAGACATAATACCAGGAACGCCGTCCAACCTGGAATTACCAGTTGACCTTTATAGAATTACGTTCAGCATATATCTTACCGGTTGATATAAGTTTATTATAAAGTTCTTCAAATCGTGAATAATATTTCTCATTGATCTCCCGGGCCTTCAATTCTATATTTTCTTTTGAAGCTCGTTCGTCGTATAACTTAGCCAGTTGCCCATATTCAGTTTTATAAACAGGCAAAATATATTCATGTAAGGCTATTGATGCCTGCAAAATATCTTTTGTATCTGCTGTCTCTTTTAATCCTTTAATTTTTTCAAGATTTGTCTCAACGAATTTGATCTTTTCCTCTATCACTTCCCTCCGATTCATGGTGACAGGCTGGTTACTCTTTTCGTCTAGTTTAACCGATGGAGATTCAAGTTCTCTCAATTGTCCTGTATTTGCAAAACCCACAAGCATGTTGGAGTTTAGAACTGCAAGGTCAAAATATTTTTCAGGAGTGGCTGTATTGCAACCGGTAATCAATAGGAAGCAATAAAAGAATATAGTAGGTAGTGCGAGGTACTTTCTCATGCTTTTAGTTTAATAGCAAATTAAAGAATTAGTAAATCAAATGCCAATACTGCCACCTGTTATGGTAGCCTTGTCCTGTATAGCAGGATGCTACTGCATATTAAAACCAGGGATAATTGAAAAGCTTTTCAACATAGAAGTTTCATAAAGGCAACCCTTTTAAATCCTGTTGCGCTTAATTAATTAATTTAGTAATATAGTGCAAGAAACGACGCCTACTATGCATTATCGGTCCCTGTATTGCTCATTCTTAAATTCATGGTTATGCAAATACCAATCTTTCCGGGAACAAAACTTTCTATGACCCCTGGTTTAAGCCTTCTTTTAGTGTATGTGATATTATCTCAGAGCTGTACAAAATCAATGGAGTTATCAAAAGACGACACTAACGCAAACGATTTAGCAGCATGGAGAAAGCCCCAGCCACCAAAACCACCAGAACCTTTCTATTTCAGTAATTGCAGTAACCCGACTGTACAAGGAACCTTTGTGGTCGGCGTACCTACTACAGCAACCCTCACGATGACCTATGTAAATAGCCCAGGTGGTTCTCATACCGGATTTACAAGCAGCACATGGAATGGCGTTACGCTTAAGGCTGCTGCCGGAACCTTAAATGTTGGATCTGGTAGCATTGTGTTTAAGGCATCAGGTACACCTGTTACTGCCGGCGTTTATGGCTTTACGATCCGCATAGGCACGAGCAATCCCTGCCCCGTGAATATTACCGTTGTGAATCCATCTCCTTCTGGTCCCACTGTTGATCCCGGTCCTACGGTTGGCTCCACCGGTGTTATCAATTTTACATACAAGGGACAAGCAGTAATCTATAAAACAGTAAGGGCTGCTGACGGCAAAATATGGCTGCAACAAAACCTGGGTTCTTCACGGGTTGCCATTAACTCGGTAGACCAACCGTCTTATGGGGATTATTTCCAATGGGGTCGTTGGGATGATGGCCACCAAACTCCAAACAGCGTTACCATTACCGGCGGGCCTACGCTCTTAAACCCTTCGCATATTGCAGCAGGCAATCCAAAATTTATTACAGGAACAACGGCCAGCACCAGGTGGTGGGGCACCGGCGGGTTGGCCACAGATACCTGGGGCGGAGCAACCGCAACAGCTACCAACGGAAAAGATCCTTGTAAGGCATTGGGTGCCGGCTGGCGGCTACCCACTGCCGCGGAATGGGTGAATATATCCTTCAAGGAAGACCTCTTCGGCACTATTGCCGCATGGGACTGTAACCTGAGGCTTCCTGCTGCAGGATACCGTCTTTCCTACGGCGGAACAGTGTTCCAAAATGGAGATAACGGTCATTACTGGACGAGTAATGCTGCAGCTAACAGCAATGCCACTGTCTTTTTCTATGACGATAACACTTACGACGCAACAACTGGCGCCTCGAATCGTGCAGAAGGATATCCCTGTCGTTGTATAAAGAATTGATGTAACCTCTTTCGCGTAGTATTGGTTCGTGTTTTCACTTTCATTAAAACACGAACCAATTTTATTGTTACTGTAGGCTGAGCAACCAACATTGAGCTTGTTGATCCACTTTTATTTTCGGTAATTATACTTTATCTTACTCCTCCGCAAATTGCGCACCTATCAATTAAAACTTTTTTTATGATCATCGTTCACGACATTTTTGTCTGCAAGCCCGGTAACGCTTCCAAAGTAGCGAAGATGTTTAAGGAAGCAATGGAAGGCAATACCGACGTTGTTAACATCATGACTGATATGACCGGCCAGTACAACAGGGTAGTAATGGTAAGTAAGTATGAAAGCCTGTCAGCTTTTGAGCAAAGCTTTGAGAAATATAAACAGAATAGCGAGGAGATGAAAAAGATGACCGAAAAGATGAAGGGATATACGGAAATGTATCTTACCGGCTCAAGGGAAATCTACACAGTTTGGTAGGCACATCAGGTTTCAAATAAAGATTTACTGGAATTGCAATAGAGAATTTTAGATTAATAGCTAAGATCACTGTCATTGCAATTCCATTTCTATTTTCAGGTGATCCTAATAGCCTATTTATCCTCCTGCATTCATTTTCAGCCCCACTCCCTTACATTTGCAGCCGATTTTAAAAACCACGCTTAAAATTTTATCCAAAATATGGCCAACACAGGTAAGATCAAGCAAATCATCGGGGCTGTTATCGATGTACAGTTCGATGGCGACAGCAAACTGCCCGAAATTTACAACTCACTGGAAATAAAACGTGAAAACGGTGATTTATTAGTGGTGGAAGCCCAAAAACACCTTGGTCAGGATAGCGTACGCTGCATAGCAATGGATAGTACCGAGGGCCTTGTGCGTGGCATGACTGTAACTGATACAGGCAGACCAATCGCCATGCCTACAGGGCCACTGATCAATGGCAGGCTCTTTAATGTAACCGGTGATCCTATCGATGGATTGCCCGCAGTAGATAAAACAAATGGCCGCCCCATCCATGCTTTGCCCCCGGCATTCGAAGACCTGAGCACTGCAACGGAAATCTTATATACAGGCATTAAAGTAATTGACCTTATCGAACCTTATGCAAAAGGCGGTAAGATCGGCCTCTTTGGTGGGGCAGGTGTGGGCAAAACAGTATTGATCCAGGAACTTATCAATAATATCGCCAAAGGCCACGGTGGTCTTTCAGTGTTTGCCGGCGTAGGCGAGCGTACCCGTGAGGGAAATGATCTTTTGCGTGAAATGATCGAGGCCGGTATCATGAATTATGGTGAAAGCTTCAAGCATAGCATGGAAGAAGGCGGATGGGATCTTGAAAAGGTGGATATGGAAGGCTTGAAAGAAAGCAAAGCCACCTTCGTATTCGGACAAATGAACGAACCTCCCGGAGCTCGTGCCCGTGTGGCACTCAGTGGTCTTACTATCGCAGAATACTTCCGAGATGGCGATGGCCAGGGCAAGGGTAAAGACATCCTTTTCTTTGTCGACAATATCTTCCGTTTCACCCAGGCTGGTTCTGAAGTATCGGCTTTATTAGGGCGTATGCCGAGCGCCGTGGGATATCAACCAACACTGGCTACCGAAATGGGTGTCATGCAGGAACGCATCACTTCTACAAAAAATGGCTCCATCACTTCGGTACAGGCGGTTTATGTACCTGCGGATGACCTTACTGACCCGGCACCGGCTACAACCTTTGCCCACCTTGATGCCACAACCGTATTGAGCCGTAAGATCGCTGACCTTGGTATCTATCCTGCTGTGGATCCGCTTGATAGTACGAGCCGAATTCTATCTCCTGCTATTGTAGGCGATAATCATTATAACACAGCCAACCGTGTAAAAATGATGCTGCAGCGCTATAAGGAATTGCAGGACATCATTGCTATTCTTGGTCTGGACGAATTAAGTGATGAGGACAAACTGGTAGTATCCCGTGCCCGTAAGGTGCAGCGCTTCCTAAGCCAGCCTTTCCATGTGGCAGAGCAGTTCACCGGTTTAAAAGGTGTGTTTGTTAGCATAGAAGATACGATCCGCGGTTTCAATGCGATCATGGATGGTGAAGTGGATGATTACCCGGAAGCAGCATTTAATCTTGTTGGTACTTTGGAAGATGCTATCGAAAAAGGCAAGAAGATGATGGCTGAAGCGAAGGGGTAAAGATTAGTAGATGATAGATATTAGTATAAAGATCAATTGATAATAGTGCACAACTACAGGGAACTGAAGATTTGGCAACGTTCTATGGATTTGTGTGAGCAGGTCTATAAGGTATCTATCTCGTTTCCTAATGAAGAAAGATTTGGACTTACCTCTCAAATCAAGGATTGTGCAACTTCCATACCCAGTAACATTGCAGAAGGTGCGGGAAGAAGTACGAATAAACAGTTCAAATATTTTTTGGAAATAGCAATGGGTTCTGACAACGAACTACAAACCAGAATCGAGCTTGCAAGAAGAATAAGCTATTTGAATGATGCTGATGCGTTTCAATTGACTGATGAAGCGCTCCAGATATATAAAATGATATTAACTTTTCACAACACTTTATCCGACTAGATTGGGTGACTTTTTCATAGATAACTCTCGGGACCAGCTTTCAGTACTTAGTACAAAGTGCTTTGTACTAAGTACTTTGTACTAAACATCTTTTATTATGCAACTAGAAATACTGACACCTGAAAAAAAACTTTTTAGCGACGAGGTTTACGGCGTACAACTTCCGGGTGTGGATGGTTTGTTTGAAGTATTGAATAAGCACGCTCCGTTGATCAGCGCTTTAGGCAAGGGTACTATCAAAGTATTGAAAGATAAATCAAATACCGAAAGTTATACCATCAGCGGAGGTTTTGTAGAAGTATTGAATAATAAAGCAACTGTGCTGGTAGAAGGTGCAGAGGCAGTCTAATTCAAAACTAAAAAGTAAAAGCAAAAGTCACGAGCCTGGTTCGCCAGATATTAAAATCCCTCAGCTAAAGTTGAGGGATTTTTGTTTTAAATTGTCAGGCTGAGCCTGTCGAAGCCTTACTTCCCCTGTCGTTTCTTTAATTCTTCTTCCGCATAGCCAAAAGCCTTCTTCATCATATCAGTTTTGCGGAATTCATATTTCTCCCGTATCTGTTTTTCTTCATCGCCTATCATAATGAACATCCCATCAATGGCCCTTGCCGCTATAAAATCGGTAAGATCTTTTTCAAGAGGCTGCTTATTCATGGGAATAAGATTATAGACACTGACTATCTTGCTCCAATCGACATTGGCATTTTCAACTTTTATAGTGCTGTCCACTATTGGCCTAAAAGCCACCAGCAGCATGTCTTTATTGGTGGTTTTAAAATAATCGGTGGCGGCATGTGGGTTATCTGTCACTAATATATTCAATGCATCCCTTATAGTCATTTGTTTGATAGAATTGATCAGCATGGGTTTGGCGACATTCACAGCCGATGCAGCAGCTCTTGTAAATTTTCCTGTTACTTTATCAACAGCAGAGGACAAGCCCATTTGCCGAAGCGATTGCTCGATCTTAGCTGCATCCCCCGGAAATGCAAAACGAACCAGTGGATTTCCATTTGGGTCAGCAAAGGCATCAATGCTTTTAAACATTCCCTGTGTTAAAGCATCTTTCAAACCAGCTATCATTTCATACTCGCTAATACCAAGTGAATTTGCAATTTGATTTAATGATTCACAGGAAGAAAAACAGGTGATGAACATCATCCCTGCAATAAGTGTTTTTATTCTTTTCATCATGTTGCAATAATATAAAAACCGGGCCAGTTTCTTTTCTAACGAATGTTAGTTGTAAGCATACATCGCAAGATCTTCTGACAGTTTCAGATGCTTTGATAGCTTACCAATGAAAGCATTCATATAAGGCGGGATATCTTTATTCTTTAAGGTTGCTGTATACCATACTCTTTTGATACCTTTTCTTGTAACAGGTACTGCAACCAATTCACCCGATTCAATATGGGGTCTCACGATCCAGTTGGGCAAAACACTTACACCAAGTCCCGCTTTTACCATTTGAACGATCGCTTCCGTGAGAGTGATCTTGTAGACTTTCTTTGGCTTTGATTGTTTAAAGATCGTTTTGAAAACAGTGCTTATTTCAGTAGGAATATTATACATGATATAATTCTGCTCTTTAAAATCTCCAGGCTCTACCCTGCTGAGTTCTGCCCATGGATGCGATGGTGAAACAATAGCAACAAATTCATCTTTAAAAAGCGAAGTATAGTTGAGCTTTGGATTGAGATTATCTTCTACAATGGCTATATCGATCCTATTTTCAAGCAGTGCACTGATAGAATTATAAGTAGCATCAGGAATGATATTGATCTCCACTTTTGGATACATTGTTTGAAACTCCGAAAGAAAAGCAGAGAGCCAATGATAAGATGTATAACATTCAGTACTGATACGTATTTCGCCAGCGTCTTTTTCTGTCAGCATCTTTATCCTGCTTTTTGTATTCTCAATTTCTTCCAGTATCCTTTCTCCTGATTGCAATATGATCTTCCCATTATCGGTAAGGAGCATTTGTTTGTTTTGCCGGATGAATACCTGGGTATTAAAATATTCCTCTACGTACTTCAGTTGATGGCTGAGTGCCGATTGTGACAGGTACAGGTTTTCAGCAGCTTTTGTAAGATTTCCTTCTTTTGCTACTTCCTGTATCATCTTCAGGTGCCTGATTTCCATATTAAAAATTTTAATGACAACTATTAAAACTATTATTTTTATTAATAGCAAATATCAGGATATTTTTGTGTAAGAAAAAAAATAAACTACTCACCATGCTTGGCATCATTCACTTTGGAGCTTTTGCAGTAGCCGCAGCAATTCTTATCATCACACCGGGCAACGACACTCTCCTCATCCTGTCAAAAAGCATCACCCAGGGAAAAAAAGCTGGTATTATTTCTTCACTGGGAGTGGGCACAGGATCTACCATTCACACCTTTCTTGCTGCATTTGGACTTTCCATCATCATTGCAAAATCATTGCTTGTATTTACCGTCATAAAATACGCCGGTGCTGCTTACCTGGCTTATACAGGCATCCGGATGATCGCTAGCAGGACAGCTATGAATTTCGACGGTCATGATCCTGTCCGGGGACAGGGTACGTCGTTCATACTGTACCGCCAGGCAGTCCTTACCGATGTGCTGAATCCTAAAGTAGCTATGTTTTACATTGCTTTTCTCCCGCAATTCATCGATGCTGGTTATGCGTACAACTATCTTTCTTTTATTGTTCTTGGATTGATGTTTACTATTACCGGAACTTTATGGTGTATAATGCTTGCAATATTTTCATCAGGGATATCTGTGAAGATGAGAACGAACAATAAAGCCTTGGTTAGCCTGAATAAAATTTTTGGGTCGGTACTTGTATTGCTGGGCATTGAGCTTGCTTTTGTAAAAAGAGCTTAATCCGTATAGACTTTTTAAAATTTGTTTTAATATTATTAAACCGGGATATGACCTGCACACTCAACAAATTTATTTTGCTATAGGCTGTTAATATACACACCACATGCTCCCGGTTTAATAATATGACCTTACCAGTATAAAATTTTATTTATGAGCATAAACGATGTAGATTTTCTCCGTATCCTATCCAATGAAGAAACACTTGACCCGGACAACTGGGATGAATTAAAAGAACTTGGCCATAAGATGGTAGATACCATGCTTGACTATCTTAAACACCAGCGGGACTATCCTGTTTGGCAAAAGCCCTCTGAGGAAGTAAAGACATTTTTGAACCAGTCGATACCCGCAGAGCCTCAACAACACTGGGAAGTATTTGACCAGTTCACTAAAAATATTCTTCCTTATGCCAAAGGAAACATTCATCCCCGTTTTTGGGGTTGGGTAGAGGGTGGTGGTACTCCGTTTGGGATGCTTGCGGAAATGCTGGCTACCGGCATGAACCCTAACCTGGGAATTGGCGACCATGGGGCAGTATATGTCGAGCTGCAGGTACTCAAATGGATCAAGGAGTTTATTAATTTCCCCGAAAATGCCAGTGGTTTATTAGTAAGTGGAGGGTCCGTAGCAAATTTTACGGGGCTTACGGTGGCAAGAAACAGTATAGTTGATGCTGCTATCCGTACAAAAGGTTTGTTTGAGACAACTGCAAGGCTGGTTGTATATGGATCAACCGAAACACATAGCAGCGTTCAGAAATCAATAGAAACACTGGGGCTTGGCAGCGACTCTTTTATAAAAATTCCTGTAGATAAAAATTACAGGATCGATCTTGGGCAACTGAAGTTGGCCATTGCGAATGATAAAAAAAGAGGCCGCATTCCTTTCTGTATTGTTGGAAATGCGGGAACAGTAAATACTGCGGCAATTGATCCACTTGATGAACTCGCACAAATAGCAAAAAAAGAAAATTTGTGGTTTCATGTCGATGGTGCATTTGGTGCGTTTGCCAGCGTAGTGGAGGAATTTAAAGAGGAGATGAACGGTTTAAGACAGGCCGACTCGTTGGCCCTTGACCTGCATAAATGGATGTGCATGCCCTACGAGGCAGGATGTGTACTTATCCGCAACAAAGAGCTTCACCGGAAGACGTTCAATATGGAACCTGTCTATCTTGCTGCCCACGACAGGGGGCTTCCTGCCGGCCCTGAACCATTTGGTAATTATGGTATTCAGCTATCACGTGGCTTCAGGGCATTGAAGGTTTGGATGTCGCTGAAAGAGCATGGAAGTGAAAAATATAAAAGGATCATTACACAGAACATTGCACAGGCGAAATATCTCGAACACCTGGTAAATGGTTCTGAAAATCTTGAAATGATGGCACCCGTTTCTTTGAACATTGCCTGCTTCAGGTACAATAACCGGGAACTGGTAACAAAGGAGCTAAATGCACTTAACAAAGAAGTACTAATGACACTGCATGAAAAAGGAATTGCCGTACCTACTTATACATACCTCGACGGGAAGTACGTGCTTCGTGTCGCCAACGTAAATCATCGCAGCCGGAAGGAAGATTTTGAAATGCTGGTTGATGCTGTAAACTCTATTGCTGGAAGCCTGCTGAAAGCAGGGTTTATAAACAGGCCATTGGTTGTAGATTGATCACGCATAACCATAGGTTAACGCACACCGACATTACAAACACCTATAACAGAAGAGGCTGCTGTATTAAAACAACAACCTCTTCTGTTTCACAAAAAACTAACTGTTAAGGGTATCGACCTTCACAGGCATACTGCAATGCATCCATTGCACCATAATATGAGAGCCAGTAATCCTGCACATCAGCTTGCGTAAGATATCCTTCTGATCGATTGTAAAAAGTCCGGACACCATAACCACTAAAGTTGCCATACATCACAGAACCCTGGTATGGAGTCGGGCCACCCCAGCTTCTAAGTAAAGAATAGCCTCCATAGGCTTCTACAACAAAGTAAGGACATTGATAATCGCTGTAAACAACGATTGCCCTTTCCTGGTTCAACCATTGCGACTCATCAATATAAACTGGTTGTCCAATGTCTTTCCGGCAGGAAGCAAAAAGAAATAAAACTGGTATTGTTAAGTATAATATTTTTTTCATGGCATGGCGTTTATGCTTTAATAGACGCCAGGCATAATGAAAAGATTCCAAAGGATTAGTTAATGCTTATTTTCTGCCAGGTTGATAAATGGGTTAAATCTATTTCGTTATTCTTTCCAAATAGGACTGCTTGCTTTTTCAACTTTGGCAAGTTTTATCAAAGCATCGCATGCTTTATAAAAATTACTTGTATCTCCCGGACAAGATATCCATGAAACATAGTTATACTTTTCTTTTGTGCTCGCTTCTAATTCATAAAATTGACCATCTGCGATTGCCACATCGCATTCGGTTTTGATTGGCAATTGCCAGTACCCTGATTTATTGAGAAGAATCACCCATTCTGTAAATTCCTTCTTTGTTATCGAGGTCTTTTTTTCAGTGTATGTAAACTTTTCTTTTCTTTCTATCAATGTCTTATCTATTAATTGCTCATAATAAGTTGTCGAAAGTAATTCAGGATACAACTTCGTTATTGAATCAAGATATCGTTGTTTATAGAGACTTCTACCTTTCCTTTTTTCTTGGATCGGGAACCACCGACCTAATATATTGTAATGAATTCTTTCCAAATCATTTAGCTTCAAGGTATCCTGGTCCGGAAATGAATTAGAATATGGATAGTTCTCCCCATTTGTTTTAACAATAATTTCATTTTGCTTTAGAACAATAAAGATGATGCTGCCGAAAGCATTCCTAATACAAAACCTGAAAATGTCTTCACCCATTGGCTTTAGGCTCATGTTGGGCTCTTTAAAAGAAGGAGCTGTAAAACGACCAAAGTAACCTTTGCTAAAAGAGTCTATTACGCTCATTGAATCTTTTATAGGGTAACAATAAAATCCCCTTTCTTTTTCGATTGCTTGATTTGGATAATTATAACCCCCGCTTGGGTATTCTATCTCCGAATAATTAACCGACCGATTGCATCCAAAAATGATTATTGCAAATAATAACCCCCTCATAATAACACCTATTTATCTTTCAAATTCTCCAGCATATCCTCCGTCATTCTTTCAAGATCATATGCTGCTTTCCAGCCCCAGTCATTGGCAGCTACCGAATCATCAATGCTTTGCGGCCAGCTTTCAGCTATAGGCTGTCGATAATCGGGTTCATACTTTATCGTAAATTCCGGGATACGCTTTTTTATTGAAGCTGCTATTTCTTTCGGTGAGAAACTCATGCCTGAAATATTATAAGAATGACGAATAGTGATTTTATCTGCACTAGATTCCATCAGCTCAATGGTTGCTCTTAGCGCATCGGGCATATACATCATGGGCAGGTAAGTATCATCTTTCAAAAAACAATCATAATGCTTTTGTTCCAGTGCATCATGATATATTTCTACTGCATAATCAGTAGTACCACCACCTGGAGAAGATTTATAGCTGATAAGTCCCGGGTAACGCAGGCTTCTCACATCTACCCCATAGCGATGATGAAAATAATTACACCAGAATTCACCCGCATACTTGCTGATCCCATATACAGTTATGGGTTCAATAATAGTTTGTTGCGGACAATGCTGCTTTGGCGAACTGGGTCCAAATACCGCAATAGATGATGGCCAGTAAACCTTTTGCAATTTTTCTTCTCTTGCTATATCCAACACATTCAGCAGACCCTGCATATTCAAGTGCCAGGCAAGTCCCGGGTTTTTCTCACCTGTGGCTGAAAGAATAGCAGCAAGTAAATATATCTGCGTGATATTTTGTCTTATCACCTGCACATGCAGCATCTCCTTGTTCATCACATCAAGGCTTACATAAGGTCCTGTACCCTGCAGCAGCGGGTTTTGTTCCCGGAGATCGCTGGCAATCACATTCCCATTTCCATATATGCTGCGTAAAGCAAGCGTAAGCTCCACTCCTATCTGGCCCGACGCTCCTATCACCAGTATTTTTTCTTTGATCATAAATGCGGCAATTTGAAATGAAATACAAAATATTAAAATTAGCCGGAAGATACAGCCTCATTTTCCCGGTTACGCTTGAAATGGTTTGTCTTATTTTCGCAGCCCAATTAAAAAAGCAACGATCTATATTTTCCCAGGATGCACATTTGTTATTTTACTTCAGAATATCCAAAACCCGGAAAAACGCATGGTGGCATAGCAACATTTTTGGAGGGCATGGCTACAAGTCTGACCCGTGAAAATATCAGGATTACCATTGTAAGTCTTGCAGCAGGGATAAACAAGACGGAAGTGGTACAGGAAGGACTACTTACCATTTATTATCATTATTTCAGCAAATGGCCAGCTTTTAAATTTATTGACCTGTCTCTTCGCTTTAACAAATGTATAAATGAAGTACATCTTTCCAGCACATTGGGATCCTAAGCTTAGAATTCCACGTGGACAAGTTGTCGCGGCCGCTTCTATAGTGTCACCTAAATACTAGTGACTCCAGCGTAACTGGACTGGCCACAGTTAGGCCGCAAATGTAATCACACTGGCTCACCTTCGGGTGGGCCTTTCTGCGTTCGCGAGTGGACCCGATAAGCTCATGGAGCGGCGTAACCGTCGCACAGGAAGGACAGAGAAAGCGCGGATCTGGGAAGTGACGGACAGAACGGTCAGGACCTGGATTGGGGAGGCGGTTGCCGCCGCTGCTGCTGACGGTGTGACGTTCTCTGTTCCGGTCACACCACATACGTTCCGCCATTCCTATGCGATGCACATGCTGTATGCCGGTATACCGCTGAAAGTTCTGCAAAGCCTGATGGGACATAAGTCCATCAGTTCAACGGAAGTCTACACGAAGGTTTTTGCGCTGGATGTGGCTGCCCGGCACCGGGTGCAGTTTGCGATGCCGGAGTCTGATGCGGTTGCGATGCTGAAACAATTATCCTGAGAATAAATGCCTTGGCCTTTATATGGAAATGTGGAACTGAGTGGATATGCTGTTTTTGTCTGTTAAACAGAGAAGCTGGCTGTTATCCACTGAGAAGCGAACGAAACAGTCGGGAAAATCTCCCATTATCGTAGAGATCCGCATTATTAATCTCAGGAGCCTGTGTAGCGTTTATAGGAAGTAGTGTTCTGTCATGATGCCTGCAAGCGGTAACGAAAACGATTTGAATATGCCTTCAGGAACAATAGAAATCTTCGTGCGGTGTTACGTTGAAGTGGAGCGGATTATGTCAGCAATGGACAGAACAACCTAATGAACACAGAACCATGATGTGGTCTGTCCTTTTACAGCCAGTAGTGCTCGCCGCAGTCGAGCGACAGGGCGAAGCCCTCGGCTGGTTGCCCTCGCCGCTGGGCTGGCGGCCGTCTATGGCCCTGCAAACGCGCCAGAAACGCCGTCGAAGCCGTGTGCGAGACACCGCGGCCGGCCGCCGGCGTTGTGGATACCTCGCGGAAAACTTGGCCCTCACTGACAGATGAGGGGCGGACGTTGACACTTGAGGGGCCGACTCACCCGGCGCGGCGTTGACAGATGAGGGGCAGGCTCGATTTCGGCCGGCGACGTGGAGCTGGCCAGCCTCGCAAATCGGCGAAAACGCCTGATTTTACGCGAGTTTCCCACAGATGATGTGGACAAGCCTGGGGATAAGTGCCCTGCGGTATTGACACTTGAGGGGCGCGACTACTGACAGATGAGGGGCGCGATCCTTGACACTTGAGGGGCAGAGTGCTGACAGATGAGGGGCGCACCTATTGACATTTGAGGGGCTGTCCACAGGCAGAAAATCCAGCATTTGCAAGGGTTTCCGCCCGTTTTTCGGCCACCGCTAACCTGTCTTTTAACCTGCTTTTAAACCAATATTTATAAACCTTGTTTTTAACCAGGGCTGCGCCCTGTGCGCGTGACCGCGCACGCCGAAGGGGGGTGCCCCCCCTTCTCGAACCCTCCCGGTCGAGTGAGCGAGGAAGCACCAGGGAACAGCACTTATATATTCTGCTTACACACGATGCCTGAAAAAACTTCCCTTGGGGTTATCCACTTATCCACGGGGATATTTTTATAATTATTTTTTTTATAGTTTTTAGATCTTCTTTTTTAGAGCGCCTTGTAGGCCTTTATCCATGCTGGTTCTAGAGAAGGTGTTGTGACAAATTGCCCTTTCAGTGTGACAAATCACCCTCAAATGACAGTCCTGTCTGTGACAAATTGCCCTTAACCCTGTGACAAATTGCCCTCAGAAGAAGCTGTTTTTTCACAAAGTTATCCCTGCTTATTGACTCTTTTTTATTTAGTGTGACAATCTAAAAACTTGTCACACTTCACATGGATCTGTCATGGCGGAAACAGCGGTTATCAATCACAAGAAACGTAAAAATAGCCCGCGAATCGTCCAGTCAAACGACCTCACTGAGGCGGCATATAGTCTCTCCCGGGATCAAAAACGTATGCTGTATCTGTTCGTTGACCAGATCAGAAAATCTGATGGCACCCTACAGGAACATGACGGTATCTGCGAGATCCATGTTGCTAAATATGCTGAAATATTCGGATTGACCTCTGCGGAAGCCAGTAAGGATATACGGCAGGCATTGAAGAGTTTCGCGGGGAAGGAAGTGGTTTTTTATCGCCCTGAAGAGGATGCCGGCGATGAAAAAGGCTATGAATCTTTTCCTTGGTTTATCAAACGTGCGCACAGTCCATCCAGAGGGCTTTACAGTGTACATATCAACCCATATCTCATTCCCTTCTTTATCGGGTTACAGAACCGGTTTACGCAGTTTCGGCTTAGTGAAACAAAAGAAATCACCAATCCGTATGCCATGCGTTTATACGAATCCCTGTGTCAGTATCGTAAGCCGGATGGCTCAGGCATCGTCTCTCTGAAAATCGACTGGATCATAGAGCGTTACCAGCTGCCTCAAAGTTACCAGCGTATGCCTGACTTCCGCCGCCGCTTCCTGCAGGTCTGTGTTAATGAGATCAACAGCAGAACTCCAATGCGCCTCTCATACATTGAGAAAAAGAAAGGCCGCCAGACGACTCATATCGTATTTTCCTTCCGCGATATCACTTCCATGACGACAGGATAGTCTGAGGGTTATCTGTCACAGATTTGAGGGTGGTTCGTCACATTTGTTCTGACCTACTGAGGGTAATTTGTCACAGTTTTGCTGTTTCCTTCAGCCTGCATGGATTTTCTCATACTTTTTGAACTGTAATTTTTAAGGAAGCCAAATTTGAGGGCAGTTTGTCACAGTTGATTTCCTTCTCTTTCCCTTCGTCATGTGACTTGATATCGGGGGTTAGTTCGTCATCATTGATGAGGGTTGATTATCACAGTTTATTACTCTGAATTGGCTATCCGCGTGTGTACCTCTACCTGGAGTTTTTCCCACGGTGGATATTTCTTCTTGCGCTGAGCGTAAGAGCTATCTGACAGAACAGTTCTTCTTTGCTTCCTCGCCAGTTCGCTCGCTATGCTCGGTTACACGGCTGCGGCGAGCGCTAGTGATAATAAGTGACTGAGGTATGTGCTCTTCTTATCTCCTTTTGTAGTGTTGCTCTTATTTTAAACAACTTTGCGGTTTTTTGATGACTTTGCGATTTTGTTGTTGCTTTGCAGTAAATTGCAAGATTTAATAAAAAAACGCAAAGCAATGATTAAAGGATGTTCAGAATGAAACTCATGGAAACACTTAACCAGTGCATAAACGCTGGTCATGAAATGACGAAGGCTATCGCCATTGCACAGTTTAATGATGACAGCCCGGAAGCGAGGAAAATAACCCGGCGCTGGAGAATAGGTGAAGCAGCGGATTTAGTTGGGGTTTCTTCTCAGGCTATCAGAGATGCCGAGAAAGCAGGGCGACTACCGCACCCGGATATGGAAATTCGAGGACGGGTTGAGCAACGTGTTGGTTATACAATTGAACAAATTAATCATATGCGTGATGTGTTTGGTACGCGATTGCGACGTGCTGAAGACGTATTTCCACCGGTGATCGGGGTTGCTGCCCATAAAGGAGGCGTTTACAAAACCTCAGTTTCTGTTCATCTTGCTCAGGATCTGGCTCTGAAGGGGCTACGTGTTTTGCTCGTGGAAGGTAACGACCCCCAGGGAACAGCCTCAATGTATCACGGATGGGTACCAGATCTTCATATTCATGCAGAAGACACTCTCCTGCCTTTCTATCTTGGGGAAAAGGACGATGTCACTTATGCAATAAAGCCCACTTGCTGGCCGGGGCTTGACATTATTCCTTCCTGTCTGGCTCTGCACCGTATTGAAACTGAGTTAATGGGCAAATTTGATGAAGGTAAACTGCCCACCGATCCACACCTGATGCTCCGACTGGCCATTGAAACTGTTGCTCATGACTATGATGTCATAGTTATTGACAGCGCGCCTAACCTGGGTATCGGCACGATTAATGTCGTATGTGCTGCTGATGTGCTGATTGTTCCCACGCCTGCTGAGTTGTTTGACTACACCTCCGCACTGCAGTTTTTCGATATGCTTCGTGATCTGCTCAAGAACGTTGATCTTAAAGGGTTCGAGCCTGATGTACGTATTTTGCTTACCAAATACAGCAATAGTAATGGCTCTCAGTCCCCGTGGATGGAGGAGCAAATTCGGGATGCCTGGGGAAGCATGGTTCTAAAAAATGTTGTACGTGAAACGGATGAAGTTGGTAAAGGTCAGATCCGGATGAGAACTGTTTTTGAACAGGCCATTGATCAACGCTCTTCAACTGGTGCCTGGAGAAATGCTCTTTCTATTTGGGAACCTGTCTGCAATGAAATTTTCGATCGTCTGATTAAACCACGCTGGGAGATTAGATAATGAAGCGTGCGCCTGTTATTCCAAAACATACGCTCAATACTCAACCGGTTGAAGATACTTCGTTATCGACACCAGCTGCCCCGATGGTGGATTCGTTAATTGCGCGCGTAGGAGTAATGGCTCGCGGTAATGCCATTACTTTGCCTGTATGTGGTCGGGATGTGAAGTTTACGGGAAAG